>Ga0184623_10001423_pt1 | contig 10345 bp, 11 predicted proteins | sample PLM1_100_b1_FD_133138 | JGI IMG/M metagenome (GOLD analysis project Ga0184623, IMG submission 133138) | Groundwater sediment microbial communities from an aquifer in East River, Colorado, USA - PLM1_100_b1 | ecosystem: Environmental > Terrestrial > Soil > Riparian zone | place: USA: East River...
CGGCCGGGAGCGGCCAACAGTTCGGGCCAGACCGAACAGCGCGATCGAGCAAGGCTGGACGACAGGAGGCCGCGGGTGACGCACCACGACACCCCGGCCTCCTGTCATGTCCGGACCGCCAACGCCGCAGGGGCCACCGGTAGCCACCCGCGGCCATCGCAGAAAGGACCTCGTCGATGACGATCGACGTGACCACCACCGACCCGGAGGGTGCGCGTCGGGTGGTGCTCAAGCTCTCCGGCGAGGTATTCGGCGGCGGCAAGCTCGGTGTCGACCCCGACGTCGTGCACGCCATCGCCCGCCAGATCGCGGCGGCCGTCCGTGGCGGCGCCCAGATCGCCATCGTGGTCGGCGGCGGCAACTACTTCCGCGGCGCCGAGCTGTCGCAGCGGGGCATGGACCGCGCCCGCGCCGACTACATGGGCATGCTTGGCACCGTCATGAACTGCCTGGCTCTGCAGGACTTCCTGGAGAAGCTCGGCATCGACACTCGGGTCCAGACGGCCATCACGATGGGGCAGGTCGCCGAGCCGTACATCCCGCGACGCGCGATCCGGCACCTGGAGAAGGGGCGCGTGGTCATCTTCGGCGCCGGCTCCGGTATGCCGTACTTCTCCACGGACACGGTCGCGGCGCAGCGTGCGCTGGAGATCGGCGCCGAGGTCGTGCTGATGGCGAAGAATGGCGTCGACGGCATCTTCGACGACGATCCGAAGAAGAACCCGCACGCGGTCAAGTTCGACGCGATCAGCTACTCCGAGGTACTCGCCCGCGGCCTGCAGGTGGCCGACGCCACCGCGATCAGCCTCTGCATGGACAACGCCCTGCCGATCGTGGTTTTCGATCTCCTCGTCGAGGGGAACATCGGTCGTGCCGTCCGAGGTGAGAAGATCGGCACGGTGGTCACCACCGGCGCGGACGCCTGACTATCGTTTGGCCCGCAACCATCAACCCGGTTGCGGCATGGCCCTGTCCCGCTTGACCGTGTCCCGCAGGAGGCGACACCAGTGATCGAGGAAGCACTCCTCGAAGCCGAGGAGAAGATGGAGAAGGCCGTCGAGGTCGCAAAGGAGGACTTCGGGTCCATCCGCACCGGCCGCGCGGCGCCGTCGATGTTCAGCAAAATCTTCGTCGACTACTACGGCGCCATGACCCCGCTGCCGCAGCTCGCCTCGATCAGCGTTACCGAGGCCCGGATGGCGGTCGTGAAGCCGTACGACGCCAGCCAGCTCCGGGCGCTGGAGAAGGCGATCCGCGACTCGGACCTCGGCGTCAACCCGACCAACGACGGCTCGCTGATCCGAGTGATATTCCCGCAGCTCACCGAGGAGCGCCGCCGCGACATGGTGAAGGTCGCCCGGCACAAGGGCGAGGACGCCAAGGTCTCGATCCGCAACGTCCGGCGCAAGGCCAAGGAAGAGCTGGACCGCCTCGTCAAGGACGGCGAGGTTGGCGAGGACGAGGGCCGGCGTGCGGAGAAGGAACTTGACGAGGTCACCCAGAAGTACGTGCATCACGTCGATGACCTGATGAGGCACAAGGAAGCCGAGCTACTCGAGGTCTGATGGCAGATCTCGACACGGCCCATCCCGGCCCCCGGGGCCAGGGGGGACGTCACCGCCGGCGGCGGGGTGCCACCCCAGGCCCCGCCGCACGGGGCACTAAGCCGCTCGACTCGCCGACCGTCGCGGTCGGCCTGCCGCCCGGTGCCGTCGGCGTGCCCGGGCCGCCATCCGGACCCCCGCCACCGGCGGGGAAGACAGGGCGGAACCTCCCGGCCGCGATCGGCGTCGGCGCCGGCCTCGGTGCGCTCGTGCTGGTGCCACTGCTCACGTACCGGCCGGCGTTCGTTCTGGTCATCGCCGCGGCGGTGGTGGTGGGGGTCTGGGAGATGGTCCGGGCGATCAGCGCCGCTGAGGCTCGCCCCCCACTGGTCCCGCTGCTGGTGGGCGGCGCCGGCACGATGTTCCTCGCCTGGTTCTCCGGCGCCGAGGCGCTGGTGGTCGGGCTGGTCCTGACGGTCATCGCGGTGCTCCTGTGGCGGCTCGCCGACGGTCCGGTCGGGTTTCAGCGAGACGTCACGGCAGCCGCGCTGGTCGCCGCGTACGTGCCGTTCCTGGCCGGCTTCGCGGTGCTACTACTGCTGCCGGCCGACGGCGAGCTGCGCGTCATCGCGTTCATCGCCACGGTGGTCTGCAGCGACGTCGGCGGGTACGTGTTCGGGGTGCTGTTCGGCCGGCATCCGATGGCGCCGACGGTAAGCCCGAAGAAGTCCTGGGAGGGGATGGCCGGCTCGTTGCTGTTCTGCGCGGTCGGCGGCGCCTGTTTCCTCATCTTCTTTTTCGACGGCGCGTGGTGGCACGGCGTGCTGTACGGCCTCGCGATCGCTGTCGCCGCCACTCTCGGTGATCTCGCTGAGTCCATGATCAAGCGCGACCTGGGGATCAAGGACATGGGCAGCCTGCTACCCGCTCACGGTGGGTTGATGGATCGTCTGGATTCGCTGCTGACCGCCGCTCCTGTGGCGTACCTGCTGTTGGAACTGTTCGCACCGCCCGGTTGACCAGCCTGGCGTGTTATCGCCCACGACGCCGCGGCGATGCGTGATGTTTTGCCCCTGTTCTTCCTTCTTGCACGCAGCTGACCCTGTGGACGGCTTCCGGAGTGCATGACCCGACGTGTGACAATGAAAGCGCGATGACAAAGACTCTCCCCTTGGTGTTCGACGCACCGCGCCAGGCGAAGCCGCCACAGCATCTGGCGGACCTCGACCCGGCGCAGCGCCGAGCCGCCGTGACGGCGCTGGGTGAGCCCGCGTTCCGCGCGAACCAGCTCTCCACGCACTACTTCAGCCACCTCGCCGACGGCTCCGCGTCGATGACCGACCTGCCGGCCGCCTCCCGGGCGCCGCTGGTCGAGGCGCTGCTGCCGCCGCTGCTCACCCCGGTCCGCCACGTCGAGTGCGACGCCGGCACGACCCGCAAGACGGTGTGGCGCGGCTTCGACGGCACCCTGGTCGAGAGCGTCCTCATGCGCTACCCCGACCGGGTGACGATGTGCGTGTCTAGCCAGGCCGGCTGCGGCATGGCGTGCCCGTTCTGCGCCACCGGCCAGGCCGGGCTCACCCGCAACCTGTCCACCGGCGAGATCGTCGAGCAGGTGGTCGCGGGCGCGCGGGCGCTGGCGCGGGGCGAGATCCCGGGCGGCGTGGGCCGGGTTTCCAACGTGGTCTTCATGGGTATGGGTGAGCCGCTCGCGAACTACAACCGGGTGCTCGGGGCTGTCCGCCGTATCACCGACCCGTCACCGCAGGGGCTGGGTATGTCCCAGCGAAACGTGACGGTCTCGACGGTCGGCTTGGTGCCCGCGATCCGGCGGCTCATCGAGGAGGACCTCTCGGTGACGCTGGCCGTGTCGCTGCACGCGCCGGACGACGAGCTGCGCGACACCCTGGTGCCGGTCAACAACCGTTGGAAGGTGGCGGAGGTGCTGGACGCGGCGTGGACGTACGCCGAGCGGACCGGTCGCCGGGTCTCCATCGAGTACGCCATGATCAAGGACGTCAACGACCAGCCGTGGCGCGCCGACCTGTTGGGCCGGCTGCTCTCCGGTCGGCTCGCGCATGTCAATCTCATCCCGCTCAACCCCACGCCGGGCAGTGACTGGGACGCCAGCGCCAAACCGGTGGAGCGGCAGTTTGTCCGCCGGCTGCGTGCTGCCGGCGTGCCCACCACGGTGCGGGACACCCGTGGGCAGGAAATTGACGGTGCGTGCGGCCAGCTTGCGGCAGCGGAGGTGTAGGGAAGATGAGTCAGGGGGACAGGTTCCGCCGCAAGGCGCTCCGTCGCGGCTACAAGGTCGATGAGGTCGATGACTTCCTCGACCGGGCCGAGGCGACCCTTGCCGGAGAGCCCGTCAGCCAACCGCTGACCGCCGACGACATCCGGGACGTTGTGTTCCGGACCAGGTTCGGCGGTTACGACGAGTGGCAGGTCGATCTCCATCTTGACCGGCTCGAGCGGGAGCTGGAGGATCTCGCCACCGGCGCGCCGCCGCGGCAGTCCAACGGCTTTCCGATCCGGGATGACGACAGCGCGACGGCGCAGATCCCCCGCGTCACCGACCGGCGTCCCGAGCCGCCGCCGATGCCGATGCCAATGGCGCCGCCGCCGGCCCCCGCCGCCCCGCCGCCGCCCGCCGCGGCCTACCCCGACTCGTTCGCCGACTCGCTGCCGCCGCCCATGCCCATCGGGTACGACGCGTACGCCGGCCGCCATGGCAAGGCCGACATGACCGTCGAGCTGCCCACGATCGGCGGTGGCTACGTCTCGCCGTTCACCAACGAGGACAAGGCGCGGGTCGCCGAGCTGCGATCCGGGTTCAAGGTGCGGCGCTTCGGCAGCGGCTACGACGCCGGTGCGGTCGACCGCCTCTTCGACGCCGTCTCGGCGACCATAGATGGCCGCGGCGGTCCGCCCGTCGCCGACGCTGATCTCGACGCCAGCCAGTTCCCGCTGATCCAAGGCGGCTACTTCGAGGACGAGGTCGAGACGGCGCTCAGCGAGGTACGGGCGCTGTTCTCGCGCCGCATGGGCTGACGCGCAGACGAAAGGGCCCCGCCGTACGGCGGGGCCCTTTCGTGTACTCGGCGAGGTGGCGGCGGTTTTCCGGGCGATAGCCCCGAAAATCCCGGCCACCTCTGGCCGGATCGATCAGCTCAGCGCTTGATGCCGTTCTTGCGCATGACGGCGTCGGCGACCAGCACAAGCGCGAGGAACACTGCGCCGCCGAGCAGCCACAGGTCCTCGACCTTGCCGGTGTGGTTGCCGAGGAGCATCAGCAGCAGCACCCCGATCGTGATGACGGCGCCGATCCGCGAGGCCTTCGGGAAGCCCGGCTTGTGCTGGTCGGGCGCGGTGACCGGCTGGTCTGCCACGGTGATCTCCTCGATCTGGGGTGCGTGCGTTCTCGCCACATTTTGACACGACACCTTCGCCAGGTCGGGGCCAGGGCGGGCCGGTGTGGCGCCGGCGAGGGAACCGCCGCCCCGGACCGCCAGTGTTCGCGGAAATCGCGGAGACGGGCCCGGTGTGTCGCGGCCATTACCGCGAACACCGAACGTGCCTACGGCGAGGCGGTGCCGCGGCCCCATGCGGCACCGCCCCGTCGGGATCTAGAGGCGGGTCCAGGCTTCGGTGAGGACGCCGCGCAGGATCTGCTCGGCCTCGTCGAAGTGCTGCTGGTCGCAGATCAGCGGCGGCGCGAGTTGGACGACCGGGTCGCCACGGTCGTCGGCGCGGCAGTACAAGCCGGCGTCGAACAGCGCCTTCGACAAGAACCCGCGCAGGAGCCGCTCGGACTCGTCCGCGTTGAACGTCTCCTTGGTCGCCTTGTCCTTGACCAGTTCGATCCCGTAGAAGTACCCGTCGCCGCGGACGTCGCCGACGATCGGCAGGTCGTGCAGCTTCTCCAGGGTGGCCCGGAAGAGGTCCTGGTTGTCGAGGACGTGCTGGTTGAGCCCTTCCCGGTCGAACAGGTCGAGGTTGGCCAGCGCGACGCGCGCCGAGACCGGGTGCCCGCCGAAGGTGTATCCGTGGGCGAAGAACGCGCCGCTGTCGAGGAACGGCGCCATGATCCGGTCGGAGAAGATCGCCGCGCCGATGGGGGAGTAGCCCGACGTCATGCCCTTGGCGCAGGTGATGATGTCCGGCACGTACCCGAACTTGTCGCAGGCGAACGTGGCGCCGAGCCGGCCGAACGCGCAGATCACCTCGTCGGAGACCAGCAGCACGTCGTACCGGTCGCAGATCTCGCGGACGCGCTCGAAGTAGCCGGGCGGCGGCGGGAAACAGCCACCCGAGTTCTGCACCGGCTCCAGGAAGACCGCGGCGACCGTGTCCGGCCCTTCCATCTCGATGGCGTGTGCGATCTGGTCGGCGGCCCAGCGGCCGAAGTCCTTCAGGTCGTCACCGTGCTCGGGGGCGCGGTAGAAGTTCGTGTTCGGCACCTTGTGCGCGCCGGGTACCAGCGGCTCGAAGTACTTCTTCGCGTCCGGGATGCCGGTGATCGAGAGCGCGCCCTGCGGTGTGCCGTGATAGGCGACCGCGCGGGAGATCACCTTGTACTTCATCGGCTTGCCGGTCAGCTTGAAGTACTGCTTCGCGGCCTTCCACGCGGTCTCCACCGCCTCGCCGCCGCCGGTCGTGAAGAAGACCCGGTTCAGATCGCCGGGGGCCGCCGCGGCGAGGCGATCGGCCAGCTCGATTGCCGCCGGGTGCGCGTACGACCAGAGCGGGAAGTACGCCAACTCCTTCGCCTGCTCGTACGCAGCGCGAGCCAGCTCTTCGCGCCCGTGCCCGGCCTGCACCACGAACAGCCCCGCCAGCCCGTCCAGGTACCGCTTGCCGGCGCTGTCCCAGATGTAGGCGCCCTCGCCGCGGACGATCGTCGGCACCGAGTTACCGGCGTAGGACGACATCCGGGTGAAGTGCATCCACAGGTGGTCGTTGGGCGATCCCGCGGTGGTTTGCGGGGTGACGGTCATCGGGTTCCCCAGGAGTAGGTCTGCTTGGTGAGGCGCAGGTACACGAAGGTCTCGGTGTCCCGCACTCCGGGCACCTTCCGGATCTGCTCGTTCAACACCCTGAGCAGGTGTTCGTCATCCTCGGCGACCAGCTCGACGAGGATGTCGAACGAGCCGGCGGTCACCACGACGTAGTCGACGTCGTCGAGGGCGCCGAGCCGGTCCGCCACATCGCGCAGGTCACCGTCGGCGCGCACGCCGATCATGGCCTGCCGCTGGAACCCCAGCGTGAGCGGATTGGTGACGGCGACGATCTGCATGACACCCGCGTCCAGCAGGCGCTGGATGCGCTGCCGGACGGCGGCCTCGCTCAACCCGACCGTCTTCGCGATCGCGGCGTACGAGCGGCGGCCGTCGGCCTGCAGCTCCTCGATGATGCGCTTGGCGATGTCGTCGAGGACGATGCCGTGCGCGCTGTGGCGTGAGTTCGCGGTGGACTGCACCACGCCATAGTCGCCGTTCAATCGGCCAAAGGCAAGCGAATCCGTAGTCAAACATCGTTCTGTATACGGATTCCGTTCACAGGAGCGCAACTCGCGGCGGTGGCCACGAGGCTCGCCGACAGGTCCGGCTTTCTTGGTGCGGCGTCTGGCATTGCCCTATGTTTTCCTATGTTAGGCTCCCTTCGTGTCTACGAACTCTCCGAAGAAGAAGCCCATCGCCCTGATCGTGGGCATCGTCGCGCTTGTGTTGCTAGTCTGCTGCGGTGGTGTCGGCACCGTGGCGTTCTTCGTCGTGAACGGCGCGGTCGATGAGGTGAAGAAGGCCGCTCCGGACGCGCAAGACCCGGGCCTCCCGTCGACGACCAAGGGCAAGACGGTCCGGTACGAGATCGAGGGCACCGGCCGCCTCATCCACCTCATCCACAGCGACGCGGGCGGGCCGAAGGAGCTCGATGACGTCCAGCTGCCGTGGAGCGCCGAGACGCCGTGCTGCGACGAGTTCGACTACACCCTGACCGGGACTCTCCGCGGCGACACGAAGGGGCCGGTCACCTGCCGGATCTTGGTGGACGGCAAGAAGGTCGTTGAGAACACCGATCCCACGTCAGCGGACTGCCGTTGGGTTCCCTAGCTCCTACGTGAAGGCGGCGTGGCCGGTGAGGTGCTGGCCGAGCACGAGCGTGTGGATCTCCGAGGTTCCCTCGTAGGTGAGCACGGACTCGAGGTTGTTCATGTGCCGGATCACCGGGTACTCCAGCGTGATCCCGTTGGCGCCAAGGATCGTGCGCGCCTCCCGGCAGATGGCCAGCGCCTCCCGCACGTTGTTGAGCTTGCCGGCGCTCACCTGCTCGGCCGTGATCACCCCGTCGTCCTTACGCCGTCCGAGGTGCAGCGCCAGCAGGTGCGCCTTGCTCCACTCCAGTGACATGTCGACGAGCTTCGCCTGGGTGAGCTGGTAGGCCGCGATCGGCTTGTCGAACTGGACCCGGCTGTTCGCGTAGTCCCGTGCGGTGAGCCAGCAGGTGCGGGCGGCGCCGAGCGCGCCCCAGATGATCCCGAACCGCGCTTCGGTGAGGCAGCCGAGCGGGCCGGCGAGTCCGCGTACGCCGGGCAGCATGGCGTCGCCGGGCAGCCGCACGTCCTCCAGCGAGAGTTCCGACGTGACTGACGCGCGCAGCGACAGCTTCTGGTGGATGTCGCGGGTGGTGAAACCTGGCGTGCCGCGCGGTACGAGGAAGCCACGGATGCCCTCCTCGGCGCGGGCCCAGACGACCGCGACGTCGGCGATCCCGCCGTTGGTGATCCACATCTTGGTGCCGTTGAGCACCCAGTCGTCCCCGTCGCGCCGGGCGCGGGTACGCATGCCGGCCGGGTTCGAGCCGAAGTCAGGCTCGGTGAGGCCGAAGCAGCCGATCGCGCGGCCGGCGGCCATCTCCGGCAGCCACTGCTGCTTCTGCTCCTCGCTGCCGTACGCGTAGATCGCGTACATCGCCAGTGAGCCCTGCACCGACACCAGCGACCGCAGGCCGGAGTCGACGGCCTCCAGCTCCAGGCACGCCAGGCCGTAGGAGACCGCGTTGGTGCCGGCGCAGCCGTACCCCTGCAGGTGCATGCCGAGCAGCCCGAGCTTGCCCAGTTCGGGCACGATCTCGTGCGGCACCACCCCGGCCTCGAACCACTCGGCGATGTGCGGGGCGACCCGCTCGGTGGCGAAGTCGCGGACGACGTCGCGCAGGTCGCGCTCGGTATCGGTGAGCAACTCGTCGACCCCGAGCAGGTCCGGGCCGGGCAGGGCGGTCGTCACGTCGGCGTCTCCGTTCTATCTTGAGCGTCTCGGTCCTGGACGTCTCGGTCCTGGACGTCTCGGTCCTGAACGTCCTGAACGTTGAGTTGTGGACTTTCGAGGGTCGGCGGGGCGCCGGCACCCTCGAAACTCCACAACTCAACAGGGGGTGAGGTGCCGAGCCAGTCCAGCACGTCGGCGGTGTCAGCCCCGACATCGGGGGGTGGGGTGCTGTACCGCACCGGGGTGTCCGAGAGCCGGATCGGGTTCGCGGTCGTCGGCACCGGTCCAGGCGCGACGGGCGCGAGCCCGAGGGACTCCGCGTAGGCGAACGCTTCGCCGATGTCCTGCACCGGCCCGGCCGGCACTCCGGCGGCGCGCAGCCGTTCGGCCCACTCGGCGGCGGTGCCACGTGCCAGCACGGACTCCAGCGCATCGATGAGCGCTGAGCGGTGCGCCACCCGGTCGGCGTTCGTGGCGAAGCGTGGATCGGTGACCAGGTCCGGGCGGTCAAGGACGTGGCACAGCGCGGCGAAGAGGCGGTCGTTGCCGGCGCCGACGGCGAGCGGCCGGTCAGCGGTGCGCAGCGTCTCGTACGGGGCGATGCTGGGATGCGCATTGCCGAGCCGGCCCGGTGCGACGCCGGTCGTCAGGTACGCCGACGACTGGTTGACCAGCCCCGCGAGCAGGCTGGAGAGCAGGTCGACCTCGACGCGCTGGCCGCCGCCGGTACGGTGACGGGCGTGCAGGGCGGCGAGGATCCCGGCCAGTGCGAACTGACCGGTGAGCACGTCGACCAGCGCGACGCCGACCTTGAGCGGCGGTCCGTCCGGCTCGCCGGTAACGCTCATCAGCCCACCGACGGCCTGCACGACGAAGTCGTACCCGGCCAGCTCGGCGCCGCCGTCACGGCCGAAGCCGGTGATCGAGCAGTAGACCAGCCGCGGGTTCAGCTCCCGGGCCTGCTCCCAGCCGAGCCCGAACTTCTCCATCGTCCCCGGCAGGAAGTTCTCCACCAGGACGTCGGCCCGGCGCACGAGCGCCTCCGCGGCGGCCCGGCCGTCGGTGCTGCCCAGGTCGAGGGCCACGCTGCGCTTGTTCCGGTTGACCGAGCGGAAGTACGCGCTCTGCCCGTCGCTGGCGAAGGGCGGGCCCCACGCGCGGGTGTCGTCGCCGGTGCCGGGCCGCTCGACCTTCACGACCGTCGCGCCAAGATCGGCGAGATGCATGGTGGCGAACGGGCCGGCGAGCACCCGGCTGAAGTCGGCCACCACGAGGCCATCCAGCGCGCCGGCGGCGTGATGTTCGGGAATCGGCACGCATCTCACCCTGCCAGAACGGATCGGCGGCGGCGCGCCACCGTGGCGAACTACTCCCGGGCGGTTGTCCATCACGGCAGTAGGGTGTGGTGGCGCGCCGCCCCTAGGGTCCTTCCTGCGTAGTCGCAGCAGCGGCGCTCGGTGAAGGAGAGGGCATGGCACGCCGTACCTTGCAGAACTTCGTCAACGGCTCGTTCGTCGACGCCGCCGACGGCCG
>Ga0184623_10001426_pt1 | contig 10334 bp, 15 predicted proteins | sample PLM1_100_b1_FD_133138 | JGI IMG/M metagenome (GOLD analysis project Ga0184623, IMG submission 133138) | Groundwater sediment microbial communities from an aquifer in East River, Colorado, USA - PLM1_100_b1 | ecosystem: Environmental > Terrestrial > Soil > Riparian zone | place: USA: East River...
AAGCAGGTCAAGAAGCTGATCGCTGGCCCCGGCGTCTACATCTTCGACGAGTGCATCGACCTCTGTAACGAGATCATCTTGGACGAGAAGATCGATGATCTGGTCGACCCCCTCTTGAGAATGGATCAGTTCACCGAGCAAGAAGCGGATGTTTTGAAACTGGTCCTGGATTTGGGCATCACGGCCGTCGAGGAGCGGGGGAGGGAAGTCCTCCCGGACTGCGTGTCAGTCCGGAATTCGTGTGGCAGGCCCTCGAGAGAATGTTCCGGGTGCTGCAGCGGAGGGAGCGCCTCGAGTAGACTTTCGGCCGCTTTCTCGATCGCCGACTCCTTCCGCGTATACCTGGCGGCGAATCTAGCGACTACTGGGCGGGTTTCACCCACCATCCACCCCGGTACCACATCCAGGCGTGCGCCTACCTGTCTAGGAACGGCGTTCGGTACAGCACGCGCACCCAAAGTGGCATCGCCTCCAACCGAGGCGATCCGCCCATTGGCAGTGTCCAGTTCCACATTGGCAAAACATCGGGGCAGCGGCGTCCAGCCTCCCGGGGAGGGGACGAGCTGGGGCACCTGGTCCGGCTCTTCGGTCGCTCACACCCCGCATCGTGCAAATGCCGGTTTGGTCCATCAATGCTGCCGCCTCGCACCCTCCGACTCGGCGGACAAGGCTCCTTCTGCGTACACCTGCGAAGGGACGACTGAGGCCTCACGCGCCGGGGCGCGTGGACGTCACCGCGCCTTCGGCGGCTGTCGATTCACCCGTCGCCCGGCCACGGCAGTTCGAGCGCGTCCAGGAGGTCGAGGTCGCCCGGTGAGTGCCCGCACTCGGTGAGGTAGCGAGCGAGCTCGCTGCGGTGCTGCGTTCCGTGGTTCACGATGTGGGCGACGACCAGCCATCGCGGCCTCGCGAAGTCTGCGCTCATCGCCAGCGACTCGGTCAGCGCCGTATCGTCGAGGGACCCCACGTAGCTCCGCAGGCGGCCGTCCTCTTCGAGGCAGAAGGCGTGGATGGCCGGGAGATCGCCGAGCGCAAACCCGTGGTCCCATACGTAGGTATCTCCAACGTCGTTCCCGAGCAGAATTTCGCGCCAGCTCCAGTCGACGTCGACGACATGCCGGAGCGTCTGGAAGGCGGTGCCGTGGTCGAGATTCGCCGCCCTGCGGAACTCGTCATCCGGCAGGCCGGCCGCGGTCATCAGCACCCGGTCGTTCGCCCACGCGTGGAACCGGACGAGGGCGAGCAGGCTGTCTGCATCCACAAGCCCATCCTAGGCTTGGCTCTCAGTTCCGGAACCCGGACGCCTGGATGCGGCGGCGCGCGTCGGGGCACAAGGCAAGTTTGCCCCTTCTGACTCGCGCGCCGGGGCGCGTAGCAAGTTTTCGGCCCCTCACGCGTCCGGGGCGCGTCGGCCCCTTATCGCTAGCCGTCAGCAGCACCCCTGGCAATGGGGCGTGGCAAGATTGGCCCATGGTTTCCGGGCATGATCTGGCGCGGGCAGTTCTCGCGGAGGCACATCGAACATTCCTCGACAACACCCAAGCGATTAGGCTCGAAGAGGCCCTTCAGGCCGGCGGCGGCTACCGCTCAATCCTCGGGATCGTGAAGCACGCAGCTGGGTGGAGCGCGGTGTACTACTCGTACGCTTTCGAGCCGGAGCCTCGCCACTGGGATCGGACGGACTGGCCGCTCGGACTTCGTGATCAGATCGACCCGACGAAGGATTATCTGGATCAAGTACTCGCCTGGTTCGAGGTGACGTACGGACGATGGCTGGCTTCCCTTCAGGATGCCGAGGACCTTGACACACAGGCAGGTCCACTGGGGGAGTACAGCGCCGCTCGCGGACATCGCCGTGATGGTGGCCGCTCACTGGCTCTACCACGCGGGCGAGATCAACGCGATCTTGGCAATCCAGCGTGGAGAAGCGTGGGAGTACGGCGAGGGGGTCGAGGAGAACCACATCCCGACCATCGGCCACGGCGTCCGGCCCGACTGGATGACCGACGAGGAAGCCGCGCTGTTCGAAAGCGAACACAGGTAGACCGCTTTGCGCAGGTTACGTCAGAGTCTGAAGGAGCCGCTCGGCAACGGAGGGCTGCCGACGGCGCCGGGGCGGCGGGAGGCCGCCATCATTCAGACCTCTCACCATCTCTGCCCGCGGACAACGTTCCTTATGCGTACACCAGGAAAGGACGAAGGAGACCTCACGCGCCGGGGCGCGTGGACATTATCGACCTGGGGACGAGACTGGCTCGCTAGCGTCCCGATCAGCCAATGATGGCCGTACGGGTCGGCCACGCGACCCTACCAATGTCCGTCGGCCAGTTTGACATGGAGCTAGTAAACGGAGGCGCGTGGCAAGTTTGCCCATCTGACACGCCTGACCCATTCGGCCCCTTGAGGCAGCCTCGGGCGCAGTGTCGGTGAATCGGGATCGCAGCCGCAGTAAGGTAGCCGAAGTGACCTGGTACTCAGGCGAGAACGTCGCTGAGCGAGCCGGGGTCGAGCCTCACTACCTCGTTCGACTGGTGGATCTCGGCATCCTGGCCCCGGAGGAGCCGGATCGCTTCTCGCCGGGCGATGTGCGCCGCGTGCTGATGGCCAAGTCGCTCGAGGATGCCGGGATCCCGCTCGAAGGTGTGACGGCGGCCATCCAGCGCGGTGCCCTGTCGCAGGCCTTCCTCGACGCGGCCGGCTACGAGAGGTTCGCCGCCCTCGCCGCAGAGACGTTCCGGCAGGTCAGCGACCGGACCGGGATCTCGCTCGAGCTCCTGACGGTCATCCGCGAGGCGATCGGCATGGCTCAACCGTCACCCGATGACCGGCTTCGCGAGGACGAGATGGCGATCGTGCCGTTCATCGAGCTCCAGGTCTCCGAGGGGTTCCGGCCGGCCGCTATCGAGCGCCTGCTCCGTGTCCAGGGCGACAGCACCCGTCGGATCGCCGAACAGGAGGCCGCCTGGTGGAACTCCGAGGTGATCGAGCCAGCCGCGGCTGCAGGCAAGGGCCCGGAGGAGATCGGGAACGCCCAGCTCACCGATCGGATCGCCCCGCTATCCGAGCAAGCCGTCCTCGCCATGTCCACGCCCACCAGGCGCGTGCTTGGACCGCCAACATCATCGAAGGCTTCGAGGTGCTGATGTCGAAGGCAGGGATCCACAGCCGCCTCGAGCGACTACCCGCTATCTGCTTCCTTGATATCACCGGCTACACGCGGCTGACCCAGGAACGCGGCGACGATGCGGCCGCTGACCTGGCCACGACGGTCGCGCGGCTGGTGCAGCGCAGCTGTGTGCAGCACGGCGGCAAGCCCATCAAGTGGCTGGGCGACGGCGTGATGTTCTACTTCGGCGACCCCGGCGCCGGCGTGGTGCCGCCCTGGAGATGGTGGACGGGCTGGCGGCCGCCGGGTTGCCGCCAGCCCACGTCGGCCTGCACGCGGGGCCAGTCCTCTTCCAGGAGGGCGACTACTTCGGCCAGACCGTGAACCTCTCTGCACGCATCGCTGACTACGCGCGGCCCGGCGAGGTGCTGGTCAGCCAGGCGGTCGCCGACGCCTCGCAGGAGGAGGGGATCGCGTTCGGGGACATCGGCCCGGTGGAGCTCAAAGGCGTATCCGGAACAGTGCACCTGCTACGGGCCCACCTCGCCTGATGATCGACTCCCGCCCCGCTCTCCCCTTCCCGTTCTGAGCTGACGGCGTCACCCTGACTTCGGCTCGGGTGCGTCGCGCCTGCTGGCGAGGCGACCGACCCACGTGCCCCTCGCGTGCCGGGGCGCGTAGCAAGTCTTAGCCACTGACACGCGCGCTGGGGCGCATGGCCTTTATCCCTTGGATAGGGCAGACCGTGCGGCCACCCGTCACGCTCGATCCACTCGTGCACGGCCGGGTAGGCTGAGGATGGCGAGGGAAGCGATGGGTCGGGCGATCGAGGACCGGAATCACGAAGCGGTGGATCGGCTGCGGGCATTGGGCGCGCGGCTCTCGGATGAGGATCTCAGCCAGCTTATCGACCCGCCATGGACAGCCGCGGCGCTCTTCGCCCATGTGGCGTTCTGGGATCGCTTCGTTCACGCTAGGTGGCTGCTCGCGGCGAGCACAGGGCGTCGTACACCCCTTCCCATCGACGACGCTCTCCAGGAACTCGTAAATGGCGCGTCCATGCAACAATGGGCCGCCATCCCGCCCCGGACCGCAGTCCAGGATTGCCTCGCAGCGGCTGCAGAGATCGATGACCTCATAGGGTCGCTCGAAGCCGATGTCGTTTCGGAGGTTGTGCAGGCGGGGCGAGAGCGCCTGGTGGACCGCTCGCTCCACCGAGGTGAGCACCTCAACACCATGGAGACAGCATTCCCCTCCCCATGAACGTCAAGGGGCCATCGCGACGGATCGCAGATCCGTGTACCGCGACCTCAGAGACGGAAGGGCCTGCCCGACCGCGTCGCGCCGGCTGCCTGCGCCGGGGCGCATGGACTTTATGAACTCTAGGGTTGGGCACCCTGTCGGTGGCCCCTGATGAGGCTGCGGAACGACAGGCGCGCGGCTTGAAATACGAGAACACCAACAGCGACGTTGATGGCTCCGAGCAACGCTGCGGAGACGGCGAATGGGAGGCCAGAATCGACGCCAGTAACTATTAGGAGCACGGCCCAACTTATGGCCCCCGCGGGAATAACGACTCGCCACCACCTGCCGAGTACCAGCCCCACGAGCAGCAACGTCGGGATCACGTGCTCAGTCTATGCTCGCCGCAACTTCGGCCGGACGCCAGGATGTACACCGAGAAGGGCCGCGCGCGCCGGGCGCGGGACTTATTTGGCAGGGGTGGGTGGCACTATGAGTCGCGCCCAGTTCCCATTCGACGGGCCCACAGGAACACCGCTGCACCCGCCAGGAGCCCGACTCCGCCAATAGTCAATCGAAGGCCGATCCGGTCGAACCCGGGCGTCAAAAAGGGGCACCCCGGGAGGACCTGGTCGCCGACGCGACAGGGGTCGATGCTCGGCAGGGCGATCGCAGTGACCACGCCGGCGGTCGCGACGACGAAGGCGAGTGCGAGCAGAACCCGTCGCTTCATCCCTCAAGGATAGGGCGGGAAGGAGTAGGCCAGTGACGACGGAGGCCTCGGGCCCCGGAGCGCGTGGACATATCCGGCCCTCCGGTTACCCGCCCGCGAACTGCGGCCCGAGTAGGAGCTTGAGCGCGCTGAGCGTGCGCTGCTTGTCGCCGAAGTACAAGACGAGCAGCTTGCCCGCGCCGTAGAAGCGTGGTGGGTCTTCCCAGTTGATGATCGCCGTCCCGCCGCCCGCTGTCGGTACTTCGTCACCACGCGGCCTGATGGCGGAACGCACCTTGTCGAGCGCCTTCTCGGTCGGGTACTCGAACACCGAGGCCTGTTTGCCGTCGATCCACACCTGCTGACCGGGCACCGCGAGCAGGCTGAGTGGGAGTCCCGTTCGGTCTCCGGGGCGGACCCCGAACCCGGCGGCTTCCAAAGCCTGCGTGAACGAGGCGTAGTCGGTCACCCGCTGGGCGGACGGGGTCTCCGGGCTGGGCGAGATTGAAGTCGTCTGAGAAGGCGACGCCTCCTCGGGCGTTCCTGTGCACGAGGCCACCAGCACGACCAGCACAACTGTGATGAGGGAAGCCTTCATAACGGTTGGGTCGCGCAGAGCCGCCCGGGATCCGTCCACAACGTCCATCATGCCTCAGGGCGCGAGTCTTGTGACGGTTCCGGCCTGGCTGAGCAGCCTCGTACCCGGCCTCTCGTGCAGGGGCGCGTGGACATTATTCGTCCTCCAGGTCAAAAGGGGGTAGCAGGGGCGTACCGAGCCGGGCGTGCAGGAGACGCATGTCGTTGAAGTCCGTCTCGATTGGCGTGTACGCCTGGGAATGGCACCGCATCTGCTCGTTCGGCGTAAGGCACTTGACTTCGCGATCCCCAACCCTTCCGTTCCCGAGGAAGCCTCTCGCCGGAAACACCCAGTCATCGCCGTTTCTCATCCGATAGATGGCCGTTCCCTCGGTCGTCGAAACGCACGGGGTGAACATCGATTTCGCGCCCATCAGCGTCTCGCAGCACGATGTTGGAGTCGGTCGCACCCTCAACGAGTTGGAACCCGTCCTTGGCGAGGACCTCGCGCGTCCCGGGCACGTCGTCGACGCGAACGATGAGGTCGAGGTCGTCGTGAGGCCGCGTCTGTTCACCAAGGAGGGCGTCCACGCCCCATCCCCCGTCGAGCCAGGCTTCAATCTCGCGAAGGTCAAGGCGGTTCAGCACCTCGACGACGTCGCTTACGGTCATCGTCACGTCACGGGAAGTCTGGCAGGTGCTCCGGGCACGAGTGAAGGTCTCGTGCGCCGGAGCGCGTGTCAAGTTATCGAGGAGGATCGCGCGCCGGGGCGCGTGGACCCTATCTCCTGGAAGAGGGGGAAAGTCCGTCTTGGGGCCACCCTCTCGCTGGCGATCCGGGCCCTTCGCCTCGCGAACAACTCGTCGGACTCGTTCACCATTACCTCGGGTCATTCGCACGGGCAGACATCTTCGGTGACGATCTAGGCCTCCCCTTGACAGGCCGTCTTCCCGCCAGGTACCATGCGCGACATGGTAGCTGGTCAGGACAAGTTGTTGACCCAGATGCGGCGGGGGACGCTCGAGTACTGCGTGCTGGCCTTGCTGCAGCAGGAGGAGCGCTATGGCTTCGATCTCGTGAGGGCGCTCAGTGCGGCGGACGGCATGGTCACGAGCGAGGGAACGATCTACCCCTTGCTCAGCCGGCTCAGGCGGGACGGGCTGGTCTCCACCACGTGGGAGGAGTCGCCGAGCGGCCCGCCCCGACGCTACTACCGGCTCACGCCCAAGGGCCACAAGGCCCTCGGCGAGTTCGTGCAGGAATGGCAGCGGTTCCGCGATGCCGTGAACCGCTTCGTAGAAGGAGGGGAACGATGAACGGGACGAGGCATCGCGATGTCGGTGAGTACCTCCGACGCTTGCAACGATCCATGGGGGACCTTCCCGCCGAGCGCCGTGAGGAGATCCTCGCAGAGATCGAAGAGCACATCGCAGAGGACCTAGCGGATCGGCCCGTAGCGTCCGATGCCGACGTGCGCAACGTCTTGGAGCGCGTGGGCGATCCCGACGACATCGCGGCCGAGGCAAGAGAGCGCTTCGGGATCCCAGTCACCAAACCCGGCACGCCCTGGCTCGAGGTGATGACACTCGTGTTCTTAGGTGATTCCATTCCTGGGGTCGGTCGTGGGCATTGTGCTGGTATGGGTATCAGGCAAGTGGACGACGCGCGACAAGGTCATCGCCACGGTGGTCGTCCCTGGCGGCGTCATAGCCAGCTTCCTGGTGGCGGTCGGCACTGGCCCGGGCGGCGCGGGTCCACTGGAGGCCGGGCTGTTGTGGGCTCCCTTCCTGTTGGGGTTCCCTACCGCGATCTATCTTGGGATCAGGCTGCGCGCCACCTCCGACGCGATGCCCGCGACTCACTGACCAAAGTCGGCACCCGGCCGCGTCGCGCGCGCCCATGCGCTGGGGCGCATGGCCTTTATCTCCTAGACGGGATAGACCGTGTTGGGCCATCCTCACGCTGGCGCTCCGGAACCCTTCGCCCCGCGAACACGTCGTCGGGCCCGTTCACTATCACCTCTGTGACTTCGGCGAATCCGCCTACTTGCTAGGACGGTCCTAGACGCCGGTGGGCTCCCGATGCCGTAGCGCCGGAACGTGGCGGGCTCGCTGAGGAGCACGTACGTCGCGAACAGCCCGCCGAGCGAATCCCCCGAAGAAGGTGCAGTGATCCGGATCGATGCCGTACCGGCCCCGCGCCCAGGGCTTGAGCTCATCACCCGGGGCCGTGCGCGCGGCTGCTCGGGCGTGGTTCAGAAGAAAGCGGCCGGGTTGCGCCCCTGACCTGTCGTAGGCGATGATGCGTGGGAGATGTCGCAGGAGCGCGACGACACTTCCACAAAGGAGGAGAGAGTTGATCCTGTCAACGACGAAGGTCGAGGATTTCGACCGCTGGTTGAAGATCTTCTCAACCAAAGGCGCTGAGAAACGAAAGCAGCACGGGTCCAAGGGTTCGACCGTCTTTCGCGATCCCAATGAGGACGACCGGGTTTGGGTGCTCTTCGACTGGGACGAGGAGGGCTTTCAGAACTTCGTCTCCGACCCCGAGGTCCCGGCGATCCTTCAAGAAGCCGGGCTCAAAGGTAAGCCCCAGGCGGCGGAGCTCGGCGGCCAGTACGACGCCTAGCCCCAGACCCCGAATCGGACCCCTCGAAGCCGCCGGGCTGTCGGAGTAGTCACTCGACGACGTCAGAGGTGGAAGGACCCGCCCGGCCGGGTCGCGGAGGCTGCCTGCGCCGGGGCGCGTGGACATTTTCGTCTAGAACCCTGGGTCGAGCACTCGGGCCCGAATCGCGTCAGGGTCCGTCTCGTGAGTATGCAGCGCCCCATCCAGTAGGGCCGTGTAGACATACTGTCCGCCCTCGTCGAGACCGCTAAGTCCGAGCTTGCAGACGAAGACGTCGCGTCCACGGAACGCATGTGGGTCGGCGACCCGGCACTCAATCTGTCCGTTGTACGAGTAGCCCGTCGTAAGCGGGAACTCGCCTGCCTCCGCTGCAGACAGGACGGCTCTTTCAATTTCGCTCGGCCGGTTGGCCAGCCAGATCCACGCCACGATGACGGTGAGAGCCGCGGCAAGGAGCAACAGAAGCGGTTTCCTCATGCGCAACAACGGTAGGCGGTCGTCTCGATAACGCTTGCGGGCTGGCGGGTGGTCACGTCATGCCTCTTCCCGTCCATGTGAAGGAGGCCGTGTTCGCCGGGGCGCGTGACAAATTATGGCGCTTGGATACGGCACCCTCTGAATCCGCCGACAACAGTCCGTCTGCGTAGACCTCGGTCTAGGTGGCGATCCCGAGCGAGCGTCGTTCAGCCGCGATCGCGGAGAGCTCGCTCCAACTCGTCGAGGTGCTCACCTCGGTGCTCGCCGCGGGCTGGATAGATGGGACTATCTGGGTCGAGCGGAGCCATCCGGTCCAGGGGCAGCTCGGCTACGCGTGCGTCTGTCTCCTCCGCGATCCGCAGGGCGAGTTCGGCTGACGCCCTCGGTGCGATGGCATGGATGATCGGGCGAGTCGAATCGGTGAGCCAGTCACCCTCCGGTTCGGCGTCCGACGGGACCCACGGCTCGCCACGATCGATCTTGTCGGCGAAGACGAGCACCCGATTGTCCCAGTATGCCAGGTGCCCCAGCACGCCCGCGACCGTCCAGTACTCGTTGGCCGGCGCTGCGAGGGCATCGTCGTCCAGCCTGTTGATGAACTCCCGGAGACGTTCGCGCTCGCGGTCGTTGACCTGGATGTACGGGCGATCGTCCGTCACCACTGCGTCCTACCCACGGTCGAAACTCTCAATCGAGAAATCCTCAGCAACGACAATCTTCGCCCTCGCCTTACCACTTTCGGCCCCTGGCCCTCCCTATCCCATCAGATGGACGATCGGCTCCTCCCCCTAGAATAGCCGGTCGTTCACCTTCTCGATCCGCTGAGATGGCACCAAATGCCTAGACTGAGCCCGCGGTCCGGCCGAGTTCGAGGAAGTGCACGCTTGCCCACCCTGATGTGCGGGACTGTGGACCGCCGTTATGTTCAGTGTCAGTCACGTCCCCGCGCCGGGGCGCATGATCGGCTCGTCGCGTTCGCCCGGCCCTCTCCATGCGCTGCATTTGCACTCGCTGTAGAGGCAACGGCGGGAGCCGTCGTCGCTGTGAATGAATTCAGAGTGCGCGCAGCCGGCGCAGAAAACGCGACGCGGATCAACCGCGTGCCGAAGGATCGAATGCGCGCCGGCCGACAATCCCTTGCGGCGCCCCTCCTCGAAACTGGTTCCTGCTTTCAACGTACGGATATAGGGGGATCGCGACATCGGCCAAAAGTCTGCATTCGGGCCCCGGCTCCGCCCGTTGCTCCTAGGGGTGCGTAAGCCAGTTCGAGCCTGTGACCAGCGCCAACGGCTCGTCAGTTGGGCACGAACGTAAGCGGACGTAGGCCCCCGGGGCCGCCGTGTCTTCCTTGGGGCTCGGATAGGAGGTGCCCAAGGCTGATCTCGGAACTGCTTGGCAACCGAGGCCCGCCGGCCGAACCGCTCTTCCGAATCAGGCCACCTCTTTCGACGCCGAGGCAACTGGGATCGTAAAGTGGTTCAGCCGAGAATGGCTACGGTTTCATCTCCTAGGAGAACGGCCCCGATGTGTTCGTGCACCAAAGTGCAATCCAGGGGGTACAAGAGCTAGGGTGCTAAGGTTCTGTCCTCCGG
>Ga0184623_10001427_pt1 | contig 10332 bp, 9 predicted proteins | sample PLM1_100_b1_FD_133138 | JGI IMG/M metagenome (GOLD analysis project Ga0184623, IMG submission 133138) | Groundwater sediment microbial communities from an aquifer in East River, Colorado, USA - PLM1_100_b1 | ecosystem: Environmental > Terrestrial > Soil > Riparian zone | place: USA: East River...
AACGGAAAAGAGCACACCGTCAGCCTCTCCGAAGACCCGTGTCTCGCCATGTCGAGCATATAGAGATGCTGGTCCGTGAACACGTTCAAATTCCGTCGCCGCTCGGGAGACAGGCGGCCGGCCTGGATCCATGCGCAGGCTCCGCTTGGAAATCCCAGCCGGATACTGACGAGGTCAGGCTGACCGCGGAAATCTACGGGGCCCCCGAGAGCGGCGACCTCCAATGGGACTTCTCGCAAAAGATCCAGGCAGAGGCTGAAGTCGTGGGCACACCAGTCCCACAGAGCAGGCGTGTCCGCCCGAAAGGGCCCGAGAGCGGCTCCCTCGGAGAGGATCACGCGGATAGCCTCTCCTCCCGTCCGAAGAACTTCCTTGAGCCGCTGATATCCGGGATCGAACAGAAGCGTATGGTTTACGAGAACCGGCACGCCGGCCGCCTCGGCCCGGACATGCACACGCTCCGCTGTTCGGACGTCCAGGCAGAGGGGCTTCTCCACGATGACCGGCTTGCCGGCCTGGAGGCAAGCCTCGAGGATCTCCGCATGGGTGTGAGGCGGCGTGGCGATTATCACCCCGTCACAGTCTGACCGGACTACCACCCGCCAATCGCCCGTCACGGTCACTGGATAAGGGAGTAGGGAGGCGTTCGCCGTGCTGCTCGTCCCTATGTGGGACACCCGGCATCGGTCGCCCAGGGACAGGACCGTGCGAATGTAAACCTTGCCCCAGCGACCGACGCCGATGAGCCCGAATCGGAACGGTCCCCCCATGACTCAGAACCGGAAGCCTCTATAGTGCTTCAGGGCCCAACTCGTAAACCGTCGGAGGCCTTCTTCGAGCCCCACGACAGGCTGGTAATTCAACTGGAGGGCCGCCTTCCGGATGTCCGGACAGCGGCGCTGGGGCTCATCGGTCGGGTACGAGTCTGGATATTCCATCACTTTCACCGGTAGTGGTCGTCCAAGCACCCGTTCCAACGCGGCCACGAGATCCAAGATGGAGATCTCGGGCGCCGGCGCCCCGATGTTGTACGCCTCCCCCGGAGATCCGTTCAGGAGGACCTTCACGAAGCCGAGTACGGCGTCCGTCACGTAGCAGAAGGTCCGTGTCTGCCTGCCACTGCCGTACACTTGGAGTGGCTTCCCGGCCACGATTTCGCTCGCGAAGTTCGCCAGCACGCGGTAATCGGTCTCCTGCATGCCGGGCCCGTAAACATTAAAAGGGCGGGTGATCTTCGTCGGGATGCCGTGGAGTTCGTGGAAAATGCTGCACAGCGTTTCGCCGAGGCGCTTGGACTCGTCATAGCAGGCCCGAGGGCCCAGGCAGGAGACATTGCCGCGGTAGGATTCCGGTGTCGGCACATGCTTCTCGTCCGGATCACCATAGATTTCGCTGGAACTCATGAAGAGAAACCCTTTGAGGCGGTAGCGGAGCCCGAGCTCGAGTAGGTTCTTGGTCCCGGTGGTCGCGACCTCTAGCGTCTGCAGGGGGTATTTACGGTAGTAGTAGGGACTCGCGATGCTGGCGGCGTGGATCACGTAGTCTAGCGGCTCGTCAAGTTCCAGCGGCTCAATGACCTCATGGCTGATGAATCGGTAGCCATCACGGTCCGAAGAGTCGAGGTCTACTCGGTGGCTCGTGATGTGGTTGTCGACCGCGATCAATCGGCAAGGCGGACGTAGCACGTGCTCGTTCAAGTACTTGAACAGAGAGACGAAGTAGCATCCGATAAAGCCGTGACCTCCCGCGAGCAAGACCGTGGAGCCGGCGAACCGCTGCGCCTCGTTCCCGAGTCTGTTCGCGATTTCCTGAATGTCGGTTTCCAGGCAGTGGTTCATGACCTTACCGGATCTCAACTTCAGGGAGAGGCACGATGAAGCGTCCCCCGGACTCCCGAAATGCTCGGTGCCGCTCAATGATCCCGCCCGCAAAATTCCAGGCGAGAATCAGCAGGTAGTCGGGTCGCTTCCCCTCATCGTAAAGGTACGAGGAGTCTACAATCGGAATGTGATGCCCGGGTGTATACAGGCCCTGCTTCCACGGGCTGTCGTCCACGATATAATCAAGCGCTTCCGGGCCGATCCCAAAGTGAAACATGAGCGTCGTTGCCTTGGCCGGGGCTCCGTATCCATCGACTTGCTTCCCGTTGGCCTTGAGTTCGAACAACAGGCCTGCGAGCTTTTCTTTAAGGCCCTGGTTTCGCTCTGCGAATCGCGTGTAGGTGGCGACATCGTAAAGCCCACATGCTTCCTCCAGGGCAATGAGTTCCTCAACCCGATTCTGCCGCCGCCAGGCCGCTCCTCGTTTCTTTGCGAGCCCTCGGATGGATCCGCCGTGCGTCTGCACTCGGACCACGTCGATTAATTCCATTCCATGCCGTTCAAAGAGCCTCACGAGCGGCTTCACCGAGTGATAGCTGAGATGCTCGTGGTACACGGTATCGAACAGACCCTTTTCCACCACGTCCAGCAGATAGGAGGCCTCGAAGACGAAGAGCCCATCCGGCCGCAGCAGGCAGGCGACCCCCTCCAGCAGGTCGTGCAAATCGTCCACGTGCGCGAACACGTTGTTGGCCGCCACAAGGGATACCTCCCAGCCCTGCTCTCGGAGCCGGCGTGCGAGCGCCAGATCGAAGAACTCCGGAACCATACGGATCCCCTGTCGGCTAGCTTCGGCGGCGATAGCCTCCGCCGGGTCGACTCCCAAGACGGTCATGCCCGCCTCCCGGAACCACCGAAGGAACGTCCCATCGTTGCTCCCAATCTCCAGCACCTTCGAGCCCGGCTGCAGTCGAGCCCGCTGAATCACTTCTTCTGCGTAGCGGCGGAAGTGCTCCACAAAGGATGACGCGGTGGAGGAGACGTACACGTAGTTCCGGAATAGGCGCTCAGGATCCACGACGTCCGCCAGCTGCACGTGGCCACAGGCCTCACATTGATTCACGTCGAGCGGGAAGCGGTCCTGCGGTTTTCCCACTTCCTCTCGCCTCACGAACTCGTTGGCCAGCGGGGTCTTCCCTAGCGATAGCACCTGCCGGATCCGGCGGGAACCGCACACGCGACAGTCTTCCCTGCTGCGGATGAGCTCCCCCATCAGGCACGGTCCGGAGTTACGAGGGACGGGATGCGCTCGGTGTCCTCCTCGTAGTCGGCCATCTCCCGGGTGTTCCGGGCGAAGACCAGTAGCACGGAGTCCTCGGTAAAGAGCATCGCGTGCTCGTACATGGGCGGCGTGTAGAAGATCTGGCCGGGTCTGACGACCCACCGTTCCGGGGCCGCGGTGCCGCCGGCCGGTCGGTAGTAGTAAACGAGACCGCCCCGCTCTAGCCAGCTATAGTGATAATCCGTCTTGTGGTAGTGGTTACCGCGGATCGACCCTTTGACCGACGTGATCTGAAGAGCACTGCCGAAGTTCGCCTCCACGAGCCTCCTGATTTCCCCTCGGTCGTCGATGATCGGCGGCGGAACGATTACCTGAAACTTTTCCGGCATAGTAGGGGGCCCCTCCTCTCGAATTTCACCGCGCACCGATGCGCGGGATTGACATCGATGGCCCACGCCCAGCTGCCCGCCTCGTAAGTGACGAGCATGCCGCGCTCGTAGAGCCGCGTGGCGAGAAAGATCTCGGTGTACTCTTGCTCGTAGGTCCACACGTCGGCGCCGGGCAGGTGATGATAGTCGGCGCGTTCCGGGCGCCGACCGGTTCCGTGCGAACCAGCGATCCCTTCCCCGGCCGCGAAGACGCGGTCCTGCGTGATCGCGAGGTCCCAACGGTTTCCATCGTCCATGCGAACTGCGGCCGAAAGAGGGCGCTCGTCCCGCCCTCGCCCCTGCCGCACTGCTTCATGCTCGAGTCCTCACTGTCGGCGCACGTCCGGCCGCGCCTCATGGCTGCCGGAACACTGGCTTGACGGGCTCGCCCTCGAGCCGCTGGACCACGTCACCAGCGTTGAGGGCCTCGGCCAGGACGGCGAACGCCGACCGGTACACCCGAAGCGTCTGCTCGACGTCCGCGTCGCTGTGGCGGTAGCAGAGGTTCTGGCCCCCCGAAAACAGCACGCCCCGCTTGAGACATTCCTGCTGGAACAGGCTCTTGAGCACCAGCCCGCCGTCCGCGGTGTCGTCCTTGAACGCCATGACCGTGCGCGGCGCCAGGCCGACACACTCCGCGTGGCGCCGGAGACCGAATTCTTCGGCCAGGACGTTGAAGCCGTCCTTCAGCTTCTGCCCCTGCGCCCAGAGGTGGCCGAGGACGTTGTGCTTGCGCATCTCGTTGATCGTCGCGACGGTCGCGGCCAGGGCGACGGTGTCGCCGCCATAGGTGAACGAGAAGAACACCTCGTCGAAGAGTTCCATGAGGGGCCGGCGCCCCACCACGGCCGAGATCGGATACCCGTTCGCCATGGCCTTGCCGAAGCACGCGAGGTCGGGCGTGACCCCGAAATACTCCTGAGCGCCGCCCAGGGCGAAGCGAAACCCGCTCAGCACCTCGTCGAAGATCAGCAGGGCGCCTTCCGCCCGGGCCAGTGACTGAACCGACTGCAGGAAGCCCGGGCGGGGCTCGAGAACCCCAACCGGTTCCATTATGAGCGCCGCGACATGGCCACGATGCCTCGCGAAAATTCTCTCGAGGCTCTCGATGTCGTTGTACTCGAACGGCACTGTCAGCTCCCGTACGGCCTGCGGAACGCCTTTGCTACGAGTGGTAGTCCCGATGTACCAGTCTTGCCATCCGTGGTAGCCGCAGCACGCGATGATGTCACGCTCGGTATAAGCCCGGGCCAACCGGACGGCTCCCGAGGTGGCGTCGGAGCCGTTCTTGCCGAAGCGCACCATCTCGGCGCACGGGATGAGATCCACGAGGATCTCGGCGACCTCGAGTTCCAGCGGATGCGCGAGCGAGAAGCTCGTACCCTCCGCGAGCTGGCGCGTGACGGCGTCGGTCACGGCCGGCTCGTTGTGCCCCAGGATGATCGCGCCCAGCGCCATCGGATAGTCGATGTACTCGTTGCCGTCCACGTCCCACACGTGGCTGCCCTCGCCGCGGGCCAGAAACACGGGTGCCGCTCCCTGCACGAACTGGGTCGGCCCCTTGCTGAACGTCTGGGTGCACGACGGAATGAGTCGTTCCGCGCGCGCCTTGAGTTCGTGGGAGCGCTCGAGCCGCCTCGGGCGTGCCGGAAGCCGAGGCTCTTTCGCCAGCGTCTTGTAGTAGCCCTCGTCGCGCACGATCCCCCGGTTCGTTTCGACCAGAGACGGCTCCCTTCGGACGAGCCCCAGGACCTCGGCCATCCCGAAGGGCGGTTGGCCTTCCGACCCCAGTCGGGCGTAGACTGCCCGGACGAATTCCAGGTCGGCAGGACGATCGACCGTCCAGCGCAGGTCCCGAGCAGAGAGGTCCATGTCGTTCTCTACGTTGTGGACCCGGAAGCGGCCCGAGGTTCGGAGGTACGGAGTTACGTGCTCGCGCTCCGCGAGAAGGCGCGCGTCGCGCCACGCCTGGGCCAGGGCATCGAAGGAAAACACCTCCACATCCAGCCCATCCGGGTACGTGCAGCGCAGCGTGTTGCTGACGTACTGACAGTCCTTCTGGTGGAACGTCCCGACGACCCGGTCCACCACGCGCGGATCAACAAGCGGGCAGTCTCCGGTGATCCGCGTCACCGCCCCGGCGCCGTACCACGTGGCGGCCCGATAATATCGGTCCAGGACGTCCTCGGAGCTGCCCCGGAAGCATTCGATGGCGTTCTCAGCACAATAGGTGGCAAGCACGTCGTCGGCCGCGCGATCCGAGATCGCCAGGACCACCAGGTCCACCGACGTGGCCCGCCGGAGCCGATCGACGACGTGCCGAATCATGGGACGTCCCTGGATCTCGGCCATCACCTTGCCGGGGAATCTGGTCGACTCCATCCGCGCCTGAACGATCGCGACAACAGGAGTCTTCACCGTCCGGGCCTTCCTTCGAGCTCGACGACCCGACCCGTCGCGGCGGCCTCCTTCGCCGCGAGCGCCACCTCGAGGACACGGCGGCCCTCGAACACGTCCAGGGCGGCCTTCTCCGCGCCGGCCAGACACCGCACGAAGTGTCGCAACTCGTCCACATACATCGCGTTCGGCTCCCATCCAGAGGGGTTTCGGAACACGTCCCACTGTCGGGTAGTTCCCGAATACAGGCGCACCTCGCCGGCACCGTAGTCCCAACGAATCGTCCCCTGGTTTCCGATGATCTGGCACGTCCGGCTGTACTCGCGCTGGACGTAGTCGAGGTGCACCTCGCCGATCGCCCCTTCCGCGAAGCGCAGGAGGATCGCGGCCGTGTCCTCGGTCTCGATGTCGAGCCCGCTCTGTTTCCCGGCGAAGCAGGCGACGGCTCGGACGTCACCGAGCATCCAGCGGATGTAGTCCAGCTCGTGGACCGCATCCAAGATCACCCCGCCTCCGAGACGTGCCAGCGCGCTGTAGGTCTCGCGATAGTCCTCCCAGGGATGCCAGTCCGGGAGGTAATGCCCGACCTCGACGCGTGCGCCCACGACGCGCCCGACGGTCTCTTCCTCCAGCAGGCGTTTGACCTTCATCAGTCCGGGGTGAAAGCGCATGTTGCAGCCGACAAGGGTCACGAGACCGTGTTTCGTCACGACATCCAGAAGTTCGGTGAGTCCCTCCATTCGGTCCGAGACGGGCTTCTCTATCAACAGATGGCAGCCACGCTTTGCGGCCTGGAGGGCCAACGGGACGTGTGTGCTCGTGGGGGTGGCGATCACCGCGACATTCGGCGCGCGCTTCCAAGCGTCATCGAGGGTCGCCAACGATTCCACACCAAACCGTGTGCTCGCCTCACAACGCCGGTCCTCGCGAAGATCCCACGCTAGAATCTCGCCGGCGTTCAGCGCCTTCAGGTTGCCAATGTGCCGTTTCCCGATCGATCCACAACCGATGACGACGAAACGCAACTGAGCGAGACTAAGGGGCATGGTCCCTCACCACGTCATCGTATGGACAAGAATGATCGGTTTCACGCCATGACCCAGAAGCCGTTTCATGCGGTTTGCCGGCTCCTCTCGGAGAGCTTCACGATGCGCCACGCGGCCATCAGGATCTTGAGGTTCGCCCGCAGGAGCTTGGCATAAAAACGCGATTCGTCCCGTCGCGGGAATACGGTGACTGGCACGGTCTTGAGCCGATACCCCTTGAGCCACGCCTCCGCCATGAGCTGCGTGCCGACGGATTTGAGCGTATCGAAATGGCCCACGATGTCATAGACAGTCCGGCGGTAGGCTTTGAGGCCGCACAGAGGATCATCGATGCCGAAACGATGCCTGGTGTAGAGCGCGAAGATCCGCTCACCGCAGCGTTTCGGCGCCTTCCGCTGACCGATGACAACGTCCGCGTCGTCGCGTAAGATCGGCCCGCAAACGGCCCGAAGGTCTTCAGCGCGGTGCTGCCCGTCCGCGTCACAGGTCACGATAACGTCTGCACCGAGTCGTGCGGCTTCGGCAAAGCCGTCGTTAATCGAACCGTCGTATCCCAGATTCCTGGCATGCTGCAAGACCCGTGCTCCGGCGGCGCTGGCCTTGGCGGACGTGTCGTCCGTCGAGCAGTCATCGACCACGACAACCTCGGCTACGATCTCTTTGATACGCCGAACAACGTCGCCGATCGTGGCGGATTCGTTGTAGCTCGGGATGACGGCGACGATCTTCCGGTCAGGCGATGTCATCGGCGCCGATCGGGTCCCCGGCCTTGATGACCTTTTTGACGGTCTTGCCGAGGAGACCCGGCATGGTGGGCGGCCGCAGTCCGACGGCCGGCCGCAGGAATTCGACCATCTCGCGCGCGATCCGATCTCCCGGCCGGATTTCGCGCACAGCATAGATACCGCGCCGCTGGATGACCACCGTGTCCTGCTCCGACGGCGTGAGCTTTTTCTTCCCGTCGCCCAGCGCCTTCTCCATGGCCCGGATTCCTCTGACCATGCGGCTGAAACCCTCTGGATCCATGGCGAAGGGGTGGTCCGGTCCTTTGCGCGTCCGGTCGTCCGTGAAATGCTTTTCGATCATGCACGCGCCGAGCGCCACCGCGCCCAGCGGGATGGTAATCCCGTGGAGTGGGTCATCCCCACCCCCCTCCGCTCCGATGGTATGGTCTGAGTAGCCGACGACGACATCAAAGCGGTCGCGAATCGCGACCATCGCGCGAACGTTGGAATGCCCGACCGGCGCCGGGTAATTCGTCACGCACTGGAGCACAATGATTTGGTCGTTGCCCACGTCGCGGATTGCTTTTACAGCGGCCTCGATCTCCTCCATCGTCGACGCGCCGCAGGCCACTATGATCGGCTTCCCAGTTTTTGCGACGTACCGCAAGAATTCGAGGTTGTCGATCTCGCCCGAGCCGATTTTGTGGGCCGGCACCTTCAGCCTCTCCAGTTGATCCACCGCCTCGGTGTCGTAAGGGCTCGAGAAAAAGTCGATCCCGATCTCCGCACAATACTCCGAAAGCTCCTGCAACCACTCGCGCGGGAATTCAGCGTCACGGTACACTTCAACGACCGGCCGGTCCCAGCTGGCTTGGAACGCCACCTGCAAATTTCTAAACCCTGTGCTCGAAACAATCTTCGGGGCTTTGAAATTCTGGATCTTGTAGGCATCGGCGCCGACCTCCTTCGCGAGCTTGGCCAGAGCTTTCGCGCGACCGAGATTGCCGTCGAAATTCGAGCCAACTTCCGCGATGACGTATACCGGTTGACCCGAACCGATGCGTCTGGATCCGATTCTGATCTCGTTCATGGGCATCCTCCCGGAGGCAGCAGGGAGAATATTCGCTCGATTTCGGACTCGATGGTCGGCGGTTTGGCTCCAAAATACCGCACGGCGGCCTCAGCGTTCAGCCACATCTCTTTGGGGCGGTGCGCAGCGGTGGAAAGGTTATCACACGAGGTCGTGAACATAATCTTGCCGTTGTAGGCGGGAAAACGAGCCACGACGAAGCGGCCGATGTCGGCTTTCGATAGCACATCACGGCTCGCCAGATGCAAAACCTTCGGTGGCGCCGGACGGCCGATGAGATCGCGCACATAATCGGCGACGGTCCAGTTGCTCAACGGGTTGATGCGGGCGTCTGTGAATAGACGCATGTCCCCGTCGGAGCGGACGGTATCGAGAAGCCATTCGAAGAAATTACGCCCGCGCGAGCCCTTCGGGTGAATGCCAATAAGGTTTAGGCGGAGCGTTGTCGCGTTGACGTACTCGCCGGCAAGAACCTCACCAACGTACTTCGTCAGGTTGTAGAAGTTCTTGGGGTACGGCAGATCCTGTTCGCAGTAGCCCCCTTCTTCGCCTGAAAAGACGGAAGCAGTCGAGATGAAAATCAGCCGCGCACCCCGCGTGACTGCCGCGTCCCGAATGTTACGCGTGCCGTGGATGTTCACGGCGTAGCACCAGACCCGGTCCCGCTCGCAGCGGTTCACGTCCGTGGCCGCCGCCGCATGTATGATCCAATCCGACGGGCCAAGATTACGCGCAGCAACCTGGACGGCAGCCCGATCCATAATGTCACCGTCAAATGGCATGACACGAAAGCCGGCATTGCTCAGGACGGGCATGAGAGCCGCGCCAAGCAATCCTCGTGGTCCCGTCACGAGGACCGTCAGCTCATCCATGAGATAGGGCGTCCCATGCAATCGCCCCAGGCTGTAGGTGTCGAGCCAAACATCCCAGGGTCTTCACGATCAGTCATTCTTTCCGCCCATCGATTCATGGTTCGCGGAAGACCGGCTCTACTGGTGGCCCCTCTAGGCGAGCCGCCAGATCGCCCACCCGCAAGGCTTCCGAGGCAAGAGCGAACACTTCATCGTAGATCGCGCAGGCAGCGGCCACCTCTACGTCACCATGGGCAAGTGCCATGTTGTGGCCACCAGTGAACAGAAGTCCGCGCTTGATGCACTCCTGCTGAACGAGGCTCTTCAACTCCCACCACGGACTGCCGTCCGGATGAGCGAACGTCAACACCGTGCGCGGCCCAAGGCCAACGCACTTTATCGGGTCGCTCACGCCGCTGGCCGCGGCTGCCCTGTTAGCGTGGTCGCGAAGCCGTTCACCTGCACGCCAAAGGTGCTGGACGACCTTTTGTTTCTGCATTTTCGTCACCGTCGCCAAACATGCCGACAAGGAGACCACCTCACCACCAGCGGTGAAGGAGAAGAACACCTCCTCGAACAGCCGCATGATCTCCCGTCTCCCAACGATCGCGGCCAACGGAAATCCGTTGGACATCCCTTTACCAAAGCAGGACAGATCCGGGAGGATCCCGAAGTACTCCTGGGCTCCGCCCA
>Ga0184623_10001428_pt1 | contig 10329 bp, 8 predicted proteins | sample PLM1_100_b1_FD_133138 | JGI IMG/M metagenome (GOLD analysis project Ga0184623, IMG submission 133138) | Groundwater sediment microbial communities from an aquifer in East River, Colorado, USA - PLM1_100_b1 | ecosystem: Environmental > Terrestrial > Soil > Riparian zone | place: USA: East River...
CGCGCAGTAGCAGTCGCCCGTCGCCTCACCCGCCATTCGGTGCAAAAGACCCTGCACCCCACCGCCCCGCGGCCCACCCACACCCACGTTGATCATGAGGCTTGGGGGGTCGCCACGCCGTCGACAGGGACCTTTAGTTCATGATCAACGCGCCGGAGGAGGAGGCCGTCGCGGCGGGAGAGGGAGCTGGCGGGATCATCGTGTGACACTGGTGGCGTGGATGGGCGTACCCTCGGGCGACCCGCCGGCCTGGCCGCCGATGGCCGGACCCGGCGGCGCGACGCGACACGGCTGAAGATCTTCGAGGCGGCGGTGGGCCTCATCGCGGAGCAGGGCTTCACCGCGACCACCGTCGACGAGATCGCCGAACGGGCGGGTGTCGCGAAGGGCACCGTCTTTTACAACTTCGCCTCGAAGACCGCCCTCTACGAGGAGCTGCTGCGCTATGGCGTCGGCCTGCTCGCGGAAGAGTCGCGCGCGGCCATCGAGGGCCTGCCCCCGCGCGAGGCTATCTCCGCGCTGATCGGCGCGCAGTTGTCCTACATCCAGCGCTATCGCGCCTTCGCCCAGCTGCTGCTCGCGGAGATGTGGCGGACCAATCGCGAATGGCAGCAAACCATCCTGCTGGTACGCGAGCAGGCGATCAGCGTCATCGCGGAAGTCCTCCAAAAAGGTGTGGAGTCGGGCGAGTTCCCAAAGGAGCTTGATCCCCGGATCTCGGCGTCGGCGCTGTTCGGGGCGGGTCTGGTCGTAGCGCTGGACTGGCTGCTGTTCTCGCCGGAGCGCCCGGTCGAAGAGGTGCAGGAGGGGCTGCTAGCCGTGCTGCGCAGCCGGCCCACTCTCTGAAGCCCACCGTCGTCGCCCGGGTGAGCTGCGCAAACCCGGTTGAGTGGGAGCCGGTCGGCTGACACCATGGCGCGGTGCTGTTGACGCTCACGATGACCGGGGATGACGCTACCGACCTCGGCTACCTGCTGGTGAAGCACCCGGACCGGGTGCACCGCTTCGACCTGCCCTGGGGCGAGGCGACCGTGATGTTTCCGGAGGCGACCTCCCAGTGGTGCACGGCTGCGCTGCTGCTGGAGGTCGACGCGCAGAAGCTCGCCGATTCCGGGATCAAGAAGGAAGCGGCCCGGCAGCTGAATCAGTACGTCAACGATCGCCCGTACGCGGCGTCGAGCCTGCTCGCCGCGGCTATGAACCGAGCGTTCCGGTCGGCGATGCGCGGGGTGAACAAGGACCGCCCCGAGCTCGCGAAGACTCCCATCGACCTGCACATCCGCGTGCCGGTGCTGCGCTGCAAGGGCGGTCCGGCGATCGCTGAGCGGCTGTTCGCGCCGCTGGGCTGGGCCGTAGAGGCGGAGCAGATTCCGCTCGACGAGCAGTTGCCGCAGTGGGGTGTGAGCCGTTACGTGGATCTGCGGCTGACTGGCCGAGTACGCCTGGCGGACGCCCTCAATCACCTGTACATCCTGCTGCCGGTGCTCGACGATGCGAAGCATTACTGGGTCGCGCCCGATGAGATCGAGAAGCTGGTGCGGGCCGGTGAGGGCTGGCTCGCGGGGCATCCGGAGCGAGCCGTGATCATCCGGCGGTACCTGGCGCACAGCCGCGCGTTGGCGCAGCTGGCGCTGTCTCAGCTGGCACCGGAGGAGGACGACAGCGTTGAGGCCGGCCCCAGTGACGAGACGGAGCCGAAGCGCAAGCCGCTCAACGCTCAGCGGCGGGCGGCGGTGCTGGCCGCGCTGGCCGAGACCGGCGCGGCCCGGGTGCTCGATCTCGGCTGTGGCCCGGGCGCGCTCGTCGGGGATCTGTTGCGGGATCGCCGCTACACGCAGATCGTGGGCGCGGACGTGTCCCCGGCGGTGCTGGAGGTCGCGGCCCGGCGGATCCGGCTGGATCGGTTGCCGGATCGGCAGAAGGTCCGGATCAAGCTGATCCAGTCGGCGCTGACCTACCGCGACGATCGGCTGCGCGGCTACGACGCGGCAGTGCTGATGGAGGTCATCGAGCACGTCGACGAGGCGCGACTGCCCGCGTTGGAGGACGCGGTCTTCGGGCATGCGCGGCCGGGCGCGGTGATCGTGACAACCCCCAATGTGGAATACAACGTCCGCTACGAAGGACTGACGGCTGGCGGGCCACACGTGTGTGCGCCCGCCGTGATCGGCGACGGCTTGCCGTCGCCGAGGCATCACAGCAGCCATAGGCACGCCGACCACCGGTTCGAGTGGACGCGAGAGCAGTTCGCCACCTGGACCTCGGCGGTGTCCGCGCGCTACGGCTACGGCGTCGAGCTGCGCGGTGTCGGCGAGGACGACCCCGAGGTGGGTACGCCCACCCAGCTGGCCCTGTTCACGAAAGGGGAGACGGCATGACCATGGTGGACATTCCCGAGCTGTCGCTCGTCGTGCTCGTCGGCATCTCCGGATCCGGCAAGTCCACTTTCGCGCGCCGGCATTTCGCGCCGACGCAGGTGCTGTCCAGCGACGCGTTCCGGGGCATGCTCGCCGACGACGAGAACGACCAGACCGTGACGAAGGACGCCTTCGAGGCGCTGCACTACATCGCAGGCATGCGGCTGCGGTCGGGCCGGCTGACCGTCGTAGACGCCACCAATGTGCAGCCGCACGCCCGCGCCGAGCTGATCCGGCTCGCTCGCGAGCACGACGTGCTGCCGGTCGCGATCGTCCTGGACACGCCCGAGGCGCTGTGCTGGGAGCGTACGCAGACCCGGGCCGACCGCACGTTCGGCCGCGAGGTGCTGCGCCGCCAGTCCCGCGACCTGCGGCGTTCGCTGGGCGCTCTCGGCCGCGAGGGGTTCCGCAAGATCCATGTGGTACGCGAGGAGCAGCTGGACGCCGTCGAGCTGCGCTACGACAAGCTGTTCAACGACCGCCGTGATCTGACCGGTCCGTTCGACCTGGTCGGTGACGTGCACGGCTGTTCCGCCGAGCTGGAGACGCTGCTGACCGAGCTGGGCTGGGTCCTCGATCGGGACGAGCGTGGGCGGGCGGTGAACGCTGTGCACCCCGCTGGGCGTACCACCGTGTTCGTGGGAGACCTGGTGGACCGCGGCCCGGACTCGCCCGCGGTGCTGCGGCTGGTGATAGGCATGGTGGCGGCCGGGACCGCGCTGTGCGTGGCCGGCAACCACGAGGCGAAGCTGCTCAAGAAGCGGCAGGGTCGCAACGTGCAGGTCCGCCACGGCCTTGCCGAGACGCTGGAGCAGCTGGAGCGCGACCCGGTCGACGGTCTGGACGCGTTCCTGAACGGTTTGATCAGCCATTACGTCCTGGACGAGGGGCGGCTGGTGGTCGCGCATGCCGGGCTGAAGGAGGAGTACCAGGGCCGGGCGTCGGGGCGGGTGCGCAGCTTCGCGATGTTCGGCGACACCACCGGGGAGACCGACGAGTACGGGCTGCCGGTGCGCTACCCGTGGGCGCAGGAGTACCGCGGCAAGGCGATGGTCGTCTACGGCCATACGCCCACTGTGGAGCCCGAGTGGGTCAACAACACGATCTGCCTCGACACGGGATGCGTCTTCGGCGGCAAGCTGACCGCGCTGCGTTACCCGGAGCGGCAGCTTGTTGCTGTGCCTGCGATCCGGGAGCACTACGCGCCCGCCCGTCCGTTGGTCCCGGCGACGCCGGTGCCTGCCGGCACCTCGCTGGACCTGAAGTCGGTGACGGGCCGGCGGCACATCGAGACCGGCCACGGCACCATCACCGTGCGGGCCGAGCACTCGGCGGCTGCACTCGAAGTGATGAGCCGCTTCGCGGTGGACCCGCGCTGGCTGATCTGGCTGCCGCCGACGATGGCACCGGCGTCTACCTCCACAGAGGACGGATACCTGGAACATCCTGCCTCGGCGCTGGCCGACTACGCGGCTGCCGGCGTGGATCGGGTGATCTGCGAGGAGAAGCACATGGGCTCCCGCGCCATCGTCCTGGTCTGCAAGGACGCGCAGACCGCTGCGAAGCAGTTCGCTGACGACGGCGCCACCGGCGCGATCTACACGCGTACCGGCCGGTCCTTCTTCGAGCCCGCGCGGACTGAAGAGCTGCTGTCCTCGGTGCGTGCTGCCGTCCGTGCGGCGGGGCTGTGGGACGAGCTGTCCACGGACTGGCTGCTGCTGGACTGTGAGCTGCTGCCCTGGTCGGCGAAGGCGGACACGCTGATCCAGCAGTACGCGGCGGTCGGCGCGGCCGGGCGTACCGCGTTGCCGGCCGCATTGTCCGCCGTGGACGCCGCGATGGCTCGGGGGCTGGACCTCGGCGAGCTGCGCGACCGGCTGTCCGGTGGACTGTCCGACGTGCACGCGTTCGCGTCGGCCTACCGGCAGTACGTGCGGCCCACAGACGGGCTGGCAGGCGTCACGCTCGCCCCGTTCGCGGTGCTGGCCTCGGCGGATGCTGCTCACACCGACCGTGACCACGGCTGGCACCTGGGCATCGCCGACCGGCTCGTCGCCGCGGATCCGGCGACGTTCACGCCCACGCGGCGGCTCGTCGTCGATCCGCGCTCGACGTCCGACGTGGCATCGGCGGTCGACTGGTGGCTGTCGCTGACCGGCGACGGCGCCGAAGGCATGGTGGTCAAGCCCTACGCCGGGCTGACCGCGACCGGTTCGAAGGGGTTGCAGCAGCCCGGCTTGAAGTGCCGCGGCCGGGAGTACCTGCGGATCATCTACGGCCCCGGATACACCGCCCCGGCGCAGCTCGACCGGTTGCGGGGGCGGAGTCTGGGCCGTAAGCGCGGGCTGGCGTTGCGGGAGCATGCGCTCGGCCTGGCGGCGCTGGCGGCGGCGGCCGGTGGGGGACCGCTGTGGCGGGTGCACGAGCTGGTGTTCGCGGTGCTCGCCAGCGAATCCGAGCCGGTGGATCCCCGTCTGTAGAACGCACTCGAGCGGTCCGGCCCAGACGGGCCGCTCGAGGCGCTCGGAGGAAATGCTTCACACCTCGGCCTTGGGTGTATAGAATTTCCGTCATGATGGCGCGGGTGGGCAGGTCTGGAGCAGATGCTCTCCAAGGGCTGCCGGCCGCGTTCACCTACTCGCAGGCCAGGGCGCATGGTCTGTCGGACCGAGCTCTATGCCGTATGCGCGACGACGGGCGGATCGAGTTGGTCGCACGGGGTATTTATCGGCGCCACGACCTGCCATCCGGAGATGTCGACCACGTCGAGATCGCACTCCGGGCACCGATGGCGACGCTGTGCCTGGCCACGGCCCTAGCCCTGCATCAGCTCAGCGACGACATACCACCCGCGATTGATGTCGCCCTACCCCGCGGCCTGCATCGGCCGTCGACTGTCGTGCCCGTGGCCTGGCACGCCTTCGACAATGCGACGTTCAATATCGGGCGCGGTGCGAAACGACTCGACGACGAGGTTGTCATCGGCCTCTACAGCCCCGAGCGGAGCATCATCGACGCAGTTCGACTGCGTCACCGTGAAGGCGCCGAGCTCGGATACGAAGCTCTCAAACGATGGATTCGCCGGAAGGGTTCGTCCCCGGCGGAGTTACTCATAATGGCTCGCCACTTCCCCCAAGCGGAGCGGGCCTTGCGGGAAGCACTGGAGATCCTCTTGTGACCACACGTCCCACCCGTGCGACCGCCGACGGCCGCGCGTACCTCGACCTGCAAAATCTCGCACGGCGCACCTCCCGCCCTACCGACGAGCTGCACCAGCTCTACTGCCTCGAAGGCTTCCTCGCTCGCCTTGCCGCCTCGCCACACTCAGCAAGTCTTGTCCTCAAGGGCGGCGTTCTACTCGCCGCGTATGGCGCCCGGCGGCCCACCAGGGATGTGGATCTGCAGGGTCGGCGCCTCTCCAACGACTCCGACATGGTCCTTCGGATCGTGCAGGATGTTGCGGCTTCGAATTTGGGTGATGGGCTGGTCTTCGATGGCGGCCAGGCCAAGGCCGAGACGATCCGCGACGAGGACGACTACACGGGCGTCCGGGTCACCCTCAGCTGCGGGCTTGCCGCCGCTCGATTGAGCATGCACGTCGATGTCAGCGTCGGCGACCCGATCTGGCCCGCACCCACCACGATCACGCTCCCCCGCTTGCTAGACGGGCAGATCACGCTCAGCGGCTATCCACTGCCGATGGTGCACGCCGAGAAGATCGTGACAGCGATACAGCGTGGTGTCGCGAACACTCGCTGGCGTGACTTCGCGGATGTTTATCTGCTTGCCCGCCATCACAACATCGACGGTCAGGAACTCCGTACCGCAATCGAGCATGTTGCCGGCTACCGGCAAGCCCGCATCCGGCCACTTGCGGCCGTCCTCGACGGATATGCGCCAGTGGCCCAGAGCCGTTGGTTCGCATGGCGGCGGAAGAACCGCCTTGACGATCGGCTGCCCGAGCAATTCGCCATCATCTTGCGGGATGTCATCGCCTTTGCAGATCCCGTACTCACTGAGGCGACGCGGCGCCACACCTGGATTGCCGACAGTCTCACCTGGGCAGTAGCGGACAACTGAGCCACGTGCTGCACGTGGCTTTGTCTTGGCGGTCATGACGCTCTTGACAGTGATGATCGCGGGGACGACACTCGCCGGAAACGATTACGCAATCAACGCCCGCACGCTGTAAACGTTTCCAACCTCCGAGGAGCCCCCGTGAAGCGTTTCCTCATCCCGATAATCCCGTTAGCTTCCGTTCTGCTGCTGCTCGCCGGGGGAGTGGGCACGGCCGAAGCCGGCCGCAGCCAGCCCGGCACGCTGATCACCGCGAACGCACCGTCAGAGGCGCTGGGCGAGCAGATCGCCTACACCGCCTACCTGCCTTACGGGTACGCCCAAAGCACCGAGCGCTATCCGGTGCTCTACCTGCTGCACGGCCGGGGCGACACGATGGCCGCCTGGACGCAGGTGAAGTCCACGTTGGATCAGCTGATCCAGGACAAGAAGATCCCGCCGATGATCGCGATCCTGCCGGATGCCCCGTGGAGTGAGCGCGGCAGCTGGTACGTCGATTCGCAATATGAAGCCGGTAAGCCGGTGGAGACGGCCTTGACCCGGGATCTCGTGCAGGCCGTCGACGCGACCTACCGCACCGCGCCGATCCGGCAGGCGCGCCTGGTCGGCGGCTATTCGATGGGTGGCGCGGGTGCGCTGCGCTTCGCTCTGGCGCACCCGGACGTCTTCAGCGAGGCGCTGGTGCTCAGCCCGGCCGTCTACACGCCGTTGCCGCCGGCCGATTCGTCCACGAGGGACTATGGCGCGTTCGGCGTGGGGGACCAGAAGTTCGACGATCAGAGGTACCAGGAGCTCAACTATCCGGCGCTACTGCCGAAGATGAGCCAGGACCTCCCCGTCAAACTCTTCATCGCGGTCGGTGACGACGAATGGGCCAACCCCGATCCCGCCGATGCCCGACATGACTTGGACTTCGAGGCCGAGGCGCTCTACAACGCCGCCCGCCGGGCGCCCGGGATCTCCGCGGAGATGCGCATCCTCGACGGCGGCCACGACTGGGGCGTCTGGGCTCCGGCGTTCGCGCAGGGCATGACGGATCTCGGCCGGACGTTGAGCACGGTCGCGCCTGCGGGTCTGCCGACGCCGCTCTACGGCACGACCGGCACCGACTGGGCGGGCGGCGTCGCCGGTCACTCCGACGGCTCGGTCACCTTCGGGTTCGCCGCCAGCGGATCGGTCGGCGGTCAGGCGTACCAGGGGAAGTTGGACGCCGTCGTGACGCGCCGCGACCCGGACGGGACGACGGCCTGGACCACGCAGCTCGGCACCGCCGCGGACGAGCGGCTCTACGGCGTGGTCGCGCAGGCGGACGGCGGTGTCCTCGCGGCTGGTTACACCAAGGGCGACCTCGACGGCCAGCACCCCAACAGCAGCACCGACGACGGCTTCGTGGTCAGTCTGGACGCGACCGGCCACGTCCGCTGGCTGACGCAATTCGGCGGGGCCGGGGTCGCCGATCGTGTCTATGGCCTGGCCGCCGCGCCGGACGGTGGCGCGTACCTGACCGGCTACACCAAGGGCGCGCTCGACGGCGCCAACGCGGGCGACAAGGACGCGTTCCTGGCCCGCGTCACTCCTCAAGGACAAATCTCGTGGGTACGCCAACTCGGCGGAACCGGTGAGGACAAGGCGTTCGGCGTGGTGGCCGACGCGTCTGGCGCCTACGTGGTGGGGACTGCGGGTGCGGCGCTGCCGGGGACGCAGGCGCTCGGCGGGTACGACGGCTGGCTGGCCCGCTACACCGACGCGGGCGCGCTGGCCTGGGTGAAGGCGGTTGGCGGTGCTGATGACGATCGGCTCAACGGCGTCGCCGTCACGATCGGCGGGCTGGCCGTGGCGACCGGTTCGGCCGGCGGCGACCTCATCGCGACCGCGTACACGGCGGATGGGAAGGAACGCTGGACCACCACAGTGGACAGTGGAGCGGTCGACGGAGGTGCGGCAGCGGTGGCGCTGCCCGGCGGCGGCGTCGAGGTGGTCGGCTACACGCGCGGTCGGGTGAGCGTTCCTGCCGGCGGCGCCGACGTGCTCACGGTGAAGCTGTCGGAGAAGGGTGAGAGGCTGGAGGCCGGGCAGTTCGGCTCGACTCGCGATGACGGGCTGGATCCGTTCGCGGAGCCGAACCTCTTCGCCGCGGCCGGCGCCGGCGGCTCGGTGCTGATCAGCGGCCTGACCTACGCGAGCACCGGTCCCGGAAACGGCGACGTCTTCGTGACCGGCTGAGTCTTCGTGACGGGCTGAGTCACAGGGCGAGCTTGTAGCCCACGTGGCTGGCGGTGAAGCCCAGCGAGTCGTAGAACCGGTGCGCGTCGGTCCGCGACTTGTCGCTGGTCAGCTGCACCACCGCGCACCCCTCCGCCCGGGCTGTGTCGATCGCCCAGCGGATCAGCGAGCGGCCCAGCCCGCCGCCGCGCAGGTCGGAGCGGACCCTGACCGCTTCGATCAGCGCGCGGCGGGCACCCTTGCGCCCGATCCCGGGGATGATCGTGAGCTGCATCATGGCGACCACCTCATCGGCAAGCTCCCCAACGACCAGCCATTGGTGGGGGTCGGCCGCGATCTCTGCGAAGGCCGCGGCGTACGCCGGATCGTCCGCGGCTGCCTCCCGCAGCGCGCCAAGGTGGTCGTCGGCGAGCATGCCGACGATGGCGGGCAGGTCCGCGGCGGTGGCCCGGCGGATTCGAAGATCACTCACGGGCTCGACGATATCGGACCGAATCCTTGATCCGATTTCCTACGCTGGTGGCCATGAACCGCATCACGCGCCTGTTTACCAGCCTCGCCGCCACTGTGACCGCCAGCCTCTTCGCCTTCCTCGCCCTGCCCGGTGTCGCCTGGGCCGCCGACGACGAGTACCTGCGCCGCCGTCCGGGTGGCGTCGGTTTCTGGGGATGCAGCGCGATCTGCTGTCTCGCCGTCGTGGGCGGGATCGTAGTCGCGATCTACCTCATCACGCGGAATCGCCGCCGGGGCTAATCGCGCTTTGTGATCATTGCGCCACCCAAGTGGTTCCACGCGGCAATTTGCCGCTTTCTACCACTTGGCTGGCGCGATGATCACGCGTGTCGGCGGCGAACTCCCGGATGAGCTGAGCCAGCTTGGCCGGCTGGTCGAGCGGGAGCAGTGTGTAGCTGTCGTCGACCTCCGCCAGCCGTCCCTGCGGGAAGAGGGCGGCGAGGCGCCGTCCATGGTCGACGGGCATCACCCGGTCCTGGGTCGCCCAGACCACGAGGGCGGGGCGGTCGAAGTCCGGCAGGCCCTCGGCCGCGTCGACCAGCACAGGCGGGGCCGCCGCGGCGGCTCGGAGAGCTCGTACGGCGTCGCGGCGGATCTCGGGCCGGGTCAGCACCGGCCGGATCCAGCGGGCGGTGGCGGCGTCGCCGCGCAGGGTCAGCCAGCCGAAGGCGATCGGCAGCCGCCGTACGAAGCGGACGCGCATCTGCTGCATGAACAGCCCGAACAAGCCCGGCGAGAGTTTGCCGGTGAGCATGAGGGTCTTGCCGGTCAGCCCCGGCGGGAAGTTGTCGAATGCCTCGCAGGAGGCCAGCACCACCCGTCCCACGCGCTGCGCTCCATCGGCGACAAGCGAGTCGGCGATGAGCGAGTCGGTGATGACCAGCTGGACGAGCGCTCCGCCGGTGTCGTTGCCGACGAGAGTCACATCCCGCAGGTCGAGGCGATCGAGGAACTCGGCGACCAGCCGGGCGATCCCGGGCAGCGACGGATCCGCGTCGGCGTGCATCGCGCGGCGATGCGCGCCCATGGGCAGGGTCGGTGCCACGCACCGGAAATCGGCGGCGAGATCCGCGATCGGCCCCTCCCACAGCGAGGAGTC
>Ga0184623_10001430_pt1 | contig 10317 bp, 13 predicted proteins | sample PLM1_100_b1_FD_133138 | JGI IMG/M metagenome (GOLD analysis project Ga0184623, IMG submission 133138) | Groundwater sediment microbial communities from an aquifer in East River, Colorado, USA - PLM1_100_b1 | ecosystem: Environmental > Terrestrial > Soil > Riparian zone | place: USA: East River...
CCGAGGCGATCCGCTCGCATTCCGCGAGCAGCCGCGCTCCGTATCCGCGGTGCTGCCACCGTCCCCCGGGGGCCGCGGTGATCGGGACGACCTGTCCGAGCACCTTCAGCTCCCGCAGGAACGCGCCCGCATCGCACAGGCGGAGACGCGCGTACCCGACGAGGGCGATCCGCCCCGCGTCCTCGAAGGAGAGGAACACCTCCCGGCCCCCGGACGCGTCGTACTCGAGGCGGTGGAGGACGACCGCGTCCGCCGAGGCCGTCCGGTTCCGCAGGCCGATCTCCCGGCACCGGATGCACGCGCACCGCTTCCCCGCCTCTTCGAGCCGGCGCTGGGCCCGCACCCGCAGGTCCCCCTTCGTGGGCCCGCCCAGGATCACGTCCGCCGCGATCTCCCGCTGGATCCTCTGGATCCGGACCCAGGGCGGGACGATCGCCTTCACCTTCGCGACGAGATCGATCGCCTCCTCCGTCGTGAGCGGGCGGTACCGTCCGCGCTCCCACATCGTGTGCAACCCCGTCCCTTCGAGCACGAGGGTCGGGTAGATCTTCAGCATGTCCGGACGGTACTCCGGGTCCTCGAAGATCGCGCGGAAGGACGCGAGGTCCCGGTCCGCGTCGTTCCCCGGGAGCCCGGGCATCATGTGGTAGCACACCTTCAGCCCCGCGTCCTTCGCCCGCCGGGTCGCCGCGCGGGAGTCCGCGTCCGTGTGGCCGCGGTTCACGAGCCGGAGGACGTCGTCGTGGGTCGTCTGCACCCCGAGCTCCACGCGGGTCGTCCCGAGGGCGAGGCTCCTCTCCACCTCGGGTCCCACGAAGCAGTCCGGCTTCGTCTCGATCGTGAGCCCGATGCACCTCGAGGCCGCGGTCTCGTTGCGGGCGTGGGCCTCCTCGAGGTCCCCCGCCACGGAGCCGTTCAGGCCGTCGAAGCACCTTTTCACGAACGCCTCCCGGAACGCGGGGTCGAGGGCGCTGAACTCCCCGCCCAGGATGATAAAGTCGATCTTGTCCGTCGCGTGTCCCGTCCGCCGGAGCTGGTCGAGGCGGGCGACGGTCTGCTCGTACGGGTCGAACGCGTGGGATGCGGCGCGGCGGGCCGCGGGCTCCGTCCCCGTGTACGACTGCGGGGTCCCGAACCGCGGGCCTCCCGGGCAGTAGATGCATGTGCCGTGCGGGCAAGCGTGCGGGGGCGTCATCACGGACACGACGGCGACCCCGGAGGCGGAGCGCGTGGGCTTCACCCGGAGGAGGTCCACGTACGCGTCCCGCAGCGAGGCGGGGGCCCCGGCGAGGATCTCCGAATCCGGCGGGATGCCGACGAGCCCGTGCCGCCGGACGAGCTCCGCCTTCACCCGCTGCAGGTCCCCCTTTCCATGGACCTCCCCGCGGGCGAGGCGGTCCCAGATCTCCCGCAGGAACGGCTCCGATGCGATCATCCGAACATCGGCCCCTCGACGTCCTTCGACGTCCCCTTCCCACCGCCGGAGCGCTTGAACCGCTTCCGCTGGGATTCCTTGTACCCGAAGAACGAGAGGTCCTGGCGGAGGAGCCGGACGAACGTCTTGTCCGGGAGCTCCTCGAGCTCCACGATCCCGCGGAGGGCGAGCGCCTTCAAGGCCCGTCCGATGCGGGACTTCGACACCCGGAGGTCCCTTGCGAGCTGGGCGGTCGTCACCGGATACGTTTCGAGGAGATACCGGAGGATTCGCTCGTCCATCGATCCGTGGAGGACCTCGACGGGCACGGCTCCTCCATCGGAGGTCTCGCATAAGTCTTTCACGGACCGACCGAGGGAAGGCAAGTCCCCCTGCTGATGCGGGCGCTCACGCGACAGGTAATGATGCCGGCGGGCCGATGCGTCTTTGTGGTGTGGGAAATCTGGTACCCATACGGATTCGCGTGCTTGTGGCTTTGGATTGCGCTCCTCGGTCTCCTAGGCCTGCTCCACGCGGTGTACTCTAGGAGCCGATACTACTACATCGGGTTCGCCATCGCGGTCGTCGCCGCGGGCACGATCGTCGCGTTCCTCGCGATGGCCGTCTTCCTCTAGCCGTACATCGTGCCGGGCTTTTCCTTCTGCTTCTTCTCCTCGGCCTGTTCCACGACGTCGATCGAGATGATCATGTGGGACGGGATGATCCGCACCTTCCCCGCCATCTCCGCATGGGACGCGTCGAGCTCCACGCAGATCCCGTCGTCGGGTCCGATCGCGGCGTACCCGCGGAACACGCCGTGGGTGATCAGGGGCCTGTCCCGGGTCTCCATCGACGTGATCCGGTACCGCGAGCCCTTCGTGAGCACGATGATGTCGTTCTCCGCCATCGGCTTCTACCTCCGGGCTTCGCCGAGCTTCTGGACGTGGTCCACAGTCTTCCGGTAGTTCTCCATCGCGATCTCCACGTTCGACTCCACGAAGTTCCACGCCTTGGAGAGGTTCCCGTACCGGATCCGGTAGCCCTTCCTCGGGCCTCCCCTCTCCATGACGTCGACCTCATCGAGCAAGTCCATGTCCTTAAGCTTGTTGATGTGACGGTAGATCGTCGCCTTCGTCGTCTTCAGCTTCACCGCGAGCTGCTCCACGGTCCAACCCTTGTCCGCGCGGCCGAGGAAGCACTCCACGAAGAGGCGGTAAGGGACGCTCTCCCGGACGGACTTCGCCTCCGTCTTCGGGTCGTACCCCTTCGGGATGTACCCGATTTGGGTGAGGAACAGGAGGGCGACCTCGTCCAGGTCCTTCAGCGGCGTGAGAGGGGTGTTGCTCACGACCGCGATCTCGAACGGAGCCAAGGGAGGGACCCGGCTCGGGATGGGGCGATGAATAGTTAAGGCTTCCGCATCACTATTATCTAAAAACAGAATAAAAGTTAATGTCAGACGTCGAGAACCCCGCTGAAGCAATCGACCGCCACGTCCCGTTTCCGGAGCTCCCGTACGAGGACGTTGATCCCGAGGCTGTCGGACGCGATGTGCCCCGTCACGACGAGGTTCCTCGGGCCCTCGCGACCGTACTCCTCCCGGAGCCTGCGCAGGTGACCCGCATCAATGTGGATGTAGAAAACGGTGTCGATGCCGTGGTCGAACGCGGCCTTCGCGACGGGATACCCCCCATTCGTGCCGGCGCCGTGGATCACGACCCATTTTCCGAGCGGATTCTGCTCGCTCCCCATCCGCACGACGATCTTCGTGAGGGCCTTCTTGAACTCGGGGAACTTGTTCAGCACCCGGATCGCGTCTCGCACCCTCGCGTCCTTCGGGAGTCCGGCCCGCAGGGCGTCGTCCATCATCCGTCGGCCGATTTCGTCGCACGGATTGTGGATCGCCATCAGCGGGAACCCGAGGAGCCGCGCCTCGCTCGGGAGCTTCTCGTAGTTCCGGGCGTGCGCCGCGGATTCGTGCTCGTCCAGGAGGGCGTCGACGGCGCGTTCCGCGGCGGCCCGGGGCACGCCCGCGCGCTCGAGCAGGACGCCGTGCCTCCGCAACACCTGCGGGAAGTTCACTTGGGAACCCCCGCCCGTGGGATGGTGGTTGATCAGGACGTCGTAGCCGAGCTGCTTCGCGAGGAGGAGGTCGCCGACGTCCGCGTCGATCCCGAAGAGGGCGCGTTTCACGTTCGCGGCGGGGACGTCGATCCCGGAGTCGGCGGGGATCTCCGTCTGCCCCGCGAGCCTGAGGGCGAGGGCCATGATCCCCTTCGAGTCCATCCGACCCGCGGAACGACCGCCCCCATATAAGGCCCACGGGCACACTCCGTGACGCTCGGCGAACGGAGGCCGTGGGGAATCCCCGCATCGCGTCCGATCCCGGGGCCCTCCGAGGCAAAGTTCATGCCCCCTGCGCGCCCAATAGCGGATGCGGGCTCCCGCCGCGGGAGGGCATCATGAAGACCCAGACGAGGAACGCGGTCACCGTCGTCGGGACGATCGTCGTCCTCTTCGGCGTGATTCTCGCGTTCGTCCTCCTGAATCCGCGGATCTTGGCCCCTCCCGAGCCCGGCGTCGGCATCGAGACGGGCCAGCTCGCGCCCGCGTTCACGATCCAGGACGTGAATCACACCGCGTGGAACCTGTCCCTCCACCGGGGTCAGGTCGTCCTCCTCGACTTCATGGGGGCGAACTGCGAGGCCTGCGCGACGGAGATGTCCGCGGGAGGCCTCCAGCGGCTCCATGCGACGTATTCGCCGCGAGGGCTCACGATCCTCTCGATCGACACGGGCAGGTTCCCCCTCGGAGCGTATACCGCCGAGGAAGCCTGGCGGTTCGTCCGCGGGCTCAACGCGGACGGATCCCGTCGATGGGAGGCGGGCGTGTGGCCCGTCGCGCTCGACACCCAAGGCATCACGGGCACGTACGCGGTGTCCCCGCTCCCGATGAAATACCTGATCGACGCGTCCGGGAAGATCGTGTGGAAGCATCTCGGGTACTCGGGACCCGCCGACACGGATGCTCTCGAGGCCCAGATCGCGGCGCTCCTCCGGTGACCGTCAGGCGTCGCCCCGATTCCTCGGAGAAAATAGTCCAGCGGCGAGTGGGAGGTCTCCCCCTCCAGTCCGGATCACGGTGAATCGATTTCCCGCACCGCGTCTGTTCCGAAGAATGCCCTGCCGTCCTCCAACTCGCCGCCGACGTTGATCGTGACCTGCGTGGACGTGACCGCGTTCGGCCGCGGCCCCGCGATCGCGGGGCCCGCGGGCAGCGTGACGATCCGTGCTCTGCCCATGTGTCCCCTCGCTCCCCAGCCCCCCAGGCCAGAAACGCATGCAAATATTCTGGCGAGCCGTATTAATAGATACCTCGGAGCGGGTGAGGACTTGGTAGTTGGGTGGCGACTCGGTTCCGGGATTGATTCCGGATCGTGTCGCGGATCACTTTGCCTTCTCGAGGACCTTGCCCGCCCGGTTCTGCCCCCTCGGGACCCAGACGAGCGTGGCCTTCCTCTGCGTAAGGAGGGCCCTCGCCCGCTCGTTCAAGGGCCGAAGGTTGTCCGCCCGCACCTTCCACCCTTGCGTTAGCTGCCCGACGAGGAGCTGGCTGTCCGTGAATATCGTCGCCCCTTCCGCGCGTGGGTCCGAGAGCGCCTGGATCAGGGCCGTGTACTCCATCTCGTTGTTCGTCCCCCGGTCGAACTCCGTGACCCTCACGTCCCTGTCCTCGAAGACGACGCACGCCTTCGCCTTCTGGCCCTTGAGCAATGCGCCCGCACCGTCGACCCAGATCTCCACGTGAACCCCGGCCCCCCGCGAAGGGGGTATGCGTGGGGCAGGATTCGAACCTGCGAACCCCTGCGGGAAGGGATCTTGAGTCCCTCGCCGTTGACCAGGCTTAGCTACCCACGCGCGGCGTCGAAGCGGGGGGCCCGCTATAATTCTTCCGAAATCCGCCGGGAGAGACAAAGCCTTTATGGAACTCCAGCGTTCGAGCGCCCGGGGGTCCCATGGCACAATTCTTCTCGGACGAATACTTCACGGAGCTCGCCGCCCGCCTCCAGAAGGATCCGGACTGGATCAAGGGCGCGGCCAAGGTGACCGCGAAGCTGATGATGACGGTCACGGACAGGAACGAGGGCCACCTCCTCGACATCCAGGCGGGGAACGTGACCGTGCGGCCCGCGAAGCCGGACGAGCCCGCGGACTTCAAGTTCGAGGGGCCGTACGAGGTGTGGGCCCGCATCGGGAAGGAACGGAAGGACCTGAACAGCCTCGTCCTCCAGGGGAAGATCAAGTTCCGCGGGTCCCTCGCGAAGCTCCTCCCGCTCCAGGGCGTGCTCGTGCGGGTCGAGGCCGTCGCCCGGGCGATCCCCGCGGAGTTCTGAGTCACCCGCGCCTCGCCGGGAAGCCTTCCTCCCGCCACGCGGCGAGGACCTCGTCGAACCCCTCACGGGTCGTCGGGTACCGCGGCCGCCATCCGAAGTCCCGCTGGAACCGCGCGCTCGAGGTCGGGAACGAGGTCGTCAGGATCTCGACGGTCAGGCTCCCGCCGACGAGCATCGCGAGCCAGGTCGGCACCCGTCGCGGAGCCGGGGCCCCGAGGCGTGCCGCGAGGTCCGTGAACAACTCGCCCACGCTCACCGGCCGGTCATCGACGATGTGCCAGGCGCCGGTTCGTGGATGCTCCGCGGCCGCGACGAAGGCGTCCGCGGCATCGTCCGCGTGGACCATCGACCACAGGGCCCGCCCGTCCCCGATAATCGGGAGGGCCCGCCGCGCGAGGCGCTGCCCGATCGTGCGCGTGTGGGCCGCATCCGCGGAGTAGAACGTGCCGCAGCGGAGGATCGCGACGTCGATCCCGCGCCGCGCGCCCTCCTCCCGCGCGATCCGCTCCCCTGCGAGGGTCCCCCGCACGTCCGCCCCGGGTCGGGGCGGTGCGTCCTCGTCGTACGGGGTCCCGTCCGGCCGGCCCACGGCCCAGACGATGCTCTCGTGGAGGTATGCGGGGACCTTCGCCTCGGACGCCGCCTCGAGCATCGCGCGGGTCCCCTCCGTCCGGATCCGGTCGTTCATCGCGAAGTCGGCCCGGCGAGTCCGGGACTTCGTCGGGATCGACGTGGCGGCGCGGATCGCGACGTCGCACCCCGCCATCGCGGGGACGAGGGACGCCGCGTCGAAGAGGTCCCCGCCAACCGGGGTCGCGCCGAGCCGGCGGACCAGTTCCTGCCGGTCCGTCCCGCGCGCGAGGACGACGACCCCGTGGCCCCGGCCCACGAGCTGTCGCACGATCCGCCGACCGATGACTCCGGTCCCGCCCGCGACGAAGACCCGCATCCCCTCCGGAGAGGCGAATCTGTGTTAAGACCGCGCGCCAAGGGCACGCAATCGTTGGCGGGCCGATAGGGACGAATGACACCCTGGCAGTCTCGTGACGCGGATTTGTCTTTCGCCTTGCCTACGTGAAGGGCTAAATACGTTCACGGGCCGTGCGACTGACCGTGTGGAGGACTATCACACTCCACTTGCCTCTCGCCCCGGCTGTGGCAGAGACCATCCGACAGTTCAACGAGTGCTGCAACTTTTTCCTTGAACTCGGTTTCGAAGCCCATACCTACTCGAAGAAGAACCTGCAGCGCCTCGGGTATTACGGCGCTCGGGAGCGATGGCCTCGCCTGCAATCGTCGCTTGTTCAGGGCGCACGGGACTGTGCGCACGACATGCTCAAGCGCGAGCGACTGACGCGCCTCCCACACAAAAACGCGACCTCGGCCATCCGCTTCAACCAGCGCACTTTCAAGGTGTTTCTTATGTCTGGCGAGCTCTCGATCTCCACCGTCGCGGGTCGCATCCGCGTTCCATTCAGTTTGCCAAAGTACTTCCGTCGCTACGTCACAGCCCATGTTGCGGAGCTAAGGCTCGGTCAGCGCGACGGTCGCCTTATTGCCGGCCTCATCGTTGAAATCCCCGACGTGGCTCCTCGCACCACTGAGAACCCGAAGGTTCTCGGGCTAGATCGCGGCATCGTGAATATCGCCGTCACGAACAACGGACAATTTTTCCACTCCAAGGAGCTACGAAGAATCCAAGGGAAACGCACGTTCCAGAGAGCGAGGCTGCAGGCCGCAGGCACTCGGTCAGCGAGGCGCCATCTGAAGCGCGTCGCAGGACGAGAAAGACGGTTCCAGGCCGATAGCAACCACCGAATCGCCAAGAGGATCGCCGCCATGGACTTCGACGTGCTAGTCTTGGAGGACTTGAGTGTGGGAAAGGAGAAAGATAACGGGCGGAGGTTCAACCGCGCCTTGGGGCGGTGGGCATACGGCCAACTCGGCGCCTTTCTCACGTACAAGTGCGAGGAGGTTGGCAAACACTCAATCCTCGTCTCACCCCGGAACACGAGCAGAGTCTGTTCGAAGTGTGGGATGAAAGGCACGCGGGCCCGGAGCGAGTTTTTCTGCTCCGCTTGCGGCCTTCGCTTGAACGCCGACCTGAACGCAGCACGGAACATCGCTCAGCGAGGCAACGCCCTGCTGAGCAGGCGGCCCGTCAACCCGCCAATCGTAACGCGCGATGAGATCAAGGCTCGTAACTTGGTCCAGCGCAGTTACAAGCCTCCCCTCTCCTTGAGAGGCCGTTGACACCGTTAAATACCCCGCGTTTCTATCGGGAACCACCGGGAGCGCCCGGAGGGGCGAACGTTGGTCGACTTCGAACTCACGGAAGAGCAGCTCCTGATGCAGAAGACCGCGCACGAGTTCGCGGAGCGGGAGATGCGGCCGATCTCCCTGGAGTACGACAAGAAGGGCGTGATCCCCTGGCCCGTCGTGCAGAAGGCGCACGACATCCAGCTCGACACCGCGTTCCTTCCGGAGGAGTACGGCGGGGGCGGCATCACCTCGACCCTCACGCACTGCGTCGTGAACGAGGAGCTGAACTGGGGCTGCGCGGGGATCGCGACGGGGCTCATCGGCGCGGGGCTCGCGTACCTGCCGATCATGCACATGGGGACGGAGGAGCAGAAGGGGCGGTTCCTCCGCCGGTTCACGGGGCGGGAGGCGAAGCTCGGGGCCCTGTGCCTCACGGAGCCGGACGCGGGGAGCGACGTGAAGAACATCTCCACGACCGCGACGCGGGAAGGGGACGAGTGGGTCCTGAACGGGACGAAGCGGTTCATCACGAACGGCGGGATCGCGGAGCTCCACGTCGTGTTCGCGACGACGGAGAAGGGCTCCGGGTACTTCGGGATCCGCGCGTTCGTCGTCGAGAAGGGGAACCCGGGCCTGAAGCAGGGGAAGGTCGAGGACAAGATGGGGGTGCGGGCGAGCCACACCGCGGAGGTGATCCTCGAGGACTGCCGGATCCCCGCAAACAACATGCTCGGCGGGGAGGACCGGACCGCGTTCTACGGCGCGATGAAGACCCTGGAGTCGTCGAGGCCCCTCGTCGCGGCGGGCGCGGTCGGGATCGCGAGGGCCGCGTACGAGTACGCGCTCGACTACAGCCGGAAGCGGAAGGCGTTCGGGGGGCCGATCGCGAAGAAGCAGGGGATCTCGTTCATGCTCGCGGACATGAAGACGAAGATCGAGGCCGCCCGCCTCCTGACGTGGCGGGCCGCCTGGATGCTCGACCAGGGGATGCCGATGAACAAGGAGGCGTCGATCGCGAAGCTGTTCGCGGCGGACACCGCGATGGAGGTCACGACGGACGCGGTCCAGATCATGGGCGGGACCGGGTACATGCGGGACGAGCCCGTGGAGAAGTGGATGCGGGACGCGAAGGTGTTCCAGATCTGGGAGGGCACCTCGCAGATCCAGCGGCTCGTGATCTCCCGCGAGGAGATCGGGGAGCTGTAGCGGGGCTCAGCCCTTCTTCGAGGCCAGGACGGGGGACTCGATGAGCGTCTGCCGGATGACCTTGCGCCACTCCTTCGAGAGCTTCAGGTACTCGTTGAACTCCTCATCGGACATCGACAGCATCTTCGCGTAGTGCGTGACGCCAAATTTCGTGATGAAGTCGACATCGTCCAGGCCGGCGATCTTGTCCGTCCATTCGGACTTCTCGCCGATCTCGTCCATCCGCCGCTCGAGCGCGACGAGCTTCGACACCGTCTCCGGCCTCGCCTCCACGGGGAACCCGAGGCGGGGCAGCACCTTGAGGGCCTCCGCCGCGTTCCTCTCTGCGAGCCCGCTGGACTTGCTATGGCCGTGGGTGAGGTGGAAGACCTCCGCGCTCGCCTGATAGTATGTCTCGATGAAGTGGTCCACGCGTTCCTCCCGCGCGATCTCCACCATGCCGGCGTCCTTCAGCTTCCGGATGTGATGGTAGATCGCCTGAGGGGTGAGGCCGAGTTCCGCGGCGATCTGGCTGACGGTCATCTCCTTCGCCCGCAGCAGGTACACGACCCGCCGGCGCGTTTCGTCCGCGAGGAGCTGGAACGCTTCCGGGTCATCGATCACCTTGAACGCCTTCATTCCCAACCCGCCTGTTAAGCGAATGCTTGTCTTTTCTTATAAGCATTTTCACCATACAAACGAAGGCTTTAATAGCAACCGTGTGTATTAGCACAATATGCGTTTTAACAAGACAAGTCGCGCGTATACTCGCGAAGCCGCGAGTTCCTCCCCGAAGGAGTCCCAGGGAGTTCAGGTCCGAAGCTCCCCTGCACCCGAGCTGTGGGCGAAGCGGTGGGTCGCATGATCGGGAACACGTACCTTCTCCCCCGCCTCGAACCCCGGGTTCGGGAGGATGCGGACGGACTCCGGAGGTACGTCCGGGCGGAGTTTGGAACCGTGGACCCCGATCCCCTCATCCTCGAGGGATCGCCCGGGTCCCACGTCTCGAGGGTCCCTCTCAACCGGGGTGGGAACGGCCGGTCGGCGAAAGCCCGGCGCACGG
>Ga0184623_10001431_pt1 | contig 10313 bp, 7 predicted proteins | sample PLM1_100_b1_FD_133138 | JGI IMG/M metagenome (GOLD analysis project Ga0184623, IMG submission 133138) | Groundwater sediment microbial communities from an aquifer in East River, Colorado, USA - PLM1_100_b1 | ecosystem: Environmental > Terrestrial > Soil > Riparian zone | place: USA: East River...
GCCTTTGATGGCCCCTTCGCGGTCACGTTCAATTTGGATTTGGCCAGTTTCGATTCCTTGAGAGCGCTCTCCGCTTCAGCGCGCTCTGACTGCGCGGCGGTGGCCCAGGGGTAACGCTTCAGGTACTCATCGTAGGCGTTGATGGCTTCCTGATACTTCCCGTCGATGTACGCCGCCCGTGCGGAGCTCATGGCCAGCTCTTTGTACTCGAACTCTTTCAGCTTCTGCGCCGGGATCAGGTTGTCTCGCTCGCCAGGTGTCGACGCTCGGATGGCGGCGGCGGTCACCACCAGGCCTGCCAGCACGGCGGCAAGCACCGATGCCGCCAAAGGGCGCGGAATCCTGCGCGTGAGAATCGAATTGGATCGGGGAGTAATCCCCGGCGTCAGGTCTGCGTGGGGGACGCTGCTCAAGCCGGCGAGCGTCCCCACGGCATCGGAACGCGAGAGCTCTTCCACTTCGCCCGGTCCTGCGCTGGCCACTTCCGCGCGAATCCTCTTCAGTTCCTCGAGCGCTTCCCCCGCCGACGCGAATCGTTCATCGGGCGACTTGGAGATCAACTTATGGATGAAGTGGGCGAGCGACTCCGGGACGGCGGCGTTGATCTGGTTCGCCTTCTTCGGGTCCAGCTCCACGACATTGCGCAGAATCCCGCTGACATCGGGCGCGCCGAACGGCTTCACACCTGCCACCATCTCGTAGAGCATCGACCCGAACGAGAAGAGATCGGATCGCGCTGTGACGGCCAGGCATTTCACCTGCTCCGGCGACATATAGCTCGGTGTCCCGAGCATTTCTCCGACAGCAGTCAGATTCGAATCGGTCGGACGGGCGATGCCGAAGTCGGCGATCTTCGCTTCGCCGTTGGAGGTGAGAAGGATGTTCGCCGGCTTGATGTCGCGGTGAACGATTCCTTTGGCATGCGCGTAGTCGAGTCCGCGGAGAATCCCTTCGCCAATGCGGAGAGCATCATCGAGCGCCAGCGGCTTCCGTTTCTTCATCAGGTCGCGCAGCGACTCGCCATCGACATACTCGGTGGCCATCCAGGCGATGACTTCGTTCTCGTACCCCGGCTCGTAGAGGGTCACGATATTCGGATGCTGCAGGGCGCCGCACAGCTCGGCCTCGCGTTGCAGACGTTTGTAGAACTCGTTGGCCTCGCTGGCGTCGTCGAACTTCTCTTCGACATGAACGGTTTTCAAGGCCACCTTGCGTCCGATTCGCCGATCGCGGGCCAGGTACACCATGCCCATTGCTCCACGTCCGAGGACGGATTCGACCTCGTAGTATCCGTAGGAGCGCCGCTGGTCCCCGACCGGTTCACGCATGGCCGGCACAGGGGTGATCGTAGCAGAGTGTGCCAGCGCCGAGGTTGTGCTCCGGCACACATTTACACCCCTATCGCGCCTGAAGTGCGGCGTCGCGAAGAACGATGACCTGTCTCTTGCTGAGGCCGCCGAGGGGAGGGAGATCCTCTGGCAGTTCGTCGAAGAGCACTCGATTGATGACCATCGCGGCGAGGTAGGTCGCGGCGACGGTCGGGTGGAAGTCATCTTCGCCGTAGAGTGCGATCGTCCTGTCGCGTTTCTGAACGCGCTGCCATGCGTCGGTGACCGGGAAATAGAGCCCGCCGCTGACACGCGCGGCCAGGCGGTACGTCTCGGCGACGTTCGGGAAATCGAACGAGCGCGAGCGCCACGGCCAGACGGAATAGAGAGCCGGCCTCGCGCCGGCTTTCCGGATCCGATCACCGAATCTCCTGCTGACCTGAAGCATCTCGGCGCGGCTGCTGTCGAGCGCGGAGGGACCCTGCTGCAGGACGACGATGTCCCACTGTTTTTCTTCGAGCCTCCGGACCGCGGTGCCGTCATTGAGATGATCGTTCAGCGAGAAATTGTTGAAGGTGACGCTCTCACAAACCACCTCGCGGCCGGAGTGGCGCGCCATCGCGCAGACCAGGCGTGGCAGATCGTTTGCCGAAGTGAGGCTGTTTCCGATGAAAAGGATCAGAACGATGCGGCGCACGCCGCGATTATGAATAGCGAGGCGCCTTCTCGCGTTGTAGACTCGCCGAATTTCACATGACTGCAACCGAAACCCCAACCCGCTCGCTCGACTTCATCCGGGAGATCATCGAAGAAGATCTCCGCACCGGACGTCACAAAAGCGTGGTCACACGGTTCCCGCCGGAGCCGAACGGGTACCTGCACATCGGCCACGCGAAATCGATCTGCCTGAATTTCGGCGTGGCCAACGAATACGGCGGCCACTGCAACCTGCGCTTCGACGATACGAACCCGGTCAAGGAAGACATCGAGTACGCCCAGGCGATCATCGAAGATGTGAAGTGGCTCGGCTTCGACTTCGGCGAGAACCTCTATCACGCCGCCGACTACTTCGATCAACTCTACCAGTGGGCCGAGTTCCTCATTAAGGAAGGGAAGGCCTACGTCGACAGTCTGTCCGCCGAAGAGATCAGGGTCTATCGCGGCACGCTGACGGAGCCGGGGAAGGAAAGTCCGTATCGCAATCGCGCGGTGGAGGAGAACCTCGACCTGTTCCGCCGCATGCGCGCCGCGGAATTCCCCGATGGCGCGCACGTGCTGCGCGCGAAGATCGACATGAGCTCGCCGAACCTGAACATGCGCGATCCGGTGCTCTACAGGATCCGGCACGAGTCGCACCATCGCACGGGGGACAGGTGGTGCATCTATCCGCTGTACGACTTCGCGCATCCGCCGTCGGACGCGATCGAAGGGGTGACGCACTCGCTCTGCACTCTGGAATTCGAGGATCACCGGCCGCTGTACGACTGGCTCATCGAGACGCTGCCGGTGCCGTCGAAGCCGGAGCAGATCGAGTTCGCCCGCCTCAACCTCAATTACACGGTGATGAGCAAGCGGAAGCTCCTTCGTCTGGTGGAGGAAGGACACGTCCGCGGCTGGGACGATCCGCGGATGCCGACGCTGGCTGGACTGCGCCGCCGCGGCTACACGCCGGCCTCGATCCGCAACTTCTGCGATCGGGTCGGTGTGGCGCGGCGGCAGAACGTGATCGACGTGGCGCTGCTCGAGTTCAGCGTGCGCGAAGATCTGAATCGAGTCGCGCCGCGCGTCATGGGCGTTCTCCAGCCGCTGCGCGTCGTCATCGAGAACTATCCTGAAGGGCAGCGCGAGGAGTTCCAGACGCCGAACAATCCCGAGGATCTGTCGATGGGAACGCGGCGCGTGCCGTTCTCGCGCGTCGTCTACATCGAGCGCGACGACTTCATGGAAGATCCGCCGAAGAAATTCTTCCGCCTCGCGCCGGGACGCGAAGTGCGCCTGCGTTCTGCGTATTTCATCACCTGCACCGACGTGGTGAAGGATGCCGACGGCAACATCGTCGAGATTCGCGCTACCTACGATCCTGCCACGCGCGGTGGCGATGCCCCCGACGGCCGCCGCCCCAAAGCCACGCTGCACTGGGTCTCGGCCGACGATGCGGTCGACTGCGAGGTCCGGCTCTACGACAGACTGTTCAAGAGCGAGGCCCCTGAAGAGAGTGGCGATTTCATCGCCGACATCAATCCGAAATCGCTGGAGATCATCGAACACGCCAAGCTCGAGCCTTCGGTCGTCGGCGCCACTCCGCTCACCCGCTACCAGTTCGAGCGCCTGGGATACTTCTGCGTCGATCCCGATTCGACCGCCGATAGCCTGGTCTTCAACCGCACGGCGACGTTGAAGGAAACGTGGGCGAAGGTCGCCGACCGATCGCTATAATCCGCAGCCGTACTGACAGTAGAAGGAGGAAGGTATGCGGAGCGTTCGTCTATTCGTCTCAGTCCTCGTTTTCGTTCTTGCGGGGGCGGCGTTTGCCCAGGCACAGCAGCAGCCGCAACCACCACAGCTGACGTGGGTCCGTTTTTTCAACGTCGATTTCACAAAAGCCGATGAGTGGGTGGCGCACGAGAAACAGAGCACCGCGGCAGTGTTCAACAAGCTCCTCACCGACGGAAAAATCGCGGGATGGGGAATGGGCACGCCGGTGGTTCTCGCCGGCCAGGATTACACGTACGCGATCTGGGTGACTATGCAGAACTGGTCGGGGGCGGACGCGGTCAACGATGCCTTCGAGTCGGCGATGACGAAAATGACGCCGGCCGAGCGCGAAAAAGCGATGCGGATGATGGGCGCCGTCAAGTCGATGCCCCGAGACGTAATCCTGCGGCATCTGGTGCAGGCGTCGACGCTGCCGGCGTCGACTACGCCGCCGAAATATGTCCGCCTCACGTACTACACGATCAATCCCGGCCGCAGCGACGATGCGCTGTCGCTGTTCAGGGAAGTCGAGCCGCGGTACGCCGAATTGGCGAAGGGCGGCGCCATCGGCGCTTACGGATTCTCCATTCAGGAATTGGTCACCGATCCGTCGTGGACGCACATGGTCTGGTACTTCACGAACGAGATGGCGCGGTTCGACGACGTGCGAAGCGCGGTGATGGGAATGCCCGCGTTCCGGACCCTCATGCTGCGCCTCGGCGACATGTCCGATACGACGAAGACCCGGGCGGAGGTTCTTCGCGTGCTCGAATTGAAGTTCGCCGCGCCTCGACCGCCGGCGAAGTGATCGACTGCAAGTGTCATCCCGAGCTGGTTAACGGCGCAGGCGCCGGTGAAGCGAGGATGACACAGGGAGGGCCTTCTCCCGCAAGCGGGAGAGGGCACTGCCACCCTCGTGTCATTAGAAGCGCATGCGAGGGATCTGGGCGGTCGGGTGATTCTTAGAGCCGCCCATCCCCCCAGGTCCCTCGCTGACGCTCGGGATGACACGAAAAGGCGCGTGCTACCATCGCTCCAGCAGATCGTCCGCGGTTCGGGAGGGTGTGAGGGATGGCAGTCTGTTGGCGATGTCCGCACTGCAGCGAGATCAGTTGCGAGGATGACGTGAACTCCGCGGGCCAGCCGCTGGCCTGCGACCACTGCGAGCGGCCTTTCCCCCCGCAGGAGACTCAATGTCCCGTCTGTGATGCCCCGAACCCCTGGGCGCGGCGCACCTCCGTTCACTACTGGTGCCTCCAGTGCGGGAACACGCAGACCTTTTACTCGGTGCAGCGCACAGCATAGAGTTCGCACTCATGAAGAGAACGCTCAGCTTCCTCGTCGGAGCATTGCTTTCCGTCTCGCTGCTCGCTCGGAGCACCGCGCTCAAGCCGCCGGTGGCGAAGAGAATCCCGACGGTCTCCACGATTCACGGCGACAAGCGCGTCGATGACTTTGCCTGGATGCGCAACAAGGCCAGCACGAGCGTCATCGAGTATCTGAAGGCGGAGAACGCGTATGCCGATGCCTTGATGGCGCCATATGAGGCCTTCCGCAACGCGCTCTACGCCGAGATGCTCGGACGCATCAAGCAGACGGACATGAACGTCCCGTACCAGAAAGGCGGCTGGTTCTACAACTCGCGCACCGTCGAGGGCAAGCAGTATCCGATCTACGTCCGGCAGAAGACTCTCGATTCGCCTGAGGACGTGATCCTGGACGTGAACAAGCTCGCCGAAGGACAGAAGTTCATGTCGATCGGCAACTACGAGGTGAGCGACGACGGCAATCTGCTCGCCTACACGACCGACAACGTCGGCTACCGCCAGTACAAGCTCCATGTGAAAGACCTCCGCAGCGGCGAGTTGCTGCCCGACACGGTGGAGCGTGTGGATGCGGTGATGTGGACGCCGGACAACAAGACGCTGTTCTATGTGGTCGAGAACGACGCCAAACGTCCTTATCGTCTCTACCGCCACACCCTCGGCGCGGGCGACGCCGATCCGCTCGTGTACGAGGAGAAGGACGAGCTGTACGACCTCGATGCCGAGCGCTCCCGCAGCGGCGAGTGGATCTTCGTCAACTCCGACAGCAAGACCACGAACGAACAGCAGATCATCCCGGCGAACGATCCGCTGGCCGAGCCGCGCGTCGTCGTCCGGCGCAAAACGGATCACAAGTACTACCTCGACCACAGCGGGGACCGCTTCTACATCATGACCAACGATGTCGGCATCAACTATCGCGTCGTCAGAGCGCCGGTGTCGGATCCGCAGCAGAAGAACTGGGTCGAAGTCGTCCCGTACCGCAAGCCGGTCAAGATCGACGCGATCGATGCCTTCGCCGGTCACCTGGTCGTGCGCGAGCGGGAGAACGGTCTCTCCAACATAGCAGTCATCAATCTCAACGCTGGCACAACGAACCGTGTCACGTTCCCCGATCCGACCTATGCGCTGTTCGGCGGCCCCAATCGCGAGTTCAACACGACGAACGTCCGCTACGTGTATCAGTCCATGGTCACGCCGAGCTCGGTGTACGACTACGACATGAACGCGAAGACCTCCACGCTGCTCAAGCGAACCGAGGTGCTGGGCGGTTTCGATCCGGCGAAGTACAAGTCGGAGCGGATCTGGGCGACGGCGAAGGACGGCGTGAAGGTCCCGATCTCCATCGTGTACCGCGCGAACATCGATCCTCACGGCGGACATCCGCTGTGGCTGACCGCGTACGGATCGTACGGCTCCTCATCGCAGGCTTCATTCAGCAGCAACCGGCTGGCCGCGCTCGACCGCGGCGTCGTGTACGCGCTTGCGCACATACGAGGCGGCGGCGAGATGGGGAAGGAGTGGCACGAGCAGGGCCGGATGATGACGAAGAAAAACACGTTCACCGACTTCATCGCCGCGGCCGAACACCTGATCAGGGAGAAGTACACGTCGAAAGACAAGCTCGTGATCAGCGGCGGCAGCGCCGGCGGACTGTTGATGGGCGCCGTAACGAACATGCGTCCCGATCTGTTCAAGGCCGTAGTCGCGTATGTGCCGTTCGTCGACGTGATCAACACGATGCTCGACCCGACGCTCCCGCTCACCACGCAGGAATTCATCGAATGGGGCAATCCGAAGGACAAAGCGGCGTATCAGTACATGAAGAATTACGACCCGTACAGCAACGTGACGAAGCAGAGGTACCCGTCCATGCTCGTCCGCACGTCGCTCAACGACAGCCAGGTCGGTTACTGGGAAGGGACGAAGTGGGTGGCGAAGCTTCGCGCGAACAAGGCCGATCAGAATCCGTTGCTGCTGAAAGTGAACATGGGTGCGGGACACGGCGGCTCTTCCGGCCGATACGACAAGCTGCGCGAGGATGCCTGGGACTACGCTTTCATCCTCACGCAACTCGGAATCACGAAATAGATCGGATCACGGGTTCGCCGTCGTCGGATCGATGACGGCGCGCACTTCGTGGATCTTGTCGGCGGGGAAGCCGCTCTTCGCGGCGTGATCGCGGATCAGCTTCTCGCTTTCCGCGAGATACACACAGAAGATCTTGTCCCCCGTCACGTACGACTGCACCCATTGGATCCCTGGTCCGAGATCGCCGAGAACGTTGTTAGAGTGCGCCGACGCATCGCGCAGCTCCGGGGCCGTCTTCTTGCCGACACCGGGCATGTCACGTTCGATGACGTACTTTTTCATGAACCTTCCCCTTGTTTTTGTTCAATGTCGTTCCGATGTTGCGTGCGGGCAAGATACATCACGTCGTACACTCTCTCGATGCTCTACAGCGAACATCGGCCCGCGGCGGCCCTCAGGGCGCTGGTGAGGTGCTACTGGACGTTGTGCGGCAGAGCGGCGGCTGCGCCGCCGGAGCGCATCCTTCCCGACGGGTCATTCGACATCGTCTTCCACCTCGGCGAGCCGTTCGTGAGGGACGGCGTCCCGCAGCCGGCGGCGATGATCGTCGGTGAGATCCGCCGCCCTGTCGTCGTGCGCCCGCGCGGAGTGGCTGATGTATTCGGCGTCCGATTTCGTCTCGGCGGTGCTGCGGCGTTCGTCCGAATTCCGATGCGCGAGCTGCGCGATCTCGTCCTTCCGATCGACGAAGTCTTTCCACGTTCCCTCTCCGAACGTGTGGCCGAGGCGTCTTCGACGCCGGAGCGAATCGGAATTGTGGAGTCGTTTCTGATGCAGCGGCTTTCGATACCGCGCCATCTCGCAGCTACGAGTGCAGCGGTCGAATTCATGCGCAGGCGCCAGTCGTCGCGCGGAGTGGCCGCGGCGATCGGGTTGACGGAGCGAACGCTGGAGAGAGCGTTCAACGAATGCGTCGGGATCAGCGCCAAGAGCCTCTCGCGCCTTCTTCGGTTTCACGCCGCTCTCGCCGATCCGCTGCTCGATGCGGGCTACTACGACGACTCGCACTTCATCCACGACTTCCGCGAGTTCAGCGGCACCACGCCGTCGGAGTTCCGTCGCGAGCAGAACGCTATGAATGACGCCTTTGTCGGAAATCTCCAATACCACGATGCGTCGTGATCGATAGAGTCCCAGCCATGATGAAAACAGCACAGATGCTCTTGCTCCTGACGGTACTGCCGACGTGGATCTCGGGCTGGTGGGCCGGTGATATCGACGGCGTCAAGATGGAAGAAGTGTGGACCGCACCGGCCAACGGCCTGATGGTTGGAATGCATCGCGATGTTCTCCCGGGCGGCAAAGTCGCATTCGAGTTCCTGCGCATCGAGCAGAAGGACGGCGCGCTGGTCTACAGGGCCATGCCCGGGGGCCGTCCGGTGACGGACTTCCCTCTGAAGAGCGCCACCGACAAGAAAATCATCTTCGAGAACCCGACGCACGATTTTCCGCAGCGCGTCATCTACTGGCGCGAAGGCAACAAGCTCTGCGCACGCGTGGAAGGAACGATGCAGGGGAAAGAGGCTTCCGAGCAGTGGTGTTGGGGCCGCGTGAAATAGGCCCTAGAGGCCCTAGAACGGCGAGACGATCTCGTAGGGACCGAGACGCGCTTCCGCGGCGAGCGTCATTTCACCGGGTCCCTCAGCATGGAGGTCCAGTTCAGGACGACGTGGAACGTCACGCTCGAGCGAGTCGTCGTCGGGACGTTCAGCAGGATCCGCTCGCCGTCCGCCGTCACGTCCTCGAAGATCGGCGTGTCGCGATCGGGTGGCTCGGGCAACTTGAACAGCGCTGCCGGCACGCCCGGCCGGAACACAGGATCGGACGTGATCGAAACCGACATGACGTTGCCGTCCAGAGCGACGTACAGCAGTTCCCGCCCGCCTCGGCTCCATCGCGGCTGTGCACCGCCACCGTTCGAGAGCTGCCACTGCTCAAATGATCCCGAAGCGGGGCGGACGTAGACCTCCGGCCTGCCCGATTCGGTCGAGACATAGGCGAGCCACCGTCCATCGGGCGACAGCTCCGGGAAGGACTCTTCGAACGGAGTTCGCAGGATCACCCTCGGCTGTTTCTTCGAGTCTGACGTGTCCAGGACCATCAGGTCGTCATTGGTCTCGGGATTCTGCTCCGCAAAATAGAACGATCGCCCATCGAGGGACCAGGCCCCCGGCGTCTTCCAGTACGGTGACTCGTGAAGAAGCTCAACGTCTCCCGCAGCGACGAGCGACTTGGAACAGATGTCCTGCACCGCCTTTGGCTGGCAGATGAACGCGAGCTTCTTCGAGTCGCGCGTCCAGAACGGGCTGAGAAACGTCCCGCTCTTCTGCGTGATCCGGAAACGGCGGTCGTACTGCAGATCGAGAATCCACATGTCCGTCACGTTCCCCGACGTGGCGCCGATCGCCAGCGCGACCTTCGTGCCGTCGGGAGAGATTCGCGGTGTACTGTTGAAACCGGAAGTACCGAGATCACCCAGAACCCGCCCGTCACGCCCCACCCACTTCAGCGATGACTTCCGCACAGTCTCCGGCAGATACACGACCGTGCCGTCGTCGGAGGCGGAGTAGATCAGAAGGTTCTTCGGCTCCCACAGACTGATCTTCTCGTTCTGAACGGGTGCCGGCTGGCCGATCAGCTTCAGCTCGGCCAGATCGAATCGCCAGGCGTAGAGATCGTTCCTTCTCCCGAAGAGAATGTACCCCGGTTCGACGTACTGTGCGTTCGTCGACTCTTCGATGAGCACCGCCGCCTCGGTCGAGTCGAGTGATGCCAGCATGAGCCGGCCGACCTCGCCCTCCGCCTCACGCTGCCGGGAGACGTAGAAGAAATGCTTGCCATCGGGAAGGAACCGCGGCCAGCGGTTCGTCACTTCCTTCTGCTCGTCGAAGCGTGTGACAGGCTTCGGGTTTTTTCCGCCGGCCGCCGGAATGCTCTGAATCGGCGATCGAATGTTCGGCGCATAGAGAATCACATCGCTCGATCCCCAGGTACCGCCGCGCCCCGAAGGTGCGTCGGCGAGCACCTTCGGCGATCCCCCGCGCAGATCGATCGTCTTGAGCTTTCCGTCGGCAAAGAACGCGAGGTGCCGGCC
>Ga0184623_10001432_pt1 | contig 10313 bp, 6 predicted proteins | sample PLM1_100_b1_FD_133138 | JGI IMG/M metagenome (GOLD analysis project Ga0184623, IMG submission 133138) | Groundwater sediment microbial communities from an aquifer in East River, Colorado, USA - PLM1_100_b1 | ecosystem: Environmental > Terrestrial > Soil > Riparian zone | place: USA: East River...
CCTCGTCACGGATGGGCGGCGTCTCCGGCACGTCCGGCTTGGTCAGCGCGATCGCAGCCTCGTAGCCCAGCGCCTCGATGTCGAGCGCCGACCGGCTGGCGAGGTAGAAGATCCGCTCGCGCAGCTGCGCCGGGCACGAGCGCGCATTAGGGCAACGGATGTCGGCGTCGCCCTCCTTCTCGTACCGCAGCTCGGTGCCACACTCGGGGCAGTGCGTCGGCATCTCGAACTCGCGCTCGGTGCCGTCCCGCACCTCCACGACCGGGCCGACGATCTCCGGGATCACGTCGCCGGCCTTGCGCAGCACCACGGTGTCGCCGATCAGGACGCCCTTGCGCTTCACCTCGCTCGCGTTGTGGAGCGTGGCCATCGCCACCGTCGAACCGGAGACGAGCACCGGCTCCATCACGCCGTACGGAGTGACCCGGCCGGTGCGGCCGACGTTCACCCGGATGTCGAGGAGCTTGGTGTTCACCTCCTCTGGCGGGTACTTGAACGCGATCGCCCAGCGCGGAGCGCGGCTGGTGGAGCCGAGCCGGCGCTGCACGCTCACCTCGTCGACCTTCACCACGACGCCGTCGATCTCGTGCTCGACCGAGTGCCGGTGCTCGCCGTAGTGCGCGATGTACTCCTGCACCTCGGCGATCGTGGCGACCACTTTGTACCGGTCGGACACCGGCAGGCCCCAGGCGCGGAGCCGCTCGTACGCGTGCGACTGCGTGGTGAGCGTGAAGCCTTCCCTGGCGCCGATGCCGTGGACCAGCATCCGCAGCGGCCGGGACGCCGTGATGCGCGGATCCTTCATGCGCAGCGAACCGGCGGCGGCGTTGCGTGGGTTGGCGAACGGCGCCTTGCCGGCCGCGACCAGTGAGGCGTTCAGATCGGCGAACCCCTCGACCGGGAAGAAGACCTCGCCGCGGATCTCGACCAGCGCCGGGATGTCGTCACCGGCGAGCTGCGTGGGGACGTCCTCGAGGGTACGGACGTTGAGCGTCACGTCCTCGCCGGTGACGCCGTTGCCGCGCGTGAGCGCCCGGGTCAGCCGGCCATGCTCGTACAGCAGGTTGATAGCGAGCCCGTCGATCTTCAGCTCGCAGAGGTAGTGGAATTCGCCGCCCGTGTCCCGCGCGACCCGGTCGGCCCAGGCGGACAGCTCGTCGAAGTCGAACGCGTTGTCGAGGCTGAGCATGCGCTCGAGGTGATCAGCGGCGGCGAAGTCGGAGGAGAACGCGGCACCGCCCACGAGCTGCGTGGGCGAGTCGGGGGTGCGCAGCTCCGGGTATTGCTCCTCCATCGCGTTCAGCTCGCGGATCAGCGCGTCGTACTCGGCGTCGCTGACCGTCGGAGCGTCCTTGACGTGGTAGGCGAACTGGTGGCCGAGCGCCTCCTCCGACAGCGCGGCGTGCCGCTGCTTCACCTCGGACGGCGCCGGCTCCTGCGCGCGTACCGCCCCGTCTTCTATCTCGCTCACCAATCCTCCTGGTTCGCGCGCTTCGCGCCGCTCTCAGTCGCGATCGACGCCGGGCGCGACACCCCGGCGCCGCCGGTGTGTCGCCCGACTTTCGACCGCACCGCGGCACTCCGCTCGCTCACTAGCCCTCCGGATCGTCCATCAGCGTGCGCGCGGCCTCCCGGCAGCGCGCGAGCGCGGACCGTGCGTACGCCGGGCTCGCCCCCGCCAGACCGCAGGACGGCGTGACGACCACCGTCTTCGCGAGCTGCTCCGGAGCGAAGCCGAGCCGGCTCCACAACGTCCGTACTGGAGCGACAGTACCGGCGGCGTCCGACAGAACGGCGTCAGTACCTGCGACGACACCCGCCCAGAGCGCCAGGCCGGCGTCGAGCGCGCCACCGAGCGCGTCCAGCGTGGCGGAGTCGTCGAGGCGCAGCAGGGAGAGGTCGACCGAGGCCGCCACCGCACCGGCCCGCCGGAGCAGTTCGTACGGCACCGCCGGCGCGCAGCAGTGCACGACGACCGGCGCGTCCACAGCCTTGACCACGCCGGCAACAGCAGCCTCGGCGACGGGCGCGTCCACCGACCGCAGCGTGCCGAAGCCGCTGGCGGTCGGCACTCTCGCAGTGAGCACCGCAGGCAACGACGGCTCGTCGAGCTGAAGGATCACGGTCGCGGCGGGTAGCCGGCGGCGAACGTCGGCGACATATCCGGCCAGCCCGTCGGCGAGCGAGGCGGCGAGGTCGCGAGTGGCGCCCGGATCAGCGAGAACCTTGTCGCCGTAGTGCAGTTCGAGGCTTGCCGCGAGCGTCCACGGCCCGGCGGCCTGGATCTTGAACGGGCCCTGGTACTCGCCGGCTAGCTCCGCGAGCGTATCGAGGTCGCGGTCGAGGAAGTCCCGAATCCGGCGCAGGTCCTTGCCCGGGCGGTCGACCAGCCGCCAGCCGGACGGCTGCATGTCGACGGGCAGGTCCACGAGCAGACCTGCGCCGCGCCCGATGAGGTCGGCGCCGAGGCCCCGCGCGGGCAGTTCGGGCAGGTGCGGCAGGTCGGGCAGCTCGCCGAGGACGGCGCGCAGCGCCTCGGCGATGTCCGTACCGGGGAGCGAGCCGATGCCGGTCGCGCTGCCGGGGCGCCAGGGGAAGTCATCCACCCCCTGAGTCTCACACCCCTGAGTCTCACAGGTGCGCCTGAGTCGCCGCCGCGCCTGTCGTGGATCACCGCAAGCAGTCATAGCCTCGACAGATGTCAACGCCGTTCAACCTCGAAGGCCCGTCGCTGTCGTGGGCGCAGTCCGGCGGCGTGGTGACCCTCGTCGAAGGCGCCTCGTTCTGCATCTGCACCCAGACCGGCGACATCACGCCCGAGCACGCGCAGGGCCTGTTCTTCGGGGACGTCCGGATCGTCTCGCGCTGGGAACTGCACATCGACGGCCGGCTCACCGAGCCCCTTTCGGTGCAGCCCACCGACCCGTACGTGGGTGTGTTCGTGGGCCGGCCGCACCCCAGACCCGGCAACCTTGTCCTCGTGCGGCGGCGGGTCGTCGACCACGGCATGCGGGAGGACCTGACGCTGCGCAACCTCGGGCGGGACGCGACCGCTGTCACGGTCACGATCGTGGTGGAGTCCGACTTCGCCGATCTGTTCGCGGTCAAGGAGGGGCGCGCCCAGCCGCCAGCCAAGCAGCACGCCACGACCGACAACCACCAGCTCGGGATCTGGCCTGACGACCGGGCGGGCGTGGTGATCCGGGCAGACGCCGGCGACCCGACCGTCCTGCCGAACTCGCTCAGCTTCCACGCGGTCATCGAGCCGCACAGCGAATGGCGTACCAGCCTGGAGGTACTGCCGGCCGGTGAGGAGCGGCCACACACGTCAGCGACGCAGCGGCTCGCATCGTGGCGCCACGACGCGACCAGGCTCTCGGCGGACCGGCCGTCGCTCGCGACCACCCTCGACCGCACCACCCTCGACCTGGGCTCGCTACGGATCTTCGACCCGAACCGCCCCGAACTGCCGGCCATCGCCGCGGGTGCGCCCTGGTACATGACGCTGTTCGGGCGCGACTCCCTGCTCACCGCCTGGATGGCGCTGCTGCTCGACCACCGGCTCGCCATCGGCACCCTCCGGGCCCTCGCCGAACTCCAAGGCGACGCGGTAGACCCGGTCAGCGAGGAAGAACCTGGCCGTATCCTGCACGAGCTGCGGCGCACCGGCGGTTCGCGGTACTACGGCACCGCCGACGCCACGCCGCTCTTCGTCATGCTGCTCGGCGAGCTGTACCGCTGGGGTTTCGCCGAGCACGCCCGCCCGCTGGTGCCCAATGCCGACCGCGCGCTCAGCTGGATCACCGACTTCGGCGACGTGGACGGCGACGGCTTCGTCGAGTACCACCGGGCCACCGACAAAGGCCTGCTCAACCAGGGTTGGAAGGACTCCTGGGACGCGCTGTCGTTCGACGACGGCCGGCCGGCCGAGGCGCCGATCGCGCTCTGCGAGGTGCAGGCCTACGTGTACGGCGCTTACCGGGCGCGCGCCGCGATGGCCGCCGTCGACGGCGACAGCGCCACGGCCGAGCTGTACCGGAGGCGCGCTTCGGAGTTGCGGCAGTCGTTCAACGAAAAGTTCTGGCTCGCCGATCGCGGGTACCTCGCCTTCGCACTCGACCGCGACAAGCGCCAAGTCGACGCGGCGACGTCGAACATGGGCCACTGCCTGTGGACCGGCATCCTGGACGACGACAGGGCGCGGCACGTCGCCGAGCACCTGATCTCGCCCGAGCTGTTCAGCGGCTGGGGCGTCCGCACGCTCAGCACCGCCGCCGGCCGGTACAACCCGGTCAGCTACCACAACGGATCGGTCTGGCCCCACGACACCGCGATCGTGATCGCCGGCCTGATGCGATACGGCTTCACCGATCACGCGCAGCGGATCGCGACCGGGCTGCTGGATGCGGCCGAGCACTTCGGTGGTCGGCTGCCGGAGCTGTTCTGTGGCTTCGACCGGGACGAGTTCGCCGCGCCGGTCGCGTACCCGAGTTCCTGCTCGCCGCAGGCGTGGGCCGCGGCGGCGCCGCTGCTGGTCGTGCGGTCGCTGCTCGGTCTGGATCCGGCCGTACCCGACGGAACGCTGCGACTGGCGCCCGCCCTGCCGCCGGAGTGGGGCGAGCTCCGGCTGCACGGGATCCCGATAGGCGGGGGCCGGCTCACGGTCGTGGCCCGGGGTACGGACGCGGACGTGAACGGGGTCCCCGAAGGGCTGCGGCTGCGCCGGGATTGACCCGGCCGCTGCGGGCTCGCGGCGATGGCGGCCGCCGCGAGCCCGCGCTGACTGCCCGGAGCGAGGGTGTGGGGGCGCCCTCGCTCCAGAGCCTTGTTAGAGCGTCCGCCGAGAGGGTGCTGGCCGGCTGCGGCCGCCCCTATCGGCGCACACTCTTAGCCGGTGGCCACCGCGAACACGTGCAGGTTGGTGTTCTCCGGCAGCACCACGCTCACCGGGTGCTTGCCGGCCGGGAAGGCCACTGGCTTGGTCGCGAAGATGTGCGTCGCGACGGGCTCCTTGCCGCCGCCGGGCTGGTTACGGTACGGCGTAACAGCGACGATGACGTTGCCGTACTTGACCGTGTCGCGGCCGCCGCCGAGCGTCCAGTCGCTGTAGGACAGGTCGATCACCTCGGTCGTGCCGTCGGTGTAGGTGATCGTCGCCTTGCCCTCGTGGTTGCCGTTGATCGCGCTGCCCACGAACGACAGCCGCGTGGCGGTCTCGGGCACTTCGAGGACGAGGCGCTGGCCGTCGGCCGGCACGTTGTCCGGATCGCCGGCCGGTACGCCGGGCCAGGTGAACGTCAGCCCGTCCACCGTCGCCGTGCCGCCCGGGGTGAGGCCTGCGGCGGCGAGCGCCTGCTTGGAGTAGCTGATGCCGCCTTCGTCGAAGTCGGCCTCCTCGTGGTCACCCGTGTCGTCGGAAATCCCGACGCTCTCCCGCAGCACCGGCAACGTGCCCGGCACGCCCACGACGACGGTGAAGCCGAGGAGGGGCAGGTCGGCGCCGGCGGCAGTGCGCATGGCGACCGAGACGGGGTACCGCCCGCCGGGCGTGCCCGCCGCGACCGCGATCTTGATCGGCGCGCTGCCGACGCCCGTGGCCGGGTCGACCGCGAACTCCCCGCTGGCCGGCTGGGCAGCGAGACCGGCCGGTGCCGTGACCGTGTACTTCACCGTCGTCGGCGGGCCGTTGAGCCGGTGCGCCTTGACCACGACCGGCTCGCCGGTGGTGCCGGGCGCGACGACGATCCGACCCGTGCTCGCCGTGGTCTGATACGGCAGCTCGCCCGCACGCCAGGACGGCGGCGCGTCGGCGGGGGCAGTACCCCAGGTCGTGTTCGCTGTGGTGCCGAGAGCGAAGTCGAGGCGGCCGCCGCGAGCCACGAACGACTCCGGCAGCCACGTCTTCGTCGTGGCCTTCCCGTTCACCTTCAGGCCGTGGATGTACGGTGCGTCGATCGCGGCTGCTGGCGCGTTGATCGTGATCGTCCTGCCGTGGTCGCGCCGGATCACCGCGCGCGGGAACAGCGGGCCGGTGACGGTGAGTTCGGCGCGGCTCGGCACCTGCGGGTACAGGCCGAGCGAGGTGAACACGTACCAGGACGACATCGCGCCGAGGTCGTCGTTGCCCGGGATACCGCCGTGGGTGGTGTTCCACAGCTGCTTCTGCGCCTGCCGCAACGTCTCCTGCGCCTTGTACGGCTGGCCGCTGTAGTTGTAGAGCCAGGGGACGTTGATCGACGGCTCGTTGTCCATCTCGGCGTGCAGGTCGCCGGCCCTGGTCAGCGCCCAGGTTCCGTCCGGGTTGCGGAAGAACGCGTCGAGCCGCTTGTTGGCTGCGGCGTTGCCCCCCATCGCGTCGAAGAGGCCGGCCGGGTTGTGCTGGATCATCCACGTGTACTGCGCGCTGCTGCCCTCGGCGAATCCGCTGCTCGTAGCCGGGTTGAACGTCGGCCAGGCGCCGTTCTCGTCCCGGTTCTGGATGTAGCCGCCGCTGGGGTCGGCCGCCGGGTTGAAGATGTTCTGCCAGTACTGCGACCGCGTCAGGAACTTCTCGTGGTTACGGCGGTCGCCGGTGCGCTGCGCGAGCTGGGCGATCGCGAAGTCGGCAGTGGCGTCTTCGAGCGTCTCGCTGGCGCCACCCCACGCGTTGGACTTCGTCGGGACGTAGTGCACCTTCAGGAACTTGTCGAGCGACGGCCGCTGCCCGACCGACATCACCGGGCGGCCGGCGGAGCTGAGGTCCTTCGCCGTCGGTACGGTCGCCGCCTTGACCAGCGACTTCAGCGCGGAACGGGCGTCGAAGTTCGTGCCGCCGAACGCCTGGATACCGGCGAGCGCCGGGGCGGACGGGTCACCGGTCATCACCGCCGTGCCGCCGGAGGCGTGCGTCCACCGGTCCCAGATGCCGCCGTTCTGGTTCGCCTGGTTGAGCAGCGACTGCGCGATGTCGCCGCCGATCCGCGGTTCCAGCAACGTCAAGAGCTGGAGCTGGGACCGGTACACGTCCCAGCCGGAGAACGTGCCGTACTGCGCCCGCTGGCCCTTGCTCAGCCGGTGCCGCCGCTGGTCGAAGCCCCAGTACTCGCCGTTGACGTCGCTGAACAGGTTCGGGTGGAGCAGCGCGTGGTACAGCGCGGTGTAGAACGTGGTGCGGTGCTCGGGGGTGCCTCCCTCGACCCGGATCCGGTCGAGCTGCTTGCGCCACTGCTCCCGCGCCGACGCCGCGACGGTCTCCAACGTGGTTCCGGGTCCGTTCTCCGCGCGCAGGTTGGCACGCGCGTTCGCCGTGCTGACGTAAGAGATGCCGACCCGGACGTTGACGGTCCGCGCGTCGAAGCCCAGGTACGCGCCGGAGCCCTTGCCTGCGGGCATCCAGCCGTTGTTGCCGTAGCTGGTGCCGCCGCGCGCCACCCGGCCGCTCGGGATGACGGCGTTGTCGCGCCAGGTGCCGTGGCTGGTGAAAGGCTGGTCGAACTCGGCGACGAAGTGCAGCGTGTAGTAGCTGCGCTGGCCGACCGTGGCGAGGTACCCGCAGAAGTTGCCGCTGGTCACCGAGCCGCTGATGGTGCGCTTGGCCGGGTCGATCGTGACGTCGGCGTCGCTGCTGCCGACCTCGGAATTCGAGCTTCGGATCAGGACCGTCGCGGGCTTGGCCGCAGGGAACGTGAACCGCGCCGAACCGGTACGCGCGGTGGCACCGAGTTCGGCGGTGGCGCCCGAGTCGAGGCCGACCTTGTAGTAGCCCGGCTTCGCCACCTCGTTCGCGTGGCTGAACGTGCTCGCGTAGATCGCGTCGGTGGCGTCCACCTGCGGGGAGGAGTTGACCTCGCCGACGTGCGGGAAGATCGGGATGTCGCCCGAGCCGCCGGCGCATCCAGTGCCGGACATGTGGGTGAGGCTGAAGCCGCGGATCTTCGTCGCGTCATAGCGGTAGCCGCCGGGCGCTGCGGTGCGGTACGCGTTGCCGCGGGAGTTCTCCGGGCTGAACGAGAACATGCCGAACGGCGTGACCGCGCCGGGGAAGACGTCGCCGAGGTTCGACGTGCCGATCATCGGGTCGACGTGGTCGGTCGGATCGGCGGAAGCGACTCGCTTGGGGGCCTTGCTGAGCACTCCCGGGTTCGGTGCCGGTGCGGTGGGGGCGACGCCGGGATCTGGTGCTGGCGTCGGCGGCGGGGCCGCGTGGGCGGGAGTGGCGAGCGCCAGGCTGAGCAGCGCTGCGGCGGCGCCCGCAAGGACACGCCCGGATAACGCAGGAGTTCTCAAGACTTCCCCACCTTCGTAGACAACGTTGTCACCTGCGGAGGGTTGGCGCTCCAATGGGAACGGCAGGTTCCGGCTGCGGTGCGCGTTGTGACGGCGTGACATCGTTGTCAGACATAGATAGCGGACGTCGCAATAGCCGTCAATAGCCAATATCGGGCTCAGCCGTCTGTAGCGGTTCCGATTGCGGCCGTGCGGTGTGGCGGGCCGGCCGGAAAGGGTCGGGGCAGCGGGGCCGGCAGGAAGGGCACGCTGTTAGCGGTTCGGGCCATCGGCGAACGGCGCGGCGTGGCCCCAACGGCTAACACCGTGCCTGGTGCCGCCGTCCTGCTAGCGGTTCGGGCCACCGGCGAACGGCGCGGCGTGGCCCCAACGGCTAACACCGGCGCAGCGGCGAGCTGGCTCAGGCGGGGACGGCGGAGCGGTTACGGGCGGATGCGATCGTCGCCGATCCGATCACGACGTCGCCGTCGTACAGCACGACCGCCTGGCCGGCTGCGATTCCCCGCGCGGGCGCCGACAGCTCCACCCGGAGCCGGTCGCCGTCGGGCACGGCCGTAGCGGGCATCGGCTCGCCGTGCGCCCGCATCTGGGCGAGGCAGTCGATCGGGCCCGTGCGCGCGGTGCCGTCGGTCCAGACGGGCCGGTCGGCGAGCACCTCGTCCACGTCGAGCGCCTCCGCCGGACCGACCCGGACGGTGTTCGTGACGGGGCTGATGTCCAGCACGTACCGGGGCTTGCCGTCGGGCGCCGGGCGGCCGAGCTTCAGACCCCGGCGCTGGCCGATCGTGTACGCGTACGCGCCGTCATGCTCGCCCAGCACCTCACCGCTCGCCGCGTCGACGATGTCGCCGGTCTGCTCACCCAGGCGTGCGCGGAGGAAGCCGGCGGTGTCACCGTCCGGGATGAAGCAGATGTCGTAGCTGTCGGGCTTGTCGGCCACGGCCAGCCCGCGGTCGGTGGCCTCGACGCGCACCTGTTCCTTGGTGGAGTCGCCGAGCGGGAACATCGCGTGGGCGAGCTGGTCACGGGTGAGGACGGCGAGCACGTACGACTGGTCCTTCGCGGCGTCCACGCTGCGCCGCAGCACGCCGTCCTGTAGGCGGGCGTGGTGCCCGGTGACGACGGCGTCGAAGCCCAGCGCCAGAGCACGGTCGAGGACGGCCGCGAACTTGATCTTCTCGTTGCAACGCAGGCACGGGTTGGGGGTGCGGCCGGCGGCGTACTCGGCGACGAAGTCGTCCACGACGTCCTCGCCGAAGCGCTCAGCCATGCCCCAGATGTAGAACGGGATACCGATCACGTCGGCAGCGCGGCGAGCGTCCCGGGAGTCCTCCAGGGTGCAGCAGCCGCGCGCGCCGACCCGGTGCGACTGCGGCGACGCGGACAGCGCCAAGTGGACGCCGGTCACGTCGTACCCCACCTCGGCGGCGCGCGCGGCAGCCACGGCGGAGTCAACCCCGCCGGACATCGCAGCCAGCACCTTCATGTCGCGCACCACCCCTGCTCATCGACCGTCACCGTCGAGGGTAATGGCCGCTCGGCGCTGGTGTCGCAGCGCTATTCGATGCGGCGGTACTCGGTGGGCTCCCGGGTGACGACCTCGCGGCGCCGGCTACCCCAGATCCACACCGTCACGATCAGGCCCAGGACGCCCGCGGCCATCAGGATCCAGCCGACCGCGTCCAGGTCGAGCCAGCCGACATCGACGTTCAGGGCGAACGTGAGGATCGCGCCGACGGCGATGAGCAGGACACTCGCGCCGATACCCATCAGAACCCTCCTACGGAGACGACAGGGTGTCCGTTGCCCCATACCCGTGCGTTCGGGCGGCATGCGTGGTTGGCGAAGTTACGGCCGCTCCGCCGCACCCGAAACGGACTTGCGGGACTCCCGTGCCTACAACGGGCGTCCGTAGCCACGAATACCCCGCAAGTCCGTTTTGTGCCGGGCGCGGGTGGGCGCGGCAGGCGGGTGGGCGCGGCAGGCGGGTGGGCGCGGCAGGCGGGTGGGCGCGGCAGGCGGGTGGGCGCGGCAGGCGGGTGGGCGCG
>Ga0184623_10001433_pt1 | contig 10311 bp, 10 predicted proteins | sample PLM1_100_b1_FD_133138 | JGI IMG/M metagenome (GOLD analysis project Ga0184623, IMG submission 133138) | Groundwater sediment microbial communities from an aquifer in East River, Colorado, USA - PLM1_100_b1 | ecosystem: Environmental > Terrestrial > Soil > Riparian zone | place: USA: East River...
CGACAACTTCAGCAAATACGGGCGGCTCGCCAAGTCGTACGACGACCACCCGCGCTATCGGTTCGTCGAAGGCGACGCCAAGGACGTGGCCCTGCTCACGGAGCTGGCACGGGAGTGCGACCAGGTGGTGGCCGCCGCGGCGGTGATCGGTGGGATCAGCTACTTCCACGAGTTCGCGTACGACCTGCTCGCTGAGAACGAGCGCATCCTCGCGGCCACGTTCGACGCGGCGATCGCCGCCCACCGCTCGGGCCACCTGGAGCGGATCCTGGTGATGAGCTCGTCGATGGTCTATGAGTCGGCGACCGTCTTCCCGACGCCCGAGGGCGCGCAGCTCAGCTCGCCGCCGCCGGTGTCCACGTACGGCTTCCAGAAGCTGGCCGTGGAGTATTACGCAAAGGCGGCCTGGGAGCAGTACAAGCTGCCCTACACGATCGTCCGCCCGTTCAACTGCGTCGGCGTGGGTGAGGGCCGGGCGCTCGGTGACGTCGAGGTGCTGTCGGGCAACGTGAAGCTCGCGATGTCGCACGTCGTGCCGGATCTGGTGCAGAAGATCCTCAAGGGTCAGGACCCGCTGCACATCCTCGGCGAGGGCAACCAGGTCCGCCACTACACCTACGGCGGCGACCTCGCCCGCGGCATCGTGACCTGCATGGAGGACGAGAAGGCCCGCAACGAGGACTTCAACATCTCCACGCCGGAGTCGACGACCGTGCTGGAGCTGGCCGAGGTGATCTGGAAGAAGATCAAGGGCCCCGACGCGGAGTTCCGCTACGTCAGCGACAACCCATACGAGTACGACGTGCAGAAGCGTGTGCCGGATGTGCGCAAGGCCAAGGAGGTCCTTGGCTTCGAGGCCACCACCGGGCTGAGCGAGATGCTCGACGAGGTCATTCCGTGGGTGACCCAGGCGGTGCAGGAAGGCCGTCTCTGACGAGCTGCGGCATGAGGAAGGGCGCCGAGGTGAACCTCGGCGCCCTTCCTCAGTCCCTGCTGACGGTGACCGAGGTCACCAGGCGCGCTTGAAGTTCTTACGAGCTTCCTCGCGAGAACTCTTCGCGCTGCCGCTCGCGGCCCGCAGACTCTGTGCCGCCAGGGGCGCCTGCTCGGCGACGTCGAACAGGTCGCCCACGACGAAACCGAAGATGTCCAGGATGACGTGGGTGGTGCCCTTCGCCTTGATCGACAGACCCGTAGAGATGCCGCCATACAACGTGGTCCAGCTGGCGCCCGTGAAGACCGAGTTCGAGGTGTTCTGGTTCGTGACATAGCCGACGTTCGCCGTGGCGGGCTCCGGGGTGTCGATCGGGAAGACCTTCAGGTAGCCGCTGGCGGTCGGGGAGATCGCGGCGACCGTGGCGAAGACGCCGGCGCCGAAGAAGCAGTGGTCGTCCAGCGTAAGGTGCAGCGTCGCACCGTCCTTGAGCCGGCCGACGCTGTCGAGGACCGACGGGTTCAGCACGTTGCCGCGCAGGCTGGAGCTGCGGGTGTCGAGCACTCGCTGCGGGCTCTGCAGAGGCACCGGCATGTAGGCCCAGCTGGTGTCGTAGACGGCACCAGTTAAGCCGTCGCCGAAGCCGTAGAGTAGGTATCCGTCCGGGTTGAGCCCGATCGCACCACCGGCGGGGGTGGCCGGCCAGGCCGCGGGGGTCAGGACGAGCCCGGCGCCGCCGCCGGTGTTCGCCAGCGTCAGGGTGGACGTGGCGCTGCTGCTCGTGATGGTGGTCGTGGCGGCCCCTGAGTTGCTCTCAGTGCCGAGCCCGACGTCGCCATCGACACCGGCCGCAGAGGCGGGGCTGGACGAGACGGCAGCAGCGGCCCCGGCAACGCCGAGGCCTGCGGCAACCGTGCCGGCACGGCGGAGCAGCTTACGGCGGTTGACGGCGTTGTCTTCTTCTTGCATGGGGGTGGATCCCTCCGTGTATGGCTCGCGATCTCACGAGCGGCCGCAAGCCTGCCAGGCTGCGGCCGTCAACATCAATCGGCCGAAGGGGTGAGAACCACCCTCACTGTCGACTAACCGGCGAAGGGCTCGAACTTCACGACGGTCACCGTGATCTTGGCGCCGCTCGGCGCCGTGTAGGTGACGGTCTGACCTGCCTTGGCGTTCATGATCGCCGCACCGAGCGCGGACTCAGGGCTGTAAACCGTCAGGTCCGTCGTCGAGGCGATCTCACGGGAACCGAGCAGGAAGGTTTCGGTGTCGTCGGCGTCGTCGTCGAACTGGATCGTCACGACCATGCCCGGCGCGACGGTGTCGGCGGTCGGCGCGTCGCCCACCCGGGCCGTACGCAGCAGCTCCTGCAGCTGGCGGATGCGGGCCTCCTGCTTGCCCTGCTCCTCACGGGCGGCGTGGTAACCGCCGTTCTCCCGCAGGTCGCCCTCCTCACGGCGGGCGTTGATCTCGGCCGCCACCGACGGCCGCGCGGCGATCAGGTCGTCAAGCTCACCCTGCAGCCGGTCGAACGCATCCTGGGAAAGCCAGGTGTTGGTCTCGGTCGAAGGCACGGCGGGCTCCTTGGGTAGTCGTCGGACAGAAGTTCAAACTTAATAGCGTACGCCCACAGTGGGTTACCGGTTAGTTTCCGCTGGCCCGCGAGCCTGGAGCCGGGGAGCAGCCGGCGACCTCCCCGGTCACGGGCCGGCCGGTGGTGGCCAGCTGGTAGGTGACGACGGTCCGCTTGGGCTGCGACCCGGCGGTGACGTCGACGGTCGCCCGGCCGATCTCCGTGCCGTTGAGATCGCGTGCCCGCACGACGCAGCTCGCCCGGCCGCCCTCCGGGAGCCGGACGATGAACTCGACGTCGACCGAACCGTCGGCGGTTGTGAAGCCCGTCACGGCGGCGCTGTAATCCCGGTCGCCGTAGGCGCGATAGAGCCGGAACCCGACGAATGTCATGATCGCGACGAGAGCCGCGATACCCGCGACCGCGAGTGGCCGGGACACGCGGCGCGTCGTGCGCTGCCGCCCATAGCGGCCAGGCGGGAATACCGGGTGGTCGTCAGTTGTCACGGTGATGGGTCCTCGTCCCGGGCGGGTCACCCGCCACGAGGGCGGTGACCGGGCTGTCGGTGGTCGGGGTCAGAATGTCTGAAGACCATCATCGCACTGGACTAGCTGAGGAGACCTGGTGAGTGAGCAGCTTCGCCTGATGGCCGTGCACGCGCATCCCGACGACGAGTCGAGCAAGGGCGCGGCGACGATGGCGCGCTACGCACGCGAGGGTGTCGACGTGCTGGTGGTCACCTGCACCGGCGGCGAGCGTGGGGACGTGCTCAATCCGAAGCTCGCCGGTGACCCGGCGATCCTGGAGAACCTGGCCGAGATCCGCCAGGCGGAGATGGAGCGCGCGCGGGAGATCCTCGGTGTCCGGCAGGAATGGCTGGGCTACGTCGACTCCGGCTGGCTGGAGGACTACGACCCGGCGCACGCCGACAAGCTGCCGGACGGCTGCTTCGCCCGCGAGGACGCCGAGACCGCCGCGACGCCGCTGGTCGAGGTGATGCGTAGGTTCCGGCCGCACGTCGTGATCACCTACGACGAGGAGGGTGGCTACCCGCACCCCGACCACATCCAGTGCCACCGGGTCAGCGTGGCGGCCTTCGCCGCTGCCGGCGACGCCGAGCGCTTTCCCGAGCTGGGCGAGGCGTGGCAGCCGCTCAAGCTCTACTATCACGTCAGCTTCACCAAGTCGCAGTTCACCGCGTTGCACGAGGCCTGCCTGGCGGCCGGTCTGGAAAGCCCCTACGCCGAGATGCTCAGCGACTGGCCGGCCGACCGGGACAAGGGCGACCGGGTGACCACGCGGGTCGAGTGCGCCGACTACTTCGCGATCCGCGACGACGCGCTGCGGGCACACGCGACGCAGATCGACCCTGACGGCGGGTGGTTCCGGGCACCGCTGGCGATCCGCCAGCAGGCGTGGCCGACCGAGGACTACCAGCTCGTGCAGTCGTTCGTGGACAGTCCGACGCCGGAGAGCGACCTGTTCGCCGGGATCCTCCAGGAAGGACGGGCGTGATGGTGATTGAGTACTTGGCGGACAACAATTTCGGGGACACCCGTTCGGGCGGGCTCGCCGGTCCGATGGGCCTTCTTCTCATCATCGTGCTGGGAATCGCGACGGTCTTGTTGATCCGCAACATGAGCAAGCGGATCAAGCGGCTGCCGGGCGCCTTCGACGGCGAGCAGACCGGAGGGCTTCCGGCTCAGCCGCCACCCAGCGAGAAGATCTCCGGACCCGATGACGTGATCGAGGATGTTGATCCGGAACGGGACAATCTTCGGTGATCCACGTGCTTTTTCCGGGCCGAAGACTGTCGCCCGCCCGAATAACGCCGTAGCCTTCCCACCGGGATTCACGTCAGCGTGAGGAGAGCCGGGAGCCCACAGCGAGGGGAGTGCGGTGAGCTGATGGACAGCCTGATGCACCGCGTTTCTGAGCTGCTGAGGGTGGCGATGGAGCGCTCCCGCGAAGCGATTTATCGAGCCTATGTCGCCAGCGGAGCGCCTGAGCTGCCGGGCCGTGCTCGCTCCCTGGTGGGCGCCATGATCGTGGTCGCCCTGGTCATCTCGATCGGCGGCGTCGTCTTCTCGCCCGTCGACGAATGGCAACGCTTCGGCATCGTCGTCGGCCTGGTAGTCGTCAGCCACCTCGGCCGGCTGCGGGTGCGGATCTCCGGCGCCAACTTCGCCGCGGCCTGGGGCGACGCCGCGTTCATCGTGGCGGTCTGGATCGGGCCCGACGGCTGGCTGCCCGCCGCGATGGGACTGGGCGTCCTGCTGGCCAACCTGCTGCTGCTCGCGTTCGCCGACGAGTGGCGCCCCTTCGTCGACACCGTTCGCCGGTCGGCGAGCCTGACCATCGCCGCCGGGCCGGCCGCGCTCGTGGCGCATCTGCTGGTGTCTGGCGGCTACAAGCAGGGACTGACCCCGGAGGACGCCGCCTGGCTAGCCGCCACCGCGCTCGGCTACTCCCTGCTGACCGTGGTGCTGACCTGTGTCTACACGGCACTGCGCGACGGCCATGCCTTCGGCACGATGATGCGGCGGGCGCTGAGCAGTATCTGGCTGATGACGCTGGGCAACCTCGTGGTGGGCCTGGCGATCGTGGGCCTCATGGAGGTCGACCTGCGCTGGCTGATCGCCTTGCCGCCGGTGCTGTGGCTGCTCCAGCAGACCTACACGCACCGCCTGCTCGATGCGCAGGAACGCCAGGGCTGGAACCGCTACGCCGACGCGATCCGGGCACTGCGCCGGCACGGCGACATCGCCGGCATCGCCAACGCGGGCGCTCGCGGCGCCCTGAGCCTCTTCCGGGCCAGCGAGGTCGTCGTCGAGCTGCTCAACACCGACGGCCCGACGATGCGCTACACCGCCGGCGGCGGACCACTGCGCCGAAACGCCGGCGTGATCGCGTCGGTCAGCCGCCCGCTGGAGGTCGCCGGCGGACCGGTCGGCACCCTCACGCTGCACTTCTCCGGAGCGGCCGGCCTGCGCAGCCGGGACCGGGCGGCGCTCGCCGCGTACGCCGACGCGCTGGGGGTGGCAGTGCACGACGCGGCCACCCACGCCGCGTTGCGGCACGCGACCGAACGGGCCGTCGACGAGGCGGTGCGCGACCCGCTGACCAAGTTGTTCAACCGCGAAGCTCTGCTGCGCCGGGGTGATGAGACGCTGCGGGGCCTTGATCGCGGCGCAGCCGTGGCGCTGCTGATGCTCGACGTCGACAACTTCAAGGAAGTCAACAACACCCTCGGCCACGTCGCGGGTGACCAGCTCCTGCAGATCGCGGCCGGCCGGCTGACCGACCTGGTCTCCGATGTGGAGCTGCTGGCGCGGCTCGGCGGTGACGAGTTCGGGCTGCTGCTGTTCGACCTGCCGGAGGACGGCACCGAGCCGGCGCTGCAGCAGGCCCAGCGGCAGGCGCTGCGCCGGGCCCGGCGGCTGGCCGCCGCCCTGGCGGAGCCGACGGAGATCGCCGGGGTCACCGTCTCGGCCGAGAACTCGGTCGGCGTCGTCGTGGCGACCGCGGGCCGGATCGACATGCCCGAGCTGCTGCGCCGTGCCGACGTCGCGCTCTACCAGGCCAAGGACGGCCAGTCCTCGGTGATGGCCTACGACCCGTCACATGACGGCGCGAGCACCGACCGGCTGGCGCTGGTCGCCGAGATGCGTACCGCGCTGCGCCACGACGACCAGCTCCTGCTGGCCTTGCAACCCGCCATCGACCTGACGACCGGTGCGGCGACCGGGGTGGAGGCGCTGGCTCGCTGGGAGCATCCGCGGCGGGGGCGGCTGCATCCGAAGGACTTCGTGCGGGCCGTGGAGGCCAGCGAGTTGCTGGCCCCGTTCACCCGCTACATCGTGGACAAAGCGCTGGCGGCAGCTGCTCTGTGGCGGGCCGAGGGCATCGACGTTCCGGTAGCGGTCAACCTCTCCGCGCGCAACCTGCTCGACTCGGAACTTCCCGGCGACATCGCGGGGCTGCTGCACAGGCACTCGGTGCCGGCGGGACGGCTCGTTCTGGAGATCACCGAGACCGTCGTCATGAGCGACCTCAAGGTCATCGACGAGGTCCTCAGCGAACTGCGGCAGATGGGCGTGCAACTGTCCGTCGACGACTTCGGCACCGGCTACTCGTCGCTGACCTTCCTGACCAGGATCGCCGTCGACGAGGTCAAAGTCGACCGAAGCTTCGTACGGGCAATGGCCGACTCGCCGCAGGCCGCCGCGATCGTGCGGACCACCGTCGACCTTGGACGGCAGCTCGGCCTGCGCGTCGTCGCCGAGGGCGTCGAGACGCAGGAGCAGCGCCGTGAGCTCACAGCGCTCGGCTGCACGGCGGCGCAGGGCTTCCACTTCTTCCGGCCGATGCCCAGCGAAGAGATCACCGCCGCGCTGCGCAGCCTGCCGGATCCGCCGGCAGCCGCGGCTGTCGCCCGCACCGCCTGACCCTCGGTCTGCGCGACCTCCCCTCGATACCAGCAGATCAGGGATATCCAGCGAATCTTGGCCCAAGATTCCATGGATATCCCTGATCTGCCGCTCAGGGGAGCGGGCGCTGGTGAACAGAAACTGCTAAAGGGAAGCGACGAGAGCTGCCAGGTGGGCTTGGACGGTGGCGTGCATCCGTGAGCCATAGCTGATCCTGGCCACCCCGCAAGCGGCCAGCTCCGCGGGAGCAGGCCCGGCGTCGGGCCGGCCGAGGATGTTGACGGGACTGCCGGCCTCCGCCACGAACGATCGGATCATCGGCAGGTCTGCCAGCAGGATCGGGTAGACGCAATCCGCTCCGGCTGCGAAGTACTGCCGCGCCCGGTCGGCCGCGTCGGCCAGCTGTGCTTCTGGCGTACCCGTGCCGTTGAGGAACGAGTCGATCCGTGCGTTGACGACCAGATCGACCCCGGCGGACCGGGCCGCGTCACGGACCGCGGCCAGGAACGCGGCCTGGCGCGCCGGATCGATCATCGCCCCGGTGATCGGGTCGGAGTCCTCCAGATTGCAACCCGCGGCGCCGGTCGCGGCCAGCCGTTCAACGAGCTCCGCCGGGCGCAGCCGGTACCCGCGCTCGAAGTCGGCGGTGACCGGTACGCGCACCGCACGGACGATGCGGGCGATCGCGTCGAGCATCTCGCCCACCGGTGTGGCCTCCCCATCGGCGTACCCGAGGGTATCGGCGACGGCGGCGCTGCTGGTCGCGACGGCGCCGAAGCCCGTGGCCTCGACGATCCGGGCGGACGGGACGTCCCAGGCGTTCGGCAGCAGGAGCGGGTGGCCGGGCCGATGCAGGGCGCGCAGCGTGGCGGCATGGCTTGTCGCGGTGGCCGTCGGATCCACCCCGGCGCCGGGCGACCAAGGCCCGGCGCCGGGGGACCAGTCCGAGGGCGGTGTCATGACAGCGGCCACGGGTGGGCGATCGCGCCGAGCCGGTTCCACGCGTTGATGACCGTGATCGCCCAGATCAGCTCGGCCAGTTCCACCTCGGTGAACTGGGCGGCGGCGCGGGCGAAGACCTCGTCGGTGACGGGACCGTCGGTCAGCCGGGTCCCGGCCTCGGTCAGCTCCAGCGCCGCGCGCTCCCGCTCGGTGAAGAACGGGGTGTCGCGCCAGACCGGCAGCGCGAACAGCCGGCGCGTGCTCTCGCCCCCGTCGACCGCGTCCTTGCTGTGCATGTCGACGCAGTATTCACAGCCGTTGAGCTGCGAGGCCCGCAGCCGGACCAGCTCCAGCAGCGGCGCTTCCAGCTGGGTCTTGCGGGCGGCGGCGTCGAGGGAGTTCATGGCCCGGTTGATGTGCGGGGCGAGGGTGTCGACGGTGAGGCGGACGGTCGTGGTGGCTGTCTCAGTGCTCATGCCAAGAACGTTAGTAGCGGAATGGCATTGCACTAAGGTCCAATATTGTGGCAATGGACTGGGCCAATTTCGGCGTCGACCTGCATCTGGATCTGAGTTCGGTACCAGACCCGGGAACGGGCCGGCGCGTGGCGCTGGAGCGGGCATTGCGCGATTCCATCCGCGCCGGCCGGCTCGCCCCGCGTACGCGGCTGCCCGCCACCCGAACGCTCGCCGCCGAACTGAATCTCTCCCGGGGAACCGTGAGCGCCGCGTACGACCAGCTCATCGCCGAGGGCTATCTGAACGCCCGCCAGGGTTCGGGCACCGAGGTCGCGCAGATGCCGCCCGCCGTCACGTCCCTGCGCGCGAACGTGGAGGGGAGCCGGCCGCCTCGCTACGACCTGCGCCCGGGCAGCCCGGACGTCGCGACCTTCCCGGTGGCCGCCTGGCTGCGGGCGACCCGCCGGGCGCTGAGCCGGGCACCCGTGGCCGCCTACGACTACGGCGATCCCCGGGGCAGCCTGGAGCTGCGGACGGTCCTGGCCGAATACCTGGGCCGGGCTCGCGGCGTGCTGGCCACTGCGGATCGCATCATCGTCACCTCGGGCTACGTCCAAGCCCTCGCGCTACTCGCGACGGTCCACCGCGGCCGCGTGATCGCCATGGAGGATCCCGGCCTGGCCTTCCACCGAGATGTCGTACGCCAGGCGGGCGCGACCGTCACGGCATTGCCCACGGATGCGCTCGGCGCTCGCACTGAGCTGCTGTCCACTGTTCTGTCCTCGGTAGACGCAGCCGTGGTGACTCCGGCGCACCAGTACCCGACCGGCGTCACGTTGCATCCGGACCGCCGGCATGCCGCCGTGGACTGGGCACGCGATCGCGACCGCCTGCTGATCGAGGACGACTACGACGGCGAGTTCCGCTACGACCGCCAGCCCGTCGGGGCGCTGCAAGGCATGGCGCCCGAACATGTCGTCTACATCGGAACAGCCGCCAAGACGCTGGGACCGGCGCTGCGCCTGGCCTGGATGGTCCTGCCCGGCCGGCTCGTCGACCCGGTGGTACGAGCGAAGCGCCTGGCGGATCTGCACACGGAGACGATCGGGCAGCTCGCCCTCGCCGACCTGATCGGCGAGCACGCGTACGACCGGCACGTTCGCGCCTGCCGGCTGCGCTACCGTCGCCGCCGGGACCTGCTGGTGCAGCGGCTGCCATGGGCGGATCTCGGCGGCATCGCGGCCGGACTGCACGTCATGATCGGCCTGCCGGCGGGCGGACCCTCCGAAGAGGACGTCCTGCGTCGGGCGGCTGCACACGGGCTGGCGCTAGGTGAGCTAGGCAGCCACTGGCACTCGCCGGGCGACCATCCGCAAGGGCTGGTGGTCGGCTACGGGACGCCCCGCGAGGGCGCCTACCCGGCTGCGCTCGACACGCTCGCCCGCGTCCTGCGCGCCTTCTAACCCCCGACCCGCGCCCGCACCGCGCCTCCGACCGCGCCGCGCCCGCGTCCCCGACCCGCGCCCGCGCCCCGACCCCAGCAGATCAGGGATATCCATGGAATCTTGGCCCAAGATTCGCTGGATATCCCTGATCTGCTGCCCAAAGGGCGCGCGCCGGGGAGGCGTTAGTCGGTCCAGCGGGGGTCGCGGCCCAAGTAGCGCAGCAGGACCGCAGTGTCGTCGTCGCCCTCGCCGGCCGCCAGCGCGTCCTTGTAGGCGAAGCCGCGCAGCGGGTCGGCGGTCGCCTCGGCCGCCGGCAGCAGAGCCCGGGACAGCTCCGCGGTGAGCGGCGAGGGCTGCCCGGCCGCCATCGCGATGTCCCACGCGTGCACCGCCGCGTCGAGGGCGGCAACCGGCCCGGACGAGCGCAAGCTCACGCGTCCCGGAATCGAAAGAGCAGCGCTCCGATCAGCACCGCCGCCCCCGCATAGGCGCTGAGCAGCCCCAACCCCGCCCACGGCCCGATCGCCAG
>Ga0184623_10001434_pt1 | contig 10307 bp, 7 predicted proteins | sample PLM1_100_b1_FD_133138 | JGI IMG/M metagenome (GOLD analysis project Ga0184623, IMG submission 133138) | Groundwater sediment microbial communities from an aquifer in East River, Colorado, USA - PLM1_100_b1 | ecosystem: Environmental > Terrestrial > Soil > Riparian zone | place: USA: East River...
GCTCCAACCGGACGGTCGCCGCCGCAACCGCACCCCTCAAGGCAAGGCCGGACCCGCCGTGCGGTTGGAACAAGGTGGGCAGCCTGACGCGCACGGCGAGCGGCCCGGCCAAGCCCGCCTACGACGAGTGCAGGTGCACCACTTCGGGAGCGGTCTCCTCGATCAGCCGGGCCAGCCCGAGCGTTTCGACCGCCGACGCGGGCCCGGGCGCACGCCCAGCCGGCCAGCGCAGCCGCCGGACACCGGCCGCGGCCAGTCGCCCGGCCAGCCAGCCGCGGTCCGGGCAGGCGACTGCGACGTCCCAGCCACGCGCCACCTGGTCGGCGCTCGCCGCGGCGAGGTAGGCCGCGACTCCTCCTTCTGTCGGCTGAGCGACATGCAGCACGGACAGTGCCCCAGCATTGCCCGGGTCGGCGACGCCGCGGCTCACCGGCCCCTCCCAGCCAACCGGGCGGTGGTCTGCCGGGCACGGCGCCGTGCTTCGCGCAGCCAAGGCAGCCGGCGCCGCAAAGCGTCCACTGCCGCCGCCCGCGCCCGAACGGCGACCGCGTATGCGGCGGCCGCCGGTGACCGGCCGGGACGGCCGACCAGGAGTCGCTCGTTGCGGACGGGTACCGGGTGCCACCGCATCTTGTACGGTTCTTCCCCTCGCAGCATGCTCACCACGGGACGCCCGCGCTGCTCGGCCAGCTCCATGGCGGGACGCAGCAGCAGCGTTGCCACGTCGACCTGGTCCCGCAAGCTGGGGTCGACTCCCGCGATGTAGGCCCCGATGAAGCCGGGCCCGACCACCGCGACGTCGACGGCGACCACCCGCTCGCCGATCCGGTGCTCGAAGACCGCGGCCTGGCCCTGCTCGACCATGCTGCTCGCGGCCCGGACCAGGTGCCGGGCGAACCGCGGCCGCAGATGCTCCTGGTTGACGCCGCGACCCTGCCACTGCTGCTCGTGCAAACGGAGCAGGCGTGCCACGGCCTCCTCGACGCCGGCGACCGCGACCCGCCGCACGGTGAGCCCATGCTCGTCGATCTTCCGCAATCTGTTCCGTATCCGCTGGGACGGACGCCGTGGCAATTTGCCGAGGAGCTCATCGAGGGAGCCGGCAGGAACCTCGAGACACACCGAACCGGGCACCTGCCAGCGAGCGCCCGGCCACCCGTCATAGAGGCACCGGGTGGCGCCGCCCGGACGTGCTTCGTGGAAGTCCCCGACCTGCCACCCGGGGTCGGCCAGCAGCGCCGAGGCGAGCTCGAGGCGGGCTTCGGCCGCCCAGCCGTCGTCGAGGAGTATTTCGGTGAAGTCCGACAACCCCTGGCCGAGAGGGCTCAGCACCAGCCACGGTCCTCGGCGCTGGACCATGAGCGGCGCCGCGCCGACCAGGCGACCGCCCTTGCGGACGAGTGCCAGTCGGAGCCGGCCCGGGACGCCGTATTCCCGCCACCACGACTCGAGCCAGGCGTAGGACTGGAACGGCGTCGCTGTCGAACAGCGAGAGTACAGCTCGTTCCATTCGCTCGCGAGTGACGCGAACGCGTCGTCGTCCCGCCGGATTTCGACTGACCAGGTGTCCGCGACGGCAGCGATCCGGTCAGTCGATGGGATATTCAGCATTTTCGCGCCGTTCATGGCTGCTGCCGACCCGCCGGCACCTCGCCCCTGCCCTGACTGTTCTCATGGGAGCGGGCCAGCGTCTCATTCGTCGGCCTGCCGTCCGGCCCGGGCCCATGGTATGGCTCGGGTTCGGCAACGGATCTCGGATCGGCCGGCTCCGCTTCCTCCCGGCGCCGGACGCTCCTTTGCCCACCGACTCCGGCCAGCATCGCCAGGCCACCGATGAGCAGCCCGGCCGCCGCTCCGACGGCGATGTCCAGTGGCGCATTCGGTGACGACGGGCCGTCCGGCGGTGTCGCTTCAACGAACGATGCGAGCCGTACCTTCGTCCGGGTCCTGCTGTCGTTGCCGAATTTGACGAGGGCGTCGGCCACCGTGTTGGCAAGGTCGGCCGCCGCTTTGGGGGTATCCGCGGAACCGGTGAGCTCGATGAGCGGCACGTCCGGGGATGTCGACGCCCGTACCTGGCGACGGACCCGGTCGACGGACGTGCTCTGTCGCATCGCCGCGGTGGCCTCCGACAGCACCGCTCCCTGGGTCGCGATGCGGCCGAAGGCCTGCGCGTAATTCAAGGCAATGGCCGCTTCGGTGTCGGACTGCGGCACGACGACGACGAACGCCCGGGCGGTGTAGGTCGGCGTCTGGCTCATGGCGTACAAGGCTCCGGCGCCCGCGCCGAGCCCTACCGTGAGGATCAACAGGGCGCCCTGCTTCAGTAGTCGCGTGAGAATCTCGGTCACGGAAACCATGTGAATCATCCACTCGGGGCTGTGGGGTGGGTTTCTGGACGGGGTGTCGTGATCGGCGCTCCGGCCTGCAGCAGCTCGTACAGCTGAGCGACCTGGCCGGCCAGCCGGACGATGTCGTAGCAGCCGACGGCGGGCGGCGGCAGCCGGCTCCGGGGCTCCCGCAAGGCCACCGCCAGCTCGTCGCGGAACCGCGCGACGTCGAGCCGAAGTCGGCGAGCATGCGGCGCCGCACTCGGCGGAAGTTCCTCGAGGGCAGGGCAGCTCACATACCGCACCGGCAGTCCGCACGCCAGCGCCTCGAGCACGGCAAGCCCGAACGTCTCCTCCTCCGATGGCGAGGCGAACACGTCCATCGCGCAGAGCAGAGCCCCTACGTCCATCGCCTCACCGGTGAACCGAACTCGGGAGGCCACGCCACCGGCCCTGGCCAGCTCCTGCAGGTTGGCCCGCTCGGGCCCGTCGCCCACGAGGAGCAGGGTGGCGCCGTCGATCTCGCTCACTGCCCGCACCAGAACGTCGAACCGCTTTGCCGGCGCCAGCCGGCCCACCGCGCCCACGACGCGGTCGCTCGGCGAGAGGCCCAGCCGGACGCGGGTCAGTTGCCGGAGCGCCGAGTCGTAGGTGAATTCCCCAGCGTCGACGCCGTTCGGCAACACCACGATGCGGCCTGGACGGACGCCCCAACCGGCCAGCCGCCGCGCCACCGCACCGGACACGGCGATCGTCGCGTCGCCCAGCCGTTCGGTCGCGAGGTAGAGGACGCGCACCCCCGCCGAGGTCCGGCGTCCCTCGATGAGCGCGGTGCCAAGCGAATGCTCCGTCGCGACGATGTGCGGCACGCCGGCCACCCGAGCCGCGAGGCGGCCGTACACGCAGGCGCGGTAAAGGTGCGTGTGGACGAGGTCGTAGCCGCCCGCCTTGATCAGCCGTACCAGCCGGGGCAGCACGGAAACGTCGCGGTTGTGGCGCATCCCCAACTCGACGACAGGGGTGCCCTCATCGCGGATCGCCGTGGCAACGGCTCCCGGGTTGGTGAGCGTGGCGACGGTGCACTCCGCTGGCAGATGCCGCAGCAAGAGCCGCAGTTGCTGTTCGGCGCCCCCTGCGGCCAGGCCGGTGATGATGTGCAGCACTCTCATCGGGTGTTCGCCCCCCAGGTCAGCCGGTGCCTGGCCCACTTGGCGAACATCCGCACCGAGCTGTCCCGGTCGCCGATGTAGATACGGGGCAGCGCGTAGCGGCCGGTGCACTCGGACCGGAGCACCGCGCATCCGTACTCGTAGCCCGCGTCCCGCACAGCGGCCACCTCCCGTCCGGTGACGGCGTCGTAGGGGTAACAGAACCCGCTCACCTGCTGGCCCGTGAGGTCCTGCAGGACGGCCCGGCTGTGCCCGACTTCCTCGAAGAGCGCTTCGTCTGCGAGTGCTGGCAACGGCACGTGCCGCAGGCTGTGCGAGCCGATTTCCATGCCGGCATCAGCGGCCATGCGCACCTGCTCGGCCGTCATGAGCGCCTTGGGCGGACCCGGCTGGTCCCAGGTGTTGCACCCGCCGAGTCGGCCGGCCACGACGAACACGGTCGCGGTGAAGCCGAGGTGCGCGAGGATCGGCACTGCTTCGGTGACGAAGTCCTGGTAGCCGTCGTCGAAGGTGAGGCCAACGCGTAGGCAGGGCGCATCCCGTGCCGGTGGCGCGAGCAGTTCACGCATGGAGGTCCCACGGATGCCGAGCCGGTGCAGCAACCGCATCTGCTCCCCGAACCGCCTTGGGCTCACCGTGACGCGGTATGGGTCGTCGTCGTATGCCGCGACCGAGTGGTACATGAACAGGAGCGGCACCGAATCCAGTTGCAGCGCGATGTCAACCACGGCGCAACCTCCCGGACGCGATTGTGGCGACCCGCTTCACGTCAGCCGATGCCATGAGCAGAGCAAGGGCGAGGAATACGCCGGTCACGACCAGTCCGCCGGCGACGGCCACCACGAGCGAAGGAAGCTGGCCCATCAGTTGCGCGGCCGACCAGCCGGCCACCGCGGCGCCGGCGGCCGCGGCAGCCAGTCGAGCAATAGCGATTCCGAGCGTGCCAAGCGACAGGGCGACAACACGGTGGCGCAGGCCGGACAGAAGCAGCGCGGCAGTCACGGTGATGCCCGCCGCGTTGCCAGCGGCGATGCCGCTGGCGCCCCATGGCCGCACTGCTGCCCAGGCGAGGACCACGGTGACCAGCAAGCCGATCCCGATCGCCACGGCCGGGTACCAGGTCGGGCGAGCACCCGAGAAGAACGGCCGGGCCAGAACTCCCACCAGGGTGTGCCCCAGCAGGCCGAGCAGGTAGACCCGCATGATGGCGGCGGTGTCGGCCGTGTCGGCCGCGGTGAATTCACCGCGCTGGAACAGCAGCCCGACGACGAGAGGCGCGTAGGCGAGGAGGTAGGCGACGGCGAGGAGCACCAGGGTGCTGACCGCGCGGAGATCTGCCTCGATGCGGTGGCGCGTTCGCTCCTTATCTCCGGCCGCGATGCTCCGAGCCAGCGCGGGAAAAGTCACGACGGTGAGCACCAGGGCCAGGACCATCGGCACCTGCGCCACCTTCTGGGCGTAGTTGAGCTGGGAGATCGTGCCTGGTTCGAGCGAGGAGCCGAAGAAGCGCTCGACGAAAACCTGCGCCTGCCTGGTCAGGGTGAACACCGCGATCGGCAGGAACGCCCCGAGCGTCACAGCCGATCCGCTGAGGGCGAAGCGGCGTGGCAGGCCAACGTGGCGTAGGTATCCGGGCAACTGCATCATGACCATTAAGACGCTGCCGACCGCCACTCCCAGCGCGGCGCTGACGATGCCCAACCGGTGGTGCAGTGCCACGATGACCGTGACGATGCCCAGGTTGTACGCCAGATAGATGGCCGCCGGCGCCGCGAACACGTGACTCGCGCGTAGCGCGGCGCTCAGGTACCCGGCGAGCCCGAACATCAGGACAGTGATCGACACGATCCGGGTCGACGTCACCGCGAGGCCCGGATCGGCAAGGCCGGGAGCGAGCACGTCGACCAGCAGCGGAGCGGCTAACAGCGTCGCCCCGGCGAAGACGATCAGGACCAGCGCGGTTCTCGGCAGCGTCCCGGCAACGACACTTCTGGCGCCCTCGCCACGCTCCAGTGCCCGACTGAAGACCGGGACCATCAGAAACGCCATCGCGCCTTCGATGAGAAGGGGGGCAGCAGTTTCTGGGACCGTCCAGGCGACCAGGAACGCGTCCGTATCGCCGGTGGCGCCGAAGAAGGCGGCGAGCAACAGGTCACGCCCGAGGCCGAGCATCGTCCCGAGGACACTGAGCACCGCGGAGACCAGCGCTGCGCGCGCGATCGGTCTCGAGTGGGGAAGCCTGCGCAGCGCCGATCCCGGCCCGCTCCTCGGTCGCCCCGGGCGGCAGCCGCTGGCCGTGTGGAGCGACGAGCGCGACGATGGGCGCCGGGCGCCGTGCGGCGCTGCGACAACGAGGGCGCGCCGCGCCACCAAACCGAGCATGAGAGCCATGAAGATGCTGGGTGGGCCGCCGATGTCGGCGTACAGGAAGTCGACGAGCGTCCACACGACGATCCCGGGCGCAGCCAGGTCGAGAAAGCGGTGTTCCGGCGCGGCGGCCGGGCCGTCTCGTGGACGACGCTGCACCGCCCAGACGGCGAGGGCCAGGAACAGGACGCCGAACGCGGCGATCCCTATCAGGCCCTGCTCGCTCAGAATCAGCAGGTACATGCTATGGGGTGAGAGCAAGGGCTCCCGCTGGAAGCCCAGGGTGGGATCCGCGACGTCGCTGCCCGAGGAGACCGCCAGCGCCGCGTAGTTGTCGCGAAATGCAGCGAAGTTCTTCAGTCCGACGCCAGTGGCTGGATGGTCTGCCCAGATCGCGGTCGCCGTGTCCCAGAGACCGAAACGGTCGGCGACCGACTGGTCCTGCGAGCCGACGAGCTGGATACGAGCGGCTAGCGTTTCAGACCCGACCCCGAAGCCTCCGAACAGGATCACTGCTAGCGCGACTCCGAATACGCCGCCGCGTGCCGCGAGCCGCCAGCCGGCCGCCAGGGTGGTCGCCGCAACTGCGCATGCGGTGGCCAGCCAGGCGCCGCGGCTCAGCGAGAGAGCCAGCGGAATCACGAGGAGGGCCGCAGTGGCGACCAACGCGGCGCGGCTGCGTCCGCGCAGCGCAAGGCCGAAAGCCAGAGCGACGACGATGCCGAGGCCGACGAGGGTGGCCATCGCCATGACGTCGAGCGCATTGAAGGTGCCGACCGCTCTGATGTCCTTTCCACCGTAGGAGGCGCCGGTGCCAGTGAGGAACTGCCATACGCCGATCGCTCCCTCAACCACGCTCGCCCCGATGACGGCAGCGCATACAACGGCGACGTCGCGCCGGTCCCGCACGGCGGCAGCGACGGCGACCGGCAGGAGCACGAACAGCTCTGCATAGCGCACGAAGCCCGGCACGCTGGCGGTGGCGTCCTGCGAAGTGATCGTGGCGACCGCCAGCGCCGCCGACGCGACCGCGAACGGCAGCCAACCCTTGCGGGCCAACGGTTGGTCACCACCCAGTGCCCGGACCGCGACCACCGCCACCAGCGCAACGGCGCTGAGGTCGGCCGGTGTGATATGCACCGTTGCGACATCGTCGCGGCCCGTGGGCACGCAGTCGAGCACAACGGTGAGCGCGACCAAGAGGCTCGGTCTTCGGACGAGCGCTCCCAGGCCGGCAAGGAGCACGGCCAATGGCGCGAGCAGCGTCCCCGCTGCTCCATCGGCCAGCGCCACTAGCGCTCGCGCGGCTGCTGGTGGCGCTGTGCCGGCGCCGACCTGCGAGGCCGCGGGCCGCGCTGACGTCCGCGCCGGTCCATCGGAGACAGGCGCGGCACCGCTCGGAAACCGGTCCATCCTCACCCGTCCCGGAACCGGATGAGCGTCGAGACAGTCCGGAGCATGATCTTGATATCCAGTCCCAGGGACCAGTTCTCGATGTAGTAGTTGTCGAACGAGGCCCGTGCTTCTATTGACGTGTCCCCGCGGAGCCCGTGGATCTGCGCCCAACCCGTCATTCCGGCGGGGACCCGGTGCCGGTCCATGTAGCGGCGGTGATCGGACCGGAACTTCTCCACGAAGAACGGCCGCTCGGGGCGCGGCCCGACCAGCGACATGTCCCCCCGCAGCACGTTGACGACTTGCGGCAGCTCGTCCAGCGAGCTGCACCGAAGCAGCCGACCGACCGGACCGACTCGCGGGTCGCCGCTGATGCTCCACTGCGCCTGCGACTCGGCGTCCGACGACGGGCTCAGCGTGCGGAACTTCATCATGCGAAAACGCCTGCCATGAGCTCCGACCCGCTCCTGGTGGAACAGCACCCGCTTGCGGCCGCTCTCCCATCTCACGGCCAGCGCGCACAGCAGGAACAGTGGCGACAGCAGGACCAGGCCGAGCCCTGCGCCGATCACGTCGATGATCCGCTTCATCCGCCAGGTGCCCCGCTGGGTCGGAGGAGGCTCCATCCGGACGATCGGGATTCCCTCAACTGGCTCCGCCCTCACGCAGTCGACGTTCAGCTCGAACAACCGCGGTACGACGAACACCGTCCGGCCCTGCTGGCGGCACTCACGCAGCGCAGCGACCAACTCCGCGTCCATCGCCGCCGGGAAGGCGACGATCACGTGCCTGGCCTGCTGCTGGTCGACGATCTGGGTGAGGGCGTCGATCGGGCCGAGAAGGGGCACGGGCAGTGCTCGGTTATGCCCGTCAGGCCCAGCATCGACGAACCCGACTGGCCGCAGGCCGAATTCGGGCCGGGCGAGGAGGACCTCGGCTAGCCGAACCGCCACTCCGCCGGCGCCGACGACAACCGCTGATTCACCGCCGTCCCTGCAGCGGCGACGGCGCAGGCCCGAGTATCCGAGAGCCCGCGCGATCACGACGCAGGCGGCGACGACCAGCCACCACCACCACAGCGCGGCAGCGGGCAGCGCCGGCGCTGGCACCGGCGGTACGATCCAGCCGTCGACCGCCCAGGTGGCGCCAACCGCCAGCAGTGTCCCAGGCACTTCGTCAAGCACCGACAGGCGCAGCCGCGGCCGGTACAGTCCGGTCGCGCCGAGTGCGACTACCGTGCCGGCCGCAAGGATCAGGCTCGCTGCCCAGGAACGTCCCGCGGTGGTCGCCACGACCACGGCCATCGCGTCCAGGGCGACGACGCGGACGCGTTCACCGGCCATCACGCGGTGCTGCCGCTGGGGCGCGGCGGCGGAACGGAGGACGCGATAGTGCCGGACGAAGGGCGTGCGAGAGAGAAAAGAGGACTGATATAGCATCGTTATTGCTTTCGAGGCAGGTGTGGAATCGCCTACGCCAGAGCGCGCCCATAGACCAGCGGCCTGTCTTCGAGCGGGCAAATCGCGAGGACTTTAGGCGATGAGGATTCTGAGGCGGGTCACGGTCCGTCGGTCGACGTTCCCTACGCCCGCGGTCTAGGCTCTCGGCACACGATCGCCACAATGCGTCCTGCCATCGGCTTCGCACCACCCTCCGACGCTCCGATACCAGCACCTCTCTGGTCGATCTCGTTACCCCGATCTCTACGAAGCCACACACTCCGTGGCTAACCAGCGCGCTGCGTAATCGCCCGCCGACAAGTAGTAGTCAAAAGTGAAGAGGTGCCCTATCGGGAGCGCGCTGGAAGCGGCCGTATAGGGAGCGCACCGAATACACCCGCGTTCAGCGGGACTTCTCAGGCCGACGCGATATGCCGCGCCACCCAACCCGCGACGTCGCCCCGGGACAGCGCGACCTCGAGCAGCGCGGGGAACGCGTCCGGCGTGCATGCGAACGCCGGCACACCCAGGGCCGTCAGCGCGGCGGCGTTCTCCCGGTCGAACGACGGCGACCCATCGTCGGAGAGCGCCAGCAGGACGACGACCTCGACGCCGGCCGAGGTCAGTGCGCCGATGCGCTTGAGCATCTCGTCCCGGATGCCGCCTTCGTACAGGTCGGTTATCAGCACGAACACCGTGTCGGTCGGCCGGGTCACGAGCGACTGGCAGTAAGCGATGGCCCGGTTGATGTCGGTGCCCCCGCCGAGCTGGGTGCCGAACAGCACGTCGACCGGGTCGTCGAGCTGATCGGTCAGATCCACCACGGCCGTGTCGAACACGACCAGTGAGGTACGCAGTGACCGGATCGACGCGAGCACGGCACCGAACACCGACGCGTAAACGACCGAAGCGGCCATCGAGCCCGACTGGTCGATAGCCAGGATGACGTCGCGGGCCACGACCTGTTGGCGGCGCCCGTAGCCGACGAGCCGTTCCGGCACGACGGTGCGGTGCTCGGGGAGGTAGTGCGCGAGGTTCGCAAGCACCGTGCGGTTCCAGTCGACGTCGCGCAGCTTCGGCCGATGTGTGCGCGCGGCCCGGTTCAATGCTCCCGACACCGCGCCGCGAGCGCGGTCGGCCACCCGCCGCTCGATCTCCACAACCACCTTCGCCACGACCTGACGGGCCGTCGCCTTGGTCGTCTCGGGCATCACCCGATTGAGGCTCAACAACGTGCCGACGAGGTGCACGTCGGCCTCGACCGAGTCCAGCAGTTCCGGTTCGAGCAACAGCTGGGTCAGGTTCAGCCGGTCGATCGCGTCGCGTTGCATCACCTGTACGACGGTCGACGGGAAGTACGTCCGGATATCACCGAGCCAGCGGGCCACCCGTGGTGCGGAGGCCCCCAACCCACCGCCCCGGGCACTGTCCGGACGGCCACCGGCGCCCTCGCCGGTCCCGTCGTAGAGCGCGGCGAGCGCGGCATCCATGGCAGCTTCGTCCCTGCCCAGTGTCGCGCCCAAGGTGTCGGTCGCCGGCTCGCCGAGCAAGAGCCGCCATCTCCGCAGGTGCTCGTCGGCTCCTCGCTCCGTCACGCGCTCGCCCCC
>Ga0184623_10001435_pt1 | contig 10307 bp, 8 predicted proteins | sample PLM1_100_b1_FD_133138 | JGI IMG/M metagenome (GOLD analysis project Ga0184623, IMG submission 133138) | Groundwater sediment microbial communities from an aquifer in East River, Colorado, USA - PLM1_100_b1 | ecosystem: Environmental > Terrestrial > Soil > Riparian zone | place: USA: East River...
ATGACATCCTGTAGGTTTTACATTCAGCGAGAAAAAGGGGGGTCGGCAGCCGTACACGTCGCACAGGTATGCCGGGGGTGGGGATCGAACCCACACGGCCTTTCGGCCACAGGATTTTAAGTCCTGTGCGTCTGCCAGTTCCGCCACCCCGGCACGCGAGCGACCCAGGCTGTCGTTCAGCGAGTGGAGCTTACTGTAGCCGAAGCATCAATCGCCAGTGTCGCCCGGATTTGGTGTGCTTCCATGGGATTAGGCGGACGCGGACGTCACCCGATATCGAAGGTCCGCTGCCGAGGGACTTGTGATGCTGCACTAAGTCCCGCAAGTTTCTGCCGGAGGCGCGCGGTGAGATCAGATTCAGACGCCATCCCCGGCCACTCTGATCGATCGCGCGTCGATCAACGCGCGAACGATCCGCGTACGGCTCAAGAGCGCCCGGTCGTGCGACGAATAACGGCCGACATTGATCTTCGACTAACGCTCCGGTGTGGGTTTCGGCCGGCGGCGAAGACGGCGCTGTGCACCCGCTGGAATGGCCCTTGCAATACGGGTCGTGCGAACGACGTGCAGCGTGGCGATCCCATGAACCGATTATAACGAGGCAATTCGTGCTTGCACAAACAGACCTGCGGGAGACTGAAGGGAAACGCGTCCTAAGACATGACATAACTTTTCAAGCGAGCAAAACGATGGCGAAGCAACACTCAACCGGCAGAGTTGGCAGACCCCCAGGCGGCCCAGGCGGACGGCGCGTCCGCGATTACCCGCAAATCAGTATCCGGGTTCCGAAACGTGTACGAGCGCAAGTGTCTGCGCTGACGCGTGCGACGGGCCTGTCGCAGTTGCAGTTGCTCATCCGTGCGATTGAGTGCCTCGAGCAGCAACTGTCGAAAGGGCGGCCACGTCGATCCGGACCGCCAGAGTAGCAAGCAGAGACGAGTCGAGATCCCACCGCGATTGGAAGCTGAGCTATCAGGCTCAGCACCTCGCCCAACGCTCTTGCTCGATGCGACCAGCCCGAACGTGACGCCGCCAACCGCCGTGAGTCCCCGAATTTCTTGACAAGGTCTTGCGCGTCGGTGGCGTTCATGACAACGTTACCTTTCGTGTCTCAACGATGACACGGCCCCGCGCTCATCAAGCAATCACATATTTCGTGAGTTTTGGAAACCGGCGGAGGGAAACATGCTCGGCAATCGGACGTGGGATGAATGGGTTTCGCAGTACGCGCAAAGTCACACGAACCCGCTGAATCGGGCCTGCCACATGTTGGGCATTCCGCTGATCGTGCTGTCGCTCCTGTTGGGTGCCGCGTCGTTGCTGGGGCTTCGTCTCTGGAGGCCGGCCGCAATCTTATTTGCGATCGGCTGGATCCTTCAGTTCCTCGGGCATTGGTTTGAGAGGAAGCCGCCAGAGTTTTTCAAAGACTGGCGGTTCCTCCTGGTAGGCGTGCGATGGTGGGTCGCGAAGGTACGGGGCCGGGTCTGACAGTTCAGTACGTTCGCGCCACGGCCCCTACTCTCTCTCGAATGAGTCGGCGGCGTCGCCTTCTAACATAGACGAGACCAGCCGCACCGATGAAGAAACTGACCACGTACAAGAACATTTTGACGTTCCTCCTTCAGATCGTTGTCGTGTATCGTGGCAAGACGCGGGCCGCTGTCCGGAAACAGCACAGGGGCAGAACTAAGTGGCTTGACGCAGCATGTTTAGCCGGCGTCCGAGGCGTGATCTTGGCGGACGTATGGATCCCCGGAGCGCCCACCGTACGCCGCAATCGTCAGTCGCATTACAGCATTGTTATCGAGCATTGATTGAGTCCGCCCTTATCGGGGCACCGTGGTGCCGGCACTCATGTCGTATTTTGAAACAGACCGCTTCCCACGGTGGCCCTACCTTCTCTGCAAATTCCAGGTTGTCTGACGTGTCCGTGTCTGATTGAATGACACACTCGATTAGACTCGATAGACGGATCCGTCATAGTCCTGGCGGCAGGGTTCTTGCCTGTTTGATTCGCCGACGAGGTATGGAACAACAGCGCTGGACCGGTCTCGAGACGCCGTCAGCAATCAAAGTCCTCCTGATCGAGGACGATCCGATGTATACGGATCTCGTCCGCCAGCTTCTGGTCGGGCCGCTTGTGGCCCTCCCCGGGACCCAGTTCACCCTCGTCTGCGCCACACGCTTATCCGATGGCCTCGCTCGGCTTGCCAAGACCGATATCCAGGTCGTGTTGCTGGATTTAACCCTGCCCGACTCGAAGGGGCTTCGCACGCTTGCGAAGGTGCGTCAGGAAGCTCCTGACGTCGCCGTCGTGGTGCTGACGGGAGCGGGGGATCCCGCATTAGCGACTCAGGCGCTTCAGAAAGGGGCACAGGATTATCTGCTGAAAGGCGAAACCGACGAGCGGTCACTGGCCCGTTCACTGCGTTACGCGATCGAGCGGCAGCGGCTGTTTGCCGCGCTTGCGAGTCTGTCGCTGACCGACGATCTCACGCGTCTGTACAACCGGCGCGGGTTCTTTACGCTGAGCGAGCGGCAATGGACGCTCGCCCACCGCCAGCGGACGGGTCTCGCCCTGGTGCTGTCAGATCTGGACGGCCTCAAGGCCATCAATGATCGATTCGGACATCAAGAAGGGGACCGCGCGCTCGCCACCACTGCCCGGCTGCTGACCAGCGCATGCCGCGAGGCTGACATTGCCGCACGCCTGGGCGGTGACGAGTTCGGCATGCTGCTCGTCAATGCGGACGAGACGACCGGCGTCGAAGTGGTCGACCGGCTTGAAAAGTCCGTCGAGCAGCTCCAGCAGCAGCGGCGTCGGTATAAGCTTTCGTTCAGTATTGGCATCGCGTACCATGCTCCTGGAACGGGTGGCTCGCTTGATGAGCTGGTTGCCGACGCCGATGCGAAGATGTACGACTGCAAGCGACGCCGCAGTTCGCTGCGAATCCGCCGAGCGTGAAACACCTTTCAGTTGTCATTTGTCAGTTGTCAGTTGAAGTTCGCCTTGACGCGGACGCGACGAATCTTATCAACTGAGAACTGAAAACTGAGACTGACAACTGCAACTATGGGATCGAAATGCGGCCGAGCGCTTGCCGTCGCGGTACACGACCTGCGGACGCCGTTGGCGGTCATTGCCGGCTATCTCGGGCTGCTCGCCAGACAACACGCCGGCACACTCTCGCGCCCGCAACGTGAGCTTCTTGCCAACATTGAAAAGGCCGCAGATTCGCTGACGAAGCTCATCAGTCAGCTCAGCGACCTCTCGAGTCTCCAAAGTCAAACGCTGCCGCTGAGTCATCAGCAGATAAAATTGGCCGCCATCGTCAAAGAGGTGTCAGCCGAGGTCGCTCGTGACGTGGCCGGGAAGATCGTCCTTCGCGGCGCGATGCCGCGCGCCAGCCTCGTGGGCGACGAGCAGCGACTGCGGGCCGCATTCAGCACCATCTTTACCGCAGCGTTGCGAGAAACCAAGCCGCCACAGACCATCGTCGTTCAGCAGGTTGTACGATCCGCGCGATCTGGCGCATCGGCACTCATTGCGGTGGGCGAGAAGACGAATGTGGAGACGCTGCTCAAGGTTCCGCCGCGACAGCTTACCGGCTTCGACGCGCCAAACGGCGCGAGAAATCTGGCGGCTGTCGTTGCCTGCCACGTCATCAAGGCTCACGGCGGTCATACCTGGATGCTCCGCGGACAGCGTGAGGGGCCAGGCGTCATGGTTGGTTTACCGCTGAAATCTTCTTGAGCGGGAGCACGCCACGGGTGCGCTCACCTGTGTTTCTGCCGGATACGCCACCTCAGGCACGGAAACGGACTACGGAAAACCCGCCTACGTCAGCACTTCGGCGAGGTCTCGCCCGACTTCGCTCTTCGAGCTACGTCGAGGCTCGCCGAAGCCGAGCGGAGGCGGCCAAAGTTCGCACGCGTACTCTCAGCGAACGACGGCGGACTGAAAACTGCGGCCACAAACATGTCAGCTGCGTGCCTGCCAGATCGCCTTCCCGACGAAAAAGGGGCCCAGGCGTTCGAGATAGAGCGACGTCTGCTGTGTTTTCCTCATCGTCTGCACGATGGCCGACAAGGGGAAGAGGTCCTTGCCGATGAGGCCGATGACGAAGTCGTTGTCATGCTTGTCGAGGCCGTGACAGGCCAGGCGAATATCGTGGGCGTAGTCGGCAGCCCCGAACGCCATGCCAATCGCGCCATGTTCGGCGAGGATCTTACGCTGGTCCTGCTCGGGCAGCCGTGCGAATTGACCGTTACGGCGCAACGGGTACCAGATCGCCCACGGCCACTCGCCGGTCAGCACCGTTCGTCGCGGTCGGTGGAAGAGCGCTTCTGCAAGGTCGGGCTCATAGCCGAGTGAATAGGTGCGCCCGAGCATGGTGAACTCGGGCTTCGGTGTCAGCGAGGCGAATGGCGCCCGCCCCAACAGCGGGCGTAATCGATCGACGAAAAAGCTCGGATCTTTTGTCAGCGTCAGGACCGCGATACCGCGGGGATCGTTAACCTCCTCGTACACCACGCCGTCGATGGCGGCGCGAGACAAGGCGTCGGCCACCGGGCGCGCATCGGCGCAATCACCCCAGGCAAGCAGTTGCATGAAGAGGCGCTCATCGGACCGCTGAGGTTGTCCCTCCTTCAAGCCGCCTTTTTCAGCGAGATCCGGCTTCTCGAGCTTGTCAAGCCCGGGGCGATGCCTCGGCGCGCTGTCTGTGTCGGTCGTGGCTTCCTGGCTCATCGCAGCGACGATAGCTGCCTCGGCTCGATTCAGTCAAGGGCAGCGTCTGCGGCTGCGTCTGCGGCCAGGTCTGCGCGAGGGGCAATTCAAAGGCTTTCAACGCAAAGGCCGCAGAGAATCCGCAGAGGGCGCAAAGAAAATAGCTCTCTGCGTCCTTCGCGTGCCTTCCGCGTCCTCGGCGTTAGAACAAATCACGAAAGCAAGTGTAAAATCTCTTGACGGATTTGAATCAGGAGTGACACGTGTCTGATGCGCTCGCGACCGACGTCTACGAGTTGGCGATGATGGCGGGCTATTACGAGCACCGCCACACTGGCCTGGCGACCTTCGAGCTGCTGACCAGGCATCTCCCCCCCGGCAGGTCGTTGCTTATTGCGGCGGGACTCGAACAGGCGCTCGACTACCTCGAGCGGCTCTCGTTCGATCGTGCAGACATCGAATACGTGCGCAGCCTTCCGATGTTTGCCGGCATCTCGCCGTCGTTCTTCGAGGAAATTCTGCCGCGGTTTCGTTTTAGCGGAGAAGTCTGGGCGATCGAAGAAGGCACGCCGGTGTTTCCGCAGGAACCGATCCTCAGGGTCACGGCTCCGCTGCCCGAGGCACAGCTTGTGGAGACGGCGTTGCTCGCGATTGTGTCATATCAGACTTCTGTGGCGAGCAAAGCGATTCGCGTTGTCGAATCGGCCGACGGCCGATCAGTCATCGACTACGGCGCGCGGCGGGCTCATGGCATCGACTCAGCGCTGCACGCCGCGCGCGCCGCCTATCTGGCAGGCTGCGACGCCACGTCGTACACGGACGCCGGCCGTCGATTTGGCATTCCGGTTTCCGGAACCATGGCGCATTCCTGGGTCATGTCTTTTGCCGACGAGCTGGAAGCGTTTCAAAAGTTCTCATCGATCTACGGCGACCGGGCGGTTCTGCTCGTTGACACCTATGACACGGCTGCCGCAGTCGACCGTCTGATCACGTCGGGATTGAAGCCCGCTGCCGTGCGCCTCGATAGCGGCGATGTGGTTCATTTGAGCCGGATCGTCCGGCACCGTCTGGATGGCGGCGGACTCCGGAGGACGCAGATCGTCGTCAGCGGCGACCTCGACGAATACAAAATCGCTGACATCGTCGCAGCCGGGGCGCCGGTCGATGCCTTCGGTGTGGGAGCGGCGATCGCGACGTCGAGTGACGCCCCCTCGCTTGGGACCCTCTACAAGCTGGTGGAGGTCGAGCGTGGAGGGCAGACAGTCGGCGTCATGAAGTTGAGTCCTGACAAACGGACGTTGCCCGGCCGCAAGCAGGTGTGGCGGCGCTACAAAGGGGACACCGCAGACAGCGATTTCGTGATGCTCGCCGACGAACCAGGGCCCGAGGAGGCGGTGCCGCTTTTGCAGCGGGTCATGGTAGATGGTCGGCGCCAGCAACCTTCGCGATCGCTGGGCGAGCTCCGCCTGAGCTGCCGCGAGGCAGTCGATCGAATGCCCATTCCTGTCCGCGGCGTGCGTGACGGGGCGCGCTATCCCATCCGGTTCAGCGACGCATTGATGGCGCGCTCGCGCGCCGGGAACCGGCCGGCAGGCACAGGAACGCTGCAGTCGGTTTGAGGTGCCAGCGGCTGCAGCTCACGTGATGGCAGCACCGCAAACCAATTTCGCGCTGGTCCTCAGCGGAGGCGGCGCCCGCGCCGCCTACCAGGTCGGTTTTCTCCGCGCGCTCGCCCGGCGCTTTCCGGATCTCTCTCCCCAAATCATCACGGGCGTTTCCGCCGGAGCGGTCAACGCGGCATATCTGGCGAATCACTTCGGCACCTTCGCCGAGAAAATCGAGGAACTGCACACGCTTTGGGCGAATCTCCGGATGGACGATGTCTATCGGGTCACCTCCGGCGACCTTGGGAGGAATGTGATGCGCTGGGGCCTGCGGTTGATGTCTGGTGGCAGCCGGACCAGCCCGAGGCCCCGCAGCCTCGTCGACACACAGCCATTTCGTGAGCGGCTCATGCGAGTGCTGAACGCGGCCCCCGACGGAACGCTCACAGGAATTGAAACGAATCTGCGGGCCGGACGTCTGAAAGCCATCGCGATTACGACCTCGAGCTACACAACCGGACAGTCGATTACCTGGGTGCAAGGAGACGCCATCGATCAGTGGGAGCGAGCCCAGCGAAAGAGCATGCCGTGCGGGCTCACCGTCGATCATGTCCTGGCGTCCTCAGCGCTGCCGCTGTTTTTTCCTGCTGTGAAGCTGATGGGCGCCTGGTACGGTGACGGTGGGATCCGGTTGACTGCGCCGCTCTCTCCGGCCGTCCACCTGGGGGCTGAGCGGATTCTGGCGATCACGACCCGCTATGGAAGGTCGCGTCAAGAGGCTGATCAACCGATGATTGACGGGTATCCGCCTCCAGCGCAGGTTGCGGGTGTCTTGCTGAACGCCATTTTTCTCGATCAGCTTGACGGCGATGCGTTACGGCTCGACCGCCTCAATCGCTTGATCGACCAACTGCCGCTGGAGAAGCGCAGCGGTCTGCGGCACATCGACTTGCTCGTCCTGCGCCCGTCGCGCGATCTCGGAAAGATCGCGAACCAGCATGAGCCGCAGCTCCCGCCGGCGCTTCGATTCATGCTGCGCGGTCTTGGCACGCGTGAAACGCGGTCCAACGACATGCTGAGCCTCATCATGTTTCAATCCGACTATCTCAACGATCTGCTCGAGCTCGGCGAGGCCGACGCGGAGCAGTACGCGAATCGGATCTACGAGCTTCTCGGAGTGGAAAAGAAGGAGGAGGTGAATCCCTAATCCCTAATCCCGAATCCCTGATCCCGAATCCCTAATCCCGAATCCCTCTCGCCCAGTCTCTTATAATGGGTGGTTCCCGGAGCTTCTCCGCGCTGTGACCAAACGGCCAAGAAAACGACTCGTGGTGAAGGTGGGCACCAACACGCTCACCAATGGGGCCGACAGTCTGTGTCGCCCCGTCATGCTGGACGTGGTGCGTCAGGTCGCGCAGTTGCTGGACCGCGGCCATCAAGTCGCGCTTGTTACGTCGGGCGCCATTGTGGCGGGGCGTGAAGCACTGCATGTCGCGCGCGACGCGAAAGACATTCCCTTCAAGCAAGTGCTGGCCGCCGTCGGACAGGCGCGCCTCATGCAGACCTGGGATCAGCTGTTTTCGCATTACGGATTGACGGTCGCGCAGACGTTGCTCACGCGCGCCGATCTGGCCGATCGCCAGCGCTATCTCAATGCACGCAACACGCTTCTGGCGCTCCTGGATCGCCGCGTCGTCCCGATCGTCAACGAAAACGACGTCGTCGCGGTCGACGAGATTAAGATCGGCGACAATGACAATCTGTCGGCGCTCGTGGCGAATCTGGTCGACGCCGACGTGCTCGTGTTGCTCACAGACACGGGGGGACTGTATACGGCGGATCCGCGGCGTGATCCATCGGCGACCCTGATCGCCGAAGTACCTGTCATTTCTGACTCGATCGTCCGGCTTGCGGCCGGTGCGGGTACGTCGCGCGGTACGGGCGGCATGGTCACCAAGCTCCAGGCCGCGCGGCTCGCCACTGAGTCTGGCATCACGGTGCTGATTGCCGATGGCCACGCCGACAACGTCCTCGTGCGAGCCGCGGCCGGTGAAGCGGTCGGAACCCGGTTCTCCCCGGCGAGGTCAGGGCTGGAAAGCCGGAAGCGCTGGATCCTCGCGGGTCTGGCGGGAACGGCAGCTGCGCGCATCGACGAAGGAGCTGCCGAGGCGCTTACGCGCGGCCGCTCGCTGCTGCCGGCCGGGATTACTGACATCCAGGGACGCTTCGATCGTGGTGACAGCGTCAGTATTGTCGGTCCGGCGGGGAAGGCGCTGGGTTGCGGCGTCGTGAATTACAGTTCCATCGACCTCGAGCGAATCAAGGGATGCAGGTCGTCTCAGATTGCGTCGGTCTTGGGATATCACTATGGCGACGAAGTGATTCACCGCAACAACCTGGTGGTGCTTTGATGCAAACCTCTGTGACCTCGGTGGTTCTCAGTGGTAAAGGTTGTTCGCTATGACAGAGCCTAAACGATCGGTCAGTGCGGAAATCGGCAGCCCCGCCGAAGAGCTCATCGCCAGGGCGGCGTCCGTCAAGACTGCCTCACGGCAGCTGGCCCTCGCGTCGACGGACGCGAAGAACCGTGCGCTGCGGCGAATTGCCGCCGAGTTGCGCGCGCGCGCGTCCGATGTTCTTGCGGCCAATGCACGCGACTGTGCGTCGGCCATCCACACGGCTCAGCAGACCGGCAGAGACCCGCTCCTCGACCGTCTGACTTTGACCGAGGCGAGGCTCGAGGGCATGGCGCGCGATACGGAGGCGGTAGCCGCATTGCAGGATCCGGTCGGGGAAGAGATCGAGCGTACTGTCAGGCCCAACGGACTCATTGTGACCCGACGGCGAGTGCCGCTCGGCGTCGTGGGAGTCGTCTACGAGTCGCGGCCGAACGTGACAAGTGACATTGCCGTGCTCTGCATCAAGACGGGCAACGGCGTCCTGCTTCGCGGTGGCAGCGACGCGTTGGAGACCAATACTGTTATCGTGAGCGCAATCCGGGACGGACTGGCCGATGCCGGCCTTCCAGCAGACGGCGTGGCCCTCATCGGCTCGAGCGATCGTGGGCTGGTGGAGCAGATGCTCGGACTCCGAGAGTATCTGGATGTGATCATTCCTCGCGGCGGCGAAGGGCTCATCCGGTTTGTCATCGATCATGCAAAAGTACCGGTAATCGAGACGGGAGCCGGCGTCTGCCACACCTACGTGGATCGCCGAGCAGATCCCGAGATGGCTCTTGAGGTCACCTACAACGCCAAAGTCCGGCGACCCACCATCTGTAACGCCCTGGATACGCTGCTGGTCCATCGCGATGTGGCGCCTCACTGGTTGCCAGCCATGGCTACGCGGTGGGTCGATGCCGGGGTAGAGATTCATGCCGACCGATCCGCGGCGGCAATACTTGGCACCGCCGGTATCCCTCACCGCGCCGCGGTAGACGATGATTGGGGACGCGAATTTCTCGCCCTGGTGGCGGCTGTCAAAGTCGTGGACAGCCTCGACGAAGCGCTGCAGCATATTCAGCGACATGGCTCCGGCCACTCAGAGGCCATCATCACGGACGATGAGGCGGCTGCACGGCGGTTCGTGGCTGAAGTAGATGCTGCGGCCGTCTATGTCAATGCGAGTACTCAGTTCACCGACGGCGCCGAGTTCGGCCTTGGTGCGGAAGTGGGCATCTCGACTCAGAAAATGCACGCACGTGGTCCGATGGGATTGCGCGAGCTGACCACGTATAAGTGGGTCGTGCTGGGTTCCGGCCAGACGCGGCCATAATAGCCGCCTGCGAGGGCCGACGGTCGTGTCTGGCTTTAGCCGGACCTTACGAGTTTCTATGCGCAAACATGATGTAGCGGCCACGACGGCGACGGAGCGGAAGGCGAGCGTTCTCGAAGGCGCCCCGATCGCCTTCATCGGAGCTGGCGCCATGGCAGAGGCCATGATTGGCGGGCTGCTGGCCAACCAGCTCGTCGGTC
>Ga0184623_10001436_pt1 | contig 10306 bp, 10 predicted proteins | sample PLM1_100_b1_FD_133138 | JGI IMG/M metagenome (GOLD analysis project Ga0184623, IMG submission 133138) | Groundwater sediment microbial communities from an aquifer in East River, Colorado, USA - PLM1_100_b1 | ecosystem: Environmental > Terrestrial > Soil > Riparian zone | place: USA: East River...
TAGCTCCATTTTGAAATCCAACTTCCCAAAGGGCAGAGACCTGTTCCATCTGCTCCCGAGAGCAGAGAAAGTTGGTAAGGTATCCCTCCTGCCGAGAATGCAATGTTGTCTCCAGAATCGTTAATTCCAGTGTAGAGTGTGCCCACTCCATCAATAATGAGAGAGCCAGAGCTAGAACCAGGCTGCATAACAATCCAGTGAATGTTATGAGGCGCAATAGGAGTAGTGCTAATATAGCCATGTCCATCCTGGCTCCTTATCTGGAGTTGGCCTGTTGGCAGATATTCACATGTGAGGATATTTCCTCCAGAGGAGGCTGTCATCTGCCAGAGTGTACATATCGAGGAGGGTATTTGAGGTAGAAAACAGGCCCAATAGAAAAAGTAGCCAAAGGGATGCCCGATTTGGGAAGATGTAGGCACTCCTGTAGACGATGTTGGGGCCAGGCCAGAAGACAAGCTACTCAGCATTGTCGTGTAACCGAAGCTTCCAGCGTAACCTGCGCCAGAGACATTAGGTGCATAACCATCGAAGACAAAAGATCGATTGGTACTCTGTCCTCCAGACTGGCGACAAAAAATCCGCATCCCAGGGACCACGGTACCGTATGGCACCCCAAAAACGTTCACAACACCAAGCTGTGTTGTTACAGATACATAGCCCTCGACCGTGTGAAAGGATGTGTCCACGACTTGACCAATGAGCGTACGTGGACCTTTTTTCATAAGCTGCTCGATCTGGTTTACGACTTCTACCGCTTTACGCCGAGACCGAGGGTACTTTGTTGAGTGCGAGGGAAAGGGACTTTTCCCCTTGCCAGAAAGGAAGGTAGCCATAGGACCAAGTATAGTGGAAGAAAAACAAGTCAGGCAACAAAGTACGACAATCTGTTGAGTTAAGATTGGTGGTATAATAATGTATGCACAATTGTACAAGAAAGGAGAAATTATGTCAGATCATATTATTGCGAGGCATACCCTGATTACCATTTCAGAGCAAAATATAGAGAGGGCACTGGGATGCCTTATAGATGAATACCTGGAAGATCTTATCATCTCTTCTGGGCTCTCAGACAAAGAAGCGGTCAAAACAGCTCTAGAGATCAAGGGCTTTTGTGTTCGCTCTTTGCGAGATGGGCTCATGATACTGGACAAAGTTCACGGGAAACTTAACATCAAAGAGGATTTACTTCTTTGTGATCTCGTGGGTATCATACAGCCTGGATGCTGCATCACTGGCTATAGCGATGATGGTGCCTACTGGCAGGTACGCTACTATGAGGATAGTCGAGAGTTTGTCTATGGTAAGGTTCTCTTTCCACTGTACAGACAATGGACCTGCCCAACCGAGATTGAAACAGTGCAGTAGTTTTTTTGTAAACATGTGTTTACAGAAAGATGGCAGAGTGTGGCGTCACGTGAAAATTGACAATGAAAGCGCTTAGATCTCGTGGCACAGAAATTGTCTCGGTTCGTTTTGTATACTGTTCATAGATAGCTTTAAATAAGAAAGGAAAAGAATATGGCCCATATTAATCGGAGAATCGTTGGACCCTATTGCTGGAAGAGGACCAACAAATCAGTCGAAGAGGTCATTGCTGAGAATCCTATAGGAAAGATTTCAGCAATATCAAGCTGTCCGTTCATCTATAAAATTGTTGATAGTAGAGCGACACCGCAAGGAGATGGCATGTTTGAAGTATTGTTTAGTGTTGAGCCAGCGAGCCCTGATGAGACTGCTGTCTTTCTGAAATGGGATTGGAGCCCAAACGCTGATCGTGGGGATCAGGCAATGTGGACAGCATCTGATCTTCGTCAGAGGTCCTGGTACAGTGGCATCCCTGTTGACAAAAAGCTCTTCTGTGCGGCACATCAAAAGCTTATGCCTGCCCATGGAGGCAATCTCTACGACAATGCTTTTGTCTGTAATAGGTGCGTAGAGCAGATCGAGATGGCTATTGCACAAAATACAATCCTTGATCCCCAGACATGGATTAATAAGCATGCTGCAATATCCATGGTTATGAATAAGATCGATGAGATCGAGGCACATGGGCACGGCAATATTAAGCTTGGGACACGAAGATTCATAGAAATCGTTGTTCTGTACGAGTTCATAAGGAACAGTGAATATAAAGCTGATGCTGTCATTGAAGATCATTATCCCTATAAGGATATGGTTCCTACGGCATATAGAGGCTATCTGCGAGAGGATTGGACTCCAGACGAGTACTTCAATGCTCCCACAAAAACAATAGTCTTTACCAGCCGCAACAAATTGGTGGACTTTCTGGAATCTGGCGGGAAGGTGCCTGCCAATAGCAAGAAATAGTTTGGTGCCAACATCACCCATCACAAGTCTGGGCTATGATGCAAATATCATAGCCCAGACTGATAGAAAGGAAAACGAGTGAAGTGTAAGTCGTTTCTTGTTACTATATATTATAGCTCACACGACAATGAGCAGGAGGAGCCAGAGTGGGCAACTTCTGCTTATTATATTGAAGCGGAGGACAGCATAGTTGCTGTTCAGAAATGCTATGCCTATGCTCTCCATGACTCGGTACAAAAGGAAGAGTATAGGGAAGCACAGGGGCGCAACCGCTTGCAGTGCAAGGCATTCTTTTTTGTTCCTTCGAGCAAAGCAACATTGATCCATGAAAACATTGAGCTGTAATCCAGAAAGGAAATAGTGATGCCGTATATGCAGATAGGTCTCATTGATCCTGATGATCTACCGCCAAGCCAGAAGGCATGGATAGAGAGCCAGCTAGAAGAGGTATATCACCGTTTGGTCTATATCACTGATGGGGATGCAGGCCTACCTAGAGAAATTCACCAGGCGTCTGAGTCCCCAGAAGAGATTGCAGGCCAGATCTGTAAGGGAGACCGTGGGATAACTGTTACGCTTATTGATGAAGATTTCAATAAAGAGATTTTAAAACTCTTTCGAACTCTTATGAGAGAAGGAGATGAAGAAAAGAAAGGATACTGGGGAGGGTCGCTAGACTTCTACTTCTCAGATTAGGAGATGGATAACGACTGGCTAGGAATCTATGACATTGATGGAATTATAGCGCAAAACGAAAAGCGTGAGGAAAAGGCAAATAAATTTGTTGGCAATGTGCTCAGGTATACTAAACCATACCTGAGCAAAAAGACGCAGGAGATCGTAGAGAAAGAGATCTTCTACCACAAAGATGTGTTTTACAATCCAGAAGATGTAGCGAGAGATGAGGCAATTGCTGATGTTAGAAATCATCTCTATACGCTTCAGAACAGGGGCTGGGTTGGCTGGTATCTCACAAGCCGCCCCTGGTCACTTTACAGAATCACGGCAAAATGGCTTGAAGAGCATCAAATGCCAGCAGCCTCACTCTTTTGTAAAGACGAGGTGTGGAAATATGTGCGGACAAAAGATCAGTGGAAGCCTGGTGTTGTTCATACTATGGCAGTTCTGCTCCGTCCACAGAAAATCAAGTTTGTGGATGATGAAGAGGAAACATGCAAAGCCGTGCTTGAGTGTGTAAGCAGGTTAGGTATTGATATTCGTGTGTATACAAGCTTAGCTGAGGCTATAAAGGAACCGTAGAAAGGAAAGACACATGGACCCACGAAGTGACCCAGAATTGCTCCTCTATGAGTACTATGACTCATGGGCGACAAAAGAAGAACTGAGACCTGTACGAAGATCTAACTGGATCGGAGGAGCCTGGTTCAAGAGAGTCTGTCAGGCTTTCAGAGAGAAGGGATATCTTCCTCCAGATCCTGAAAGCTCTGATACTGGACCTACTGATGGAGCTTACGCTGGTAATATCGCAAGCCAGTATCAGGCCCATCTGGATGAGCGAGAGGTCTTTGAGGTCATCAGAAGTGCCAGAACTGCTCCAAGAAGATAGAAAGGAGAAAGGATAGAGCCATGAGCATCGAACAGTCAAAAGACCACCTCACCCATTTTACAGGATGGGCTATAGATGAGAGCACATTTCAGACATTAGATGACGATAAATGTGTATGGATAGCACGGGTGATGACGACTCATCACAAGAAAGCGCATGAAGAAGCAAAGAAGCGTGCTGAAGATCTGCCACCTGGAATAAAGATCGATCTTGGCTCGTCAGAGGAGTATAGTTTCGTAGTCTTAGTGCAGGGATTCAATCATTTCACGCTTAATGATGAGCACTTGTCAGGATTGCTAGACTGGTGCCTAAAGCATGCGAAGTAGCAGGAAAGGACAGGATATGTGGAAGCGTTACCGATTTTATACCAACGCAGATGATATTGTTGATCAGTATTGAGATAAGATGAGTGAGCAAAAGATTCTGGAAATTGCCAGAATAGAATAGAAATCCATGAGAATTCCCGCAATCCCTGCGGGTTTTCTCTTTATACTTGGAAGTGTTGCGTTACTTGCAACTCCTTCCATCTATACTTGGAAGAGAAACAATCCTACCATACACGAAAGGAAAAGTTCATGATTATTGCACGGATACAGCATCAGAGCAGTATTAGAGGTCGGAAGGAAGGGCATGTCTTTATCATTTGTGACCTGGAGAACCTTGTTCCTCAGCTTACAGGAGAGGCATTCAACCTATCTTCGGTTGACGAATGCTATGGCATACCATACTTCACTAAAGAGCCTAAAGGCTCCCAGGAGGAAGCGCAAGCAGCGCTAAAAGCAATCATCCCAGATTACAAAGAAGTAAGCTTTAGTAGGTTTGAGTATCTTATCGACCAAAGGCTTGCCAATCTTCAGAGCAATAGAGAGGCCAAAGCCAGAGAGCTTGGATGGCAAAAGAATAGTACAGGACTGGCTTGCATAAAATGTGGCGGTCCAATTAATACCACAACTCCAACAGCCTTTGGTGGTGCCTGGGGACAAATCTATCATGGATGGAGCAAGTGTGCTGGCTGTGATCAAGAGTACTGCACAACATACTATCCAGACTATACACGCATAAATAGTAACGAGACCATGCCTCCATCTTGGTCTTACAAGGATGAAAAAGGAAAGTATGTTGCTATTGATGTCCCGCCCATGCTTGAGATTGCAGCGAAGTGGGACGCCATTCTCCATCCAGTAGAATAAAAAGAACCGTGAGGGAGAAAATGATCTCTGCTCACGGTCTCTCTTTATGGCAAAGATGTCCCCTCTCTAACCCCAAGATGTCCCCTTTGTCCCTCGACAAAAATATCTCTCTTCAGGTACGCTTAGTCTAAAGTGCAATTTTGTAATACCATTTGTAAAAGGGGAGATATATACCTATGTCAATGTCACAAAAAGACATTTCAAGAAAACCATCAGATGATAGCATAAAAGAGGCTAAACTTCGTCACAGCAGCTCTAATAAATCTTTGCGTGATATCCACTCATCATCACCGACAAAAGAAGATTTACCAAAATCAGGAGAGATTAAAACACAGCAGATACTCCAAGGTGTTGCCAACATCGCTGGAGACATCCTTGGGAAGAATAATGAGCGTAGCAGTGACCAACCTGAAAGCAGGCATGAAATGGAAGAGAGGATAAGGAGAGAGGTCAGAGCAGAGATGGAAGGGCAACTCAAAGCTGGCAGAGGCATGGAAGAAAGTGACAAGCGCCTTATGGAAGCCAGGGATGCTTTTAAGGATGCAAAGATTAGTTTCCTTGAGGCAGAGAAGAGTCTGCGGGAAGCCAATGATCTTAAAGCAGCAAAGCAGGAGAATCGTGAAGATGCTAAGGACCGATATCAAGCAGCCAAATTTTTACGTGCACGCATGGATGACTATTCAGAAAAAGACATGAAGAAGGCAAGTGACTATGCACAGAAGGAACGTATAAATACTGATAAAAGCATAAAAGATATAGGAGATAAAATTAAAGATATAGGAAAGAAGAAACAGGAGACCCAAAAAGACAAGAAGGTGGCCGAAAACTACTCAAAGGATGGAAACCTCTCCCCCGAGACTCAGGGTTCCTGGAAGAAAACTGGAGAAGTGCTCGGAAAAACAATTGGAGTCCACGGCCAAACAGAGAAAGTCCTAGAAGAAGCAAAGAAGTTCGCAGAAGAAGCAAAAGAGACGTGGGCAAAAGCAAGAAATGAATGGGACACCGCATTGGGTGTTGAAGAAGTAAGCACAATGACTGGATTATCATTAGAGACGAAGTGGGAAATGCTAGGCCATAAAGAACAGATACAAAAGAAATATCAAAGCAAATATGAAGATATTGGTAACAAGCATGCAAAGGAACTTCAGGGCCTGCGCACTACTCATGATTCCCAAATGAGTAAAATAAGTAAATGGAATAAAATAAAAAGAAATAAGATGGAGGATGAATACAGTGAAAATAGATCTGCAATGGTTAATAAGCATAATAGAGAGGAAAAAGTTCTCCATCAACAAAAGGCAGAGGAGTTGCAGCAGTCCTACAGAGCCTTTGAACAGAAGGAGCAGAAACCAACACCCCTTATGGAAACAATCTTTGAGGACCCCTGGTCTTCTAAAGACCTTCCCGAAGTGCCACAACAACAGCCTTCTATTGAGAAAATAAGTAAGCCGATAGAAGTTCCAAAGAGCAAAGAGATCACAATACAATCACTTCTAGATAGGCAGAATTCCTCTCAGTTTGGCAATAAGATTACTGATAACCTCTCTTTTATGAAGACGAAACAGGGATCTGATACATACCCAGTCCAGTATCAGGCAAAGGACTATCATGCTCAGATCATTGAGGGAAATAGTTCTATGAATTATGCATTTGTGCGCTACAACGTCCTTGTTAATAAGTTACAACTCTACTTTACTGATGATCCAGCAGCATCAGACTACGCATCGAGAAATGATTCGTTTCTTCTGGATCGCTCGCCAAAGAATCCTTATGAGATACGGATGATCCTAGCAAAGAATGCCGCAAGTAGCTATACAGAGACTCCAACAGAGAGTACAAGTCTGCATGCCGAGACCTTAAAAACATTTTCAGAAAGTCCCGTAGAACAATCGAAAGAACTACCGCAAACATCACAAAAAAAAGAAAATGCATCAAAAGCTCAGGATATAAGCAAAGAAGCGAAAGAAGAAGCAGAATTTAACTATAAAAGAGCAGAAGGGCTATATCGCCGGAAAAAGTATAAGGACGCCCTTTCCTATTGCGAAGAAGCACATAAACGCAATCCATATGATGCGAAAATTTGTGAGGGCATGGGAGATATATATGCAAAGCTGCCGCCAGAATACTCGTTCCAGCGACCGGATTACAGAAAGGCCGAGAAATTCTATAGCAAGGCTATTGACGCTGGTATTGTAGATGCAAATCTTTACAACAAGAGAGGAACTATGTACCACGAAAGAGAATATTATGATAAGGCTTTGGCTGATTTTGACAAGGCAATTGAACTTGAGCCTAATGATGCGGTATTCTACTATAATAAAGGAAATGCGCTTCGTAATCTCAAGAACGCGGCCACATCTGGAAGCGGATACTTCTCATCAATATTCCAGTTGGCGGCAAGTAAAATTGACTGCACAAAAGAGGCGCTAGAGTGTTATAAGAAGGCAGTTGAGCTTGATCCTAAGAACAGAGATTTTCAGAGAGCCGAGAAAAAAGCTGCTAGGCTCTTTTTTGAAGAAAAATTAGCTCAGTTTTCGGAATCTTCTTCGGAAGGTACCACTGAACAGCAGCCCCAATACATAGAGCTAGAAATTTCCCCGAGTAAACTTAACAGCGATTTTAAGGATTCATGGATCGAATCGCTCGACAAACAAATAAAAGATTATTCAGATCAAATTAAAAATCTAGAGGAAAAGGGCAGACAAAAAAGACAATCGCTGCGGGATAAGGAGAAAGAAGAGATAAAAAATATAGAACTAAAGTATGGAAAAAAAATATGGAAGTATGGTCAGAAAGAAAAAGAGTTAGCTATAGTACATAAAAAATATCCTTATCGGTCACCCAAACAAAAAGAGATAGACGCTGACATAGAAAAAGTAAAAAAAGATCTTATTGCTCCCGAGAAAAAAAGGGATGCCATTGCTAAATGGGAAAAAATGTCGGCTCAAGATCGAAAATATCTGGTAGAACTGGAAGAAAGGGTACAAAGTAAGGATGATGATGTTCTGGCAAAGGCAATAGTAGAGCTAGATCAATCTCTTGTCAGTGGGCCATTGCGAATCGGCATGTATAGACAGAGGCGTAATCGAATAAGCCAGCTAAATAAAGAGGAAAAAGCTGAAATAGAAAGACGTGTCAAAGAGATAAGAAAAGCTGATTTAGAGAAACGGGAACTTACAGATAGTAAAAAGGCAATAGCCGTACTTATGGATCGTCTGTATGATAAGGGGGTTTTTGGATAATCTTTTCGGCCAGGCGAGGCCGTGAGGGGAAAATGAGCTCCTCACGGACCCTCCATCTCAGGCTGCCGCGCTATTAAGCAACTTATCAATCGTACTGCGCCGAATGCGGTATGACTGTCTTAGCCCCACATGCGGCAGAGATACAACTTCAAGGATGCCACTCTTAGCCCAGCGACGCACAGTTGTGTCATCCACGCGCAGTAACTTTGCAACCTCGCTTACAGTCAGAAGCTCGTCACTTGCGGATACTTCAACTTTTGTTTCATAGCTTGTCATAATGAAACCTCTCCTTCTCGATAAACAGAATACATGTCATGTCAATATTATATAAAGGTATATGTGGTTCTGTCAACACGAGATATTGTGCAACGTAAAATTATGAAACGTAATGACATAACTCGACTATAGACACAATCTTAGATTTCATGTACGATTCACCCAGATCTGAAAGTCTTGTATTACTGGGTGTACTGGAGGATGTGTGGAGGAGTAATATGAGGCGATCAGGTCAAAATGAAAGTTATTGTGTCTAAACTATTCCATTCCACCGTATCAGAAGGGTGCCTATCGTATAAAGCACCCTTTTGGTCACATTGCGCCCATTTCTTCTATATACATATTAGCACTCACTGTATCCGCAAACATAACACTTCTTACAACCCTCTTCATTTACCAGAGCGCTACAACCGCACTCAGTACAAATATTGCCTGTTACTCTAGGGGCACCCGCAGTATTTGCATGCTGTTCTAGAGCTTTCGCTACAGCATCAGGCAGTGATCTCACCTGGTTTGGACCGAAGCCAACGGATCTGCTTCCTCCAATGTCACGAAGCTGCTTGATAATTCCAAGCCTGCGCATGTCTTGAGAGAGCGTGCTCGGGACTTGGAGAATGAACGAGATAAGCCTACCAAGGGCTTCGGATAGCGCTGCAATATCTGATCCGGCCTTTCCGACGTTCACAAAGACCTCCAGTGGCCCGCTCTTATCCCCATTAATCGTCACATTTACCTTGCCTTCGGGTGCTTCTACTTGCCTAGTATAGCCTTGTACGACTTCTGGGCGCTGCTTGATTGACGATGATTCTTGCAGAGGATTTGTTTTATTCTCATCAGCAATGCGTGTAAGTACTGCGTCACGTGAGCCGTCTCGGTAGTAGGTGACTCCCTTGCAGCCCATCTCATAGGCAAGTTGGTACAACTTTTTCACCTGATCAACTGTGTGGTCATTGGGAGCATTTACCGTCTTGCTAATACTAGCATCTGTGTACTGCTGGATCTTGGCCTGAACTGCAACATGCTCTTCTGGCGAGAGATCCTTAGATGAAACAAAGTAGTCAGGTTCTTCTACTTCAGGATTCTTGTCCTTCCACTCTTGAAGTAACGGGTGATACATCACGTGCTCACCAGTGCGGTCACGTCTGATCATCGCAAAATCATAGACAGGCTCGATTCCAGAGGACACACCGGCTAGTAGACTTGTTGTTCCTGTGGGCGCTTGTGTGAGCAGGACTGCGTTTCGAATGCCGTGAAGCTCAATCCCTTCCTGGATGTAGTGTGGAAGTCGCTGGATAAAAGCTCCTTTTAGATATTGCTCTTCGTCAAATTTGGGGAAGACGCCTTTCTCCGCTGCAATATCAATTGATGCAACATAAGCGTCACACATAATGTTTCCATAGATGTTCTCGATCTTGTCGAGTGATTTCTTGCTTCCATATCTAATACCCATCTTAATCAGCGCATCGGCCAGACCCATCGTACCCAGGCCTGTACGGCGCGTGCCAAGCTGAGCTTTTTCGTTCTCAGGAATGAAGTACTCATTGGCATCTACCACATTGTCCAGAAAGCGCATCGCAACTTTGGTAACATCGGCAAGTCGACCCCAGTTTATACGGCCATCTTCAACAAATGCTGCAAGATTTAATGCCCCTAAGTTACAAACACCAAATGCACCTAATGGTTGTTCGCCGCAATTCGAA
>Ga0184623_10001437_pt1 | contig 10301 bp, 5 predicted proteins | sample PLM1_100_b1_FD_133138 | JGI IMG/M metagenome (GOLD analysis project Ga0184623, IMG submission 133138) | Groundwater sediment microbial communities from an aquifer in East River, Colorado, USA - PLM1_100_b1 | ecosystem: Environmental > Terrestrial > Soil > Riparian zone | place: USA: East River...
CACAAGTACGTGCCCACCCAGGTCCTCGAGAGCGACATCTCGGGGGTGGCCGGCACCGAGGAGACCGACTACGAGTACCTCGACGGCGGCGCCTGGCACTACGACGACAACGACCTGACCCCCGCCAAGTACCGCACGTGGGGTCAGTGGCGCGGGTTCGCCCGGGTACGCATGACGCACGGGGACTTCTCGGGTGTGCGTACGTCCCAGGAGACGCTGTTCATGCGCGGCATGAACGGGGACAAGCTGGTTTCGGGCATCCGGACGGCGACGGTGACGGACTCGAACGGCACGACGCTCAACGATGATCCCGGCCTGGCCGGGTTCCACCGCGAGACCGTGGTGTACTCCCGTGCCGGAGGCGCCGACGAGCGGGCTGTCATCGCCGACCCGTGGGTGTCCACGCCGACGGCCACGTCGGGCTCGACCAAGGCGTACATGATGGACGCCGCGATCGAGCACGAGCGCATCGCCCTGCCGGGCGGAGGATACCGGCTTACCGAGCGGCGTACGACGTATGACGCGTACGGCCAGGTCGCTCAGGTGGATGACCTCGGTGACACCGCGACGAGCGCGGACGATCAATGCACGCGGACCACCTACGTCCGCAACACAACGGCGTGGATTGTGGACACCGAGTCGCGGACCGAGTCCGTGTCGGTGGCGTGTTCGGCGACGCCGTCGTACCCCAACGACACGATCTCCGACAAGCGGATCTCCTACGACGGCCAGGCCTACGGTGTGGCGCCCACCAAGGGTGACGAGACCAAGGTCGAGGAAGTGGCCTCGTATTCGGGCACGACTCCCGTGTACGCCCAGTCGAGCCGGGCGGTCTACGACTCCTATGGGCGGGTGATCGAGGCGTACGACGAGCTCGATGCGAAGACAGCCACAGCCTTCACACCGGCGACGGGCGGGCCGGTGACCGCCACGACCGTGACCAACCCGGCCGGGTTCGTCACGACCACCACGCAGGAACCCGCGTGGGGTGCGGAACTGATGATCACCGACCCCAACGGCCGTAAGACCGAGATGACCCGGGATCCGCTCGGCCGGCTGACGGCTGTGTGGCTGCCGAACCGGTCACGGTCCTCGCAGACACCGACCGAGAAGTTCACCTACCTGATCCGAACGGATTCTCCATCAGTAGTCACCAATGAGGAGATCCGCGACGACGGGACGTATGACCCGACCTACACGTTCTACGACGGGCGGCTGCGGCAGCGGCAGACCCAGGAAGTCGCGCCCGACGGCGGGCGGATCGTCACCGACACGTTCTACGACTCGCGCGGCTTGGAAGCTAAGTCGAACCGCCCGTACTGGAATTCCGGCGCAGCCGGGACCACCCTGTTGGCGGGCATCGCCGATAGTGTCGTGCCCGGCCAGGACCTGACCCTCTATGACGGCGCCGAGCGCAAGCAATCGCAGATCTACCGGTCGTACGGCGTCGAGAAATGGCGTACCACCACCGGTTACATCGGCGACGACCAGATCGATGAGACCCCGCCCACGGGCGGGACAGCCACGTCGAAGATCTTCGACTCCGACGACCGGCTGATCGAGTTGCGCCAGTACACCGGCGGGATTCCGAGCGGTTCCTACGACTCCACGAAGTACACCTACACGAAGCCCGGCCAGCTGTCGACGGTCACCGATTCCGCCGGCAACGTCTGGCGACACGTCTACGACCTGCGTGGCCGCGAGGTGCAGACGGTCGACCCGGACCGCGGAACGACCACCTCCACCTATGACGATGCCGACCAGCTCACGAGCACCACCGACGCTCGTGGGGTGACGTTGGCCTACACGTACGACAGCCTCGGCCGGAAGACAGCCGTCTATGAGGGCTCGACCACCGGAGTCAAGCGGGCCGAATGGAAATACGACACCTTGTCCACCGGCGCGGTGGTCAAGGGACAGCTGGCGTCTTCCATCCGGTACAACAACGGCAACGCCTACACCGAATCGATCGACTCCTACGACGCGCTGTATCGCCCGCTGGTAACCACGGCGACGATTCCCGCGGCGGAGGGAGCCCTGGCGGGCAGCTACCGGGTGGCCACGGGTTACACGGCCACGGGGTTGCCGTCCACGATGTCGTATCCGGCCGCGGGTGGGCTCAGCGCGGAGACTCTGCGATACGGGTATGACGCCTTCGGCCGGTTGCAGACCGCCCAGACCGGAATGAACACCCTGCTCACCGGCGCGACCTACACGCCGTACGGGGAAACGTCGCAGCTGACCCTGTCGGCCGTGACCGGGCAGCAGCTCTCGCGAACCTTCTTCTACGAAGACGGCACGCGCCGCCTGATCCGGGCGATGGTCGACCGCAGCACCGCACCGCAACACCTGTCCGACATCGCCTACACCTACGACCCCGCCGGCAACATCCTCAAGATCGCCGACACTCCCTCGGGCGGAGCGTCGGATGTGCAGTGCTTCGCCTACGACTACCTGCAGCGTCTTACGTCAGCGTGGACGGCGACGGACAACTGCGCGAACAAGACTCCGACCGCATCGAACATCGGCGGGGTCGATCCTTACTGGCAGTCGTGGACCTACGACAAGACGGGAAACCGGCTGTCGGAGACCAACTTCACCCCCTCCACCGGCACTTCGACGACGAGCACCTATGCCTACCCGGCGGCGGGTGCGGCCCGCCCGCATGCGCTGGGAAGCGTGACCGCGGGCAGCCGGGTGGACAGCTATGGCTATGACGCGACCGGCAACACCACCAGTCGCACGGTCGCCGGTACCAGCCAAACCCTGACCTGGGACCCCGACGGGGACATCTCCTCGGTCACGCAGGACGGCAAGACGAGCACCTACCTGTACAACGCCGACGGTGACCGGCTCATCCGCCGCGACCCGGACGCCACGACCCTCTACATCGGTGACACCGAGCTGCGTCTGCCCACCGGCGGCACGGCCGCCGCTACGCGGTACTTCGATCTCGGCAGCGTCATCGCCGTACGTGGTCCGCTTGGTCTGTCTTTCGAGACTTCGGACCTGCGTGGCACCGCCACGTTGGCGGTCAATGCCACGGATCTGATCGTGACCCAGCGTCGCTACCTGCCGTTCGGCGCGCCTCGGGGGGCCGCACCCGCAAGCTGGCCGGACGGGAAGGGCTATGTCGGCGGCGTCAACGACACCTCCATCGGCCTGACCCGCCTCGGCGCGCGCGAGTACGACGCCATCGCGGGCCGGTTCATCTCCGTGGATCCGCTCATCGACGTCAACGATCCCCAGCAGATGAACGGCTACGCCTACGCCAACAACACACCCATCGTCGCCGACGACGCCGACGGTGAGATGTACATGGCCGGCGACGGACCGAGGCATGGGCCGGGGTACTACAAGAAGCACTCCGTCAAGCGGGTCAAGCACACCGTGAAGCGGATTGGAAAGAAGTGGAGGGCGGTAGGCAAGCTGTTCCACCGCATCGTCCAGAAGGTGAAGCACTCGATCAAGAAGGTGCTCCGACATGTGCGCCGGATAGCACACCGGGTCGCGCGGGCGGTCGTGAACTGGGCGAAGAAGCACCTCAACTGGAAGAAACTCAAGCATTACGGCAGCGTCGCGAAGAACAAGATGAAGGAATGGTGGCGCAAGTACCGCGCGGCGGTGAAGTCCTCCAGGGAGGCACGCAAGAAGCGGGAGAGGGAGAACGCCTACCACACCTGCTCGCCCTATGACCACACCGGTTTCTCCTGCCTGAACGGGTGGGTCCAGAAAGGCTCGGACAAGGTCGCCGATGGCTGGGACAAGGTCTGCCACGTCGTCGGCGTTGGCGGAAACGGCGGTGGAGTCCTCACCGGGCTGCTCAGCTTCTCCAAGAAGCCGTGGGCGAAGGTGGCCGGATGGACCGGCGTCACCATTTCGGGCGTCGGCGGGCTCTGCCAGATAACGCAATAACTCCGACTAGGCGATACCACGAAGAGCATCGGTGGGTGCCGGAATCCTCAGAGGATTCCGGCACCCACCGAAAGTAGCGGCCCAGCGCAGTCGGGTCGCTACGTGTTTACCGGTACCAATGTTCTTCGAAGAGAGGCTCCATAGTGTATAGATCCATGAGATCTGTTGGTCGCCGCACCTTCATCATCGGTGGTGTCGCCGCCGCGGCCACTCTGACGTACGGCGGGAGGGCTGGGGCCGCATCCTTCCCGTTCAAGCTGGGAGTGGCGTCGGGGGACCCGGAATCCGACAGCGTCGTGCTCTGGACTCGGCTGGCCCCGTCGCCGCTGAACACCGACGGGCACGGCGGCATGTCGACCAGCGACGTGGTCGTCGACTGGCAGGTGTCGACGAGCAGTACCTTCGGCACCCTGGTCGCGTCCGGATCGGTCACCGCCCACTATGCCGACGCGCACTCCGTACATGTCATCGCCGGCGGTCTTGTTCCCGACACCGACTACTACTACAGGTTCCGGGCGCAGGGCTACATCTCGGCGGTCGGCCGGACCCGCACTGCTCCCGCCCTCGGATCGTTCGGCCGTGACCTGGTCATGGCCTTCGCATCGTGCGCGCACTACGAATCCGGCTATTACAACGCCTACCGCCGGATGGCCGAGGACCAGCCCGGCCTGATCCTGCACCTGGGCGACTACATATATGAGGACGGCGCCACAGACGGCATGGTCCGCCTGCACATCGGCAGCGAGATCGTGTCACTGGCCGACTACCGGCTGCGCTACGCGCTCTACAAGACTGATCCTGATCTGCAGGCCGCCCACGCGGCCGCACCATGGGTGGTCGTACCCGATGACCATGAAGTGGAGAACAACTACGCCAATATGGTCCGCGCCGACAGCAGCCCGGTGCTGACCGCCGATCAGTGGATCGCCCGGCGTACGGCGGCCTACCAGGCGTACTACGAGAACATGCCACTGCGGCCCAGCTCCGCACCCAGTGGCAACAGCATCCCGCTTTACCGGCGGATCCGGTGGGGGAACCTGGCCACCTTCCACATGCTCGACACCCGCCAGTTCCGCGACGACCAGGCGTGCGGCGACGGCTGGAAGGTGTGCTCCGACGCGGACCTGGCCACACGTACGATCACCGGCGACGCCCAGGAGGCCTGGCTCCTCGACGGCCTCGCCCAGCACCAGGCCACCTGGGACATCCTGGGCCAGCAGGTCTTCTTCGCGCGCCGGTTCGACTCGAGCGGGGCGGGCGCCATGGATGCCTGGGACGGCTACCGGGCGTCGAGGGCCCGCATCCAGCAGGGGTGGGTCGACCGTGGCGTCCGCAATCCCGTGGTATTGACCGGCGACGTGCACATGGCATGGGCGAACGACCTGAAGGCCGACTACACCGACACGTCCTCGGCGACCATCGGCACCGAACTCGTCTGCTCCTCGATCACCTCGAACGGCAACGGCACCGGGAGCACGACGATCCCTGATGCATCGACCAACCCGCACATCAAATTCTTCTACGACCAACGGGGCTACGTCCGCACGACGATCACCCCTACCCACATGCAGGCGGAGTTCCGCGCGGTCGCCAGTGTCACCGAGCATGGCGCGCCCGTGAGCACGGTGGGCTCGTTTGTCATCGCCGACGGCCAGCCCGGCCTCCAGCAAGCTTAGGAGAACTCGCGTGAAGTTCCGCATTTCGCTGGTCTTCATCTCATTGGTGGCGACGGCCGCCTCGATGGCCATACCGACGGCTGCCGTCGCCGCCCCCACGGGCATGACCTTCTCTCCGGCGAACAGCGTCGCCACCGGTGACCAAGACAGCTCCGCCATCGCGATGAATCGCAACGGCTACGTCGCCGTTGTGTGGGAAGACGACCGCGACAGCACCAACCCCGGCGACAACAGCCACTCGGAGGTGTTCGTCCATCTCTACAAGGACGGCGCCTCGGTGTACGAGAAGAAGCTGTCGGCAGGCGGCACCAGCGGCACCAACTGGAAGCACATCAGCCCCGACGTCGGCCTCGACGACAACGGCGACGCCGTCGTGGTCTGGTCCGACGACCCGGACGGCAACGGCTACTTCAACGTGGCCTACCAGGTGATCTCGCCGACCGGCGCTGTCCTCGCCTCAGCCCACGCCAACGCCAACGACGCCGGCCAGCAGATCTGGCCCAAGGTCGCCGTCGACCCGGACGGTACGCCCACCGCTCCCAGCGCGGTAGCGTTCACCGTCGTCTGGGAAGACATCCAGGGCACGAACCCTGCGACGATCCGAGCCTCCGGATACACCAACGCCGGCACCAGGGCGTACGACGTGACGGCCAGCCAGACCAGCGGCTCCCATCACCGCCCGGACGTCGCCGTCTCGGCGTCAGGCGACGGACTGGTGGTCTGGGACGAAGACGCCGACGGCAACGCGTACTACAACATCGGCTTGACCAAGCTGGCCAAGGCCAACGGGGCGGTCGTGCTCTCACGACGGACCGCCAACTCGTTCGGCGGCGGTCAGCAGCGGCACGCGGCGGTGGCCGCCAACTACAACGGCGACTTCACGGTGGCCTGGGAGTCCGACCACACCGGCGCGCTCGGTGTGTGGGAGCGATCGTTCGCCTCCGACGCCACGCCACGCCACGTCGAGGTCCAGGTGTCGACGGAGACGGGCGCCAACTCGCCCACTGTCGGGATCGACGACCAGGCCAACCTGGTGACGGCTTGGACAACTCCGGGGAACTCCTCCGACGTGTGGGCGAGCGGATTCAACCCGGACGGCAGCACCGACGGCCGCATAGCCCCGCAACAGTTCAGCGAAACGACGACCGGCCGGCAGGAGCTGATCGGTGTGGCCGTCTCACCCTGGGGTGAAGTGTCAGTCGCCTACGGCGACGACAACGACGGCAACCAGTGGGACCAGGTAATGCTTGGTACGGGTGTGGTCAACTCGACCTTCCTGTCGAAGGGCACCTATCGGGCGCAGGCGACGCTGATCGCCCCGCCGCAGTAGCGTCACGTCACGGCGGGCGGCACTGCTATGCCGCCCGCCGGCGGTGACGTTGTCTTCTCATACCCTCATGGGCTGGAGCCGTCGAGCCTCGCCGTGGGCCCCTTTCTGTCGCACACCGCGTCCGCCTAACAAAGGTCGGTCGCGTGACGATCGCTGGCGTAAAGAGTGAAGCCGATGCCGCTCGCTCAGCCGCTATAGTCAACTCGGAAGGTCATCGCGCGCCGATGCGCGGGACCGGACCGGTCCGCCTTGATCTCGACGACCTGAACGCCGAACGCGACTTCGACCCGTTCCTGACCTATAGCCGCACCAAGCTGGCGAACCTGCTGTTCTCGTACGAGCTGCAGCGCCGCCAACCGGCGCTGACCGTGGTCGCGCTTCACCCCGGTATGGTCCGTACCGACCTGGGCCGGCGCTTCCCCCGCGTGCAGGTCGCGCTCATGACCGCGTTCCTGCTGTCCGTCCGGCATGGTGCACGCCCGATCGTCCGGCTAGCCACCGACGCCGACGTCGTCGCGGGTGGTTACTACAACCGGTTCACCCTCGCATCGTCCGCGGCCGCCTCTCATGACACCGCCGTAGTGCGGCGGCTGTGGGACGCGACAGTGGAGATTCGCGGGCCCTTCTGACCCAGGTCTCACTCAGCCCGCCGCTGGCCGCTGTCGCAAGCGGCGGGCCGCGCCGCACCTGCTCGGATAGTTGGGCCCGATCCCGCAGCCGAGTCGAACAGACCGTGCTGCTCGACTCGCTCACCGGCGTACCCGTCGGCGTTATGGGTCTGCTCGTCCAGCACGGCGTCCGATTCACCATCGGCATCGGTGCATTCCTGTTCAAGCTCGACCGCTGAGGGCGTATGCGCCGGCGCCGGCGGCGGCTGCCGCTGCTGCTGCGGCCCGGTCGGCGGCGGCTTCGTCGAGGATGTCTCCGCTGACGAGCAGCCGGTAGTACAGGGGAGCGGACACGGCGCGGATCACCTCGTGGGCGTCGGTGTCCGGGGGGAGCTCGCCGCGGTCGATGGCTTGCTGTACGCAGGGAGCCCACTCGGCGATGCGGATCTGGTAGAAGCGGTGCAGCGCGTCGGCGGTACGCGGATCGCAGGTGGCTGCCGCGATGATCGCCTTGAACAGCGGCCCTTGCCGTGGGTCGGTCAGCGTGCGCTGTACCAGCTGGGCGTTGGCGGTCAGGTCGCCGAGCAACGTGCCGGTCTGCGTCCGGGGGAGGGATTGCTCGGCCATGTCGGTCAGGAGGTCTGCGACGAGGCTAGTCACTGTGCCCCAGCGGCGGTAGACGGTGGTTTTGCCGACGTCGGCGCGGCGGGCGATGTCGGCGAGGTCTAGGTGGGCGAAGCCATGTTCGGCGAGAACGTCGCCGGCGGCCTGCAGGACGGCGGCGCGGACGCGGGCGGTGCGCCCGCCGGGCCGCATTGTGCCTGGCTCCGCCGGTACTCGTCTCATAACGGAACTCCAGTTTCGTTAGCTCTCGGGCACCTGCTAGCGTAGGCCATGTTAACGGCACGATAGACCCGTTAGTGATGCTTCTCGCATGTCCGGCCCGTCGTCGTGCCGGGATGAGACACCCCGGGTCGAGTGTCGACCGGATGCACCTGCCAGAAGGGCTCGATCATGGAATACAGACGACTGGGCACGTCCGGACTCAGAGTGCCGGCGCTGAGCTTCGGCGCCGGCACGTTCGCCGGCCGTGGGGACTTCTTTGGCGCCTGGGGCAACGTCGACGCGCGCGAGGCGCGCAGGCTTGTGGACATCTGCCTCGATGCCGGGGTGACGATGTTCGACACCGCCGACGTCTACTCCGACGGCGCCTCGGAGGAGGTCCTGGGCGAAGCCGTGAAGGGGCGCCGGGATCGGCTGATCATTTCGACCAAGACCAGCCTGCCGACCGGCGACGGCCCGAACGACGCGGGCTCGTCGCGCTCGCGGCTGATCGCCGCGACCGAGGCCGCGCTGCGTCGGCTGGACACCGACCACATCGACTTGCTCCAACTGCATGCGTTCGACGCGGGTACGCCCATCGAGGAGGTGTTGTCCACTCTCGATGAGCTCGTACGCGCGGGAAAGATTCGCTATGTCGGAGTGTCCAACTTCTCCGGCTGGCAGCTGATGAAGTCCCTGGCGATCGCCGAACGACACGGATGGCCGCGCTACGCGGCACACCAGGTGTATTACTCGCTGGTCGGCCGCGACTACGAGTGGGAGTTGATGCCGCTCGGGCAGGATCAGGGCGTAGGGGCGCTTGTCTGGAGTCCGCTGGGCTGGGGGCGGCTGACCGGCAAGGTCCGCCGCGGGCAGCCGTTGCCGGCGCAGAGCCGTCTGCATCAGACCGCCGACTACGGGCCGCCTGTCGACGACGAGCAGCTGTTCGGGGTGGTCGACATCCTCGACGAGATCGCGAAGGAGACCGGCAAGGCGGTCGCGCAGATCGCGATCAACTGGCTACTGCAGCGGCCGACGGTGTCGTCGGTCATCATCGGCGCGCGCAACGAGGACCAGCTTCGGCAGAACCTCGGTGCCATCGGCTGGTCGCTGACGTCGGAGCAGCTGGCCAGGCTCGACGCCGTAAGCGTCAAAGCCGCCGCGTACCCGTATTTTCCGTACCGGCGGCAGGAGGGCTTCGCCCGGCTCAACCCGCCGCTGGTCTAGTGGGGCGAGCGCAGCGGCCGGTGCGCCAGGGCATAAGCGGGACGAAGCCGGCACCGATGCCCTGGATGCCGTGTGGGCTGGCCGCGCCGCCCGGCAGCACGGGCGACTCGGCCGGTTCCACTGCGATGACGCGAACCGTCGGCACAGAGAGGGGGCAGATAGCGCGACGGGGCACAGGTCTCCGCTCGCACGCTGGCCTGACACAAAGAATCCAAACTGGTCAACAACCGGTCTCGTGGCCCGTAAGGCGGTCAAGACGTAGCTCCCATCCGTGCCGCCCGTCATATCTATCTGGTGCTAGAGCAAAGGCGGCCTGGCTGTGCTCCTGCGCACGACGAGGTGCGGTTCGAGCACGATTTCCTGATTCTCGGCGCGGTCTCCGTCAAGGCGCTCGATTGCAGCGGCGACGCCGAGGCGGGCTTGCTCCTTCGGCGATTGGCTGACGGTGGTGAGGTTCATGCGGTGTAGTTGGGCGAGCAGGCTGTCGTCATAGCCGGTGACGGACACCTGTTTGGGTACGCTGACGTGGACGCGGTCCAGGTAATCAAGCACACCGACGGCGCAGCGGTCGTTGTAGGCGACAATGGCTGTCACGCCGTCCGGCAGGTCGAGTGCATCGGCGGCGGCGCGGATGCCGTCGCGTTCGGTCTCCCCGCCGTGCAGAACGACGGGAGCCAGGCCATGGCGGCGCATGGCAAGCGTATAGGCGCTTCGCCGCTCGGC
>Ga0184623_10001438_pt1 | contig 10295 bp, 11 predicted proteins | sample PLM1_100_b1_FD_133138 | JGI IMG/M metagenome (GOLD analysis project Ga0184623, IMG submission 133138) | Groundwater sediment microbial communities from an aquifer in East River, Colorado, USA - PLM1_100_b1 | ecosystem: Environmental > Terrestrial > Soil > Riparian zone | place: USA: East River...
AGGTCGGCGGTAGGTAATGTCGCTCATCGCATCGGCCAAATGCCCTACCCGGCGCCTTGGGAGCGGCGGGTAGCTTACTTCGGCTGTCCGGGCCGGGCAGCCATACGCCCTCTCATGCCGATGAGAGTGCGTCTGATCTCGTGCTTCCTGTCGGTCTGCGAATGCGTGTTGGTCAGACGCTCGCTCCAGCTGGTGCTGTTTCGCATCTGCGTCATCTGCGTATTGGTGGGTTCGGCACATGGGTCTCCGCTGTCCCAAGCGGCCGGTGGCTACGTTCGGGAGACGCGTTTTCGTCACCCTCGGCGCGAGCCATGTGCAACGCAGCACCGTTTCGCACCCCAAGTATCGGTTCCGCCTCTCCGGCGGCTACAAGTTGTAGCCGCCGGAGACTTCGATGTCTTGCGCGGTGATCCAGCGGCCTTCTTCGTCGAGCAGTGCCGCGATGGCCACGCCGATGTCGTCCGGTTCGCCGAGTCGGCCAAGGGCTGTCTTGGCGGCGAGGGCCGGGATCACTTCGGGATAGCGTTCGAAGGCGTTGTCGGCGATACGGGTGCGGGTGGAACCGGGAGAGACGGAGTTGACCCGGATGCCGCGTTTGCTGAACTCCTTGGCCATGTAGCGGGTCAGCACGACCAGGCCGCCTTTCATCGTGCCGTAGGCCGAGTACCCGGGCTCGAGGCCGGAGAACAGGGCCGCGTTGCTGGTGACGTTGATGATGGCGCCGCCGTCGGCCATCAGCGGCAGCAGCGTCTGGGTCAGGAAGTAGGGGCCTTTGAGCAGGACGCGCATGAGCCCGTCGAACATCTCCTCGCTCGTGTCCTCGAACACGGCCATCTGGCTGGATCCGGCGTTGTTGACCAGGTAGTCGAACGTGTGCCGCCGCCAGGTGTCGCGCAGCGCCGCGACCACCGAGTTGCTGAACGCCGGGAACGTGTCCGAGCGGCCGACGTTCAGCCTCAGCGCCACGGCCGTGCCGCCGTTCTTTTCGATCGTCGCGATCGTGTCCAGCGCTCCGGACTGGTTGCCGTGGTAGGTGACGATCACCCCCGTTCCGCGCTTGGCGATCTTGACGGCAGCGCTCTGTCCGATACCGGAGCTGGCCCCGGTGACAATGGCGACCCGCATGGTTAACCCACCGGTTCGTTCGTGTGTAGATCAGAAGCCGTGCTCAGCACCCGGGCGAGCCAGTCGGTGCGGGTGCGCCGGGCCGCGGCCGAGACCGCTGCCTGGGGGTACAGAGCGTCGAATCCGTGGAAGCCGCCGGCCCAGACGTGGAGTTCGGCTTGGCCACCGGCTGCCCAGATCCGGGTGGCGTAGTCGACGTCCTCGTCGCGGAAGACCTCGGCCGAGCCGGCGTCGATGTAGGTGGTAGGCAGGCCGGAGAGGTCGTCGGCCAGCGCGGGTGATACGTATGCGGGCACCTGCTCGCCAGCGAGGCCGCCGAGCACTGATCGCCATCCGAACTCGTTCATCTCGCGGGTCCAGACACCGGGCTCGCCGCCGTACTGCCGGCTGGAGGTGGTGCTGTTGCGGTGGTCGAGCATGGGGCCGATCAGCACCTGGGCGGCGATCGCCGGGGTGCCGCGGTCGCGGGCCATCAGGGTGACCCCGGCAGCGAGGCCACCGCCGGCGCTGGCGCCCGCAATGACGATCCGATTTGGATCTATGCCCAGGTCGGCGGCGTGCTCAGCGGCCCAGACCAGGCCGTAGTAGCAGTCGTCGACCAGGGTCGTGCCGCTGACCTCCGGCGCCAACCGGTAGTCCACCGAGATCACAACCGTGCCGAACAGGTCCAGCCACTCCAGCGGGATGTCGATCTGCGAGTAACGATCCCCCATGACCATTCCACCGCCGTGGATCCAGTAGACGCACGGCGCCAGGGTGCCGCGATCGGCCCCCGCGGGGCTGAGGATCGACAGTGGGATCCGCGCGCCGTCCGGGGTGGGAATGGTGACTTCGCGCTGGTCGACGGCGCGGCCGTCGAGCAGGGGTTCGACCGGCGTCGACGAAAAGGGCCGGATGTGCGCGAGTACCTCGGCGTTGAGCTGGGGCACGAGCGGCATGTCGGCAAGGAGGCCGCGCAGCTCGGGGTCGAAGTCAGGTCGGGCCAACGTCATAGTGAATCCTTAGGGTGGTAGGGGCAGCGATCTCAGAAGGCGGCCTTGCCGCCGACCGGCATCTCGTCGGTGTACTGCGATTCGCCGGCCAGCAGCGGCTGGAGCTTCGCGACCAGTGCCTGTGCCTGCTCGGTGGCGAAGAACGTGCTGTGGGCCTGCTGGCTGGTCCAGCCCTCGGTGACGTGGACGATGTCGGGGTTGCTGGCCGAGCGGCCGACGAGGAAGACGACACAGTCCCCGTTCGGCACGGAGGGCGCGTTGAGCAAAAGCTCGACCAGCTCGTCGCCCTTGCCCGGCTGCGCGGTCATGGTGGCGTGGAAACCGTGGTTGACGATCATGGGTAGTACCTCCCGAGAATGGAGCGGTCATGCGCCCCTGGGATATCGACCAACCCATGCAACCAGGGTGAGCAGCCGAAACGTTAGAACGATGCTCCCGACCACTTGCCTAATACTCTCGTTGCGGCGAGGATCGGTTGGTGCTTCAATCACCTCATGGGCCTTGACGAGCTGCGCGGCCTGCTCGCCCGCCACGCCCGACCCGACCAGAGCACGGCCATCGACGACGTTCTGATCTCGAAGGTCGAGCAGTCGACTCCGCCCTCGCCGTCGATGTCGGGCACGGTGCTGGCGCTCGTCGCCCAAGGAGCGAAGCGGATCGCGTTGGGCGACCGCGTCTACGAGTACCGTGCCGGGCAGTACCTCGTCGCGTCGGTGGACCTGCCGGTCACCGGCCACTTCACCAAGGCCAGCCCGGACCGGCCGGCGCTGGGCTTCGGCCTGATTCTGCGCCCGGCCACGGTCGCCGAGCTGTTGCTGCAGGCCGCCCCCGGAGACCTCCCACCGGCCGGCAGCGGCGCGCCGTCCGGCATGGCCGTCAGCGACGCGCCCGGCCAGCTGGTCGACGCGGTGGTCCGGCTGCTGCGCCTGCTCGACCAGCCACGCGACATGGCGGTGCTGGCACCGCTGATCAAACGGGAGATCCTCTGGCGGCTCATCACCGGTGAGCAGGGTGCCATCGTCCGCCAGCTCGGCCTCGCCGACAGCAGCCTCACCCACATCGCGCGGGCGGTCCGGTGGATCCGCGACCACTACACCCGGTCCTTCAGGGTGGAGGACCTGGCGCAGCGGACCGGCATGAGTGTGTCCGCCTTCTACCGCAACTTCCAGGCGGTCACCGCGATGAGCCCGATCCAGTTCCAGAAACAGATCCGGCTCCAGGAGGCCCGGCTCCTGCTCGCCACCCATCCCAACGACGTCACCGGCATCAGCCGCCGCGTCGGCTACGACAGCCCGTCACAGTTCAGCCGCGAGTACCGCCGCCAGTTCGGCGCACCCCCCAGCCAAGACACCACCCACATGCGCGGCTTGACGCACAACACCGCACCAGCCCCGTTGTAACGGGCACGCCCCGAACCTCCCCGGCTACAGCCGACACGACCCCATCCCTACGCCAGCAACGGACCATGGGACGTTCCCGTGGCTACACCCACAAGGAGGCCGCCGTTCCCCAGCCACTCGCCAGGTCAACAACAACGGGCAGATCGTCTAGACCGAGAACAACACTGTTGCCAGATCTGCAGCGAGCCCGACGTACTGTCATGCCGCTGACCGCGCGTTCGTGCCGTGACCGGGATCGTGGCCGGCTACAGCTGGCGTAGGCGATCCCGGGGGCATCGGCCATCCTGGTTCGCGTAGCTTGACCGCCAGCAGGACGCCGGTCGGTTCTGGGCTGCTCCGGCTCGGTTGCTGCTGCGCAGCACGGCCGGGTTGGACGTGCGTGCGCGTCTCTCCCGCGTTTGGGTACGCGTCTCGGTGGGGCGTACTGGGGTCGAACCGACTCCGGCCCTGGACCAACCGGATCGGTTCCGCCCAAGCGGTCTCGGCACCGCAGATGATGCGCTCGGGCGGCTGGTCACGGGGCTGGCGAGCGCCGTAGGTCGGACAGCAGGAGCCGATCACGCGCAGGCCGACAGCGGTGCATCGACGACAGCCCGTCAGGTCGATGACTCCCCGGAAGGCGACACGCCCGTTGGCGCCCTGATCCGCGGGCTCGCTCGACTCATCGATCCGGAGCCCGCCCCTCCGCCGTAGCCGGTTACCGGCGTGACGGGCGGAGCCGTCCAGGCCTCGCCGGAGCCAACCGCACGGCCACAGGAGACTCCCGCCGGGCCACCCCCAGCCTCCACCGCCGCCGATCGGCGTGCTGCGCCGAGAACGTCATCTGCGGCGACCATCCAGTCCGGTATTTCGAACAAGGAACACCAAACAATCCATGCACACCGCGCGAGAGAAGAAGGAGGGACCTCGGTGACCACATCCAGGCAAAGCCGCATCAACCACCGACCCGGAGGAGTCCTATGGCATCAGCAGATTCAGCCGGACAGACTGACCAGCCCAACCACGATGACATCCCGACGGATCGACCCACACGCCGAGCGAACCGCGACCGGCACGGCCGGCGCGAGCCGACCCAGCCTGCAGTCGCGCGGCAGTCCGGACCTCGTGGAAACACCGGTTCCGGGTTCACCATCGCACCACCCAAGACCGCCCCCATGACGCCCCAGGAGTACGAGCGGGCCGTCCGTGCGTGGGCGGTCCTGATCGCCTCCTGGTGGACCGATCACCCACCCGATCAAGCTAACGACTGAAACCCCTCTCGTGCCGCGGCCGACGTCAGTCGGCCGCGGCACCCACCCGCCGATGCGAGGAGCACACCTATGGCCACCAAACGCCAGACCGCCACGCGTCGGCGGGATGCGATCACTCCCGAGACGCCGATGCGGGTCGCGGTCTACACCCGTCGCTCCACCGACGACGAGCACCAGCCCTACACCATCGAAGCCCAGACCGAAAAGCTCACCGCCTACGTCAACTCCCAACCCGGCTGGCAGATCACCGCCACCTTCACCGACGACGCCTCCGGCGCCACCCTCGACCGCCCCGGCCTCACCAAAGCGTTGGCCGCCGCCAGGGCGGCCAAGTACGACCTCCTGCTCGTCTACCGCCTCGACCGGTTCAGCCGCCGCATCCGCGACCTCGCGACGTTGATGGACGAACTCGAAGACATCGGCGTACATTTCCGATCCGCGACCGAACCATTCGACACCTCCAGCGCCGCCGGACGACTGTTCGTGCAAATGCTCGGAGCGTTCGCCGAATTCGAACGCGAAGTCATCATCGACCGGGTGATCAGCGGCATGGAACGCAAGGCCGCCAACGGCCAATGGACCCACGGACCACGCCCCTACGGCTACCTCGTCGACCCCAGCACCCACCGACTGGTCCCACACCCCGACGAGCAGCACGTGGTCCGGGAGATCTTCACCCGCTACGCCGCGACCAGAGCCGGGACCAGAGCCATCGCCGATCAACTCAACGCCCACGGCAAGCGGACCAGAAACAGCAAGCCGTGGTCCGGGCACACCATCGGCCGGATGCTCGCCAACCGGCTCTACCTCGGCGAGGTCGGATTCCGCGACGTCACCGTCCACGACGCCCATCCGCCTCTCGTAGACGCCGACCTGTTCGAACGCTGCCAGCGCATCCTCGCGGTACGGGGTGAGATCGGCTCGCAACGGGCCGCTTCCAACTCCGACTACCACCTCACCGGCCGGATCACCTGCCCCAACTGCGGCCACAAGTACGTCGGTACCTCAGCCACCGGCAAACTCCGCCGCTACCGCTACTACACCTGCTTCTCCCGCACCAGGTACGGCCGCGCCGGCTGCGCCGCCAGCCGTATCGACGCTGACCTCATCGACACAGCCATCATGGACGCCCTCATCGACTTCTACAGCCGCACCGACCTGATCACCGCCGCCATCGCCGCCGAACAGACGCTCCGCGCCACAGGCGCCCAGCAGCACACCGCCGAACTCAACACCGTCACCGGCCAGATCACCACCACCGAGGCGGCGATCGACCGCTACCTCACCGCCTTCGAAAACGGCACCCTCGACGAACGCACCTGCGGTAGCCGAATCCGCGACCTCACCACCAAACTCGACCAACTTCGCGTCCGCCGCGACGACCTCGCCGAACTCGTCCACGCCGAGCCGATCCCGCCGAGCCTCAGCGCGATCGAGCAGCTCCGCCGCGACCTGGCCCACGTCCTCGCCAACGGCACCCCCGGCCAACGCAAAGCGATCATCGAAACCCACATCGCCGAGATCAAGATCGAGGGAACCAACCTCATCCCCATATTCATGATCCCCACCGACGACGAAGGGCCGACCGAAACCTCGGCCGACCCTTCCACCACAACTTTTCGCACATTGCTACGAGTTGTGGTGGAAGGGTCGGCCGAACCGAACGGACTGCTGAAGTGTACACAGTCCCCGAGGGTGCCAGTGACCCGGTATCCGGGGGCCTCAGTTCAGGGTGGGATCGGCCGGGAACGTGGCCACCGCCGCCATCAGCCCGCCCTGCCGGCGCAGCACCATCTGCCACAGGTCGTCCGGCTGCGGCATGAACGCGTCGCCCGGGAGCGCGTCCAGGACGAACCAGGCACCCTCGTCTATCTCGGACTCCAGCTGCTCGGCGTCCCACCCGGCATAGCCGGCGAAGATGCGGAGGCGGTCCAGTTCACCGGCGAGCGATTCGGGGTCGCCGGAGAGGTCGACGGTGCCGACGACGCCCTCCACCCGGCTGAAGCCGTCCGGATCCGCACCGGGGCGGGCGCGGGCCAGGCAGATGGCGGCCTCGGGCTGCACCGGGCCGCCCTCGAACACCACGGACGGCTGCGCGGCCAGGGAATCCCAGCCGGTCAGCACCTCGCCGACCGGCACCTCGGTGGCGCGGTTCAGCACCACGCCGAGGGCACCGGTTTCCTCGTGCGCGACCAGCAGCACCACAGTCCGCTCGAAGTGCGGGTCCTTCAACGCAGGCGTCGCGACGAGGAGTCGTCCCGTGAGTCGATCAGCCGGCATGCCCGTGATCATGCCCAAACGCGTGGCAGCTCGGGGCGGTAACCCCCTACCCGGCGGCCGGCCGTGCACCGAAGAGCAACCGGTTGGCGAAACCATCCTCGGTGACGGTCATACCGCGACGCTAAACGGACCGGACCGGGCCGGCGCTGGTCAGCTCGGGGACTGACCAGCACCGGCCCGGCGCGTCACTTACTCGCTGACCGCACGCTTCGCGTCGCTGGCGGCGTCCTTCAGGTGTTCGCCGGCCTGCTTCGCCTGGCCCTTGGCCTCCTGCGCGGCACCTTCCGCCTGCAGGCTCTCGTTGTCGGTCGCGTCACCGAGCTTTTCCTTGGCCTTGCCGGCCAGCTCGTCGTACTTACCTTCGATCTTTCCCATTGGGATAGCCCCCCTTTCGAGGTTTGGGGTACCCACCCGATCGGCTCCCACACACGGCGTCGTGGATAGGCTCGGCGCGCCGCTCTGGAGGAGGGAACCGCCGTGCCCGATCTCGCGCCAGCCACCGATGTCGCCATCGTCGGCGGCAGCGGCCTGTACGCCCTCCTCGACGACGCGGAGGAAGTCACGGTCGACACCCCGTACGGCCCGCCGAGCGACGCGATCACGCTTGGCACCGTCGGCGGCCGTCGGGTGGCGTTCCTCCCCCGGCACGGCCGTGACCATCGCCTCCCGCCGCACCGGATCCCGTACCGGGCGAACCTCTGGGCGCTGCGGTCGCTCGGCATACGGCAGATCATCGCGCCGTGTGCGGTGGGCGGCCTCCGGCCGGAACTCGGCCCTGGCACGTTCGTGGTGCCGGACCAGCTCGTCGACCGCACGTCCGGACGGATCCAGACCTTTCACGACGAGGGCGCGGTGCACGTGTCCTTCGCCGATCCGTACTGCCCGACCGGCCGCGCGGCGCTGCTCGCGGCAGGCGGGGACGTGGGCATCGACGTCGTCGACGGCGGCACGATGGTCGTGGTCGAGGGGCCGCGCTTCTCCACCCGAGCAGAGTCCCGCTGGTTCACCGCTTCCGGCTGGTCGCTCGTCAACATGACCGGGCATCCGGAGGCGATACTCGCCCGCGAACTGGAGCTCTGCTACGCGGCGATCGCGCTGGTCACCGACCTCGACGCCGGTGTGGAGGCGGGTGAGGAGGTCACCATGCAGGAGGTGTTCCGGGTCTTCCGGGAGAACACCGAGCGGCTGCGGGGCCTGGTGCTCGACGTGGCGGCAGCGCTGCCCGTTGAGCGGGACTGCCCCTGCGGGCACGCGCTCGACGGCATGGACGTCGCGCTCACCCTGCCCTAGGAAAGGGCTGGCCGTAGAGGACGCACGGGTAGCCGCGCACCTCGATCTTGCGCAGCCGCCGGTGGCCGATTCGCTCCGCCACCCGGGCCGAACGCGCGTTGTCACGGTGGACGACGGACACCAACTCGTCCGCGTCGAGGTTGGCGAAGGCCCAATCCCGCCAGGCGCTGGCGGCCTCGGTGGCGTACCCGCGGCCCCACGACGCACGGGCGAGCGTCCAGCCAACCTCCAGACCTGGCCACCCCTCCGGCTGCCAGAGCCCGCACCGGCCCACGAACCGGCCGGACTCCTTCTCCACGACCGCGTTGTTGGTCCAGCCGCGGAGCACACCATGGCCCAGGAACAGCGCCATGCTCCGCCACGCGTCATCGCGCGCCATCGGCGCGGTACCGAGAAACTCGACCACGTCGGGGTCGGCCATCATCGCGGCGTAGGAGTCCAGATCGTCCTCGGCGAGCGGGCGCAGCAGCAGGCGTTCGGTCTCCAGCGTCGGCATCGGTCGATCGTGGCACAGCCGATCAGCGGTGACCGGCTCCGGCCGAACGCCGCCTGGTACCTGCGCAGCGTCGGCAACTGCGGGCGCACGGTGCCGTCCACGTCGAGCATCCGGTACCCGTACTGGTGGCCGCTCGAGTCCGTGGCCGGCTTGTACGCGGCGTAGACCACGGCCAGCCGGACCTGCGGGTACTCGCGCCGCGCCAGCTCGAACGAGCGATAGAGGTATTCGGCCGACAGCGCGTCGGTGGCGACGCCGAGGCGCCACGGCTTATCGGTCGGGACGCCTGCGTTGCCGTGGACGGAGAAGCCGAACTCCGTCCACCAGACCGGCTTATCGCCGTCGAGGTAGTCGGCCATGACCTCGAGCAGCGCCGGGAAGTGCGTCATCCGCTCGCGAGTGCCCGCGTCGTCGGCGTCCGGCGGGATGGTCTGGTTCCCCTGGTACGGGTGGACGGACATGACGTCGAAGTAGTCCCGCGCGCCCAGCCGGTAGCACGCGCGGACGAACACGTCGTCGTTCTGGCACGGCCCACCGAAGACGACGACGGCGTCCGGGTCACCCGCCTTCAGCCCCTCGTACGCGGCCTTGAGCAGCGGCACGTACCGGTCCGGCCGCGCGCGCGGGTCGTCGACACCGGTGAAAGCTTTGAGGTTCGGCTCGTTCCAGATCTCCCACGCCAGTACGCGCTTCCCGTATGTCCTGGCCATCCAGGCCGCCCACGGGCGGATCAGCTCGGGGTCGGTCGGGAACTGGCGCGCGTCGCCGCTGGTGCCGGGGCGAGCCCACGCCGGCGACTGGTGAAGCGTGAGCAGGACCTGCATGTCCCGATCGGCCGCCGCATCGAGCACCCGCTCGATGCGCTGGTTGTACCAGTGGCTGGCCGACGGCACGGTATAGGCCGGCTGGCTCGCCGACCAGCCCACATCGACGCGCAACACCTCGACGCTGTGGTCGGCGAGTTGATCGAGGTGGTCTTCGAACATCGAACCGGGCCCCGTGTCCCGGCTCGCGTAGTACATGTCCCAGGTGCCGTGGAAGTGCACACCGAGCGCCGGCGGGAGGTTGCTCTGCTCGTCGAATGGATCCCAGATCCAGTCGGAATCGCGCCGCGCCGCCGCACCGCTGCGCTCGTGCGCACGGTTCAGCGCCACGCCGCCGATCGCCGCGGCGGCTGCCGCCGGGGCCCCGAACAGCGCCGCCCGGACAACCGTACGACGATGCACAACGAAGACGGTACCCCGCAAACAGGCATAACTTGGCTAATTAGGACAGCGAGCGCGTCAGGTGTCAAACGTGACGTCTGCTGCCCTCGGACTAGCTCAGTGCGCGGTGGCCGGAGAACCGGTCCATGTACGCACCGAGGATCGGTAACTGCGCCAGCGGCTTGGTGGCACTTGAACATCGCGTTCGGCGTTACCGACTCCTCAGCGACCGCGCCGGACGGCGACGCGCCGCGCTG
>Ga0184623_10001440_pt1 | contig 10291 bp, 3 predicted proteins | sample PLM1_100_b1_FD_133138 | JGI IMG/M metagenome (GOLD analysis project Ga0184623, IMG submission 133138) | Groundwater sediment microbial communities from an aquifer in East River, Colorado, USA - PLM1_100_b1 | ecosystem: Environmental > Terrestrial > Soil > Riparian zone | place: USA: East River...
CGTTCTGCGGAAAGTAGTCGTAGAAATCGCCCGAGAGCGCCTCGCTCGGCATGTACGCGGAGCGGATCTCGAGGTGCGGCGAACGGAACGATGACGGAGGCACCAGCGCCTCCTGCACGCGCCGCGCGATCTGCAGATCGCGCATCATCTGCGCGTTCATCCGGCGAAGCTGATCCTGCGAGGCCTTGGCGCGGAGAAGTGCCTCCAGTCGCGCCAGCAGCACCTCCATCGCCGAACCCTTCGTCACGTAGTCGTCTGCGCCAGCGCCGAGACCGTCCACGACGTTCTGCGCCGCCTCCGCTCCCGTGAGCATGAGCACGGGAATGTTCCTGAGCTGCGGATCCGCCTTGATGCGACGCGCCACTTCGAACCCATCCATGATGGGCATTCGATAGTCGACGACAAACGCGTCCGGCGTAATCTTCGACGCCAGCTCCAGTCCCTCTTCACCCGATCGTGCCGGGACCACGTCGTAGTTACGACGCTCCAGAAATCGCCGTGTGACCTGCTGGTCGTTGGCGTTGTCATCGATGAGTACGATGCGCTGCCGCTTTTCCATGAGAGTCTCGTAGGTTAGCAGGTCATGTACGCTTACCACGATGAAGCTGATCCTGGGATTGGGTAACCCCGGACCTGAGTATCACAACACGCGCCACAACATCGGCTGGCGGGTGGTGGACGCGTTCGCGGCGAAGTTCCGCATCGATTTCGACCAGCACGAGAAGATCGCGCGGACCGGGCGGGGGAGAGTGGCCGGGGGGGCGGTGGTGGTGGCGAAACCGTTGACGTACATGAATCTCTCCGGCGACGCGGTGAAGGGACTGGTCAACGCCTACGAGGTCTCCCTCGACGATCTGCTGGTCGTCTACGACGACATCGATCTCCCCCTCGGCAAGCTCCGGATCCGGCCGAGCGGGTCGGCCGGCACGCACAACGGCATGCGCTCGATCGTCGAATCGCTCGCAAGCGACGCGTTCCCGCGGTTGCGCGTCGGCATCCGCGGAAACAGGTCGGACGAAGAACGCCTGCGCGACTACGTCCTCGACGAGTTCGCGCCCGAGGAGGAGCCGGCCGTCGCGGGAGCGGTGGAGCGCGCCGTCGATGCGCTCGTCCTGTTCTCGCGAGGGGATCTCCGGCGAGCGATGAACGAGTTCAATCGCGACGATGGTGTCATCCCGACCCCGAGCGAAGTCGAGGGGGAGGGACCTGGGGGGTCGGGGGGTGCTTAGTCCCGCCCGTTCCCCCAGGTCCCTCGCTCACGCTCGGGATGACACCAGCTCTTATTTGACCGGTAGCCTTTCCCTGAGAAAGATCATTGTCTGCAGTAGAGCATCGCGCGATTCCTCCAGATCGTTGTCCAGCTCGAAGGCGTGGCCGCTGTTTGGAAGGTGGATGTGGCGCACGGTCACATTCGCCGCGGCGGCGGCATCGAGGAATCGCTTCGTGTCGGCGGGGCTGTACCAGTCGTCGTACTGAGGTGTGACCAGCAGGATCGGCGGCAGCGACTTCCCCTGCGCGAATAGCTTCAGCGGAGAGACCTCGTCGAGGAATTCTGCCGGGAGGCCGGTTTCCTTCAACGCGTCGGCCGCCAGATGCGGGTAATACGCGACGACCGCTTTCACGTATGGCGGAGCGCCACGCAGCGCCGCGCGAAATCCGTAGGACCAGCCGGCGGAGCGGAAGACGATCGCGAGCGAGTCGCCGTCGATCTGCAGCTCTTCGCCGTGCGCGCGTACGTATGCGATGAGGTCATCGACATCCTTTGCCACTTCGGGGAGCTTCGCGTATCGAGCTGCCGGCGTGTGCGCCGAGCGCAGATCGGGAACGACGACGATGCGATTGCATCGCGTGGCCAGCATCTGTGCGAAGGTCGTCGAGAAACGCATGTGCCGGACCGTCCGCATGAAGTCGGGAGGTGCTTGTCCAGCCAGACTGATGATGGCGGGAATCCTTTCGCCGGGACGGACCGTGCGCGGATAGTAGACGTCCATCTTCAGATCGCCCTTCCAGGCGATATCGCGCTTTACCAGCGTGTGCTGCATGCCGGGGATGTTGATGACGACGCCGAGCTTCGCGATCTCTTCGTAGGGTTTGAAAGTACTGATGGGCTTTTCGGGCGGCGCGACGGGCTGGTACGTCACATCAGGCAGGATGAAGCCGAATATCGTACTGAGCCACGACATCCGGTCGCGGCGGGACGCCGCGTTGAATTCGTGACCGCCCTCGTACCACTTCAGAAGACGCGGTTCCGGTGTCGCTCGATCCCACCGACTGACCTGCTCGCGCGGGATGTATTCGTCCTTCAACGCGAACTGCAGAAAGACAGGGACTTTGGATTTGGCGACCCACTTTTCGGCGTCGAGCGGAGTAAGCGAGCGATCGCGCGTGGCATCGGCGTTCGACGCCAGGCCGCCCGCCAGGACGAAGCATTCGATCCGCGGTTCCACTCCGGAGAGAATCGCGCCCGTCCACGCGCCGAAGCTCAGCCCGACATAGCCGAACCGATGGCGCACGGCGCTCCTCTCCTGCAGCAGATCGACCGCGCGGCGGAGATCGACCACCGTCTGGACCACTTCCTCGAGCTCGCGCTGCTCTTTTGCGTGCGGTCGCAACCACGGCGCGTCGATCAGCAGCGATGTCACTCCTGATTGGCCGAGGGTGATCGCTTCATCGAGGAACGCGAAACGGTCGCCGAGACCCCAGTGCATGAAGATGATCGCGGCGGGCGACTTCGCGCCGCGCGGCGTCACGAGAGTGGCCGGGACGCGGCCGCCCTTCGGACTGGCGTAGCTGAGGTGCTGGACGATGAGCGGTCCGCGATCCTCCGACTGCGACGTCTCCACCATCAGCGGCTGAGACGCGTCATATGAAAAGAGTCGGGCCGGATCCTCCTGCGCGAACGCCGAAACCGACCAGGCGAGCAGAACAATGAGCATCAATCGTCGATCCATGTCTCAAATTGTGGCAAAACAGGAGCCCTCACTTCACGCCGTTCCGCAGTTCGTTGACGTCGGCGGCGCGGATTGACGTTCCCGCTGTGCCCGGATATGCGTAGCTGATCGCGGGGAGCAGGGGCTTCCAGCCTCATACGTGCGTGAAGTAGTGACCCAACATGGGCAAACCTTTCGGGGTTTGAGTCCCGTCGGCCCCGCCAACCCTCCGCTTACTTCACACCGTTTCGCAAATCATTAATGTGCGCCGCAGAGATCGAGGTCGTTCCTGCTGTGATGGTCGGATTCACATAGCTGATCGCGGGCAGCAGGAGTGACGCGCGGGCGGCGTCGAGTGCGGTTCGGAAACTCCGTCATGTGAATTGCCTTGACCGTCGTCGATCCCGGCGTAGGCTTCTCCCCGGTTCCCACCCAGGACTGCGGTGATCACCTCGGCTCGCACCGCGAATCGGGCGGACCTGGGTCCGCCGGTCGTTCCTTCATCACTGCGACGGTGACCGAGCCGATGTCGACGCCGCCATTTCCGTCATCGATGGTGTACGTGAACGTCTCGGTGCCGGAGAAGCCGCACACCGGCACGTATGTCAACGTGCGATCGGCGTTCAGTGACACGGATCCGTTCGTACCACCATTGAACGCAATGATTACGAGCGCGTCACCATCCGGATCGCTGTCATTCAAGAGGACGCTGAATGTCACGGAGCGATTCAAGGTCGTAGCGGCAGTGTCATCGACCGCAACGGGCCGCAGGTTCGGAAACTCCGAAGTGCTTCCGTCAGTGTCGATCGCCGTGGCCGTGATATTCGGACCGCCGAAAACGCCCGCGGCACTCCAATGGCCGGCTTCGTCGGCACTCGTGATTGCCTCGAGCTTCTCACCTTCGCCGTTGGCATCGGAGAAGACCTCGACGGTGCAAAACGGGCAGGCCGTTCCCGACGCTGCCGTCGGAGCGGCACTGCTGATCGCTGGTGGCGCGAGCTCCCGGTTCCCGCCGTTTCGGTTTTCGATGCCGCGAAATCCGTTTGTATGAATCGAGTTGTTCGCGACCCGATTGCGGATTGTGCCACTGCCGACCACTCTTACGCCGTTTTCTGCGTTGAAAGCGATGATGTTTCCGGTGATCGTGTTGTCTACGGGGAAGCGATCTTCCACTCCGGTCACAGGGTCGTCGTTCGTGAGGAGGATGCCGGTACCGTTGCCGAGCGCACTGATACCGTCGGTGCGCGTGCCGACACGGTTTCCTTGGATCGAATTCGCGGTGGCGAGCAGCGAGAACCTGATCGCCTCTCCGCTGAGCCCGGAGATCAGATTTCCCTCTCCCGGAGCCGATCCTCCGATCTGAAAGTTCGTCGCGAAGTTGCGAAGCCAGATGCCGTCGGGGCAACAAACGCCGACTCTGACGGGGCGGGTCCCGGTGGCATCGGGGCCGATGAAGTTGCCCTGAATCGTCGTTCCGTTGCTGAGATTGGCGAAGATGCCGACATCGTTGCCCGAGATGACGTTGCAGGCACCCGTGCACGCGCCTCCCGGTGTCACGCCTTCGCTTCCGCCGATGACGTGTCTGCCGCTGCTTATCCAAACTCCGGTTGAGCCCCCAAGCACGGTAGACCCGTCGCGTCCCACACCGAGGTAGTTGCCCTGAATGATGGCGGGCGTGCTGGCGTTAAGGTACAGACCGATGTTGGAGAGGCCGTTGCCGGCAATGACATTGCGCGCCGGCGCGATCGTGCCGCCGATTTGCGTCTGCGACGCAGCCCAGATCAGAATTCCACGGTAGCCGTTGCCTCGATCGAGCAGACCCGAGGCGTCGGTTCCGATGAAGTTCCCCTGGATGACATTCCCTGTGGCCGCACCACCGTTGACCTCAATTCCCTCCTGGCTGTTCGCCGAAATCAAGTTTCGATGCGCCGGCATCAGCCCGCCAATCAGATTCCCGGGTGAACCGGTGATCCGAATCCCATCGCCGCTGTTCCGCCTGAATGACCCGTCCGCTCCGAGGCCAACGAAGTTCCCTTGAACGGTCACGACATTGACTCCACTCTCAATGTGGATGCCGTGGCCGATGAACCTGCCGATGACCAACCCTTTCACAACCGCTGAGTGCCGGATCGTCAGTCCGTTTCCCGCGAAGGCGTACGCGCCGTCGAGAGTCACTCTCAGCGCGGCGTTGATCGGCTGATCGATCGGATTCGTGTTCTCGCTTGCGCCAGTCTGACTATAACCGTCCATCAAGATCGGATCGGTCACAGGTGGCAGCGGTAACGCCGGTGTGATCGTACATGGGGCGCTCGCGCACGCGAGAATCTCGAAGTTCACCGTATCCAAGCCGGGGAGAGCATTCGCCTGCTCAATCGCCGCGCGCAGAGTACACTCCCCGCTCGCCGTCTGGCAGAGGCCATCCCCGAGGTCTGTATCGCCGGCGTCACCGGTCGAATTCACTTCGAATGTGGCGGCTTTCGCGTCTGCAACCACCAGAACAGACACGATCGCCAGGATAACGGCTAACCGAAATACAGTGAATATACGCATGGCTGCTCGACTCCTACTTCACTCCGTTTCGCAGATCGTTGATATGAGCCGCCGTGGCTATGCTGTCAGTCAAGGCACCCGATTTGCGGCAAGTCAAATCACTTCATCTGCAGCTTCGCCACATGAGTGCTGCCATCGGATAGGTTGACCTGCATCAGGCGGCAGCCGGTCCAGCTGGATTCTGTGTTCCAATTAAAGATGAACTGCCGCTCCTCGGCGTCATATCGAACCGTTGTTTTTCCTGAGGCGGGTGTGCCGGTAGCCGTTGTAGTTGAGGCATCGCACCCAATCGAAGCCGAAGTCAGCGAGACGAACGAGGCGGTGTCGGTAATCAACACGCCGTTCGCGTCCGTCAATCGCCATTTGACTGGAATGGTGCGGCCCGCGTTCACGATGTTGATGGCGGGCGGGTTTTCCAGCGGCGCAAAGAAACCGGCGAATGCGAACCGTATCGCGTAGCCGATCGAAACAGTCGCAGTGTTGCCAGCGATGTCCGCGGCGTGGATCGTGAAACTCGCCGCCCCTACGACGTTGGTCGGCAATGAGGCGCCGCTGGGGAGGCCGCCGCCGCATGAAGCCAGGCCCGAAGCGACATCGGCGCATGTGTAGTGCGCGGACAACGGCTGGTTCAACAGATATTCCCCGCCGTTTTGTGGCACGGACGTGGTGATGACAGGCGGAGTCTTGTCGATCCTGACCGTAATGGACTGCGTGGCGGTCAATCCGGCGCGGTTAACTGCGGTGCAATCGATTGAAGTGCCGTTGGTTTCGCTGGTCAGGGTGATCGATTCGCACCCCGTTGAGTTCGCGATGCCCGATTCGGCGTCGACAACCGACCAGGTCGCGGTGACATCTGTGTTGTTCCAGCCCGCGGCGTTGGGCGATATGGATCGCGTGCTGGTCAGGACGGGCGGACTCTTATCCAGGCGGACGGTCACGCTCTGCGCCGTCTCTGTATTGCCTTCATTGTCTCGGGCATGGAAGCTGATCGTCGTGGCGCCTTCCGCTGTAATGGGTATCGAAACAGAAGCGCCACTCCTGATCTGCTCCGTGGTGGATTGTGCGCCGGACATGATGTACCGGATTTCCTTCACGCCGGACCCGCCTTCATTGTCAACTGCGTTGAGCGTGAGGATCACGTCGGCGCTGTTCCAGCCGTTCGCGTTCGCCACTTGAGAGAGCTGCGCGACAGTCACCGGGCTTATCTGATCGACAACAACGCGGGTGTGGACTTCAGCCACTGTTTTTATGCCTTCCAGGTTGCCGGCGTTGTCACTCGCCACGCTGAAGAAACCGTAAGATTTGTTCGGCTGGCCGGTGAACGTAGCTGATGTGTCGGTAGAGTTACTGACAAGTGCGGTGAAGGGCCCGCCATTCTCCGAGACGAAAATGCTGTAGCTGGCGATCTGGGATCCCATGTCGGTGCCAGCCCAGCGAATGGTGAAGCTCCGTGAGCTCTGTGTGGCAGGGAGCGGCAGCATCCCACTCAGCGGGACCGAGTTATCCATCGTGTTGTGCCATACGGGAGTGTCGATCGGCTCATTGACGTCGAAAACGATCCGCGCCTGGTTGCGGATCTCCGTACCCGTCGCAAGCTGTGACTTTGGCAGCACAGAGAAGAAGACAGCGCCGTCGCCGTGAGGCGGGTTCACGTTCGGAGGCAGGAATCCCGCCAGCGGATCCTCGGTCGGTTGCATCGTGGCCGGATCAAGAGAGGCAAAGCGCCACGTGAGGAGGCCCGTCTCCTGATCCAATTTGGCGTTCACGCGAACGATGAGGTTATTGGCCGGTCGAAGGTCTACGTCCGTGGTGAACTCGCTCAGTCCGGAAGGAGGAACGATCGTCTTGTCGCCGAACCCAATCGGACCGAGACTGAAGGATGCAAGGTCCAGGTTCGACTTGTCGAGTTGATCGGTGATGACCACGTCCTGGGCAGCGGCCGTCGCTTCCGGTCTGTTCTCGAAGAGAATCGTGTAACGAAGCGGGTCCGCACCTGCCAGATACCGCGCCGTTCCTACACCGTCCGACCCTACTTTGTCGTTGGGGTCGTATGAATTGACGCAGTCCCTCTGAAGCGAATCTGTCGAGCCCGGTGTCTTGGGGAAGAAGACCCCACCACACGCCGACACCGTTTCAACGATGACTCCGCCGGTTCCCACCACTAAGTCGGCGACCTTGACGGCAATCTTGATTGCTTTTCCGACCGGGAATATGTCGGCCGCACAATTGACAGCAGCCAGAAGAATATTACCGATGAAGGAAGATGCCGACATCGGCGATCTCGTGGCGGTGGGAACAATCAGATTCACCATCAGATCGAATGCTTGCAGGAGGCACTCCGCTCCGGGAATGATTTCCGTGAGAATCGTTGATGCCAGCGCTACCAGCGCAGCAATGCAATCGCCTGTCTGATTCAAGGGGGCGCCCACCGATGCCCGGATCGTCACGCCTCCGCAATCCGTACCGGGATTTCTGATCGTCACCGGGATCGAACCCGTGCCCCCGGGTGGAACGTTCACGATGAGCGGGATGACCGTTTCCGCCTCGTTCTGAGGCGTGTTCGGGTTATCAGGGATATGAAAAGTCACCGGCAGCAGGGAGAAATCGACTGGACCATTCAACTGCAACAGTGGCTGATGGAAGATAGGAATGCCGAACTCGAAGCTGATCCCTTCAGGAATGCGGATAAAGATCGGAAGCAGCGCGTCTGTGTTTCCACGATTTCCGTAGGTGACGACGACTCTCTCGGTTCCCCCCGGTCGGAAATTCGTTCTGCCGACGATGTCGACGTATGCGCCTCCCAGACGTCCTGCCTCGACGGTGAAGCTCTCGCGGAGCATCGCAGACGCGCCACCGGGGTTCGTTACCACCACGTCCCATAGTCCGTTCTGTTTTCCCTTCAGGTTGAAGGTAGCCGTGATCTGGATTGCTCCTGTCACAGCAGGAAACTGGCCCACGATATCCGCGTGTGCAGCGCGGGAGAGCTTCACGGTCGCACCGCTCTTGAACCCCAAACCGTGCACAGTCGCTGTAACAGTGCCTGTGTCACCGCCCTTATTTGGCCCGATCGCCGAGACAAGGAATTCCTCGGCGACGGGCGTAATCTTCGATACAAACGCACATTCACAAGCTGTCGGGATTGTTGGCCGTAAGGATCCTGGTGTCGTGCGAAAATCCATCGAGCTGGTATTTCCCGTCACATAGGCGTCGCCACTCGCATCCACAGCAATCTTCGCGTGGTAGTCCTGGCTAATGCCGCCCAGGTAAGTCGAGTAAACGAGACCGCCAGCACCTGCGACACCTGGATTCAACTTCGCAACAAAAACATCGGGACCCGCTGCTTGAAGCTGAAAAGGCGCCTTCACAGGAAAATCAGCGGAGTTAGTCGATCCGCTCACGTAGACGTTTCCGGAAGGATCGAGGGCGATGCCAGTGCCCTCATCATTGAGGCCGCTGCCGCCAAGATAAGTGGAGTAAACGAGCGCTTCTTTACAATTGATGTTGCGCGCGGCCTCCGGCGTGCAGGCCGAGGGGTTCAGATTCAGCTTCAGCACGAACGCGTCGTCTAACCGGCCGACGGCATCGGTTTTTCCAACCGGCTGAAACGCGTCGGGAGTGGTCGGGAAATCGGTCGACCCGGTGTGTCCTGTCACATACACGAGGCCGGAAGAATCGACAGCGATGTCGTTGCCCCGTTCGCTGCGCTGGCCGTCGTTGCCGTCGACATAGGTTGAGTAGAGGAGGGATTCCTTGCAAAGAGTGTTTGTACTGGAATCCGGCGTGCAAGTCGGAGGATTGGTATCGATCTTCATGACTAAGATCGCACGTCGCGAACCCGTTAGGCCGATCCTCACACTTCTCTGAAAAGCCTTCTCCGTTGTGGGGAAAGTGCCTTGACCGCTCGCGACCAGATACGCATTGCCCAAAGAATCCAGGGCAAGGCCGCCAGAGTATGGAAGGTTGCCCGACGAAGGCGATAAGTAGGTGGAGTAAGCCAGCGAAGCTGCGCCGACCGCATTCGTGTTCAGCTTCGTCAGAACCGTTCCGCCAGACGTTCGAAAGGCATTGTTCGTTGTCGGGAAATCAGTCGATTCCGTGTCCGCAGACACGTAGGTGTTGCCGAAAGGATCGACTGCCAGTCCGCCGCCAAACGCGTATTCAGCGCGGCTGCCGCCGAGGTAGGTTGAATAGAGCAGCGCAGAGCCAGTCGCGTTCAGCTTTGTGACGAAGAGCTCCCGGCACTGAACGAACTGATTGTAAGACGTGCATGTACCGTTGGCATTGTGGGCATTCGCCTGGAAGGGATTCACGGTGGGGAAATTGGTCGAGTCCGTGTGACCCATCACGTACGCATTGCCGGATGGATCGACGGCGACGCCGAAGCCTTCATCGGGTCCGTTCCCACCGAGGTAGGTCGAGTAGACCAGGGCGGAACCTGCTGCATTCAACTTCGCGATGAATGCAGCACCATTGGTCTGGCCGGGAAACAGAGCATTTTGTCTCGGAATGCCTCCGAAAACGACAGCGCCGGCGATATAGGCATGGCCTGACGAATCGACTGCGATGTCGTTTCCAAAAACACGGCCGTCGCCGAAGTACGTGGAGTAGGACAGCACCGGATCGATCACCAGCGCCCGCGACGGGTCATACTCCGCGATCTCAAAGCCGACTCGATTCCTCCCCGTTATCTTGTAGCCGCCCTTAACCTCACGCCTCGCCCCGTTTTCCTCCTGATAAATGACGGGCTTGTGTTGGCGAATCTCGCCACCGACGGTCTTGAGAACAAGATCACCTCGGCTATCCACGCGCAG
>Ga0184623_10001441_pt1 | contig 10291 bp, 11 predicted proteins | sample PLM1_100_b1_FD_133138 | JGI IMG/M metagenome (GOLD analysis project Ga0184623, IMG submission 133138) | Groundwater sediment microbial communities from an aquifer in East River, Colorado, USA - PLM1_100_b1 | ecosystem: Environmental > Terrestrial > Soil > Riparian zone | place: USA: East River...
GGACAGGTCCTGTGCATCGTCGAAGCGATGAAGTTGATGAACGAAATCGAGTCGGAGGTAAATGGGCGGGTCACGAAAATTCTGGCCGAAAGCACTAAGCCAGTGGAGTATGGCCAGGCGCTCTTCCTCGTCGACCCGACAGCCACCCCCTAGCCCTCTTCTCTCGACCCACATCGGAGTACTCACGTGTTCAAAAAAGTGTTGATAGCCAATCGCGGTGAGATCGCGCTCCGGGTGATTCGGGCCTGTAAGGAACTCGGCATTAAGACCGTGGCGATCTTTTCTGAGGCCGATGCGGCAAGCCTCCATGTGCGCGCAGCCGATGAGAAGATCTGCGTCGGGCCTCCCGACGCCGCTCTCAGCTACCGAAATATTCCCAACGTCCTGAGCGCGGCCGAGATCACCGGTGCGGACGCCGTCCATCCCGGCTATGGATTCCTCTCCGAGAACGCCCACTTCGCCGAAGTCTGCGAGTCCATCGGCGTCAAATTCATCGGCCCCACGTCCGAACACATCGCCCTCCTAGGCGACAAAGCCAAAGCGCGCGATATCGTTGCCCGCCGAGGCTTACCCGTCACACCTGGCAGTCCCGGTGAGCTGAAGAGCGAACAGGGAGCCCTCGAAGCCGCCACCAAGATCGGCTATCCCGTCATCATCAAAGCCTCAGCCGGTGGAGGCGGACGCGGCATGCGCGTCGTGAACAAGGCCGAAGACCTCACGCGCGCGTTTCAAGCCGCGCAGGCCGAGGCGAAGACTACATTCGGCAACGATGCAGTCTACCTCGAACGATATTTTCTCGAGCCTCGCCATATTGAAGTGCAGATTGCCGCCGACCATCGTGGGCATATCGTGCATCTCGGCGAGCGCGACTGCTCGATCCAACGCCGCCATCAGAAGCTTCTCGAAGAAACGCCGTCGCCCGCCTTCGACGAGAAACTCCGCCGGGAAATCTGCCGCGTCGCCGTCGAAGCTGTCAAAGCCGTACACTACCGGAATGTCGGCACCGTCGAGTTCCTGCTCGACAAGGATCACAACTTCTTCTTCATGGAAGTGAACACCCGCATCCAGGTGGAACATGCGATTACCGAAATGGTGACCGGCATCGATCTCATCAAGGAGCAGATCAGGCTCGCCGACGGCCAATCCCTCTCGTTCAAGCAACAAGACATCAAACTCAACGGGCACAGTCTCGAATGTCGCATCAACGCCGAAGACCCGGAAAAGTTTACGCCCTGTCCCGGAATGGTCACGAAGTACAGCGCGCCAGGCGGATTCGGCGTTCGCGTCGACTCGGCGATGGAACCGAACATGATGGTCGTCCCGTTCTACGATTCGATGATCGCCAAAGTCATCACGCACGGACGGGACCGGCAGGAATCCATCGCCCGCATGCGCCGAGCCCTCGACGAGTACGTGATCGAAGGCATCAAGACGACCATCCCGCTGCACAAACGTATCCTCAACGACCCCGACTTCCAAAAGGGCCACGTCTCCACCACCTTTCTCGAGCGCTTCCTCGCCGGCTAAATACTCCCAGGTAGTTCATTGACACAATGCGCCAGGCTGTAAATCATCGCGTATATACACCAGAACGCAGAGGAGGGCATCCTCATGGTCTCAAAGAAAACACGGCTCTTTATGAGCGGGAATAGCCAAGCCGTCAGAATTCCGCGGGAATTTCAACTCGAGGGTGAGGAAGTCGAGATTCAGCGACGCGGCAATACCCTCGTCATTCGCCCGAAGAAACTTTCGTGGGCGCCGCTCACGGACAGCCTGAAGAAGTTCACGGCAGACTTCATGGAGCAGGGTCGCCGGCAGCCTGCCATCCAAAGGCGGAAGCGCTCCTTCACATGAAGCTGATGCTGGATACCAATATCCGCATCTACCTCATCAAGCATCACCCTCTCTCTGTACTCGAACGATTCCTCTCACATCCGGTCGGTGACATCGGCATATCCAGCATCACTGTGGCGGAGCTCGATTACGGAGCAAGCAAGAGCCGGCATACCGCGAAGAATCGTATTGCACTCGATCAGTTTATCTCCCCACTCGCTGTCGCCGCGTTCGATCGAGAAGCCGCAGCGGCCTATGGCCGGCTCCGTGCCGCCCTTGAACAGAAGGGAACGCCCATCGGAGCTGTGGATTTATTGGTCGCCGCCCATGCTCTGAGTCTTGGTGTACGCCTTATTACCAACAAGGCGAGAGAGTTTCGACGATTGCTGGGCCTCCGAGTCGAGAACTGGGTCTAGCAGGATAAGGTTGGGCGGGTGAGAAATCTGGACTTTTTGAGCATCCTGCTACGAAGTACCTCGGGCAAGTATAATAGGTACATTGAGTCATTCTTTGGAAACGACCGTCGTCTTGTGCGTTTCCCCTCTTTTTCTGGCTAGCTCATCCACTTTTACCCAATGTACAATTACGCTCTATGAGTCTCACTTGCCGCTCTCACCGGTTATCCGGTCTATATGTCATCCTCGATCCCTCAGTTTGTCCAGAAAGACCGCTGCGTGATGTGCTGACGCAATCTGCCAAAGCAGGCGCGCGAATCTTTCAGTACCGCAACAAGACCGCATCGATGAAGGACGCCTACGTGGAAGCTTTGGCGCTCAGACGAGCTGCTGCGAAGGCAGGTGTACTCTTCATCATCAACGATCGCTGCGACTTGGCCCTGGCCGTGGATGCCGATGGCGTGCATCTGGGGCAAGGAGACTTGCCGCTCGACTTGGCGAGGAACGTGCTGGGCCCGAATAAGCTGATCGGGATCTCCACGCACAATCCCGACCAGGTGCGGGAGGCCACCGCCGGGAAACCGGATTATCTGGGCTTTGGTCCCATCTTCAAACCCGGTTCCAAAGAGGACCACGACCCGGTGGTCGGGCTTGAGGGGTTACGTGCGATGCGTTCGCTCACGTCGTTGCCCGTCTTTGCGATTGGTGGCATTCAGATCGACCAGGCAGGGGAGGTGATGCGCGCTGGCGCGCATGGCGTTGCGATCATTGCAGCGATCCTCAAGGCCCCGGATATCAGCCACGCCGTGAAAGCGTTCCTTGCCAAGATGCCAGGACCAACCACGCCAGCTTCGTGATCGGAGCGGTCCCCGCGAGGCGGACCAAACCTTCGTTCCAATTTTGATTCACGCTCGGGCTGTAGGGGAGAGGGCCCACCACAGGAACCCCGGCAAGCCGTCGAAGGAGACTCACGGTCGACTGTTCTTGCACGCGAGCGGTCTTTGTATGTAGCGGTCGATGTTGATTCAAGACCAACGCCACGATGGGAATCTTTCGCCGGCGGAGCGCCTGAAGCGTCAACAACGCGTGATTGATTCCCCCCAAGCCCGACTGTCCGACCACAATGGCAGGCAACTTCATTCGATAGATTAGGTCTGATACGTTAAGTGACGACGTGATAGGCACATGCACGCCGCCCACACCTTCCACCACCGCAAGCGCATGCTTCTGACGCAGGGCACGGAAAGCTCGTATGATGGTCGCCACTCGCACGGTCGTTCCCTCCGCTCGTGCGGCTGAGAGCGGCGCCACGGGGAGTCGAAAGACATAGGGACAAACTTCTGCCATCGAATCATGGCCTCCAGCCGCTCTTCGCAACCGTGCTCCATCAGACTGAGCCTTGGCCGATCGCGAGACCCCTGTCTCAATCGGTTTCATGACGCCCACATCGATCCCCCGTTGACTCAGACACAACACGAGCGCAGACGTGACGAGTGTTTTCCCAACCCCCGTATCGGTCCCGGTGATAAAAATCCCTCGCGGGCTCGAATTGTGAGCTTGCTGTTTGGCTCGTCGCATAGTTTGGGATCTAGCGGGCTGTAAAAATCTATTGTGGCATGTCTAGAAAAACAGAACAGCCCCTTGCAGGATGCTCAAAAAGTTCAGACTTCTCACCCGCCCAACCCTGGCGCGCCGAAACGCGCCTTGTTCCGAGCGAGGGTTTTCCGATTCCTTATACCTCTCGGGGAGTGGCCAAGGCTGCCCTTTACTGCGCGCATCGAGCGACCACCGCTTCATCGTGGGGGCTCTGCGAGCAAGAAGGGCACCTGGCCGCTCCCCGCCCACTTTTTCAGCATCCTGCTAAAAGATTCGGCTATCACAGTTCCACACCTGTCCCGACACATCGCTAAGTTGCGCCAGATGAAAGACAGTCTTGGCAACTTCCTCTCGTGACGGCGGCCGGCCCAACGCATGGCCGCTCCAACTATCGCCTGCCGGCATGGCCCCTTCAGACAGTCCCGTCTTCTGCCAGCCAGGTAAGAGAAGATTCACACGGACGTTACCCGCTCCCCACTCTTGGGCTGCAGTGCGCACCAGACCGGTGAGACCGGCTTTTGACGCTGCGTAGGCTGCTTGTCCCGTTGAGCCATGGAACCCGGCATGCGATCCAATCACGACGATCGCCCCGCCGCCGCGAGCGAGGAGGGGAGGGGCCATGGCGCGGAGGCAGTGAAATGTTCCCGTCAGATTCGTGGCCAACACCTCGGCCCAATCTCCTTCATCTTGTCGAAGAAGGAGATGGCTCCCTCCGATTCCGGCATTGCAGACAAACACCGACGGCATAGGTGCCTGGCGGCAGGAGGCTTCCACCATCCGCTGCACCGTATGCGACTCGCGAATATCGGCTTCGTAGAGTGTCCCGGCTCCACCGGCGGCTACCATTTGCGTAAGCGTGCCCTCGGCCCCTGCCTTGTTTTGATGGTAATGTACCCCGACAGACCAGCCGGCCGCCGCAAAGGCCATGCTGATCGCTCGACCAATCCCTCCGGACGCACCGGTCACAAGCACCGCATGTGTGAATTCACTAGCTGGACTTGTCATCTCTATGGCTTGTCACGCAATTGGACGATTGGGAAATCCTACGTTAATTTCCCTGCATGCCACCAAACAGAACGGCTTAGACGAAAAGAAAACCGTTCTGCAGGATGTTCAAAAAGCTCCTCCAGCAAGGCCGCAGCGAGTGAAGGCCCGATGCGTACCCTTGGGGTACGTTGAGGGTCTGAACGATGCGAGAACGACGCCGGAGGACTTTTTCAACATCCTGCTAAGGATTATGGGTGGGATATCGCATGAAGGCAAGCCTGCGGTCGAGACATGGACTAGCCCGATCTCCTTCCCTTGCCGCCTCCAGGATTCCTATGGTACGGTCACCTAGGAGCCTGTCCGACATTGCCTTCGTGACGAGGCGAAGGAGATGCGGCCAGATGCTAGGCCGCAGGCCCGGAAAAACCGGAGGCGTATTCACTGGAATACGTTGAGGATTTTTCAGGGCCGAGAATGTCGCAGATGGTTGCGGATCGTTCGCCGCAGTAGAACGGTCGATGTCGGACAGGCTCCTAGCGTTCAACCAGTGGAGGATTTTGCGCATGCCGATGAAGACGCCGGGATATCGAAGGGCCCTCATGCTGGGAACAGCTTTGCTGCTCGTCTGGAGTACCTGGTCAGCGCCTCTTGCAGCGGAAAACGCCGGTATCATTGCCCAGTCCGCCGACTACTTCCCCGATCAGATTGGGAACGAATGGCACTATCGTGGCCAGGCTACTGAAGGGCCTCTGCAAACGATTGAGCATAAATTCTTCTCCAACGTGTCCTCGGTCACCGGCACGAAAGACATCAAGGGCATGACGGTCACCGTGTTCCACGATACCAATCCGGGCAACCATGGCCCAATGGATAGTTTCTATCGCCGTGACAGCGTCGGCATTGTCTATTACGGCTCGGACCCGGGCACACCCTTTGAAAAACAGCTCGTGCCCTATCAGATCGTGCGCTTCCCCATGAAGGTCTCGTCGTCTTTCCCTCAATTCAACCGCAAGGAGCTGGATTTTGACACCGACCTGGATCGGGACGGCATCAACGAAAAGGCCGATGCACAAGGCGATGCCACAGTGCTGGGACAGGAATCGGTCACCGTGCCGGCCGGCACGTTCAAGGATGCCGTGAAGGTGGAAGCGCGCATGCACATGCAGATTCATCTCTCCGGCGCGAAGAGGACGGTCCAGGGAACTGATGTGATGACCGCCTGGTTTGTGAAGGGTGTGGGGTTGGTCAAGTATGCCGAGCGGCAGGAACTCTCGCCGTTGGACGACCGGGGTGTGGTCACGGATATCATGGAAGAACTGGAATCTTACGAGATCAAGCCGCCGAAGGCCTCACTCGGGCGGCGCGAATCCTCGACGGAGGGTCTGCTCGCTAACGACGCGGGTGACCACGAATTGCGTCAGGTACTCTTCACCTCCGGCTTTCGCTCCGACTCCGGAGAGCCGATGGCCCCCAAACGGCTGGCGTCCGACTAACGCACCCGTGATCGGACGATTTAGATAGAGATTCCCGACATCGAACCGTTGCCGTGCCAGTTCCAGATTGGCAGGGCTTCGTGAATAGACTCCTCCGGTGAGTGCATAGGCCGCTGAATTCGCCAGGGTCAGCGCTTCTTGAAAGGAAGCGGCCTTCATCACCGCGAGGATCGGCCCAAAGATTTCCTCTTGGGCTACTCGATGTGTCGGCGCCACATCCGCGAAGACCGTCGGCCCGATACACCACCCTGGTCCCGTCACAATCCCTTCCACCAGCAGGCGGGCTTCCTTCTTCCCAATCTCAATGTATTCCTGAATCTTTGCCTGCGCTCGACGATCAATCACCGGCCCGACCTGCGTGCCCGGCTCTTCAGGATTTCCGACCCTCAGGCTCAGCACCGCCTCTTTGAGGCGATCGAGAAAACTATTGTAGATCGCGGCATGCACGATCGCCCGCGAGCAGGCGGAGCATTTCTGACCCGCATAGCCGGTGAACGATGAGACTACTCCGGTGATCGCATCATCGAGATCCGCGGTCTCATCCACAATGATCGCGTTTTTTCCTCCCATCTCGGCCAGCACCCGTTTGACCATTTGTTGCCCCGCCGTAAAGGTACCGGCGTCTTTCAGGATGCCGAGCCCCACGTCCTTCGAACCGGTAAATGCGATTGTCGTGATCTCAGGATGAAGCACCAACGCCCGTCCGATGTCGGGCCCACCCGGCAAACAACAGAGTACCTCCTCAGGCACACCAGCCTCCCACATGATCTCCGTGAGCCAGTGCCCCATCATTGGCGAGCGCTCTGAGGGTTTGAAGATCACGGGATTCCCGGTCACGAGCGCCGCCGACACCAGGCCGGCGGGAATCGCCAGCGGAAAATTCCACGGGGCGATGACGGCCGTCACCCCACGAGGGCTATAGAGTCGCTGGTTCAGTTCACCCGGCGCCTGTCCTAACCGTCTTTGGGGAGCAAGCCTGCGCCAGTCTGCCGCATAAAATTCCAGAAAGTCGATCGCTTCCGCGAGATCCGCATCCGCTTCCCGCCATGGCTTCCCGCATTCCAATATTTCCCATGCTGCCAACTCATCGCGCCGCGTCCGCATAAGCGCAGCCGCGTCACACATGATGTCCGCTCGTCGTTCCGCTGTGGTATCGCGCCAGGATTCCCAAGCCTGAACAGCTCGGTGCACCGCCTGTTCGACATCCTCCGAACTCGCGCCGGGCAACCGGCCCACGAGTTCATCCGGACGTCCGGGGTTGCGAGACTCGATGAAAGGCCCCGTCAGGCGCAGTCCTCCGGACGACGCAGTCCACTGTCGGCCCAGTTGCGACCGTACGGTCACCAGGGCCTGCTGCATCGCCACTCGGCTGTCGGCCTGCGCAAAATCCCGCTGCGGTTCATTTCGAAACTCCTGGATACCGGCTCGATGAGACGGCTGATTCTGACTCAGTCCCTCCTGAACAGGCGGAGCCAACAACGTGCTCAAAGGCTGGGATTCCACATACTCTTTTCGCAGGAACGATTCATTCGAGGTGTTTTCCAGCAATCGCCGCACGAGATAGGCCATGCCTGGAAGCAGATCACCCACCGGGGTATAGAGTCGCAATCGACGCCCATACTGCGTGACCGCCTGCTGAAAGGGCTCGGCCATGCCGAAGATCATTTGATATTCCCAGGTCTCTGGAGGGAGCCCAAGCGATTCCGCCACCGCCTCGATGTAGGCCAACGTACGGAGATTATGTGTCCCGAAGGCCGGTCGAATCAGGGATGTCTGAGATAAAATAAGATGCGTGAGCGCTTCATAGTTGGCATCCGTCTCCATCTTGTGTTCAAAGAGAGGGACAGCCCAGCCTCGTTGCCGATAGCGGATCATGTCCGAATCCCAATAGGCCCCCTTCACCAGTCGAATGGTGATGGGCGCCCCACGCAGGCGAACCCAGGAAAGGAGTCCCTCGATATCTCGTTCCGTTTCCCGATGGTAGGCCTGCAACGCGAGACCCGCATACGGATAGTCCTTGTAAGAAGGCTCCGCGAAGATCTTGGTGAAGATCTCCACCAGCAATGCTTTCGTATCGGCTTGGTCCATATCGAAGATCAATGAAGCGGGGAGGCGCATCGCCAGATCAAGGATGGGTCGAAGCCGCGCCGCCACAGAATGGTAGCTTCCTTCTGGATCGATCGGGTCGAGATGCGGAGAGAGGGCGGAGATTTTGATGGAGAGCTGGACCTTCGGTATCGGTCCGAGATGGTCCCGCTCCAGCAAGGGAAGGGACGGCCACAAAGCCGACTCGCGCGCGAGCAGGGTCAGGGCTTCCACACAGCGATTGCGGTACCGATCAGCCTCACGATCGCTGATGGTGGCTTCGCCCAACAAGTCGATCGACCAGGCTCGCCCATGCTGCCAAAGATCGCTCAACCGCGGCGCCGCTTCCTCGACTGTCGCTCCGGCAATAAAGGTGCGCGCGATGTGCTCGACCTGGCTTCTGATTGCCTTGCCGCTGAGCCGGGCCCCCAAACTGGTGGCGGAAAGGGCTTTGAGCCCCCATTGGCCGCCGAAGAGTGCTGTGTCTCCATCGCCCAAATACTCGCGAGCCAGCGCGACCACCTGCTCGTCGTCTGTGACCGAGGGCAGGACATCAATGAATCGAAACAGCTTTGTCTTGAAGCGGCTGTCCTGCATGGCCAGATTGAGGGCCGTTTGCGACCACCAGCGGCCCTCAAAAAGAGTCGGAGTTCGACCGGCAGAGAGACGCGCGAGCTGTTCACCGATACGATAAACCACAGGTTCGAGAGGGGAAGAAATTGTCGGCATCTGCACCCCCACTGGCAGTGAGACGAAAGAACACCATCAGTATACACTGCGAGCATTCTGTTGAAACGTTTGCACAAATTTGGTATACTGTGTTCACTGCTTCGTCCTCCCCGTCAGATACTCCGGTGAAGCGATGGATGAGTGCTCCCAAGGAGAAGTAATGCTCGCTACAACGACTGAAGCCACACCGAACGAAGACGTGTTTGTACCGTTAAACTTGGCTCTATTCTGCGCCATTGTGGCAGCTACGGTTATCGGCATCCCACTCTACGGATACTATTTCGGGTTCAGCCTCTTCGACTGGGTCCTGTCCTTGGTGATGTACATCGTCACGGGCATGGGCATCACCGTCGGCTATCATCGGTTGGTGTCACACCAGAGTTTCGAATGCCCGAACTGGGTCAAGGCCTGTATTCTCGTCGCCGGTGGTTGGGCGATGCAAAATTCTGCCCTCACATGGGGCGGTGACCATATTCGCCATCACGCCAAGACTGATGAAGAAGAAGATCCCTACAACGCCACCAAGGGATTCTGGCACAGCCACTGCGGCTGGCTCTTTTACGATACCCCCTATCGCACGGAGAAGTACGAGATCCGTCTTCGCCGCGACCCTGTCGTGATGTGGCAAGATCGCTACTACTGGCCGATCGTGGTCACAGGGCTTCTGCTGCCCTTTGCCCTTGGTGTCTGGCACGGCGGCTGGCAGGGCGGCATCAGCGCCTTCCTATTGGGCGGTCTCTTCCGGATGTTCATGGTGCTGAATTCCACCTTTACGATCAATTCACTCTGTCACATGGTGGGGACACAGCCCCACAGCACGCAGGACAGCAGCCGCGATAGCTGGCTGGTCTCCTTCGTCAGTTTTGGCGAGGGTTATCACAATTTTCATCACGCCTACGCGCGCGATTTTCGCAACGGACCGAAGTGGTACAATTTCGACCCCTCTAAATGGATCATTTACACCTTCTCACTGATCGGGCTTGCGACCAATCTTCGCCGCAACGACCCCACCGTCGGGTAATCAGTTCGCGAAAAACTCTCCCGACCGAATATGTGATCTTTCCTCTAGGCATTCCCCCATTGCGCGCGCACCCATAGCGCAATAACCCGCATTATTCAGGACGATTCGTCGCGAAATCGCTGAGCCGCGTCGCGAGACCGGCGCGCGGAGCC
>Ga0184623_10001442_pt1 | contig 10290 bp, 7 predicted proteins | sample PLM1_100_b1_FD_133138 | JGI IMG/M metagenome (GOLD analysis project Ga0184623, IMG submission 133138) | Groundwater sediment microbial communities from an aquifer in East River, Colorado, USA - PLM1_100_b1 | ecosystem: Environmental > Terrestrial > Soil > Riparian zone | place: USA: East River...
CCCCAACCACGGGGGGGCGTTCAGTCGGCCGGAGTCGCGGTCGCCGCGGCCGCGCTGCTGCTTGTCGGGCCCGTCTACGCCGCGCTGGTGATGAGCATCGGCGCTGCGATCGGAAACGGCCTGCTGCACCGGCGCCCACCGCTCAACACGGTGTTTAACAGCGGCCAATACATTCTCTCGATGCTTGTCGCAGGCGCCGTGGCGCGCCTGTTGGATCCGGAGATCCTGCCGTTCAACGCACCGCTCTTCCACGGCGCAACTGACGTCCGATTCTTGCTTGCATTTCTCGCCGGCATCACCACGTACATCGTCAGCAGCAGTCTGTTTGTCAGCGGCATGGTAGGGTTGCTGCGCGGCGTGAGTTTCGTGGACGTGTTTGGCGCCAGGATCCTGTGGGAGCTCGTCAGCAACGTGGCCTTCGGTGCGATTGGCCTCGTCACCACGCTGATGTACGTGCGCGCGGTACCCGTCAGCGCTGCGTTCCTGGCCGTGCCGCTGCTGCTGGTGAGCTACATCCTCTTACTCTACACAACCCGCAAGCAGAGCTATCAGGAGCTTGAGGCCCTCCAGGCCGTCAGCCGAGCATCTGCGGCGCTGGACCTGGAGCATCTGTTCCAGACCATGCACGAGCAGATCAGTCGCATCATGCCGGCCGATGCATTTTACGTTGCGCTGCTTGATCCCTCCCGCGAGATGCTCTCGTTCGAGTACCTCGTCGACTCTGGGGAGCGATTCCCGCGTGAAATCCATCCATTAAATACCGTCAATAAGGAGATTCTCTCGCGAGGCCGTGCGACGATGATCACCCGTGATCCGGCGACACTGGATGCGGACGATCTGGGCCGTGTGGGCCGTGTCGATCGTGCGAGCGCGTCCCTGCTGTTCGTTCCACTGGCGCGGGGCACTACCGTGATCGGGCTGATGTCGGTGCAGGCCTACACCTTCCAGGCGTATTCGGATCGAGACCTCAAGCTCGTCGCGGCCCTCGGAGCACAGGCGGCAACCGGCATCGAGAACGCCCGACTGCTCGAAGCAGCACGCCACCGAGCCACCGAGATGGATTTGCTGAACCGCGTCATGAGCGCCGTCTCGGGGGCGCCCGATCTGAAGCAGCGATTTCGTCGCGTCGTCGAAGAAGTGTCCGCGGCGTTCGGTTACACGCACGTCAGCATTTACAGGCATGAGGGTGACTACCTCAACCTGGAGGCTCAGGTCGGCTACCGCGACGCGTACGATACCATTCACATCACAAAGGGCGTCATGGGTCGCGTCGCACGCAGCGGAAAGCCCGTGTTAATCGCCGACGTCAAGCAGGATCGTGACTATATCTCCGCGTCCTCGGACGTGCAAAGCGAGGCCGCTGTGCCGATCATGGTGGACAACAACGTCATCGGTGTGCTCAATGTGGAGGCCAACAGTGTCCGCCCGCTTCAACCGACCGATCTTGAGCTCCTCACCATGCTGGCCGGCCAGCTCGGCGTGGCGGCACGTAACGCCATCCTGTATGAAGAAGCCCAGCGCTCGCGCGACGAACTTTCGGTGTTGTACGAAGCGGTGAAGGCCGTCAGTAGCTCGCTCGAACTGGAGACCGTCCTCAACAATCTCGTGCAGGTGAGCTGCCGCGCATTCGGCTACGAGTACGGAGCTATCCTGCTGACCGACGACCGCACGGGGGAGTTGACCGTCGAGGCGATTTACGGGTATACGCCCGAGACCCTCGGGATGCGGGTCCCGGTGGGCAAGGGCGTTACAGGGACGGTGCAGCGAACCGGAAAGCCCGAAGTGGTTGGCGATGTGACAAAGGATTCCCGCTATGTCAAAGCGGACGACCGGGTCGTGGCAGAAGTGGCCGTCCCGCTGATCAGCGAGGGCCGGGTCATCGGTGTGTTCAACGTCGAGAGCACCAGGCGCGGAGCGCTGGGCCAGCGAGACCTCGAGTTACTGACGACGCTGGCGGGATATGCAACGATCGCCATCGAGAATGCGCGGTTGTACCAGCAAGCGAAGCACCTGGCGATCACCGACGGGCTGACGGAATTGTTCAATCACCGCTACCTACACCAGGCGCTCGAGCGCACGCTGGAGCGCTGCAACCGCAGCGATCAGCCGCTGGCCGTCATCATGCTGGAGATCGACAAGTTCAAGCGCTACAACGATACCTACGGCCACCAGCGCGGGGACGAAGTCCTCCGCATTGTTGCGGAGCTCTTGCGCAAAGGGAGCCGGCCCTCGGATATCGTCGCCCGCTACGGGGGTGATGAGTTCATGATCGTGCTGCCCAACACCGGCAAGGATATCGCCCAGGATGTGGCCGAGCGTCTGCGCCGCGCCGTGGAAGCATATCCGTTCCGCCTCGGCGAGAACATCGTCACCGCGGTCACGCTCAGCGTCGGCGTCGCGGCCAGCCCGATCGATGGGACGACCGTGGATTCTATTGTCGATGCCGTGGACCACGCGGAGTACACCGCGAAACGATCCGGCGGCAACAAGGTGCACCTGGCGGAAGCCTACTCGTAAAGCGGGATAAAGGGATAAGGGGATAGAGGGATAAGGAAACGCCTGTCATATCCCATTATCCCTTTCTCCCCTTATCCCGCCTTTGACTAGATGAGTCTTTCCGTCGGTATCGTCGGTCTTCCCAATGCCGGCAAATCCAGTCTGTTCAACGCGCTCACGCGTGCCGGCGCAGCCGTAGCCGGGTACCCATTTACAACGATTGAACCGCACCATGGGATCGCTGCTGTCCCGGATCCGCGGATCGAAGCCGTGGCCGGTGTCACGCAACCCGATCGAACCGTTCCGGCGACGGTTGAGTTTGTCGACATCGCCGGACTCGTCCGTGGCGCACACTCCGGGGAAGGGTTGGGCAACCAGTTCCTGGCTCACATCCGTGAAGTTGACGCGATCGTGCACGTGGTGCGCTGTTTCACAGCGGCTGATGTCCCGCACGTGGAAGGCGCCGTCGACCCGATGCGCGACATTGAGATCGTGGAAACCGAACTGGCATTTGCGAATCTCGCCAAACCGGTGCTCTACGTGGCCAATATCAGCGAAAACGATCTCCCCGCGGGTCCGTGTGCCGAGTTAGTGGTCGGACATGCCCAAGCTCACGGAGCTATCGCCGTACCGCTCTCGGTGAAACTTGAAGCGGAGGTAGCTGAACTCGGTGGTCGCGAAGGGGACGAGCTCCTGAGAGCGTACGGATTGACCGAGCCGGGCTTCTTCCGTTTGATCCGCGCGGCTTATGACCTTTTGAGCCTCATCACGTTCTTCACCACCGCCTCGCGTGAAGTCCGCGCCTGGGCCGTTCCGTCCGGCACGCTGGCGCCGGAAGCCGCCGGCAAGATTCACACGGACATGTACCGAGGGTTCATCAAGGCAGAGGTGATCGGCTGGCGCGAGCTGATCGAGGTCGGCTCGCTGCAGAAGGCAAGGGATCGGGGACTGGTTCGCGTGGAAGGCAAAGAGTATGTCGTCACCGATGGCGACGTAATGCTCTTCAGATTCGCCGTGTAGCCATCCCCCAAATCCAGTGCTATAATCGGGAAGCCCCGGATGTAAGTTGGGGGCTTCTTTACGTCATTTGGAGGTTTTGGGTGAAGAGTTACGACCTGGTGTTCGTGGTCCGACCCGACCTGGAACAGGATGCGTTCAAAGCGCTCGTGGACCGTGTGACCCAACGCATCACGGACCAGGGCGGCACGGTCGAGGTGGTGGATACGTGGGGGAAGCGACGCATGTCCTTCTCACTCAAGAAAAACCGCGAAGGTGTTTTCGTCCACACACGGTTCTCTCTCGATCCGGGGAAAGTCGCTGAGGTCCGCCGGGCTGTGAACCTTATCGAGGATGTGCTGCGGTCGATCATCACAAACGCCGTGGGAAAGACGCCTGAACCAAAGTCCGCGGAGGCTGCCCCGGTGCCCGCGACCCCGGCTCCCGCGACGACGCCGACCGAGCCACCGACACCGCCGACGCCGAGCGCAGCAGGAGCCTAGCGTGCTCAACCGCATTGTTCTCATCGGTCGGCTGACGCGGGATCCCGAACTCCGGTATGTCCCGAGTGGCCATCCGGTCGCCAGCTTCACGCTGGCGGTGGACCGCCCCTTCGTGAATCAGCAGGGCGAACGCGGAACGGATTTCATTGACGTCGTGGCCTGGCGGCGGCTGGCGGAACAAGTGACGCAGCATCTGAACAAGGGACGGCTCGTCGCAGTCGAGGGCCGGCTGCAGATCCGATCCTATGAGACTCAGGATGGGCAGAAGCGCAAGGTCGCCGAGGTCGTCGCCGACGGCGTACGCTTCCTGGACCGTAAAGCCGTCGGAGCGGGCGCAGCAGGAGCGGGCGCAGCAGTAGAGACGCCGGCGCAAGACGGGGAGCCGGAGCCTGCCGAAGGCGAGGACGACGTTCCATTCTGAGATGATGTTTACACGGAGAGAATATGCCCGAGGGTGATCGCGACAGAGATCGTAGAGGCAAGAAAGAGTGGCGGGGACGCCGACCAAAGCGGAAGAACTGCCAGTTTTGCAGCGAGAAAGCGCAGTTCGTCGACTTCAAGGATGTCATGCGGTTGCGCAGGTTCGTGACCGAGCGCGGCAAGATTCTTCCTCGCCGCGTGTCGGGGAACTGCGCGAGGCATCAGCGGGCGCTGGCCGGAGCTGTGAAGCGCGCCCGGGAACTCGCCCTTCTGCCCTATACTGCTGAATAACGAGAGCGCGCACACGCCGAAGGCGCGCGTACACGACGACGCGCGGGGCGCGAAAGGTTTTGCCGTGGGAGTCCGCGGACTCACCGAAGGCGCTATACTCGCTACCCTCGTCGCCCTGCTCGCTCTCGCGACGCGATATCTGCCGATCATTCAGATCGTCTCCGCATTCGTGTGTCCGCTTCCGCTGACGTTTCTGGTGATTCGCCAGGGCGTACGAATCGCGGTGCTTGCGGCGCTCGTTGCCGCCGCTGTCGGTGCCATCGCAGGCGGGCCGTTGACCGGGGTCGCCATCGTTGCGACGTTCGCGCCCCTTGGGATCGTGCTGGGGCTGGGCGTGCGCAATCGGTGGAAGCCGGTGACCGTCGTCGCCCTGAGCGCAGGCGTGGCGACGGCGTCGGTGCTCATTAACGTCGTGCTCACCCTTGTCATCGCGGGTGTCAATCCATACACAGTCATGATCGAGAGCATGCAGCAGGGCCAGGAGCAGTCGCTCCGCTTGTACGAGCGGTTCGGCCTCGACGCAAAGCAGTTGGAGCAAGCATCGGGGGTGATGAAGCAGGCGTTAGAACTTCTGCCGAGGTTGATTCCCCTGCTGATCGTGGGAAGCGGAGCGTTTGTTGCGCTCATCAACTTTCAGGTGGGGCGTCTGGTGCTGCGGCGCTTCGGGATCGTGACAGAGGCCTTACCCCCGCTCACGACCTGGCGGACGCATCCGATAATCTTGTGGATGCTGCCGGCGGGATTCATGCTGAACTTGATCGGTCAGGCCCTCCATGATGCTTTGGAAACGGCAGGACTCAATCTGTTCTTCCTCGCGCAAATGCTCTTGCTGCTGCAAGGACTGCTCGTCGCGTGGTCGTTCTTTGATCGCTACCACTCCCCAAACTGGTTACGGTGGATCATGATTGCGATCGCGTTCACGCAGCCCGTCTTGAGCGTCGTGATATTCCTGCTTGGACTTGCCGATGCCGGATTTGATCTCCGCGGCCGGTGGAGACTCGCGAAGGAGGCGCGCACATGAAGGTCATCTTGCAGAAGAATGTCCCGGGGCTGGGCGAGCGCGGGCAGATCAAAGAGGTCAAGGACGGTTATGCTCACAACTACCTTTTGCCTCGTGGGCTGGCGGCGGAAGCCACCCCTGGGAACGTGCGGTCAATGACGGGGCAGAAAAAGGCAGTCGAAGACCGCTCAAAACGGGACCGAGAGGATACGGAGCAGCTGGCGTCCCAGATCTCCCAAGTCGTGCTCGAGATCCGAACACGCGCGGGGGAGGGCGGACGTTTGTTCGGTGCCGTGACCGCCCAAAATCTCGCGGACGCGCTCGCGGGGCAGGGTGTGCGGGTATCTAAGAGACAGGTGGAGCTTGACGAACCCATCAAAACAGCGGGATCCTACAAGGTACCCATCAGGATTAGCCCGGGAGTTGTCGTCCGGGTCGAGGTAAACGTCGTCGGGATGGCCTAAATGCATAGAGTGAACAAGATCGTACCCGCCATCAACCCGACCGGCTCGCTGTCGGGGCGCGAGACGCTTCGTCGCAAAGTGGCCGCGCTCTTTGGTATCCTCGATGGCATCTACCCCGCCGAGCGTCTGCAGCGACGAGCCGAGAAGCTCAGCGCGGTCGGGCTCATGCGTAGTCGTCAGCTCGGCCGGCGCGTGCTCGCGTTACAGCGGTTGGTGTTTGACGACCCGAAGATCACCACCATTCCGCGTGAGCCGGAGATCCCGGCGATCCTCGAAGATCTCCAGGAACGAGTGGCCGACCTAATGGCACGCAAGTCGGTGGAGACAGAACTCGACCGACGGGTCGCCGATCGGATGCGCGAACGCCAGGACGATTATCTGCGGGAGATCCGCCTGCAGGTGCTGCAGGAGACGGCAGGTCCAGAGACACCGGCGACACGCCGCAAGCTTGCGGAGCTTGAGCAGCTCGAGCAGGTCCGGCTCGCCCGCACTGCACTCGAAGCGTTGCGGCCAAAGCGGTTGGGACACGTCGTCGGGCAAGAGCGCGCCATTCGCTCACTGCTCGCCAAACTCGCCGTCCCGATCCCCCAGCACGTGATCCTCTATGGACCGCCGGGCGTCGGCAAGACCACCGTGGCGCGACTCGCCCTCGAGGAGGCGAAGCAGCTGCGGCACACGCCCTTTGGGGAGGCCGCCCCATTCGTCGAAGTTGACGGCAGCACGCTGCGCTGGGATCATCGCGAAGCCACCAATCCCTTGCTTGGCTCAGTACATGACCCGATCTATCAGGGTACGCGCCGCGATTTCGCCGACGCCGGCATCCCGGAGCCAAAGCTGGGTCTCGTGACAAAGGCGCACGGAGGCGTATTGTTCATCGACGAGATCGGAGAGCTCGACGCCGTGCTGCAGGCAAAATTGCTGAAGGTGCTGGAGGATAAGCGTGTACGCTTCGAGTCCAGCTACTACGATCGGGACAATCCGCAGCTCCCCGCCTATGTGCGCCGGCTGTTTGATGAAGGCGCACCGGCCGACTTTGTCTTGATCGGCGCGACCACCAAAGAGCCAGAGGAAATCAGCCCAACCTTGCGCTCGCGATGCGCCGAGGTGTTCTTTGATCCGCTGTCACCTGAAGGCATCCAGCGCATCGTCCGTCAGGCGGGCCGGCGTCTGCAAGTGGAGGTCGGCACGGACGTGCCCAGGACAATCAGTGACTACACGATTGAAGGACGCAAAGCGGTGAGCATGCTCGCCGACGCGTATGGCGCCGGGCTCTATCGCCGTCGGGGCAGCGGCGGGTTGCGAATCACGCTGCGTGATCTGCACGACGTGATCCGCTCCGGCCGGCTGTCGGCCAGCGCGCCGGCGAAGGCTTCAGGAGTCCCGGAAGTCGGCAGGGTGTTTGCGCTCGGCGTGACCCAGTACGTCGGTTCGATCATCGAGATAGAAGCCACGGCGTTTCCCGTGGGAAAGCGCCAGCGGGGCACGATCCGCTTCAACGAAACGGCGGGCTCGATGGCGAAGGACTCGGTCTTCAACGCGGCTTCAGTCATCCGGCGGCTCGCCGGCATTGACGTGAGCCACTTCGACGTGCACGTGAACATTATCGGCGGCGGACAGATCGACGGACCGAGCGCCGGACTTGCCGTCGTCCTGGCGATGCTCAGTGCGATTCAACGGAGGCGGCTGCGTCAGGATGTCGCAGTGACCGGTGAGGTGTCGATTCAAGGCAAGGTCAAGCAGGTCGGGGGAATCCCCGAGAAAATCTACGGTGCTCGTCAAGCGGGGATGCGGAAGCTCGTGGTTCCGGCCGAGAACCGCCTCGACGCCCCACCGGATGTAAAGGGCATCGAGGTCGTCTTTGCCTCCTCGGTCGAAGATGTGCTACCGCATATCGTCGTGGGCCGCCGTCCCAGAAAGCGGATCACCCAGGAATAGCTCCTTTGAGTCAATTGCTCACCTTGTCCGCAGGTTATCCACAGTAAATTTCCGAAATTCCCAGCCCTTCCACAGCACCCCCACAAGGTAACCCCCAGCCCAGTCCCTAAGTGCCAAGTAGGCGGGCGGTTTGTCCTTGACAAACCAAACATTTGTTCGATAGTATGCTCTCACTGCGAACGGAGGTTCGCCTGTGTCGATCGTTACCTCCATTGAGCGAGTTCCCCCGCAGAACCTAGATGCCGAGCAAGGGGTACTGGGCTCGATGCTCCTCGACCGCGACGCGATCGCGCGCGTGGTGGAGCTTCTCCGGGCCGAAGACTTCTATCGAGACGCCCACCGCCGAATCTATGAAACGATGGCTGAGCTGTTTGAGCGGGGAGAGCCGGTCGACCTCATTACAGTCACCGACCGTCTCCGGGACAAAGGACAGCTCGACGACGTGGGAGGCGCGGGGTATATCACATCGCTGCTGAATGCGGTGCCAACAGCGGCGAACGTGGAGTATTACGCCCGCATCGTCCTCCAGAAGTCGATGCTCCGGCAGTTGATTGCCGCCGGAACGCAGATCGCCCACATGGGGTTTGAAGGAGAGCAAGATGTTGAAGTGCTGGTGGACCGTGCGGAGAAGCTCGTTTACAGCATCGCCAACCGCAGGCTGCTCCAAGAGTTTCTGCCCATCCGTGAGATCCTGAAGGCAAGCTTCGAGCGGATTGACCGGCGCTATCAGGACAAAGGCACTGTCACGGGCGTCGGCACAGGATTCACTGATATTGATCAACTCACGAGTGGTCTGCAGCCCGCGGACCTCGTGATCGTCGCCGCCCGTCCGGCCATGGGCAAGTGCTTGAAATTCGACGCAGAGATCGTCGATGCATCGAGCGGCGAACTCATCACGATACAAGAGATCGTGACCCGGCGCAGCACGATGCTCTGGACGCTGGATGCGACGGGAACGCTGGTCACGACCTCGCCCTCCCAGTTCGTCGACGACGGCATCAAGCCAGTTTACCGCGTGGCGACAACGTCGGGCCGGTTCGTCGAGACCACCCTGTCTCACCCGTTCCTCACGACACGGGGATGGAAGCCGTTGTCCACGCTATCGGTGGGGGAACCCATCGCCGTGCCGTCGCGCCTGCCGGTATTTGGTGGACTCGATCTTCCTGCATTCGAGGTCAAGCTGCTCGCATATCTTTGTGTCGACACTATGCCCGCGTCCGCAGTGATTGCCACGGACTACGCCGACGCGGTGGCCGTGGCCGAGGCGATCTCCGCAGCGACGAAGCCGACCACCAGAGAACGGGGAACGGGGAGCGGGGAGCGGGGGACTGAAAGAGTGGCAGTCGATCAGGTCGAGTTCCCGCCCGTTCGTGGCGCTTCGCAACCGGAGGTGGAGGCAGCTCTGCTCGCCCGTCACAGGGCGCTGAATGCCACGGGCGAGCATCGCTACATTCCAGACCTGGTCTTCAGCCTGGCGCGCGAGAAGCTGGCGCTCTTTCTCTCACGGCTTCTGGCGTGCTCGAGTGTCGTGCAGATGTCCGATCCGGATTTCTCCCTCACTGTGCGCTCGACGTTCCCATCAGCTCGAATGGCCAAGCAGGCCCGCCATCTCCTCTTGCGCTTTGGAATATTTGCCGCGCAGCGCGCTCAAGAGATGGAGATCAAGGGCGAATCTGTGCGGCACTTATTCAAGGAGATTGGCATCCTCGGACTGGAGCGTCTCCGGATGTGGGCGCGGCACGATCAGGGCCAGTTGCTCGAAGCCGGCGACCTTGCGTGGGATCCAATCAGCGCGATCGACTATGTCGGAGACTTCCAGGTCTACGACCTGACCGTTCCGGAGACCCATAACTTCATTGCCGACGACGTTTGCGTCCACAACACGACCCTTTCCCTGAATATTGCGCAGCACGCCGCGATCACGCACCAGACGCCGGTGGCGATCTTCAGCTTGGAGACGTCCAAAGAGCAACTGGTGCAACGCTTCCTGTGCGCGGAGGCCGATGTGGACGGCAGCAAGCTGCGCACCGGTTTTCTTTCCGATTCGGACTGGCCAAAGCTCGCCCGCGCCATGGGCCGGCTCTCTGAGGCGCCCATCTTCATCGATGACTCCGCGAACATCTCGGTCATCGAGATGCGCGCGAAGGCGCGTAAATTGAGGGCCGAGCACGGGCTCGGATTGATC
>Ga0184623_10001443_pt1 | contig 10286 bp, 8 predicted proteins | sample PLM1_100_b1_FD_133138 | JGI IMG/M metagenome (GOLD analysis project Ga0184623, IMG submission 133138) | Groundwater sediment microbial communities from an aquifer in East River, Colorado, USA - PLM1_100_b1 | ecosystem: Environmental > Terrestrial > Soil > Riparian zone | place: USA: East River...
CTGTGTCCGCCTTCGCCGCCACGGCGCTGGCCGACGGGTCCGACGCTCCACCCACGCCGCCCGAAGAATTGGAGCTGCCGGATCAGCCCATCACGAGCGCCAGCTCGGCTGGTTATCTGCCCGAGTCGTCGGACGTGACGCCCGGCGGGGCGTTCACCGACTCGATCCCGGTGGACGTGCCGGCGGGCCGGGCGGGGATGGCGCCACATCTCGGCACGAGTATCGATGCGGGCCCGGACCGGTTCGTCGTGCTCACGAAGGACAGCCGGGTACTGACCTACACCGCGCGCAATGCGCCGCGGGTCAACTCCGGCGTCGGCTGGGATTTCGGCTGGGTCAACGGCGACAAGACCACCACGACGGTCCGCGACGTGGCTGCTGAGCAGCGAGCGAGATCGGTCAGGAAACGAGATCCGCTATGAGTACTGGACCCCCAGCGCCGGGGGCAGCGAATACCTGCCGCTGCGCATCCGGTACACGTACAACGCCGGCGTGCTGAGCGGCCAGCGCTACGTCGAGTTCACCTACGAGGACCGTCCGGACACCTCCTTCACCTTTCGCTCGGGCGTCCGCTACAACTTGACCAAGCGGGTCAAGTCCATCGACATGTACGCGCCGAACCCCGCCTCCGCGCAACTGGTGTGGAAGTACAACTTCGCCTATCAGCTCAGCCATTCGCGCCACAGCTTGCTCACGTCGGTGGCGAAGTGCGGCGCCAGCGGCGGCTGCACGCGGGCGAAGATATTCGGCTGGTACGACCCGTCGGCGGTGCCGTCGTTCACCGCCAAATCCATCAGCGCGCAGACGCTCAACACGACGGGACCCCGGGAGCCGCGAACCCAGGTCGCGGACCTGGACGGTGACGGCGCGGATGACATCGTCTACACCCCCGGCGGCACGTCCGATGTCAACAGCCCCGCGTACGCCCGGCTCGGGTCGCGAGACTCCGTAGGCACTGTGTCACCGCTGGCCGACCTGCGGAAGCTCACCGGCAACGGGGACTTCCCAGCTAACGCCGTCCTGCGCGACAGCCGCCCGATGGACCGCAACGCCGACGGCAAGGCCGAGTGCATGGCGCGCTACGCAGAGTCGTCCGGCCTGATGGACCGGATCCTCAACTGGGACGCCGCCAACCACAAGTTCGTGTTCGCCGGCTCGGTCCCCCATCCCACTCAGACCGAGTTCGGCGACATGAACGGCGACGGGCGCATCAGCTCGACGTTCGCCACCTGCAGCACCGGCCCGCGGCTCAGCGACGTCGATGGGGACGGCCGGGCCGAGCTGATCGGACCGGTGAAGACCAGCACCGGCAGTTGCTCGTCGGACACCTACCTCATGCGCCTGGGCGACGCCAACACCCAGACCAGCACCACGCCGGCCACCAACCTCGTTGGGGGCGTCCGCTACTACCGCGCCCTGCCGTCCGTCGCCGGGAGTTGGAAGTACAGCATGGGCGATTTCAACGGAGACGGCCTGGAGGACATCCTTGCCATGCCGGGCGACCCCAGCGAGGTCGGCGTGATCCTGTGGGGCACCGGCGCCGGCCTGGTCCTCGGCACGGGGGTCGACATCCCGCGTTCCGGCTACGGGGATCTGCGCATCGCCGACGTGACCGGCGACGGCCGGCTCGACGTCGTGCGCATCGTGAATGGCCAGCTGTGCGTGCTGCAGCAGAAGGCCCGGTATGCCGACCGGCTGGCCACGGTGACCGACGAGGGCAGTATTGGGCGCGGCAGTCGGTGACCTACTCCAGCAGCTGGACCGATCACCCCGAGAAGACAGGCGCCTACACCTGCACCTACCCGCTGGTCTGCCGGCGCCGCGGCATGGTCGTGGTCCGGCGGGTCGACTCCCGGGCGCACTGGCTCGACCCGGCGCCTGGCAACGCCGCGCGGACGCTGTTCTACTCCTACGAGGACCCGGTGACCGACCTGCGCGGCCGTGGCGCGCTCGGGTTCGGCACGTTCCGGATCTGGGATCCGCAGCGTCCCCTCGAGACGGTCATGGCGTACCCGCACCGCCAGCAGGTCGACGGCCGGTACTACCCGTCAGCCAGCCGCCCGGCGACGGTGACGACCGTGGTGCCGATCCTCACTCGGGCGCAGGTCGGCGTCGCGCCGCCCACCGCCACCGCGCGAGTCACCCGGACCTACAACACCGACGAGACCCGCAAGCTGCACAACGGCACCGTCTACGCTGTGTTCGGCGGCGCCTACTCACAGACCAAGGAGTGGCAGCAGACCACTTCGATCGAGTGGGCGACTACGGCAACGTGACCGAACACGACGCCTACACCGCGGGCGGCGTGACCGAGCAGGTCAAGACGCAGTACGACAACCGGATCGGGGATTGGCTGATCAGCCTGCCCACGGTGCAGACGGTCACTCGCAGCGAGTTCGACAACGACCCGCCGGCGGTGACCCGGACCACCGAGCGCCGCTACGACGACCTGGGCCGGCTGGACACCCTCTACGTCGAGAAGGGCAACACCGATCCCGGCATCCCGCAGACCACCAGCTACGACTACGACACCTACGGGGTGCGCCGCGGGGCGAAGACCACCGCCATCGGCCTGCCGGACCGAGAGACCCGCACCGAGTACGCGCCGATGTTCCTCGGTCAGCCCAACGAGGAGGTCTATCCCAGCCAGGTCTGGTCCAAGCACGCGACAGCGGCGTACCGGCCGTCGCAGTGGATGGCCGTGCAGCCCGCTTACGGCGTGGTGGTGGCCAGCATGGACGCCAACGGGGTGCAGACGTCGGCGGTGTACGACGAGTTGGCCCGGCCGGTCCGCGTCGACGCCGACGGGCAGGCGTCGACCACCATCTCCTACGCGTCCCGGCCGGACCAGGGGGTGAGCAGCACCGGCACGATCGTCACCACGACCGCCGCGTCGATCACGTCGCAGTCCGTCACCGACGGTGTCGGCCGCCCAATAACCTATCAGCACACCATCAACTCCCAGGAGTCAGTGGTCCAGGTGGTCGGCCCGACCGGCCAGGAGAGGGACCTGTACTACGACCGCGACGGGCGGCTGAAGATCAGTGTGGACGTGCTGAAGAAGCCCGACAACAGCGTCGAGGACCTGGCCACCACCTATGAGTACGCGCCGTTCGATCAGCTCCACAAGGTGACCGACCACCTCGGTCACATCACCAAGATGCACTACGACGTGCGCGGCCGACGTTTCCAACTCGACGACCCGGACCGCGGCTCGATCGTGAGCAGCTACTTCGGCACCGGCGACCTGCTCAACGAGTACAACGCGGCCGGCGGCCACACCATAACGAACAGCTACGACGACTTGGGCCGGCGGACCCAGTCGGTGACCGAGGACGGCACCAGCACGTTCGGCTACGACACCGCCGCCAACGGCATCGGCAAGCTGGCCCACGCCACGAGCCCGAGCGGCATCAGGACCGACTTCCGGTTCGACTCGGCGGCCCGGCAGGTGGGCCTCGACTACACCGACCAGTCCACCAACACCACCTACCGGACCGACACGCACTACGACACGGCCGGCCGCCCGCGCAGCCTGGAGTACCCGGCGACCGGCGCGGGACGGTTCACCACCCAGTACGACTACAACACCAAGGGCTACATCGAGTCGATCCGGTACGCGTCCCCGGGGCAGAGCGCCCTCCAAACCCTGTGGACCGTGCAGTCCCGCAAGCCCAACCTGGCATTGGACACTGGCCTGCTGGGCGCCGGTGCCGGCGCCGTGACCCTGCACAACACCTACGACAGCCCGACCGGACGGCTGCACAGCACGTCCGCGACCAACGCCGCCGACGCCAAGCTGATGGACCTCACCTACAGCTATTACGCCGACGGCCTGGTCAGCGGGCGCGAGCAGAACGACAGCGTCCGCACCAGGAGCGAGCAGTACGGCTCCGACACCCTCGGCCGCCTGACCGAGTGGGACCTGTTCGACCTCGCCGGCGAGGACGACCACGCCTACACCTACGACGCCATCGGCAACCTGAAGACCATCACCGAGATCGGCGACCGAGGCTCCGGGATCGAGACCCGCACCTACGGCAAGGGCGGCGGGCCCCTGCAGCCGCACACCCTCACCGCGGTGACCCCGCCTGGCGGCGGCGCCACCCAGAGCTACGTCTACGACACCAAGGGCCGGCAGGTCTCCGGCGGCGGTCGCACCGTCACCTACAACTGGTTCGAGCTGCCCAAGACCATCACCAAGGGCGGCCAGACCACGACGTTGACCTACGACGCCTTCGGCCAGAAGGTCAAGGAGTCCGGCCCGAACGGCACCACGTTCTACCTGCCCGGCCTCTACGAGCACCGCGTCTCCGGCAACACCGCCAAAGACGTCTTCTACATCCAGGGCACTGACGGACCCGTCGGACAGGCGGTCTACGACGGAACCAGGACCGAGATCAGCTACGAACTGCACGACCGGCTGGGCAGCGTCGGCGCCCTCGTCGACGCGAGCGGCAACGTCACCCGATCCTTCTACTACGACCCGTTCGGCCAGCGCATCAACCCCGACGGGAGCGCGTTCACCGGCGCCACCGGCGACGCCACCCACGGCTTCACCGGCCACGAACACGACGACGCCCTCGGGTTGATCAACATGAAGGGACGGGTGTACGACCCCGGGACCAAGACATTCCTCACCGGGGATCCGATCGTCAGCGACCAGTCATCGGGGCAGGCCTGGAACCCCTACAGCTACGTCCACAACAGCCCGCTCAACTACACCGACCCGAGCGGCACTGCGGACGTCGGGGACGGCTGGGAAAACCCTTACGGCGACGACGACGGCGACTACGGGGACTCCTTCGGCGACCCGTACGACGACGGCGGCTACGACGATCCTTATGGCTACGACGATCCTTATGGCTACGACGATCCGTACGGCTACGACGATCCTTATGGCTACGATGACCCGTACGGCGACGAAACGGCCCTGGACGACGAATGGGGTTCCGACGGCGACACCCCCGCAACGTCGGACAGCGACGGCTACGATGCGGCCTCATACGACGACGATGCTGACTCTTCGTCGGACGCCGGGCTGTTGGAGCACGAGCTGACCCATGTGGTGGAGCAGAGCGGCGGCCCCATCGACGACGAGGAAGATCCTCTCCCCGGTGATGAAGAATACGAGAAGCTCCGGACGGAGGTTCAGCGGTCGCACACCGGAGGAGGGATCGAGATCTTCGAGCTCGACATGCTGGTGAACGTGGAGCCGCCCGATCCTGAAACCGAAATCCTTGACACCTGCTCACACTTCGCCTCGCCGTGCGAAGTGGACGCGGAGTTGTGGCAGAAGATCGTCAACAAACCCGGTAGTACTTACTGGCGTTATCTGGACGGAGACTGACTGCCGCCGCCGGGCAGCGTCGACCGGTACACCGCCTGCGTCGTGCGTCCCGGTCGACCAGTGGCGACCTCAGCGCTCAAGGCCCGCAACCTGCCATACGAGCCCATGGTGGGCGTGCGTGGCGCGGAGCCCGCGTTCGGCGAGCACCCTGAGCATGGCATCCGGCGCATGGGTGAACACTCGGTACTCCTCCCGCAGCAGTCTGAAAGCGGAATTCTCGGTAGCGGCGACCAGGCGCGCGACCGCATTGTGCGGGGGATAGCTGAAGACCAGAAGGCGGCGAGCATGGTCGGCCGCCGACGAGAGCAGGCGCTCGTAGTCCGTCGATCCCGCGCTGCTCGAGGAACGCGACCATCCGCCGAGCCGTCCTATCGGGGCCATGCTTGCGGTAATGCTTTGCGAGCCGATGGGCAAAGCGGGGACCGAAGAACCGGTCGCACCCGAGTGGGTTGCAGGAGTCGGCCATGCGGTGAGTATGGCCCGTCGTTGATGCGCTGGCTGCCCCAGCACGTCGGGCTTACCGCTGCGTGGTCAGCGCCGCGGCGTCGGGTGGGCCGCCTGCTGGAGCGTGGTCGACCAACATAGTGACGAGAGCGGGCGGTGCCGGACGGCCGAGATGCCAGCCTTGGGCGGTGTCGCATCCGATGGCACGCAGGCCCTCGGCCTGAGCGCGGGTCTCGACTTCCTCTGCCGTGACGACGAGGCCCAGCGTGTGACCCAGGGACACGAGGGTGGCCAGGATTGCCTCGTCGGTCGGGTCTGTTGCCGACCCGGCGCCCAAACCCCGGACGAACGGGCCGGCAAGCTTGAGCCCATGGACCGGGAGGGCACGCAGGTAGGCAAGGTTGGAGTAGCCGGTGCCGAAATCGTCGATGACCAGTCGTACCCCGAGATTGGCCAGCTCGTGCAGGGTGGCTACGGTCTCGCTGTCGTTGTCCATGACCGCGCTTTCGGTGATCTCCAGTTGGAGTCGGTCCGGCGGAAGCGCCGTTCGATCGAGCACCGCGGTGATGTCGGCCACCAGCCCGGTGTGGCGGATCTGCCGAACGGCGAGGTTGACGCTGACGAACGGTGCGTACAGGTTCCGCTCGCGCCACCGGGCGGCGTGCTCGCAGGCCTGCTCCAACAGCCGCATGCCCAGGCGAACTATCAGGCCGCTGTCCTCGGCGAGGTCGATGAACATGTCCGGAGCGAGCGTCCCCAATTCCGGGTGCCGCCACCGGGCCAGCGCCTCGACGCCGCGCAGCGTGCCGTCGGCGAGACCGACGATGGGTTGGTAGACGAGGGTGAACTCATCGCGGTCGAGCGCGCCCGGCATCGCGGCTACCAGCGTGTACCGCGCGACTTCCCGGGCGTTGCGATCTGGGTCGAAGACCCTCCATTGCGCCTTGCCGTCGGCCTTGGCCCAGTGCAGCGTGATATCCGCCGCCCGCATGACATCGGTGGGCTCGGTGCCGGCCACCGGCCGTTCGACGATGCCGATACTGGCCGAGATCGGCAGATCGTGGCTGTCGATGCGAAACGGTTCGCCGAGCACGGCTATCACCCTGTCGGCGACCTTGACCGCGTCCTCCGCGCAGGTGGTGTTCTCGATCAGCACGACGAACTCGTCACCGCCGAGGCGCGCCACCAGATGCCCGAATTCGGCGGCGATATCCCCCAGCCGGGCAGCGACGGCGATCAGTAGCTGATCGCCGACGCGGTGGCCGAGACGGTCGTTGACCGCCTTGAACGCGTCCAGGTCGACGAAGCAAACTCCCAGACGCGCCCCGGGCGCCGGCCCGGTGAAGAGCTCGGTGAGCCGGTCGGCGAACAACGCTCGATTCGGCAGCCCGGTCAGCGGGTCGTGCAACGCAGCGTGGCGGTGGCGCGCCTCGCTCGCTCGCAGCGCCTGCTCAGCCTGATCCCGTGCCATCAGCGCGGCGCAACGGATGGCCTCCTGCTCGTCCAGCGTCCGGTCGTGAAGTGCCCAGGAGTACCCGGCCGACAACGCCCCAAGCAGTCCGGCAAGCCGGTGGCGAGTGTCGTGGCTGGCCACGCCGAGGTCGGCCAGCAGTCGGTCGTCGATCACCTCGATCGTGCGGCCCAACGCCTCCGGCGCGGCGAAGTCGGCGTTGACCAGGTCAGTCCCGACCTCGTAGCCGGGGTCAGCGGTGAACGGCTCGGCGGACAACGCCGCAGCGAGCCGTACAGCGAGGTTGTGGAGGAACTGATGTCTCTCGGCGCGGGCCATCGGCACGTAGCTGGTGCCGGCCAACGCTTTCGCCCAAGCCCGCGTGAACTCCGCCATTCCATGCTCGCGCGCGGGAGCGGTAGCCAGATGCGCTGGCGTCATCTCTTGCGTCCCACGCCGACGTAGGTCGCGGACCGTTCCGGATGGTCGCCGACCTCGTCAGGATGCTCCGGACGCCACTGCGGTGTCCACACCAGGCCGGGCTCGACCAGGTCGTACCCGGCGAAGAGTCGCTCCACGTCGCTGCGGCTGCGGGGCCGGCCGGGCGTGGGGGTGCGCTTGAACAGCTCGACCCATCGCCGTGCGGCCACCTCGGACAAGCTGTCGGCGGTACCGTGGGAAAGAGCTAGGTAACTGCCCGGAGCAAGCGCGTCGCGCAGTCGCGCGATGAGTCCGACCGGGTCGTCTTCGTCCGGGATGAAGTGAAGTACGGCGAGCAGCAGCAGAGCCACTGGCCGGTCGAAGTCCAGCAGTCCCCTCACGTCCGGGTGCGCCAAGATTCGCTCGGGCCGGCGCAGATCCTCCTGGATCACCACGGTGAGTTTGTTGCCGGCCAGGATGTGCCGACTGTGCGCGACGGCGACCGGGTCGATGTCGACATAGACGACTCGCGCATCCGGCGTCGCCCGCTGCGCCACCTCGTGCGCGTTGCCCAGCGTCGGAATGCCTGACCCGATGTCCAGGAACTGGCGAATCCCGGCGTCGACGAGGTAGCGGACCGCTCGGTGCAGAAACGCTCGATTGGCCTGCATGATCAGTGCCGTGTCCGGCACCAGTGCTGTCACCTGGCGGGCCATCTCGCGATCGATGGCGAAGTTGTGGCAACCGCCGAGCCAGTAGTCGTAGATCCGCGCCGCACTCGGCCGTTCGATGTCGATACCCTCGGGCGCCCAATCCGGCCGCTCCATCCTGCGCTCCTTTTCCGGCAGCCCCGCTAAGGATGTTGGTGAGCGCAATCCTCTCACCACATCCTTGGCCGTAGCGATCGGCGGGAAGCAAGGTGTGCCGGCCGGCGCCGCAGCGCGCGGTTGAGCAGCCGGGCGTCATGGGCGCCTCCCCGCCATGACCGAGCCTCCACCCAAGGACCCCGGCCCTGCTCTAGCCCCCGGCTGGATCCGGGGGGCGGAGTTGAACGTTAGCGCCCCTTGTCCTGTCGACTGGGGGCGAGTTGACTGGATCGTGACGGGAACGGCCTTGGAGCATTGGGGGCGGTTGGCGTGCGTCCGTATATCGCCGTCGGGCTGATCGTCCTTGTCTCCTTCAGTCTGGCGACGCCCGCGTGGGCTCAGGACGGTCAGACTCCGGAGGAATTCGTCGTCCTATCCGGGCCAGCCGACGTGCCCAGCGGCCAGCGGGTCGGCGACCTCGTCGTCTTCCACGGCTCCTCGACCGTGGACGGCACCGTCGACGGCTCTCTCACCGCTTTTGACGCCCCGGTTACGATCTCCGGCCGGGTGAACGGGGACGTTGTCGTCTTTCGCGGGCGCGTCGAGTTGCGCGACGGCGCGAATGTCAAGGGCGATGTGGTGTCGCAGGCCGCTCCGGTGCTGGCGTCGGGGGCGACGATCGGCGGGGCGACGCGCCGCGTGCACACCACGGTCGACTGGGAGGGGTTCGGCTGGGTTGGCCGTCTCGTGTGGTGGCTGGCCATCTCAGCGTCGACCCTGGTGATCGGGCTCCTATTGGTGTGGCTGCTCGGGCCGGGCGCCGCCAGGATTGTGGATGCGGGCCGGACCAGGATCGGCCCCTCGATCGGGTGGGGTTTGCTCGTGTCCTTCGGTCTGCCGATCCTGGCCGTCATCGCCCTGGTCACCATCGTCGCGATCCCGCTCGGCCTCATCGTCCTTGCGGCGCTGGGACTCGTCTACATGCTCGGCTACAGCGCCGCGGCTTGGATTCTCGGCCGGTGGATCGTGCGCGAGCCGACCGTCTGGGTGGCCGCCTTCCTAGCCGGCTGGGGAATCCTGCGAGTCCTGGCGCTGATCCCGGTCGTTGGCGGCCTGGTCTGGTTCGCCGCCGTGGTCTTCGGCCTCGGCGCGCTGACGGTGACTATGTGGCGAGCCCGCTACGCCAGCCGGATCGCCCAGGCACCCGCCTGACCAGCCGGCGTGTTGCATCATGATTCACTGTTGCTCATACGCTTTCTTCAGAGCTTCGATATCAATTTTTCTCATCTCAAGCATTGCTTTCATGACTCTCTGCGACTTCTTAGGATCCGGATCATTCAGCAGCTCGTTCAAAGATGTTGGGATAATTTGCCATGACAGACCGTACCTATCCTTCAACCAGCCGCATGGCCCTTCCTCCCCACCCGCAGAGAGGGCGTTCCAGAACTCGTCGACTTCTTCCTGTGTCTCACAATTCACCTGAAACGATATGGCCTCGCTAAATTTGAACTCTGGACCACCGTTTAAGGCAGTGAATTCTTGTCTATCTAGCTCGAAGCTGACGGTCATTACTGCCCCGGCTGGTCGAGGCCCAGCTTCACCGTAGCGAGCAACCTCGAGGATCCTGGAATTTTTGAATATAGAGGTATAAAAGTTCGCTGCCTCTTCACCTTGGGTGTCAAACCACAAACACGGGGTGATCTTCTGCATGATATGTCGTCCTTTCGTGTTGATCCTTTGACGGCTCAGCTTACCGACCCGGCGTACTAATGTCCCCCGTGATCAGTCGGCGACCGAGTCCCCGAGCGCGAGGTAC
>Ga0184623_10001444_pt1 | contig 10286 bp, 8 predicted proteins | sample PLM1_100_b1_FD_133138 | JGI IMG/M metagenome (GOLD analysis project Ga0184623, IMG submission 133138) | Groundwater sediment microbial communities from an aquifer in East River, Colorado, USA - PLM1_100_b1 | ecosystem: Environmental > Terrestrial > Soil > Riparian zone | place: USA: East River...
CCGGTCCGCGGCGCCGCCCTGCCGATGGGCTTCAACCGCACGCCCCACTACACCCGCGGGATGCTTCTCGTCGGCGACGCCGGCGGCATGGTCAACCCCTTCAACGGCGAGGGCATCGCCTACGCGATGGAGTCGGCCGTGCTCGCCGCCGACGTCATCGTGCAGGCGCGCGCCCGGACCACCGACGCGGCCCGCGAGCAGACGCTGGCGGCCTACCCGCGCGCGCTCAAGGCGACCTACGGCGGCTACTACACGCTCGGCCGCATCTTCGTGCAGCTCATCGGCAACCCCAACGTCATGAAGCTGGCGACCCGCCACGGGCTTCCGCACCCGCTGCTGATGCGGTTCACGCTGAAGTTGCTCGCCAACCTCACCGACCCCCGCGGCGGCGACGCCATGGACCGAATCGTCAACGCGCTCAGCCGGCTCGCACCGGCAGCCTGACCCGACCCGGAAGGGGGTGGCAGCGGCGATGAAGCCCCCAGCCCTAGGATTGCCGAGGCCACAAGCAGCGGGGAGAGCAGAGAGGAGCGAGCGGGCGTGAATCCTTACGCGCCGATCCTCATACTCGCCGCCATCGCGGCCGGCTTTGCCGTGTTCTCGATCGTGGTCAGTTACCTGGTGGGTCCACGGCGCTACAACCGGGCGAAGCTCGACGCCTACGAGTGCGGCATCGAGCCGACGCCGCAGCCGATCGGCGGCGGTCGCTTTCCGGTCAAGTACTACCTGACGGCGATGATGTTCATCATCTTCGACATCGAGATCGTGTTCCTCTACCCGTGGGCCGTCTTCTTCGACCAGATGGGCATGTTCGCGCTCGTCGAGATGGTGCTGTTCATCGGCACGCTGCTCGCGGTCTACGCCTACGTCTGGCGGCGCGGCGGGCTCGAGTGGGATTGAACGAATAGAGAGCTGACATGGGTTTCGAAGAGAAGCTGCCGAGTGGGTTCCTGCTGACGACGGTCGAGAAGTTGGCCGGCGTCGCCCGCAAGAACTCCCTCTGGCCGGCGACGTTCGGCCTGGCCTGCTGCGCGATCGAGATGATGGCGACCGGCGCCGGTCGCTACGACCTGGCCCGGTTCGGCATGGAGGCGTTCCGCGCATCCCCGCGCCAAGCCGACCTGATGATCGTGGCGGGCCGGGTGAGCCAGAAGATGGCCCCGGTGCTCCGCCAGATCTACGACCAGATGGCCAACCCCAAGTGGGTGCTGTCGATGGGCGTCTGCGCGTCGAGCGGCGGGATGTTCAACAACTACGCGATCGTGCAGGGCGTCGATCACGTCGTGCCGGTCGACATCTACCTGCCTGGCTGCCCGCCGCGGCCGGAGATGCTGTTGGACGCGATCCTCAAGCTGCACGACCAGATCCTGCACTCGAAGCTGGGCTCCCGGCGCGTGGCGGAGGAGCGCGAACGCGAGCGCGACGCGCTGGCCGCGGTGCCGACCTCGGCCATGAAGGGCCTGCTGCAGTGACCACTCCAGCCGGCAAGGACATGCCGCCGCAGGGCAACATCCCCGAGAAGCGGGGCAGCGAGATCGTCGATGTGCGCATGGGCATGTTCGGCGTGGAGGGCAGTGGCGACACCTCGGGCTACGGGCGGCTGGTGCGCCCGGTCCGGCTGCCGGGCGCGACACCGCGGCCGTACGGCGGCTGGTTCGACGATGTCGCCGACGTGCTGGAGCGTGGCCTCGAGGACTACGACGAGGCGGTCGAAAGGATCGTCGTCGATCACGGCGAACTGACGTTCCACGTGCGGCGCGAACGGCTGGTCGAGTTCGCCCGAAAGCTGCGCGACGACCCGGCGCTGCGCTTCGAGTTCTGCTGCGGGGTCAGCGGCGTGCACTACCCGCACGAGACGGGCCGCGAGCTGCACGCGGTCTACCACCTGCTGTCAATCACCCATAACCGTCGGCTCCGGGTCGAAGTGTCCTGCGCCGACGCCGACCCGCATATCCCCTCGATCGTCTCGCTGTACCCGACCAACGACTGGCACGAGCGCGAGACTTACGACTTCTTCGGGATCATCTTCGACGGCCACCCCGCGCTGACCCGTATCGAGATGCCGGACGACTGGCCCGGCCACCCGCAGCGCAAGGACTATCCGCTGGGCGGCATCCCGGTGGAGTACAAGGGCGCAGAGATACCGCCGCCGGACGAGCGGAGGGTTTACCAGTGAGCACGAGTTCCGACCCGACGGGTTCCGACACAACGTACGAAGGCTCCTACGAGAGCACGTACCGCCAGGAGGACCCCTACGCCGGCGCCGAGGAGGCGGCCGAAGGCCGCGTCTACACCGTGAGCGGCGGCGACTGGGGCGACCTGCTCTCCGACCTCGGCGATGTTGGCGAGGAGCGGGTCGTGGTCAACATGGGACCGCAGCACCCGTCGACCCACGGCGTGCTCCGGCTGATCCTCGAGCTCGAGGGCGAGACGGTCACCGACGCCCGCTGTGGCATCGGCTACCTGCACACCGGCATCGAGAAGAACACCGAGTTCCGCACCTGGACCCAGGGCGTCACGTTCGTGACCCGCATGGACTACCTCTCGCCGTTCTTCAACGAGACGGGTTACTGCCTTGGCGTAGAGAGCCTCCTCGGCATCACCGACGAGGTGCCCGAGCGCGCCACCGTGATCCGGGTCATGATGATGGAGCTCAACCGGATCTCCTCGCATCTTGTGGCGCTGGCCACCGGCGGCCTGGAGCTTGGCGCGGTCACCGTGATGACATTCGGCTTCCGCGAGCGCGAGCTCATCCTCGACGTCTTCGAGATGGTGACCGGGCTGCGGATGAACCACGGCTACGTCCGCCCGGGCGGCCTCGTGCAGGATCTCCCACCGGGCGCCTTCGACAAGATCCGCGAGTTGCTCACGCTCCTGCCCACACGCTTCCGCGACTACGAGAACCTGCTCAACGAGAACCACATCTGGAAGGCGCGCACCGAGGGCATCGGCCACCTCGACCTCACCGGCTGCATGGCGCTCGGCGTCACCGGTCCGGTGCTGCGCTCCACCGGGCTCCCCTGGGACCTCCGCAAGGCCCAGCCTTACTGCGGCTACGACACCTACGAGTTCGACGTGCCCACGACGTCGACGTGCGACGCGTACGGCCGCTACCTGCTGCGGGTCGCCGAGATGAAGGAGTCGCTGAAGATCGTCGAGCAGTGCCTCGACCGGCTGCGCCCCGGTCCCGTGATGGTCGCGGACAAGAAGATCGCCTGGCCGGCGCAGCTCGCGCTCGGCGGCGACGGGCTGGGCAACTCGCTCGATCACATCCGGCACATCATGGTGACCTCGATGGAGGCGCTCATCCACCACTTCAAGCTGGTGACCGAGGGCTTCCGCGTGCCGCCCGGCCAGGTCTACACCGCGATCGAATCGCCGCGCGGCGAGCTCGGCGTGCACCTCGTCAGCGACGGCGGGACGCGGCCCTACCGCGTGCACTTCCGTGACCCGTCGTTCACGAACCTGCAGGCAGTGTCGCCGATGTGCGAAGGCGGGCTGGTCGCCGACGTCGTCGCCGCCGTGGCCAGCCTCGATCCCGTGATGGGTGGAGTAGACAGATGACGACAGGCATGAAGGCGGACTGATGCCGATCACCGACACCACGAGGGTGCAGTTGCGCGAGATCATCGCGCGCTACCCGAAGCCCCGGTCGGCGCTCATGCCGATGCTGCACCTCGTGCAAGCCGAGGAGGGGTGCGTCACCCTCGAGGGCATCGAGATGTGCGCCGAGGAGCTCGGCCTGACCGCCGCCGAGGTCACCGCCGTCGTGACGTTCTACTCGATGTACAAGCGCCGGCCCATAGGCGACTACCACGTGGGCGTGTGCACGAACACACTGTGCGCGGTCATGGGCGGCGACACCATCTTCAAGGCGCTCAAAGACCATCTCGACATCGGCAACGACGAGACCACGCCGGATGGCAAGGTCACGCTTGAGCACATCGAGTGCAACGCCGCTTGCGACTACGCGCCCGTCGTGATGGTCAACTGGGAGTTCTTCGACAACCAGACCGTGGAGTCGGCCACCGAGCTCGTCGACCGGCTGCGGGCGGGCAGCCCACCCAAGCCGACCCGGGGCGCAGCCGCCCTCTGCACGTGGCGCGAGGCCGCGCGGGTCCTCGCGGGCTACCCGGACGGCCGTGCGAACGAGGGGCCATCGGCTGGTCCGGCGACGCTGGTGGGTCTGCGCGTGGCGGAGGAGCACGGCTGGCGGCCGCCCGACCGGCCGGGCCGCGGCGACAGGGCCCCGGGGGCGGTCGAGGAGGCCGCCGCCGAGACCCGTGCGCGCAGCGGTTCGACGAGCGCATCCGACGCCGGGGCGCCGACCGCGCCGACCAGTGGGACGACGCCGCCGGCCGGCCCGGCCCGGCCGCGCGAGGAAGGCGACCGGCCGTGACGCTGACGCCTGTGCTCTCGGCACACTGGGCCGACTCCGAGTCCTGGACGCTGCGCTCGTACGTGCGGGCAAAGGAGTACGCCGGCTACCGTGCGCTCGGCGCGGTGCTGCGCAGGCACCCCGACGAGATCGTTCAGCTGGTGAAGGACTCCGGGCTGCGCGGGCGCGGCGGCGCCGGCTTCCCGACCGGCATGAAGTGGGGGTTCATTCCGCAGGGCGACGGCAAGCCGCACTACCTCGTCGTCAACGCCGACGAGAGCGAGCCGGGCACGTGCAAGGACGTGCCCATGATGATGGCCGCGCCGCACACGCTGATCGAGGGCATGATCATCGGGTCCTACGCCATCCGCGCCAACCACGCGTTCATCTACGTCCGCGGCGAGGTGCTGCACGTCGTGCGCCGGTTGCAGGAGGCCATTCGGGAGGCATACGACGCCGGCTACCTCGGCAGCAACATCCTGGGTTCCGGATACGACCTCGACCTGACCCTGCACATCGGCGCGGGCGCGTACATCTGCGGCGAGGAAACCGCGCTGCTCGACTCGCTCGAAGGCTTCCGCGGCCAGCCGCGGCTGCGCCCCCCGTTCCCGGCGATCGCCGGCCTCTACGCCGCCCCGACCGTGGTCAACAACGTCGAGTCGATCGCGAGCGTGCCGTTCATCGTCGGCCGCGGTGTCGACTGGTACCGCAGCATGGGCACGGCGAGGTCGCCGGGCTTCAAGCTGTTCTCACTGTCCGGCCATGTCCAGCGGCCGGGGCAGTACGAAGCGCCGCTCGGCATCACGTTCCGCGAGTTGCTCGACCTGGCCGGTGGCATCCGCGAAGGCCACGAGTTGAAGTTCTGGACGCCGGGCGGGTCGTCGACGCCGCTGTTCACCGCCGAGCATCTCGATGTGAAGCTCGACTTCGAGGACGTCGCCGCGCATGGGTCCATGCTCGGCACGACCGCGTTGATGGTCTTCGACGAGACGACGTCGGTGGTGCGTGCGGTGCTGCGCTGGACGGAGTTCTACGCGCACGAGTCGTGCGGCAAGTGCACGCCATGCCGCGAGGGCACGTATTGGCTGGTGCAGGTTCTGCGTCGGCTGGAGGCCGGCAGGGGGACCGAGGAGGACATCGAGACCCTTGTCGACCTCTGCGACAACATCCTCGGCCGCGCCTTCTGCGCGCTCGGCGACGGCGCCACCAGCCCGATCACGTCCGCCGTCGAGTACTTCCGCGAGGAGTTCGTCGCCGGCACGCACACGCCCGCTTGGGAGTTGTTCGACCCGGCGGCGTCTACTCTCTTCGCTGGCACGCAAGCCGCTCAGGCAGGAGCTCGGGTCTAGAGATGACCGTCACCGCCAACTCACCCGTCCCGGCCGCGAACCCCGGCGGGCCGCCCGCCGGGGGACTGACCGTCACCATCGACGGCATCGAGGTCAGCGTGCCCAAGGGCACGCTGATCATCCGCGCGGCCGAGTTGATCGGCATCCAGATCCCGCGGTTCTGCGACCATCCGTTGCTCGACCCGGTCGGCGCTTGCCGGCAGTGCCTTGTCGAGGTCGAGGGGCAGCGCAAGCCGCTTGCCTCTTGCACCACGACGGTGACCGACGGAATGGTCGTCAAGACCCAGCTCAGCTCTGTCGTCGCGGACAAGGCCCAACAGGGCATCATGGAGTTCCTGCTGATCAACCATCCGCTCGACTGCCCGATCTGCGACAAGGGCGGTGAGTGCCCGTTGCAGAACCAGGCGATCAGCAACGGCCGCGGCGAGACGCGATTCATCGAGGTCAAGCGCACGTTCCCGAAGCCGATCAACATCTCCGCCCAGGTGCTGCTCGACCGCGAGCGGTGCGTGCTGTGCGCGCGCTGCACGCGGTTCTCGGCGCAGATCGCCGGCGACCCGTTCATCGAGATGCTCGAGCGCGGCGCGTTGCAGCAGGTCGGCATCTACGAGAAAGAGCCGTTCGAGTCGTACTTCTCCGGCAACACCATCCAGATCTGTCCCGTCGGCGCGCTCACCAGCGCTGCCTACCGATTCCGCTCCCGGCCGTTCGACCTCGTCTCGTCGCCAAGTGTCTGCGAGCACTGCGCCTCCGGCTGCGCGCTGCGAACCGACCACCGCCGCGGCACGGTGATGCGCCGGCTGGCCGGCGACGACCCGGCGGTCAACGAGGAGTGGAACTGCGACAAGGGCCGGTTCGCGTTCATGTACGCACGGCAGCCGGACCGCCTGTCGACGCCGTTGGTCCGGGATGGTGATGGCAGCCTGGCGCCGGCGTCGTGGGCAGAGGCGCTGTCGATCGCGGGCGAGCGGCTTGCGGCGGCGCGGGGCCGGGCGGGCGTCCTGGTCGGCGGGCGCGTCCCGCTGGAGGATGCTTACGCCTACGCCAAGTTCGCCCGCGTGGTCCTCGGCACCAACGACATTGACTTCCGGTCTCGCCCACACTCGGCTGAGGAGGCAGACTTCCTCGCCGCTTTCGTCGCCGGTCGCGGGCTGTCCCAGGCAAGCCCGACCTACGACGACGTCGAGCGGGCGTCGACGGTCCTGCTGGTCGGCCTGGAACCCGAGGAGGAGTCGCCGATCCTCTTCCTGAGACTGCGCAAGGCAGCTGTGAAGAGGGGCCTGCCGGTCTACTCGATCGCGCCGTTCGCCGCCCGCGGGCTGGAGAAGGTGTCCGGCCGGCTGCTGCGCGCGGTGCCGGGGACCGAGGCGGACGTGCTCGACGCGCTGGCCGACGGTGGAGTCGGGCCGACGACGATCCGGTTAGGTGACGACGGCGTGGCCGCGGCCCGCCGGCTTCGCGAGCCGCACGCGGTGATCCTCGTCGGCGAGCGGATGGCGACGGTTCCCGGCGCGTTGTCGGCCGTCAGCCGGTTGGCCAGGCACACCGGCGCCGCGCTCGGCTGGGTGCCGCGCCGGGCCGGCGAGCGCGGGGCGGTGGAAGCAGGCGCCCTGCCCAACCTGCTGCCGGGCGGACGTCCGGTGGCTGACCCCGCCGCCCGCGCAGTCGTGGCCGGCGCATGGAACATCGACGCCGACGCATTGCCGGACGCGCCCGGCCGCGACACGGCGGGCATCATCGCCGCCGCTGCGGCGGGCGAGCTCGGCGCGCTGGTGATCGGCGGCGTCGATCCGGCCGACCTGCCTGACCCGGAGGCTGCTCTCGCTGCAATCGAGACAACCCCGTTCGTGCTCAGCCTCGAGTTGCGGGCCAGCGCAGTGACCGCGCGCGCCGACGTGGTGCTCCCCGTTGCCCAGATAGAGGAGCGCCGCGGCACGTTCATCGACTGGGAAGGCCGCGCGCGGCCGTTCGAGCAGGCATTCCACGACACCGGGCTGACCGGCCTGATGCCTGACGTTCGCGTCCTGCACAGCATCGCCACCGAGATGGACAGCTGGCTGGGCCTGCCCGGCATTCCGCTGGCTTACCAGGAACTGGCGGCGCTGGGCGTGTGGGTGGGGCCGCGGCCTGGTGGGCCCAGCGTGCCACCTGCTCCCCAGCCGCGGCCGCAGCCGGGTGAGGCGGTGCTCGCCACCTGGCACCTGCTGCTCGACGCCGGCCGGATGCAGGACGGCGAGCCGTACCTCGCGGCGACCGCCCCTCGCGCGCACGCTCGGCTTTCGGCGGCGACAGCGGCGGAAACCGGGATCACGAACGGCGGATCCGGCGAAGGGGAGCCGATGGTCATGGTGAGCACCGGCCGTGGCAGCATCACGCTGCCGCTCGTGGTGACTGACATGCCCGATCGGGTCGTCTGGCTGCCGACCAACTCGGCCGGCTCCGCGGTCCGCCGGGACCTCGGCGCGATCGCCGGCGAGGTCGTGCGAATCGCTGCCCCCCCACCTGTCGTCGTCGGCACGCCTGACCGAACATCGGAGAGCTCAGCATGACCTCCGCGCTTGCGCTCGCTGCCCAGCAGGAGGGTCCACTTGCCGCATTCGGCCGCGATCCATGGTGGATCAGCCTGATCAAGGCAGTGGTGATCTTCGTCTTCCTCGTGGTGATGACGCTGCTCACGATCTGGGCCGAGCGCCGGGTGGTGGCCTTCATGCAGATGCGGCTCGGGCCCAATCGGGTCGGGCCGTTCGGCATCCTGCAGAGTCTCGCCGACGGCATCAAGCTGGCGTTCAAGGAAGACATCGTGCCGAAGGCGGCCGACAAGGCCGTCTACATCGTGGCGCCGGTCATCTCGACGATCCCGGCGTTCCTGTCGTTCGCGGTGATCCCGTTCGGGCCGGAGGTGTCGATCTTCGGCCACCGCACGCCGCTGCAACTCACCGACTTCCCGGTTGCGGTGCTCTACGTGCTCGCCGTCACGTCGGTCGGGATCTATGGCATCGTGCTCGCCGGCTGGTCGTCGGGCTCGACGTACCCGCTTCTCGGCGCGCTGCGCTCGTCGGCGCAGATGATCTCCTACGAGGTCGCGATGGGCTTGTCGTTCGTGGCGGTGTTCCTCTTCGCGGGCTCGATGGCGACGTCGGTGATCGTCACGTCGCAGGAGCGGGTCTGGTACGCCGTGATCCTGGCGCCGTCGTTCGTCATCTACCTCACGTCGATGGTCGGCGAGACCAACCGGGCGCCGTTCGACCTGCCGGAGGCCGAGGGCGAGCTCGTGGGCGGCTTCCACACGGAGTACTCCTCGCTCAAGTTCGCGCTGTTCTTCCTCGCCGAGTACATCAACATGGTCACCGTCTCGGCGCTGGCCACAACGCTGTTCCTGGGCGGCTGGCGGCCGTTCTGGCCGATCTCCCTGTGGGGCTCGGCCGACGAGGGCTGGTGGCCGCTGCTGTGGTTCGTGGGCAAGGTGGTGGCACTGCTGTTCGCCTTCATCTGGCTGCGCGGCACGCTGCCCCGGCTGCGCTACGACCAGTTCATGAAGCTGGGCTGGAAGTTCCTCATCCCGGCCTCGCTCGTCTGGATCATGGCGGTGGCGACCGTGCGGGCGCTGACCAACGAGGGCATCGAGACCCGCGAGGTGCTCCTGTACGGCTCCGGCGGCGTCATCGCCGTGCTCATCGTCACCAGCATCTGGGACGCGATGGCATCCCGGTCGGCGGCGGCCAAGGCAGCCGATGAGCTGGCCGCCGAGGAATCGGCCGAGTTCGATCCGTTCGCAGGCGGCCATCCGGTGCCGCCGTTGCCAGGACAGCAGGCGCCGGCGCTGGTCGGCGAGCCATCTCCGGCGGGGGACATCCGATCACAGGAGAGTGAGGATTCCGGTGCCTAATTCTCCGGGGGGTTCCGGGGGGCCGTCCCCCCGACGTAGTTTCCTGGACCCCATCAAGGGCTTCGGGGTGACCTTCGCGACGATGTTCAAGAAGGCCAACACCGAGCAGTACCCCGAGGAGAAGAAGCCGACGGCGCCGCGCTTTCACGGCCGGCACCTCCTCAACCGACACCCGGACGGGCTGGAGAAGTGCATCGGCTGCGAGCTGTGCGCCTGGGCCTGCCCGGCCGACGCGATCTACGTCGAAGGGGCCGACAACACGCCGGAGGAGCGGTACTCGCCGGGCGAGCGCTACGGCCGCGTCTACCAGATCAACTACCTGCGCTGCATCTTCTGCGGGCTGTGCATCGAGGCCTGCCCGACCCGGGCGCTGACGATGACCAACGAGTACGAGCTCGCTGGGTCGAGCCGGGCGGACCTCATCTACGAGAAGCAGGACCTCCTTGGGCCGCTGCTGCCGGGGATGGAGCCGCCCCCGCACGACATGCCGCCCGGGACCACCGAGAAGGACTACTACCGCGGCAACGTGATCGGCTACCTCAAGGTCGCCGAGGACGCCGAGGCCGAGGCCGACCAGGTCCGCCGCGAGCGGGAGCTCGACAACACTGGCCGCGGCGTGTCGTCCGACCGGGCCCGAAACCCTGAAGACGATGTGCGTGAGCTGGGAGAGGCG
>Ga0184623_10001445_pt1 | contig 10285 bp, 8 predicted proteins | sample PLM1_100_b1_FD_133138 | JGI IMG/M metagenome (GOLD analysis project Ga0184623, IMG submission 133138) | Groundwater sediment microbial communities from an aquifer in East River, Colorado, USA - PLM1_100_b1 | ecosystem: Environmental > Terrestrial > Soil > Riparian zone | place: USA: East River...
CAGCGCGACCGTCGAAGGTGGCAAAACTGCTCGCGTAATGTTGCCTCTTTATCATGGCCCGAAATGTCTCGTGTGCCATGGCGAGCCCAAAGACGTGAGGGATATCTCAGGTTACTTGCGAGAGGGGAAAAAGGAGGGTGATCTTGCCGGCGCCATCAGCGTCAAGCTGCCGGTGAAGTGATTGCTTGTATTCCGGTCCGACCCCAACTACAGTAGCGCCAATCTGATGGGTTGATGATCGTGGCAGGGCGAAGAATCATCGCCACCGAAAGGAGGCTGATATGAAGAGAAGGGGAGTGATCCGCACGGGCCTATTCGCGATCTTCCTCGGCAGCGGACTTTCTCCGGCCGCGGCCCTTACCGACAGTGAGATGGTCGAAGCCGGGCGACTGCTCGCCGTCCTGCATGACTCGGGCCGGGTCACGGTCGGGGCGAACCAACCGCTCATCAACGATCCCGACAAAGGGGACAAAGGCTTTACGCCGCAGGCATTCGAGAAACAAGTCACCGACAAGTTCAAGGAGAGGGCGAAGGTCAATCTTGCGGACCTCAAGAACGAAAGGGTTCCTGAAGTGGCCAAGAAACTCTTGCCCCAGTTGCTTGATGTGATGAAGCAGACCGTGGCGGATTACCAGCCAGTGATCAATCGGCAAGGAGTGGGGTTTAAGGGATTTATTCCCGCCACCTTCGGAACCCAGGCGGCCGCCAAGTTCAGGGCGAAGACCGGCGTCTATCTCAAGCAGACGCAGAATCCCCCGCGGAATCCCAAGAACACGCCGGACGATTTCGAGACGAAAGTCCTGGCGAGATTCGCCGACCCGGCCTATCCCCGCCAGGGCGAGAAAATCATCAGCGAGACCGTGGACGGCGGGAAAGCCGTCCGGGTCATGCTGCCGCTCTTTATGCTCAAGGGTTGTCTCCCGTGCCATGGGGAACCGAAAGGCGAGAAAGATATCTCGGGCTATCTGAGGGAAGGGGCGAAGGAAGGTGATCTGGCCGGGGCTATCAGCGTCAAAGTGCCTCTGAAGTGAACGTTGTCGCGTTCCTGTGTCTGATATTTTTCAGCGGGGTGGCCTTTGCCGCCCCGCCGTCTCTCACGCCACCCGAAGGGTTCCGGGTTTTAGATACCCCGAACGATACCGGCAAGAGTCTGAGCCTGGTCTGGAAAGCTTCTCCGTCCGACAGCAAGAATCGATCCGTCCAGGTCTGGGCGTCGGAGTCCCCGCACGCCGCGTTCAAAAAAGTCGCTGAGTTTCCTTCCAATACCCGCTACGTGAAAACCGGGGACTTTCCCTGGTGGGCCCAACCGGCCGGCAAGGGCGAGCACTATGTGAAGCTGTCCTCTTCGCAGGCCTTTCCCATCGAGGATGGGAAGTCCTATACCGTGAAACTCCTGGTGCGAGAAGGCGATCAGGAAGCATGGTCGGAGATCGCCGAAGGGAGGCCTGCGCCCAACTTCTTCAACCAGGCGCAGGTGAACAATCTGGTGTTCGTGCTGGCGTTCACGGGAGTCCTGCTGGCGAGCATCGCGGCGGCGCGACGGAACCCCCACATCTATCTGCGGCGCATCGCGGGACTGGATGCGGTTGAGGAGGCCATCGGCCGGTCCACGGAAATGGGCCGCCCGATCCTGTACCTCACCGGCGCCGGGGATATGAGCGAAGTCCCCACCATCGCGGCCACCGTCATCCTGGGCGAAGTGGCCAAGAAGGTGGCGCATTACGATACGACCTTAAAGGTCCCCCACCGGGACCCCATCGTCATGGCTGTCTGTCAGGAGATCGTGAAGGAAGCCTACGTCGAGGCCGGCCGGCCAGACGCCTACAAAGAAGACTCCAACTTTTTCATCACGAGCGATCAGTTCAGCTACACGGCGGCGGTAGACGGGATCATGCTCCGGGAGAAGCCGGCCGCGAATTTCTTCATGGGCTCCTATTTCGCCGAGTCCTTGCTGCTGACCGAGACCGGCGCCAGCACCGGCGCGATCCAGATCGCCGGCACCGATTCGGACCACCAGCTTCCGTTCTTCGTCACGACCTGCGATTACACGCTGATCGGGGAGGAACTCTATGCAGCCAGCGCGTACCTCTCCCGCGAGCCGGTTCTGGTCGGAACCCTGCGGGGCCAGGACTTCGGCAAGGCGTTCATCATGAGCGTGCTGGTCTTGGGGACGGCCCTCGCCACCATCGGCGTCGTCGCCGGCACGGAGAACTTTAATTACGTCCTGGACCTCTTCAAAGACTTTAAGTGATCTTTCTCAAGCGCCAACTACCGCTGATCATCACCTTCGTTATGGGGGTCGCGTTCACCCTCCAGTACTACATCCCCCATCCGATCTCGGAAGAGGCGATCACCAACGTCTCCAAGTGGATGCAGATCATCTCGGGTTTCGCGCTGTTCCTCGGGCTCGCCAGCCTCTTCCACGTCCATGCCGTCAAGATCAAACGGCAGGTGCCGGGTTGGGGCTACAGTCTTGTCCTCTATGCGGGCATGCTTGGCACGATTGCGGTCGGATTCTGGAGCCATGGGGAAACCAGGGTCGCCGGCGCGCAGACGAGTTTCGGCTGGCTCTACGACTATACGATGGTGCCGCTCCAGGGAACGATGTTTTCGATCCTGGCGTTCTTCATTGCCTCGGCGGCCTACCGCGCATTCAGGGCCCGCTCCCGTGAAGCCTCCGTCCTGCTCGCGTCCGCAGTGATCGTCATGATGGGGCGCGTGCCGCTGGGACAATTCCTGGTCCCCTGGACCTGGGATGTTACCCAATGTCTGTTGAATGTGCTGAACAGCGCGGTCCGCCGGGCCATCCTCATCGGCGTGAGCATGGGCGCCGTCGCGCTCTCGTTGAAGATCATTCTGGGCATCGAGCGCTCGTACCTGGGCGGAGGTAGGGACCAATGAAGGAATTCGCCCGGCGCATGGTGGGCATCGATCGGCGGGTCATCTTTCTGCTGATCGCTGGCGCGGTTTTGCTGCCCCTGGTCAAGCCGTTCGGCCTTCCCATCAAAGTCTCGCCGGAGGTGAAGGCGGTCTATGATTACATCGAGGCACTCCCCGAGCGGTCGGTGTTCTTGCTCTCCTTTGATTTTGATCCCTCTTCCAAACCTGAGCTCGAGCCTCAGGCGGTCGCACTGCTCCGTCACGCCTTCCGTAAGAATCTGCGGGTGATGGGGATGACGCATTGGCTCACCGGCACCGGGCTGGCGGACGGCGTCTTCTCAAAGGTGGCCGCGGAAATGGAGAAGGAGCGAGGCAAGGACTATGTGTTCCTGGGCTGGAGCCCAGGTGGCGGCTCGCTCATCATCGCCATGGGGCAGGACCTCTACAAAGCCTTTCCATCTGACTACTCAAAGACCCCGACCCCGGGAATGCCGGTGCTGGACGGAGTTCGCAATCTCCGTGACGTGGACTACATGGTAAGTCTTGCCGCAGGCAGCTCGGGGATCGAGATGTGGTACGTCTTCGGCAAGGACAAGTACCGGTTCGAGATGGCGGGCGGCTCGACCGGCGTGATCGCGCCAGGTCTGTATCCCTTCCTTCGGAGCGGTCAGATCAACGGCCTGATCGGAGGGCTCCAGGGCGCGGCGGAATATGAAACACTGATTACACAGAAGGGAACGGCGACGGCTGGCATGGATGCCCAATCGGCCGCGCATTTCGTGATCATTATCCTGGTACTCCTGTGCAACGTGTTTTATTTCATGCTGCGGGGAGAAAAGGGGAGGCCGAGCTGATGCCTGAGCTGACCACGGCGACCATTCTCGGGGCCTGGGTGGCGGCAGGCTTGACGCTGTTTATCTATAGCTTCCTCTACAAAGACAACCCCCTGTTCAAGCTTGGCGAACACCTGTACGTCGGGATTTCCGTCGGGTATTCGGTCGTTCTGGTCTGGCACACGGTGTTCCTCAGGCTGCTGTGGGAGCCGCTCAGGAAGTCCGTGAGCGAAGCCCCGGCCTTGTTGGAAAGTTATATCCTCCTCATTCCCGCGATCCTCGGTGTCCTGATGCTGGTGCGCTTCATTCCCAGGATCGCCTGGCTGTCCCGCATCGCGTTCGCGTTCGTCGTCGGGTTCGGCTCAGGCGTGGCCATTCCTCGGACCGTTTCCGCCCTGATCCTTAAACAGATCGAAGACACGGTGAATCCGCTCATCACGATGGGTGCCAATGGGCTCTCGATGGGACTCGATCTCGCTTCCCCGCAAAGCGGCGTGAACACCATCATTTTGCTGATCGGCGTCGTGTCGGTACTTTTCTATTTCTTCTTCTCGGTTGAGCATACCGGCCCTGGCATGGTGACGGCACGGATGGGAGTCTATTTTGTGATGATCGCATTCGGTGCGGCCTTCGGCTATACGGTCATGTCCCGCATGTCGCTGCTGATCGGCCGTTTCTCCGACCTCATCAAATTCTCCGGCGCCGAATATGGCTACGCGACGCTGATTCTTCTCGCGGTTACCGTGCTGACGCTCATCGGGTGGGAAGCGCTCGTCCGACAGAAAGGGCAAGGGGTATAATTTGTTGCCATGGGGACGACCACAAAACTGGGCTCGATGGAGTATCCCAAACTGCGCAATCTGGAATTTTTCCCGGTGCGTGAAGGGGAAACGCAGTCGGTGGGCCTTCGGGATCCGCAGGGGATCTCGGATGGAATTCTGTTTCTTCCCCCCAACATCTTTTACCTCGTACAGTTCCTCGACGGCGCCCATACACGGAACCAACTTGCGGGCGAGTACCTCAAACGTTTCGGGGAACTCCTCATGCCGAACTGGGTGGACAAGTTTCTCGCGGATCTGGACGAAAAACTGTTCCTGGAAGGCGAGCGGTTTGAGGCGGCCAAGAAGTCGTTCGTGGAGGCTTACCGTGCGGAGCCGGTCCGCCCGGCGATGTTTGCCGGGAAAAGCTACGAGGCCGATCCGGAGAAGCTGAAGCAACAACTGGACGGGTTCTTTCGCTCGAAAGAAGGGCCCGGCGGCAAGCCGTCGGAGAACGCGGACAAGACGCTCAAGGGGATTGTGGCCCCGCACGTAGAGATCAGCCAGGCCGGCCCGATCTATGCGTGGGCCTACAAGGAGATGCGCGAAGCGCGAACGCCAGACGTGTTCGTGATCCTGGGGGCGGCCCGCGGGATCATCGAGTCGTTGTTCGCCTGTACGGGGAAGGATTTTGACACGCCGCTCGGGCTGGTCAAGACCGACAAAGAATTTCTACGCCTGTTTCGCGAGCACGGCGGCGAGTCGTTTTTTGAAGAAGAGTTTACGCACCGGAAAGACCATGCCATCGAATTTCAGACGGTGTTCCTCCAGCACGTCCTCGGCGGAGCGAAGCCGTTCACGATCGTCCCGGTGCTCTGCTCGTTCTCGCACCTGCATTTCAGCCATTCGGACCTGGTCAAGCAAGGCGAGCGCATCGGGCAGTTCATCGAGGCCTTCAGCAAGACGCTGGCGGTGTTCGGCAAGGAGGTGTGCTTCATCGTGAGCGGGGACTTGGCCCACATCGGCATGCGGTACGGGGATATCAAGCCGCCGACGGACTTTTCCTTCCACAAGACGATGCAGGCCGACCTGGCGATGCTCAAGCACGCAGAGGAGGGACAGGCCGATGCCTTCCTGCAGTTCATTCAGAAGGAAGACGATGGGCGACGCATCGGTCTCCTCCCGCCACTCTATACGATGCTGAAGCTCCTGGATAATCCAAAGGGCACTGTGCTCCGCTACGACCGCGCCACCGTGGACCAGTACAACTCCACCACCACCTACGCCGCCATGGCGTTCTACTGAGTCCGCAGCTCGCTGATCTCCCGGAGAATCCGGTCCGTTGCTTCGCGTGCGTGGTCGCGGGTGTGGTCGGCATCCCGGTCGAAGGCCAGCGGTGCGCCGTAGCGCACGGTCGCGCTGGCGGGCGTGAACATCGCGCGGAGCAGGCTCGAGGGGCGGGGGCGGTCCCATGCAATCGAGGCGGGAACCACAGGTGCCCCGCTCTTCAGCGCCACGAAGCCGATCCCTTCGTAGCCTTCTTCCTTGCGATGTTTGTCGATTCCTCCCTCCGGAAAGATGCCAATCACATCGCCTTGCGCCAGGGCATGGAGCATTGCCCGGACGGGGCCGACTTCAAAGCGGCCCCGGCTGATCGGGATGCAGCCGTATAGCCTGAAGATCCAGTTCAACACGGGCAGTTGGTAGAACTCGCGGGCCATGAGAAAGCGGATGGGACGCCCGGCTGTGGCGAACAGCACCAGCGGGTCGGTCAGCGAGGAGTGATCGGACACCAGCAGCGCCGGGCCAGATAGGGGCAGAGGAGGGGAGTCGGGAGAGCCGACGCGGAACATGAGCCTACAATAGACTCGGTTGGCGGCGAGCAGGAACTTGAAGATGATGCGTGAGGCAAAAATGTCAGGCACCGTTTTCTGTTGCGCAGTGAAAGTACGTGTGGCCGACGGGTCCTGCCGCCGGTTTCCCCCATCGGCTTCGGCTGCGAAGACTGGCCTCTAGGCGACGGGGGCCCCCAACCGGCGTCACCCGTCGGAACTTGCCTATCCTTTAGTTAGTCCATCGCCCGGTCGGATCAATAGCCACAGCAGGCCGCCCAGCGCCGCGATGGCTGCGGCGAAGCCGAGCGACACGTTCCAGCCGAAGTGCTCCGCCAGCCAGGGTGTGAGGGTCGGGGAAATCGTGCCCCCGACGTTGGCGCCGGTGTTCATGATGCCGGAGAGCGTGCCGGAATGGCGGGGAGCCAGGTCGATCGTGCTGGCCCAGAAGGCGCCGACCGTAAAGTAGAGGAAACCCGCGCCGAGCGACAGCATGGTGATGGCCGCATAGGGTTCGGCGATCTGCGTGCCGGCCATGATGCAAAATCCTGAAAGCAGCATCCCCGCGCAGCCCACCCGGGAGCGCCCGCTGTTCACCCCCCACGAAGCGGCGAGGCGGTCGGTCACCCATCCGCCAAGCGGACAGAGCACCGTGATGGCGATGAAGGGACCGGAGGCGAAGAAGGCCCCTCGTAACACATCGAACCCGCGTTCGTTGACCAGGTACAGATAGAACCAGGACATGTACACATACGCGACGTACCCCAGGCCTGTGTAGCTGAGCACGATCCACCAGATGGTAGGCGTGCGAAGAAAGGCTGCCCATGGGACGGGCTCTTGCGCCCCTGCCGAAGGAGGGGCTGTCCCTTTGATGACGGCGAGTTCCTCTTCATTCACGCCGCGATGCTGCTCGGGCCGGTCTGTGGCGTACCAGCCCCACAGCCCGGCGATGGCGATGCCGGCCAGCCCGGCCGCGTAAAAGGCGCTCTGCCAGCCGTAGTTCACCATTATCCAGGCCACAATCGGGGGGGTGAGGGCCGATCCGACGCCGATCCCGCCGATTGAAACGCCCATGCCGAGCCCGCGCTCGCTGAGCGGAAACCAGTTGGCCACGCAGCGATTGAAGTTCGGCAGGGCCGCCGCCTCTCCGACGCCAATCAGAAACCGGACCAGGATGAGCGAGCCGAGAATCCCCAGCCACTGCGCTGTCGGCAACGTGCCGGCGACGGCAGTCAAAGCCGTGAACAGGGACCACCAGACAACGGCGCCGGTCAGCACCCGGCGGGTTCCCCAGCGATCCCCCAGCCACCCGCCCGGCACCTGGAAGAGTGCATAGCCCAACACGAAGGCCGAAAATACGTAGCCCATTTCAATCTGCGTGAGGCCGAGGGCTGGCATCATCTGCCGGGCGGCGACCGAGATATTGACACGGTCCACATAGGTGATGACGCTGATCAGCGTGAGCAACGCCAGGATCTTCCAGCGCGTCCGAGACGGAGCGAGCCTGGGGTCTGGATTCCGGGTGGGAGATGGCACGGGCGCGGATTATACCCTGCGCGGCCCGCTTTGAACAGACTTACCCGTTGGCATTTCACGACATGTCGGGTAATATCTTGCTGTGTGGAACGTACGTCGAAAAATCGCCTGGTTTGTCCTCGTTCCTCTTGCCCTCATCGCCGCCCTCATTGTTTCTCTCCCCCTTCTCCTAAACAGCGCCGATTATAAGGAATTGCTGATCGCGCAAGCGAAGGCCCAACTGGGGCGGGATGTGACGATGTCGGCCGCACGTATCGAGGTCTTTCCGCATGTCCGGATCGCGCTCGATGATGTCGTCATCCGGGAAGTCGACGGCACGACGCCATTTCTGTCCGCCGAGCATTTCTTCATCGATCTCAGGATTTTTCCACTGTTGCAGCAAATGGTGCTGGCCAAGCGGATTGTGCTGGATCGTCCCAAACTGACAATCAGGCGGGGCGCGACCGGGCTGTTGAACATCTCCGATCTTTTTCCCCAGGCGGCGCAGGATGCCAGTGTGATCATGCCAATGTTGGGCGATGAGATCTCCATCGCCGGCGGCGAGCTCATGTTTGAGGATTTTTTCGGCACACAGGCCGGCCGGACGGTCACGCTCCGCCGCGTGAACACCAGTTTGAAACGATCCGGGTCGCAGCTGGCAGTCCAGTTTTTCGCCGTGCTTTCGCATGAAGCGGGCGATGCAACGTTCACGGTCACAGGCGAGGTTGCTCGGTATGCGATGGAAGGGGCGGCGCGCGCAGGGAAGGTGACGGGAAAGGTGGAAGCCAAGAAGGTGGACCTGAAACAATTCGCTCCGTTTTTGAACGATAGCGCCTTCCTGCGGGCGCTGCGAACGCCGGTCGCTCTGGCCTCAACCTTCGAATACAGCTGGGCGCCGGGAACGCGCGCTCTGGCCTTGCAGGCCCTGACTGTTGCGGGTGCCGGAACCACGGTTCACGGAAGTATCCTGCTGGATAATCTGTTCACGCCGCAGGTGCAGCTTACGTCTTCTCTCACCACGACTCCGTTCCGTTTGGAGACCTTTCTTGGAAGCGTCCCTGACGAGGTGCTCCGGTCCCACTCCCTGGGATTTTTCAAGGATGGACAGGTGACCGGCATCGTTCAGGTGGTTTTTTTGCAGGTGGGATGGAATCCAGAGCAGGAGCGCCAACTCACGGTCCAGGGCGTGGTGGACCTATTGGAAGGCCATGCGGTCGTGGGCGCTCATCATGTGCCGATTTCGCAAGTGAAGGGCAAGCTCCGGATCACCCAGGACCGCGTCGCGATCGAGCAGGTGACAGGACGGTACGGGCTGGCAGACGTGACCGAGGGAAAGGGTGAGGTGACGAAGCTCTCCGAGAACCCGACACTCTCCCTGGATATCAAGGGCAAAGTCTCGGCCCAGGAACTGGCCGTAATCGTGGCCCGGTTCGCTCCGAGAGCGCTGCTGCCCGCCGGCCCGGCCGGGCTGACGCAGCTCCAAGGAGGGGCCGATGCCGTTGTCAGGCTGGCGGGTCCCTTGGCCCAACTGAATGAACTGGAGGTGGACTGGGGCCTCGAGGCCCAAGATCTCGGCTTTACCGACCGGCGACTGGCCTTGCCGTTCTCGGGGATACACGGACGGGTACGGTCCATTCCACACGGCGTGACTTTTGAGCACCTGGGTGGGCACGTCGGGAAGTCTTCCCTTACGCTGGATGGAGACATCGCCGTCCAGTCCGATGAGAAGGCCCACTATGCCCTTACGATTTCAGGCCAGGCCGATATGAAGGAAACAATCGGGATTGTGCTGACTAAGCCATCAAAATATTTCTCAGGCGAGGGGCCCGCGGGGTTCGAGCTCAGCATCTCGGGACGAACCGGAGAGATCCATTGGATCGGACGGGCGGACCTGCGCCAAGCAGTGCTCACCCATACCATAGGAATCAAGAAACCAGGCGGACTCCCGAGTTCGATGGAGTTCGACTTTCTGCTAGATACGGAGAACCGGCTCAGGATGAACCGCCTCATGGTGGAGGTCCCCCCCTTGCAGATCCAGGCGAAGGGCACGCTGACATTCCAGCCGCCCGGACGCTTCGATCTCCAGGTACAGATACCGACGGTGGACCTTCGCGCGCTGCCCAAGGGGATCGTGGGCATCAAAACTCTTCCGGACGCAGGGAGTTTCTTTGCCCAGTTTGTTGCGATCGGACCGCTCGACAACTGGGAAGCCGCCAAGCTGAAGGGGCGAGCGGAGATCACACAGCTCGGTTTCAGGCTGGAAGGGCTGGCGGCACCGGTCGAGGATCTGAACCTGACTCTCTCCTTCGAGGGGGACCGCATCGTGGTTGAGCAGGGGACGCTCAAGATCAAAGAGAGTCGCATCAATGCCACAGGCTCTATCCAGGGATGGAAAGGAGTCCCACGTATCCAGGCCGCCTTCGACTCGCCGGGTCTCGATCTTGCGCTGCTGATCCCCGAAGGCGCG
>Ga0184623_10001446_pt1 | contig 10284 bp, 11 predicted proteins | sample PLM1_100_b1_FD_133138 | JGI IMG/M metagenome (GOLD analysis project Ga0184623, IMG submission 133138) | Groundwater sediment microbial communities from an aquifer in East River, Colorado, USA - PLM1_100_b1 | ecosystem: Environmental > Terrestrial > Soil > Riparian zone | place: USA: East River...
CGGTGGGCGCGCCGGGGACCGCGGGCAGGAGTGCGGTCTCCGCGTCGGCGGTCGGCGCCGCGTGGGCGCCGGCGCGGTGGGGGCGCGGCGAGGGCCGCGGACGGGGGGAGGGGCGTGGAGAAAGGCGCTCGGACCAGACCACCTGGGCGAGTTCCGCGAGCCCCAGCCGGAGCGTTAACCGGACGCCCGCCAGAAGAGCAGCGTCGGTTGCGGCGGCGGTCATGGTCGTCCCTCGGTGCGCGCGTTCACGTGGTCAACTCTTCGCTCGCTCCTTGAGCAGAGGTGATTACACCCGGTGCACGGGAGATAACGGTGGGATCATACGTGTCTCCGGGGATCGCGCCAGGGTCGAATTCACATTGCGGGAAAAACATCCGATAGTTCGCGTTCTGCGCTGGAATCTCTACGAATCCCCGATACCCGCCCAGAAGCATGCACCGCGAGGCTCGCTCGCACGGCAGCACAGCAGTTGTGACAGACTCCCCGACGGTGAGCCGTGGAGGTCCTGTGGACGAAATCTCTGTCTCCGATCCGGTCCGCAACATCGCGGATCTGGTGCGTCGTGCCGCCCGCCGCAACGGCACCGGCCGTGCGTTGATCTTCCGCGACACCGTGCTGAGCTGGGCCGAACTGGACAGCAGGGTAGACCAGGCCGCTGCCATCCTGCGAGGTCTGGGCCTCGCCGAGGGCGAGCGGCTGGCGATCGCGCTGCCCAACGGCCTCGACTTCCCCGTCGCCTACCTCGGTGCGCTGCGGGCCGGGCTGGTCGTGCTGCCGGTCAACCCCGGGTACACCGGCCGCGAGCTGGCGCACGTCCTCGGTGACTCGGGCGCCGCCGCGGTGATCGCCGGACCGGGTGTGCTCGCCGAGATCGAGCGGATCCGCTCGGAGTTGCCGGCGCTCGTCCAGCTGCTCGCTCCGACCGCGCTCGACGAGGCTGTGACGCCCGGCGGGCCGGTCACCACCGAGTGCGGCGGCGAGGATCTGGCGCTGCTCATCTACACGTCCGGCACGTCCGGCCGTCCCAAGGGCGCGATGCTCTCGCACCGTGCCGTGCTCGCCAACCTCGAACAGTGCAGCCGGATCGAGCCATGGGTGCTCAACCCGGACGATGTCGTGTTGCTGGTGCTGCCGCTCTTCCACGTGTACGGGCTAAACCCAGGCCTTGGGCAGGTGCTGTGGGAGGGGTGCACGGCGGTGCTCGCCGAGCGGTTCGACCCGGTCAGCACCCTGGGGCTGATCGCCCGGCACAAGGTCACGAACGTGCCCGGCGCACCGCCGATGTACGTCGCGTGGTCGCTGCTGCCGGACTTCGCCGAGTCGTTCGGGCACGTGCGCGTGGCGATCTGCGGGGCTGACCAGCTCCCGACCGACACCCAGGAGCGCCTCCGTGCGGCAACCGGCCGGTACGTCTTCGAGGGGTACGGCCTCACCGAGACCGCGCCCGTTCTCACCAGCACCTTGATGAGCGACGAGCCCAAGCCCGGCTCGATCGGGCGGCCGATTCCCGGGGTCGAGCTGCGGCTGATCGACGTGGTCAGCGGCGCCGACGTCATGGCCCGGCTGGACGACCTCGCCGAGGAGCACGACGAGGACGACGAGGACGACACCGCCGATCCCGGCGAGATCGTCGTGCGCGGCGCCAACCTCTTCTCCGGGTACTGGCCCGACGGGCGCGACGGCCCGGATGCGGACGGCTGGTGGCGTACTGGCGACGTGGCGTACGCCGACGAGGACGGCGACCTGTTCCTCGTCGACCGGATCCGCGAGCTGATCCTGGTCAGCGGGTTCAACGTGTACCCGCGGGAGGTGGAGGACGTCCTGGTCACGCATCCGGGCATCGTCGAGGCGGCCGTAATCGGCGCGCCCCACCCGTACACCGGCGAGACGGTCAAGGCGTACGTCGTGACGGCACCGGGCGTCCAGCTCACCGCCGAGGACGTGATCGCGCACTGCGAGCGGGCGCTGGCCCGGTTCAAGTGCCCGACGACGGTCGAGTTCGCCGCCGCGCTGCCGCACTCGGCCACCGGCAAGGTGAGCAAGGGTCGCCTGCGGATGGCGGCACGGCGTGGGCTCGATCCGTCCGGTGTCTAGGCTCACCCTCCTGACCAGGGTCAACTGCCACCTCTGCGAGGACGCGAAGGCGGCGCTGGCCCGGATTCAGGACGCCACCGGCGAAGCGTGGACCGAGGTCGACATCGACAGCTCCGAGGAGTTGGCGTACGAGTACGGCGACCGGGTGCCGGTGGTCCTGCTGGACGGCAAGGAACACGGGTACTGGCGGGTCGAGGAGGAACGCCTGCTCCGCGATCTGGGTGTGTCGTAGGGGCTGGTTACCGTTGCTGGCATGACGCACCTGGTCTGGGACTGGAACGGCACCCTCTTCCACGACGTCGAGGCCGTCGTCGCGGCCACGAACGCTAGCTTCGCCGTGCACGGCCTGCCCGCCGTCACGCTGGAGCGGTACCGCGAGCTGGCCACGATGCCGATCCCGGTGTTCTACGAGCGGCTGATCGGGCGCCCGCTGGCCGAGGGCGAGTGGGACCGTCTCGACGCGTTGTTCCACGAGCAGTACGAGATCGAGCGGCTGCGGTGCGGGCTGGCGGCTGGCGCCGACCAGTTGCTCGCCGGATGGCGCGGCACCCAGTCCCTGTTGTCGATGTGGCACCACGAGGCGCTTGTGCCGCTGGTCTCGTCGCTGGGGCTGGCGCGGCACTTCGTTCGGGTGGACGGTCGGATCGGGCCGAACGGCGGGCACAAGGCTGAACACCTGGTCCGGCACCTTGAGGCGCTGGCCGTCGATCCCGGTGACGCGGTTGTGGTGGGCGACAGCATCGACGACGCCTGGGCCGCACAGCATGTCGGCGCGCGATGCGTGCTGCACACCGGCGGGTTCTACGCGCGGGCCACGCTGGTTCAGGCCGGGGTGCCCGTCGTCGACTCTCTCGCCGAGGCCGTCGAGCTCGCAGCGGCTTAGCTGTGCTACCTGAGCATTGTCTTTGGTAGCACAACGACGTACGTTCTGGGCATGAGGATTGGTGTGCGTGAGCTACGGCAGAATGCCAGCCGGTATCTCGTCATGGTCAAGGCTGGTGAGCGGATCGAAATCACCGAGCGTGGCAAGCTGGTGGCGATAATTTCGCCGCCCGATCGCCAGGCCCTGATCAGGGAGGATCTGGAGGAGCGGGGCTTGCTGCGCAAGGGCGCTGGCGGCCTCCTTGGGATTGAGCCGCTTCCGTTGCCCGAAGGCGCTGAGCCGCCGTCCGCGATGCTGGAGCGAATGCGCGCCGACGAGCGCTGACGATGATCTATCTGGACTCGTGCGCCATCGTGAAGCTGGTCGTCGCGGAGAGCGAGTCGGCGGCGTTGCGCGAATTCCTCGCCGGGCGTCCTGACGAACTCCCCGTCACGTCAGCTCTGGCGCGTGTGGAAGTGGTCCGGGCAATGCGCAATCTCGGCGGGGCGGCGGCGGACGCGGCAGTGGCAGTCCTGGCTCAGATCGATCAAATGCCGCTGGTCGATCCGCTGCTGGACGACGCGGCCGGGGCTGGCGACGGCGTGCTCCGTAGCCTCGACGCCATTCACCTCGCCAGCGCGACCGCGCTTGAGGACGGCCTCACCGCATTCGTCACCTACGACAAGCGGCTGGCGGCGGCAGCCGCCGACGTCGGCCTGCCTGTACACGCGCCCGCTTGAGTCGCTCGAATCCCTGAATCGGGGTGTGCGGCGCCGATACGCTCGCGCCGTGGACGTGGGGCCGATCGTGGTCGGCGTGGATGGCTCCGAGGCGAGCGGCCGCGCGCTGAGCTACGCCTGCGGCCTGGCCGCCCGGTCCCGTACCGAACTGGTCGTGGTGCACGTGCGGCGCCGCCCGATGCCGCACGCCATCCCGCTCGCCGACCAGGATCCGACGATCCCGATGGAAGAGCTGGAGGCCGAGGCGCGCCGGCTGGTGGACGAGGTGGTCGACGGGTGCAGCGCACGCTGGCGGTACGTCACCCGCGACGGCGATCCGGCCGAGGAACTGCACGGGGTGGCCAGGAGCCTGCGGGCGTCGATGCTGGTGGTCAGCACCCGTGGCAGTGGCGTCGGGGCGCGGCTGCATCGGATCGCCGAGGGATCGGTGAGCAGCTGGTTGCTCCGGCATGAGGAGACGCCGCTGCTGATTGTCCGATGAACGACAGATTGCCGCGGCCTCACAGGCGGAAACGGTGTCAAGCGACTGTGAGCCCTGCCACGCGCTTGTGAGGCTCACTCTCGTTCAACTTTGTGCAGGCGTTCACAAGCGGTACCGTGGGCCACGTCAGCTCGCGGATAGCACAGCGTCACCGCGGGGCGCCATCCGGGGCCTGACGTACCCCTTCGCTGTCCAGGAGCCCGATGAGCGACCAGCGCCCCAGCGCGCGGACCTCCAGCCGCGAGCGCGGCATCCCGGAGGCCACGGTCGCACGGCTGCCGGTCTACTTGCGCGCCCTGCACACCCTTGCCGACGGCGGCGCCGACACGGTGTCGTCCGAGGAGCTGGCCAACGCCGCCGGGGTCAACTCGGCGAAGCTCCGCAAGGACCTCTCGCACCTCGGCTCGTACGGCACCCGCGGCGTCGGGTACGACGTCACGCTGCTCATCGACCAGATATCCCGCGCGCTCGGCCTCACCCAGCGCTGGACGGTCGCACTGGTCGGTGTCGGTAACCTCGGCCACGCGCTCGCCGGCTACGCCGGGTTCAGTTCCCGCGGATTCCGGATCGCCGCCCTGTTCGACGCCGACCATGCGCGCGTGGGCGAGGCGATCGCCGGCCTCAATGTCCGCCACGTCACCGAGATCGACGCCGTTGTCGCAGATGAGGGGATTTCCATTGGGGTGATTGCCACCCCGGCCGAGGCCGCTCAGGATGTCTGCGATCAGCTCGTCGCCGCCGGAGTCACCAGCATCCTCAACTTCGCGCCCTGCGTTCTGAACGTGCCGGACGGCGTCGACGTAAGGAAGGTGGATCTCTCTATCGAGCTGCAGATCCTCTCGTTCCACGAGCACCGCAAGGCGGCCCAGCATGGCGCGGCGTCGCTCACCCGGTTGCCCGGCGGGGCGCAGGGCGATCCGGACGCGCGTGAGGCGGTAAACGAATGAGTCTGCTCGTCGTCGGCCTGAACCACCGGACTGCGCCCGTCCGGCTGCTGGAGCGTGCCTCGGTCTCGGCCGAGGAGTTGCCGCAGGCGCTGCGCACCCTGCTCGCCGGGCAGCACGTCGGCGAAGCCGTCATCCTCTCCACCTGCAACCGGGTGGAGGTGTACACGGCGGTCTCGGCGTTCCACGGTGCCCTGAACGAGATCGGTCAGTGGCTCTCCGAGCGGACGGCCGTGCACCTGGCACCGCTCGCCGAGCACCTCTACATCCACTACGCCGACGAGGCCGTGCGGCACCTCTTCAACGTCGCCGCCGGGCTCGACTCGATGGTCGTCGGCGAGGCGCAGATCCTGGGCCAGCTCCGGGACGCCTACGGCGCGGCGCAGGAGCACGACGGCCCCGCCCGGTTGCTGCACGAGCTGATGCAGCAGGCGCTGCGGGTCGGCAAGCGGGTACACACCGACACCGTGATCGACCAGGCCGGGCAGTCCGTGGTCAGCGCCGCACTCCGGCTTGGTGAGGCCGCGGTCGGTTCCGTCACCGGCCGTCCCGCCCTGGTCGTCGGCGCCGGCTCGATGGGGTCGCTCGCCGCCGCCACGCTCCGCCGTGCTGGTGCGGGTGAGATCACCGTCGCCAACCGCACGCTGGAGAACGCCGCCCGGATCGCCGGTACCGTCGGCGGCACCGGGGTCGGCACCGACCGGCTGCCCGAGGTGCTCGCGGCCGCGGACTTCGTCGTCACCGCCACCGGTTCGACCGAGGCGGTGCTCACCCGTGATGCCGTCGCCGCAGCTCAGCGGGCTCGCGGCGAGCGGCCACTGCTCATCCTCGACCTGGCCGTGCCGCGCGACACGGAGCGTCTCGTCGACGAGGTACCCGGCGTGACCGTGTTCGACATCGAGAAGCTCGGCGCCGCCCTGGCGGACGCCCCTGACACCACCGGCGTGCAGGCCGCGCGCGGCATCGTCGCCGAGGAGGTCGAGGCGTTCCTCAGCTGGGAGCGGTCCAACGACGTCGCGCCCACGGTGGCCGCGCTGCGCGCTCGCGCCGACCAGGTGGTCGCTGGCGAGTTGGAGCGCATCTCCGGCCTGGAGCCGGCCGCCCGCGCCGAGGCCGAGCGGGCCATCCGCCGCGTCGTCTCGACCCTGCTGCACCTGCCGACGGTACGGATGAAGGAGCTGGCCAGCGCGCCGGGCGGCGACTGGTACGCCACCGCGGTCCGGGACCTGTTCCAGCTCGACGTGGCGAACGCGACGGCCGCAGCCGCGGTGGCCGTCGAGACGGAGGTACGTGCGTGAGTCCGTTGCGCCTCGGCACCCGGGGGAGTGCGCTGGCGATGGCCCAGTCCGGGCTCGTCGCCGCTGCGATCTCCGCGCAGTCAGGCCGGAACGTCGAGCTGGTCGAGATCACCACCGCCGGTGACGTCAGCTCTGCCCCGATCGCTCAGCTCGGTGGCACCGGCGTCTTCGTCTCCGCGCTGCGCGAGGCGCTGGTCGCCGGCGACATCGACGTCGCCGTCCACTCGTACAAGGATCTGCCGACCGCGCCGGCCGACGGGCTGGTCATCGCCGCCGTGCCGCCGCGCGAGGACCCCCGTGACGTGCTGGTCGCCCGTGACGGGCTGACACTCGGCACGCTGCCGGCCGGTGCCCGCATCGGCACGGGCGCACCTCGCCGCGTCGCGCAACTGAACGCGCTCAAGGCGGGTTTCACGTGCGTGCCGATCCGCGGCAACGTGGACACCCGCATCGGCAAGACCACCAGCGGCGAGCTCGACGCCGTCGTGCTCGCCTACGCCGGTATCTCCCGCCTCGGCCGGATCGCCGAGGTGACCGACGTGCTCGACCCGCAGGTTCTGCTGCCGGCGCCGGCACAGGGCGCGCTCGCGATCGAGTGCCGTACGGACAACACCGCGATGGTCACCCTGCTCGGTGCACTCGACGACCCGTCCACCCGGGCCGCGGTCGTCGCCGAGCGCGCACTGCTCGCCGCCTTGGAAGCCGGCTGCAGCGCGCCCGTGGGGGCCCTCGCCCAGATCAGAGAGACCCAGGTTCACCTGGACGGAGCCGTAATCGCTCTGGATGGCAGCGCCGCCATCCGGCTATCGGCCTCCGGACCGCTACATGATGCCGACGCGATCGGCCGACGCCTCGCCGCCGAGCTCCTCGACGCCGGCGCCACCACCCTGATGGGGAGTACCACATGACCCGCCGCAAGACCATTGGACGGATCAGCTTTGTCGGTGCCGGCCCAGGCGACCCTGGCCTGCTCACCCGGCGCGCGCTCGACGCGATAGCCGCGGCCGACCACCTGGTATATGACGCGTCCGTCCCGTTGGCGCTGCTCGACGCGGTGCTCGCCGAGGCTCCGACCGAGCGTGAGGTGAGCGTGGCCGAGGGGGCTCCAGGCGACATCGCCAAGGTGCTCCTCTCCGGTGCCCGGTCGGGGCTCGCGGTGGTCCGGCTCGTGGCCGGCGACCCGTTCAGCAGCGAGGGCGTCGTCAAGGAGGCCCAGGCGATCGCCCGCACGGCGATCCCGTTCGAGGTGGTCCCGGGCGTGAGCCACGTCGACGGCGTGAGCACGTTCGCGGGTGTACCGGCCGGTGGCCTGCGCACCGAGGTCGAGGTCCGCGACCCGGCGGCGATCGACTTCGACGCGCTCGTCGCCACGCCCGGCACGCTGGCGCTGACCGTCGGCGCAGGTGACCTCGGCGCCGTCCGCGACGGGCTGCTGGCGGCCGGCATGTCCGGCCAGACCTCGCTTTCGGTCACCGGTGACGGCACCACGGACACCCAGTCGACCTCGACCTCGACGCTTGATGGGCTGGTGGACGCCGCGGTGGGCCTTTACGGCACGCTCGTCGTCACGATCGGTGCCGGCGTGGCCCTGCGCGACAAGCTCTCCTGGTGGGAGAGCCGGGCGCTGTACGGCTGGAAGGTGCTGGTCCCGCGTACCAAGGAGCAGGCCGGCGCGATGAGTGCCCGGCTGCGGGTGTGGGGCGCGATCCCCTGTGAGGTGCCGACCATCGCGGTCGAGCCGCCGCGGACGCCGGCCCAGATGGAGCGCGCGATCAAGGGCCTGGTCACCGGCCGGTACGAGTGGGTCGTCTTCACCTCGACCAACGCCGTCAAGGCCGTCTGGGAGAAGTTCGCCGAGTTCGGCCTGGACGCCCGCGCGTTCGCCGGTGTGAAGATCGCCTGCATCGGCGACGCCACCGCGAAGGCCGTCGAGGCGTTCGGCGTCAAGCCGGAGATGCTGCCGAGCGGGGAGCAGTCCAGCGAGGGTCTGCTGGCGGACTTTCCGCCGTACGACTCGGTGCTCGACCCGATCGACCGGGTACTGCTGCCCCGCGCCGACATCGCCACCGAGACGCTCGCCGCCGGGCTCATCGAGCGTGGCTGGGAGGTCGACGACGTGACGGCGTACCGGACCGTCCGCGCCGCCCCGCCGGCCGCCGAGATCCGCGACGCGATCAAGTCGGGCGGGTTCGACGCGGTGCTGTTCACCTCGTCGTCCACCGTGCGGAACCTGGTCGGCATCGCCGGCAAGCCGCACGCCCGGACGGTCGTCGCCTGCATCGGCCCGAAGACGGCCGAGACGGCGCGTGAGCTGGGCCTTCGGGTGGATGTGCAGCCGGAGGTCGCGAACGTACCGTCGCTGGTCGAGGCGCTCGCCACGTTCGCGCTGGAGCTGCGCGAGAAGGCGGCGACCACCCCGACCAAGAGCCGTCGTGGAGCCAAGGCGCAGGGGCCGACCGCCGGCCGGCTGGCGCGGTAGCGTCGTAGGTCCGCGGAGCGAGGAGAGGCTGGGATGAGTAGCTCGGTGTTACGGAACCTCTGCCCGGGGCTGGACACGGTGTCCTCTTCCGGTACCGGTGGCTTCCCGTCGGTGCGGCCGCGCCGGCTCCGGCGCACCGCGGCGATGCGCCGTATGGTCGCTGAAACCCGCGTCCACCCGGCCGACCTCGTACTGCCGCTCTTCGTTCGCGAGGGGCTCGGTGAGCCGCGCGCCATCTCGTCGCTGCCGGGCGTCGTCCAGCACTCCCGCGACTCGCTCCGCAAGGCCGCCGCCGAGGCGGTCGCGGCTGGTGTCGGCGGGCTGATGATCTTCGGCGTGCCGGCTTCCCGGGACGCCGTCGGTTCGGCGGGCACCGACCCGGACGGCATCCTCAACGCGGCCATGCGCGACGTGCTCGCCGAGGTCGGCGACGACATCGTGGTGATCAGCGACCTCTGCCTCGATGAGTTCACCGACCACGGCCACTGCGGCGTGCTGGCCGCCGACGGTTCGGTGGACAACGACGCCACCCTCCTCCGGTACGCCGAACTGGCCGTCGCGCAGGCCGACGCCGGTGCCCACATGCTCGGCCTGTCCGGGATGATGGACGGCCAGGTCGCCGTGGTGCGCGCGGCGCTGGATGGCGCCGGCCACACGGACGTCGCCACGCTGGCGTACGCGGCGAAGTACGCGTCCGCGTTCTACGGCCCGTTCCGGGACGCGGTCGAGTCGGCGCTCGTCGGCGACCGGAAGACGTACCAGCAGGACCCGCCGAACGCCGCCGAGGCGCTGCGCGAGGTGGCGCTGGACATCGCCGAGGGCGCCGACATCATCATGGTGAAGCCCGCCCTGCCGTACCTGGACATCGTCCACGCGGTGGCCTCTGAGGTGGCGGTGCCCGTCGCCGCCTACCAGGTGTCCGGCGAGTACGCGATGGTCGAGGCCGCCGCCGCGAACGGCTGGCTCGACCGCGAGCGGGTCATGCTGGAGACGCTGACCTCGATCCGCCGCGCGGGCGCAGGCGTGGTGGCGACCTACTGGGCCACCGAGGCAGCTCAGCTCCTCACGCGCTAGTTGACGGTCGTGCTGTCCTGGCCGTAGCGGTCGGCAGCCCGGTACACGTCGCCGGCGTAGCGCTCGAGGTTGTTGTAGCTCAGCACCGCCGACCACCAGCCGGTGCCGGTGGAGAGATCCCGGCCGCCGGCGCACAGGTAGTACGCCGAGCTGAGGGCCGCGTCGTCCAGGTCGTACGGGTCGGCCTTACCGTCGTTGTCGGCGTCGATCGCCCACTTCTTCCAGGTGGACGGGATGAACTGCATCGCGCCCATGGCCCGGTCGAAGTTCGGATCGCCGTCGAGCTTGCCCTGGTCGGTGTCGGGGATCCGC
>Ga0184623_10001447_pt1 | contig 10282 bp, 12 predicted proteins | sample PLM1_100_b1_FD_133138 | JGI IMG/M metagenome (GOLD analysis project Ga0184623, IMG submission 133138) | Groundwater sediment microbial communities from an aquifer in East River, Colorado, USA - PLM1_100_b1 | ecosystem: Environmental > Terrestrial > Soil > Riparian zone | place: USA: East River...
CTACATCCAAGTACCTGGGTTTTGGAGAAATTGATTTTGCCACTGCAAAAACACGCAATACATCAACTTTTCGATAACCAAAATATGTACCACAAATATATGGAAATATGAAACGTTCATGAAATGAAAATTTGTTATTTTTTCTGAATTCATGATATTTTAAGTATGCTCCACGAAGATCATCAATTTGAAATGGCATACATTAGTAGATTACAAATTTTACTCAAATTTAACCTATTATTTTTGATTTTCAAACAAGACTAATTATTTAGCGGTTTCAAATTTAAGCGTCAAATGTTTACTATTAAATTGTCCAAAAGGCTTATAAAGTTCTACTCTGAATTTTCATTATGACTCGTACATATGAAGAGTGGTGGAAATCTGTTCCCGCTGATCTGCAGCAAAAAGCTCGTAAGGGTGATGAAGGAAACAAACCATTGTTAAACCAAGTTAACTATGTTTTACTTCATCTTCATTTAGCTGGAAAGCACGATGCAAAACCTAGTCACGATGAATTGAAGGACTGGCTTCACAGCGGTCAAGTTGATGTACTAAGGATGGCACCTAAGAAGTAACTTTCCATTTCATTTCTTTTTTTAATCATATATTGTTGTTTTATAACACTGTTTTGTATACGACATAGTGTTTAAATAGTTTAAAACATATGGTCCTTTAGTGATTTAGTAGATTGCCTATTGCAATACTTCCAGATGTTGATGAACAAAGATGTATTGGCTGTGCTCTATGTGTCGAAATTTGTACTGCTCTTGGTCCAGATGTATTGAGGGTAAAACCAGTTGAAGGATGGAAGAGAGGTAAAGCTTTTGTCTTCTATCCTGAAAGATGCATTTCAGATGGTGCATGTCTAGGCGTTTGTCCAACTCATGCGATATTCTGGATGAGGCCAATGGAATACACATCAGGACAACCCGTTGCTTTACACAAGAACGGTGTATTCGACAAGGGTTGGGAAGAAGGCTAAGCAAATTTTTCACAACTATACTTCCATTTTTTAATTTTATTTATTCACATTAATTGATAATTGAATTACAATATTCTAAATCCAAATTATCATGATTAAACTAATTGATTGACTTGTCTTTACTAAAATCTTTAAGTGAATGGCATCAAAACTAGTTAGTGAAGATTTAATTCAAACTTGCTTCCGATGAAAATAGAAATATCCTAGACTAAATACTTGTTGTAATCTGCTATTTTCGAACCTTTTTCATAATTTAGTATTCGATCATTAAAACGCAACGTAAAACTAATTTCATCCATTCCTTCCAAAAGCATTTTTTTCCTAGTCGAATCTATATCAAAATTTATTATTTTTTCAGATAGGGAAACTGTTTGTTTAGGTAAACTAATCTCCACACTTACATCATTTTCTTCCACTAAATTAAATAGATATTCTATTTCATTTTGACTTAAATATATGGGTAATAATCCTCTTTTAAAACAGTTATTATAAAATATATCTGCAAACGAGGAAGCAATTACGACCCTAATTCCATAATCAAATAATGCCCACACTGCATGCTCTCTAGAACTTCCACATCCAAAGTTATCTCTTGTCAATAACACTTGTCTTTCCTTGTATTTTGGGTCATTGAGGATAAATCCCTTTTTAGGATTTCCACTATGATCAAAACGCCAATCATAAAAAAGAAAGTCCCCATATCCAGTTTTTTGGATAAGTTTGAGAAATTGTTTAGGGATTATCTGATCCGTATCTACATTCATCATATCTAAAGGAATCAGTTTACTTTTAACATCTCGAAAAGATTCCACTTCCATCACCAGTCTATAACCAGTCTCTTACATCAACAAAATGTCCTTCTATGGCACATGCAGCAGCCATTATTGGACTTACTAGATGAGTTCTTCCACCAGCACCCTGCCTACCTTCAAAATTCCTATTAGAAGTACTTGCACAACGTTCGCCTGGTGATAATATATCTGAATTCATTCCAAGACACATACTACAACCTGATTCTCTCCACTCAAATCCTGATTCCTTAAAAATCCTATCCAATCCAAGCCTCTCAGCTTCTAATTTAACCTTCTGAGACCCAGGAACTATCATAGCCCTCACTTTTGTTGATACCTTCCTACCTTTAACAACCAGCGATGCTTCGATCAGATCTTCTAATCGTGAATTTGTGCATGAACCTATAAAGACTCTATCAACATGTACCCCAGTTATTGGTGTACATGGCTCTAAATTCATGTATTCCAGAGCTCTGATAGCCAATTTCCTTTTGTTTTCATCACCTTCTGCAAATTCTTCAGGTGAAGGGATGGAGTCAGTTACATCGACCACCATAGATGGATTTGTTCCCCAAGTTACTTGAGGTGCAAGCTTATCAACATTAATCGTTTCAACTCTATCAAATTTGACGTTTGAATCACTTTTCAAATTGTTTTTCCAAAATTCTATCAATTTATCCAATTCTGATTCTTTGGGAGTATATCTTCTTCCTCTCAAATAATTGAAAGTAGTTTCATCAGGTGCAATTAATCCGGCTCTTGCTCCGCCTTCAATAGACATATTACATATGGTCATTCGTTGCTCCATTGATAATGCGGAAATTACCTTGCCTTTGTATTCAATAACAGTTCCAGAACCTCCATCAGTACCTATTTTATGAATAATGCTAAGTATTATATCCTTGGCAGTGATAGCATGAGGTTTTCTTAAATTGCCTTCAACATTAATTAAGAAAGATCTTGGTTTGTACATCCATATGCATTGTGTTGCCAGAACATGTTCAACCTCGCTAGTTCCTATTCCAAAAGCAAGAGCTCCAAATGCACCATGCGTTGATGTATGACTGTCGCCGCAGACTATGGTTGTACCAGGCAATGTGAAACCAAGTTCTGGGCCAATTACATGAACTATGCCTTGATCAGGGCTACTCATATCATAGATAGTTATCCCAAATTCTTCGCAATTTCTGCTTAATGTTTCAAGTTGCCTCTTGGATACCTGATCAACAATGGGAAGTGACCTGTTATCAGTTGAAACATTATGGTCTGTTGTTGCAATTGTTAAACCAGGGCGTCTAACTTTTCTACCACTCTGTTTTAGACTTGCAAATGCTTGGGGAGATGTAACTTCATGTATTAAGTGCCTATCAATGTAAATTAGCGAAGGTCCATTAGTATCGTCAGCATTTTCATCTTGATTATTATCTATAACTATATGACTATCCCAAAGCTTGTCAAAGAGTGTTTTTTGCATTATTATAATATTGTTAGTTAGATCGGAATATAATCATATTACTAATAATCTACATTATTTTACTACAAAGCAGTAGTATGGAAAGTGACAATGCTTAAATCTAGTATTCATAGAAATTAATTCAAATGTTTCAACATGACAATAAAAACTATGAAAAAAACTATGAAGAATACGTTTTGAATCATATTAAGAAAGGAACTACTACCTGTGCCTTGACATGCAAAGATGGCGTTGTTTTGGCTGCAGACACAAGAGCTAGCGCTGGTTTCTTTATTGTAGATAGAAATGTTATGAAAATCCAGAAGGTGGATGAACATTTAGGGATGACAATTGCTGGTGGTGTCGCCGATGCACAAAACTTGGTTGATCTTTTGCGTTATAATGCAAACTTGTATAGACTGTCAAACAGAGAAAGATTAATTCCTGTTAAATCTGCAGCAAGACTTTGTTCTAATGTTCTGTTCAATCAAAGATATTATCCCTATTACGTACAGATTATTATGGCCGGATTTGATAAAAATGCGGAAGGTTCACAAATATACAACATAGACTTGTTTGGATCCATGACTACTGAAAAGTTTATTTCAACTGGTAGCGGTTCTCCAGTTGCATACGGATACCTAGAGTCAGAATATAAAAAGGATCTCAGCGTAAATGAAGCTTACAAGATAGCTATACATGCAATTGCAGCAGCTATTAGAAGGAATTCTGGAACTGGTGATAACATAAATGCTGTCATTATAGACAAAGACGGATATCGAGAATTATCCAAGGAAGTAAAGGATGCTGTAGAAGCAGTCCATTGATTAGTACAAATTTCTTTTTGACCGAATTAACCTAGCCCATCTACTTAATTTCCTAACTAGTCAGCATTCCAAATATGATGAATAATCACTAAATATGTAAATTATTTAATTAACCAAAATTAAGCAATTCAAACCAGAATAAAGCAAACTGATAATAAATTGATTAATACGCAAGATAGAAAATATCAAAAAATCAAAGGACAGGTCAAAAGATTTATTCAAAAAAATAAAAAAATAGATCATTCAACAATTCTCAATGAAATCAATATAGACTATGATACATTAATGCAAATATTAAGGGAATTAAAGAGTGAGGGACACTTAAAATAACTAGAGATGTTCTAGTAACGTCTTTTGATTTTCTTCATCACTATCATGATATGCATTATCTAAAATTTTTCGTATTCTTTGAGCACGTACAGTACCAAATCCAGGAATTTTGGCCAACTCAGCAGCAGAAGCATTTAATGCCCTTTTAGGAGTGTTAAATTCCTTCAACATTTTTACAGCAAACATACCGCCAACTCCAGGTAACGATGAAAGAACAGATAATTGTTGTATTTGTTCAGAGGTTTGCTTTTTTATTTTTCGTAAAAGAGGTCCATATGAATATTTTCTAGATAATTTGTTTGCAATTGCTATAAGAAAATTGGCGGTATGTTCTATATTTGGTGTATGAACTAAAGGTATCTTGAAATCTAAAACTACTGTGATTAGTGAATCATAAACTAATTGAAATTTTTGATTATAGCTACGTAAGGATTCCCTTGATTCAAATTTCAGATCCTCCATGATATTCCCTTCAACAATTAATAATGGTGAGGAAAAATGTTTAACGAGCTCCGAACATTGAATAAATAATCTTCCATCATAAAAAGAAGTTAGTAGGTCGGATATAGTTTTTCTTTCGATTGCTACATTATTAAAAACAATATAATCACCAACCTTCAAAGTTGCAAAATCTACAAAAACGCCTGACTGCTTGAGCAATTCTGGGATACCACTATTTTTTTCTCTTTTATCGACTACTATTCTCAAATTGCATCTACCTAGAGAATATTATACCAAAGTTTTAAAAATATTGATCTGTTGTCAATCATGAGCCTCTAGTGGGACTCGAACCCACGACCTAAGGTTTACGAAACCTTCGCTCTACCAACTGAGCTATAGAGGCCTATTCCTGGATACATTTGCAAACATACAACCAATTTAACTATTTTCTAATTCGATGAAATATTTACTACAAATCCCTATCAAATTTATCTCATGATTTGTTTGTAAAACAAGATTAAATAGTCGAAAATTCAAGTTTTTTAAAAGTGAAAATTTCAATCTCTGGCATTAGAGGTATCTTTGGTCAAGATCTAAATCTACACACTATCATAAATTTTTCGAGATTGTTTGCTTCCTCTATTATCAATAAATCCAGTAAATCTGAAAGGAAATGTTTGGTTGCAAGAGACACCAGACCTTCAAGTAATTTAATTCTTCAGACAGTATCAGCAGCCATTATGGAACAAGGAATCGATGTATTTGATTTAGGTGTCGCTCCTACACCCTTTGTATTTCGTGAATCAATAAAGTATGGTAACGCCATAATAGTAACAGCTTCTCATAATCCTTTGGAATGGAACGGTTTAAAGTTTGTAATTAATGGAAGAGGAATATTCGAAGAGGAACTTAATTCAATTCAAGAAGAAAACATATTATCTAGTACAAAATTTGGGAATTCATACAACGTTCATTCAGATTATATATCTGATATTCTTGAATTACTGAAAAAGAATAGTTACCTTAAAGATGATACAAAAAAAACAAACATAATTGGCCTAGATCCCGGAGGAGGAGCTATATCTTCATTTGTTCCAAAATTATTTAATACTTTGGATCAGAAATTCTACTCTATAAATGATATTGAAGGTATTTCATCAAGATCTCCTGATCCTACAACAGATGATCTTTATGAACTAAGGAAACTTGTTTTATCCAGCAAACTAGAATATGGATTTGCATTTGATATGGACGCAGATAGGCTTGTAGTAGTAGATAATAATGGAAACAAACTCTCATCAGATCTTACACTCTTATTATGTATTACAAGCACATTAAATCATGGAGTAAAAAAATATGTAGTGAGTTTAGATACTAGTAATGCTGTTGAACACATGGTCGAAGACCATGGTGGAACCTTGAACTACTCAAAAGTTGGAGAAGCCAATGTAGTAAAAGAAATGCTTAACTTAAACGCGGAGGCAGGAGGTGAAGGAAGTAGTGCCGGTTTTATTATGCCAAAATTTAATATGTGTAGAGATGGTGTATTAGCTAGTGCAATTATATGTTCATTAAATCATGATGAGTACAATGATTGTATCGAACTTGCTTCTAATTACTCAACAATTAGATCAAAAGTCCCTATAGAATCCAATTTTCAGAAACCAATAATTGAAAAAATTGAAGATAAATTTAAGGCAAAATCATTTCAAATAGTAAAAATGGACGGTATTAAAATATTGGTTGATGATAAATCCTGGATCCTAATCAGATCTTCAAATACAGAAGATGCTATTAGGATCTCAGTAGAATCAACACCAAATAATGTACTATCTCTTTTTAAAGATACTAAAGAAAAGGTTCTGTCCATATATGATGAGATTAAATGAAAGAGAAATAATAGATCTCTTTATTTCTTATTTCAAGGATCCTTTACTAAATAAGGTAAAAGGGGATGATGTAGTAATTGTACCAATTAAATATGATATGACAAAGAGAACAGATAAAACAACTAGGATAAAGTTTGTTTTAAAGAGTGATATGTTAGTTGAAAGTACAGATGTACCTAAGATTATGAAACCTTGGCAAATAGCAAGGAAGAGCATAACGGCCTGCGTAAGTGACTTTGCTGCCAAAGGCATAAGACCATATGCATGTCTTATCTCTATTGGGATACCAAGAAGATATTCTAAAAAAGATATAATTGGCCTTGCTAATGGATTTTCAAAAGCATCAAAGGAGTATAAAGTACGTATCTTGGGAGGAGATACAAATGAATCTAAAGAGTTGATAATTGATTGTAATATGATGGGTTTTACAACTTTAGAAGATAATAAAATTCCGAGGAGAAATGGTGCAAAGGCGGGGGATTTAATAGTAACATCTGGAAAATTTGGATACTCTTCTTCAGGATTAAAAATTATTTTATCCGATTTGAATGCTGAGAAGAAATTCAAATCAAAATCATTATCATCAGTAACATACCCCGAACCGCAAGTAGAATTCGGATTCCATCTCGCAAAATATTTTTCGTCTTCTATAGATTCTAGCGACGGCCTATCTTCTTCATTATATGAGCTTGCACAAAAAAGGAATAAAGTTGATTTGTTAATTAATAAAATTCCAACACCAAAGGAATTATGTCATTTTGCTGATTCAAACTCAATTAGTGTCAAGGATTTGCTTTTTTTTGGCGGAGAAGAATATGAGATAATTGCGACAGTACCCAAATCAAATCTTAAAAAAATGGTTGAGAAAGCCAAAAAGCACAGAATTAAGATATATAATATTGGTGAGGTATTAACCGGCAGTGGAAATGTGTTCTACAAAAAAGGAGGGATTCAAAAGCTTGTCAAAAATGATGGATTTGTGCATTTTGCACGATAATGTTTCTTCTTTAATATTGTCCTAGTCTTGTAATGTTATAGAGAATTGGATTGATTATACTCTTCTTCCTCTTCGCCCACCAGGTTTTCTCGTTGTATCATGGGGTATTGGAGTTACATCATCAATTCTACCTATTCTAAAACCAGCTCTAGCAAGAGCCCTTATTGCAGCTTGGGCACCGGGACCAGGAATACGAGGTCCTACACCTCCGACAGCTCTTACTCTAATATGCAAGGCATTGATTCCTTTGGTTTTTGCAATATCCGCTGCTGCAACGGCAGATTTCATTGCAGCATATGGAGATGATTCGTATCTGTCCGCTGTTACATGTCTTCCACCGGAACTAAACGCTATAGTTTCAGCGCCGCTAATATCTGTAATATGAACTAGAGTATTATTATAACTACTAAATATGTGGGCTACACCCCATTTGTACTGTATGACTTCTTCGACTTCTGACATTAAATATGTAAAATTAAATTTTTTAAAGGGTGTTAAAAACCTATCCGATGTGTCAAATTATCTAACTCAAATGCGATATTAATTTGTAAAAACAGACCATTTAATTTGTAAAAACAGACCATTTAATACCAAATAATTCGGTATGTTCATAGTTTTAGCATAACTTTAATGAAGTGGATTATCCTGTAAATTATTTATGAAATGGTTCAATCATGACAAAACTGACGACGAACCTAAGATCCTAGCTTGTAAATATTGTGATATGAAGTTTGAAGACAAATTACGATTAAAGAGACATACTAGAAAAGCCCACAGTGAAAAAGGCGGTGACATGCCAAAGTTTAATCTTTTCGGTACATGAAAGCGATATTGATAGGATAAACATGTTTCCACTTCATGATGACAATGAGAGAATACATGGCAGACCGTATGTAAATTATTTGCTAATTGCCATCAACGCAATAATCTTTATAGTAGAAGTAATTGCTACAGGATATTTTTCTGATAGAGCAGCAACATTTGGATTATTGGATAAATATGGTGCTATCCCATACAGAGTACTCGGGGGAGATATAACTTCTACAATCACTTCAATGTTTCTTCATAGTGGAATAGCACATCTTATCGGCAATATGTTATTTCTCTTTGTATTTGGTGATAATATTGAAGACAAGTTTGGCCGTATAAAATATGTTTTTGTATATATTGGGTGGGGGATTGCTGCAGCAGTTGCTCACAGTTTCTATGCAATATCTACAGGGGGTGGAGAAATTCCCGCAATTGGTGCATCGGGAGCAATTTCGGGAGTGCTAGGAGCATATTTGGTACTGTTTCCCAGAGCTAAAATATTTACTATAATTGCCGCATTTTTTATCACAACGGTAAGAATACCAGCGATAGCGTACATTCCATTCTGGTTTATAATGCAAGTTATATTTGGCCTAATAAATCCGCTTGGTGGAGTGGCCTACCTTGCACATATTGGTGGGTTTCTTGCGGGAATGTTAACTGGGTATATATGGAAAAACGTAGTAACTAAATATGGAATGGTGACACCCCAAATACGATATCCCAGGAAGGATCATCAAAATATGACTAATATGGCAGATATGACTATTCATACACAACCAGAAGTTATCAAAGGACCTAATTTTTATGAAATTATTGCCGAAATGCCTGGATTAGTAGATCAATCGGAGATACAAGCTAATTATGATCCGAACACTCAGAGCGTAAGGATATTCACTAGTGGTCCAAGAAAATATGATATAAAAGTTATAATATCTGATATTCAAAATGAAAATATAAAAATAGATCAAATAAAATATCTTAATGGGATAGTAAGGATTCGTATATCAAAGCAATTGTCATAGTTATTTTTTACTTCTCACAAACTCAAATTCAGATCAAGATGATAACTTTGCTAATACTCAAAATGTATTCATTTTGTAACTTGATCAATAACTGATGAATCATACAAACTCTTGCTTAATTCCCTGTATTTCTTATTAATAAACTCCAAAGATTCTACGAGCTTCTTTGTTTTTGCATATTTGAAGCGGACTAACTCCTTATGTCTCCAAAAATGTTTGGCATCTGCAACATAAATGGTTGTAAAATAATCAGGACCAATTAGATTATCTGGTAATTTGATATTATAAGGAAAAAGATATTCAACACCAAACCATTCATCTCCATCAGGATAATCATTACCTGTAAAAATATCAAAATATAGATGCAGTTTATCTTCTACAGTGAAACCATCATCTTTTATGAGGGGGTGTCTAGCATTCGATTTATGATAATCTATTTTCAACAATTCTACTTCAAAATATGTTTTTATTATAGCACGCCTAAAAATTTCATTGGATTCCCTCAGATTCAAAGATAATATAATAACAAACGATGACTATTTTATAATCTTTTTAGCAGAAGAATGAAAAATTTGTCACGTGTTATTAAAAACTACTGAATTAATGGATCAACGTCTACATAATTAATATAATAGCAAAAAATCTAAATCATCACTTAAGCGGGGGTCGCCTAGCCTGGTAGGGCGTGGGATTGCTAATCCCATGTTCGCAAGAACTCGTGGGTTCGAATCCCACTC
>Ga0184623_10001448_pt1 | contig 10279 bp, 11 predicted proteins | sample PLM1_100_b1_FD_133138 | JGI IMG/M metagenome (GOLD analysis project Ga0184623, IMG submission 133138) | Groundwater sediment microbial communities from an aquifer in East River, Colorado, USA - PLM1_100_b1 | ecosystem: Environmental > Terrestrial > Soil > Riparian zone | place: USA: East River...
CGCCGCTGGTGCAATCGGGGGCATCGCCTCGGTGCTGGCCCTTCACACGGGCCAGATTCATCCAACCGTCAACTATGATGACCCAGATCCGGCTTGTGCGCTGGCAGGACTCTCTCGATCAGCGCAGGAGCGTCGTGTGAAGGTGGCCTTGCTGAATGCCTTTGGATTTGGCAGCAACAACGCCGCTGTGGTATTCAAACACGTGAAATGTGAAACGTGAAATGTGAAACGTTTCAGAGGAAGAGCACTCGGCAGTCCTACGTTTCACGTTTCACGGATGGTGGTTTTTCCAGTAACCGACAAGAGAACGACGGCGAGCATCAACCGATGGCAACCGATCCCAGCATATCGTTGAAAATCCGTACAGCCTTGGCTGAGTACCTGAAACGCGATCCGGCCACGATACTGACCACACAGCATCTGCGTGATGATTTAGGTCTCGACTCTATGGCGGTGATCGAACTGCTGTATCGCATCGAGGAGGCCTTCGATCTCCAGATCCCCGACCAAGACCTGGTGGGGCTGACGAACGTCGGCCATGTCGTGAGTTATGTGGAAAAGAGGTTGGGAAAAACGGCCTCGCCCGCCCCGACCAAGAAACCAGCGAAGCCGTCGAAGCCAAAGGGCAAGAAGAAATCCTAATCTATATGGCGATGCGGGCACGCATTCCTATCTCATTGGCACAGATCCACGGCGTAGTCGGCGGAGAACTTGTGGGGTCGCCACAAGCCACCGTCACGAGCCTAGCCGGCTTTGAAGAGGCAGGCCCGAACGATCTGACCTTCGTCACCGGGGATCGGATGCTCAAGACGAGCGGGCCCACCGCTGCCGGAGCACTCCTCGCCCACCGGCGTCTTGTTGAGATCGCCAATCCCCACATCGTAGTCGCCAATCCCCCACTGGCCTTTGCGCAGATCGCACAGACTTTCTTTTGCCCCGTCTCCCCTCCCCGTGGCATTGCCGAGGCCATCGTCCGTGGCGTTGACACTCAGGTCGGTTCCGATGTCTCGATCTGGCCGGGAGTCACCCTGGGAGATCGGGTCACGGTTGGCGCAAGAGTGACACTCTATCCCGGTGTTTTTGTCGGCAACGATACGACGATCGGGGACGATACGCTGCTGTATCCCAACGTCGTCGTCAGGGAAGGCTGTACGATCGGAGCGCGGGTGATCATTCACAGTGGCACGGTGATCGGGAGCGACGGATTCGGCTATGTGCAGGACCAGGGACAGCATTACAAAATTCCCCAGCTCGGCGGAGTTACGATCGAGGATGACGTTGAGCTTGGGGCGAATGTCACAGTCGACCGAGCCACCCTCGGCCAAACGGTCATCAAGCAGGGCACCAAGGTCGACAATCTGGTCCAGATCGCCCATAACGTGACGATCGGTGCCCATTCAATCCTGGTGGCACAGGTCGGGATCGCCGGCAGTACTCGCGTGGGGCATCATGTCATGATCGGTGGACAGGCAGGGCTGTCAGACCACATCGTCATCGGAGATCAGGTCATGATTGCCGCTCGCGCAGGTGTCAACCGCAGCCTCGAACCCAACCAGATCGTGTCAGGAGCTCCCGTGATGCCGCATGAAGTCTGGGTGAAGGCCCAAGCCGTGATTCCACGGCTTCCTGAACTCCGGCAGGCCGTACGCACATTGGAAGAACGGATGAAGCAGCTTGAAACATCGCGCTCGGCTCCTCAAGCCTCCAAGACGAAGGCCAAGAAAAGGAAACGTAAGGCGTGAGGGGTAAGGGGTGAGGGGTGAGGCGGTAGGAAGAATGTTGAATTTGGAATGATGAATGTTCAATGGTGGATGGTCGGACGACAGATTCCTGAATCCCTTCAGCCTGTCACGCTTTTCGCGCATCTCTCGCGCGTCACGCGGCACGGTCTTTCGTGCTAGTCCACAACTCCACGCCAACAGAATAACTTGGCCCAGTAGAATCCCGCCCAGGGCACCAACACAGCCGGGAGCGGGTCTAGGTCGCCGCGTACAATGGCCACGGCTGATGCGCCGAAGATCAGAGCCGCTCCGGCAATGGAGATCGCGGTGACAAACGCACGCCCAGGGTGCTCGATCGACGGCACCTCCGGCTCGGCCTTGGCCTTCCTGTTGCGTTGCGCCACAGCTGTCCGCATCCGTGCTGCATACACCTCGGGAAAGGCCGTAAAGAGATAGCGGTGATAACGTGCCTGCCCGAACCCACACGCCGCTCCAACCGCGATCAAGATTGAGCTGGCGAGAAACGTCACCCAGCTGTACGTATGGTTTACCAGGAGTTGATAGCCGAGTGACCCCACCCCAACGACCATGCAGACTAGTCCGATCGTCCCGGCAGGGAGGAGGATACGGGACCGGACATAGTTGCGAGCTTGCTCATCAATCTTCTCCGGTCGCAACACCGTCACAAGTTTCGGCATCGATACGTTCTCCGACCATTTCTGCTGCCAGACTTCTCGTCCTCGACAAGAAAAGGCAGTAAGCCGGTGGCATCATACCATCCTTCCGCGGCTTGTTACATGGACGAGGAAAGGAGATTAGGCGTCTGCGTCGGGTCTGATTGAGCAGGACGCTTAATTCCCTTGACTAGATGAGAAGTTGTGGATGACACATGAGCAACGGTAGACGGCATACCTGATTTTCATGTCATAGGCACCCATCTGCTTACTCAATGGTGCGAAGGCGGGCGTCGGCACCGAAACGCCTCTCTCTGACAGGCCTTCAACCGTCATCCGCTTGAAGCTCCGCGAAGGAAAAGGCGACAGTGAGGCAGGACATTGGCACCCTCACTTTCGGTGTCCACAAAAGGTGTGTATGATTTGTGGATAACCATGTGGATGAGCAACCAATACCATGCCGTACCACAGCACCTCGCAGATTGCCTAATCGGTAGGCAGCACAATCCGTGCAATTTCACCGAGATGCAATTTTTCAGCAGAAACTTGTATGGGAGAAGAGCGCAGATTCCGCACGACTCGGAAGATTCTTTAGAGTCGAGCGCACAGAAGTGTGCAGAGTCATAGGAGGTGCGAGACTAGCGAGAAAAGCGGGATGAGCGAGTGGTCGGAAGGCTGAAGTTTTCGGAACATCGATCCCCGACCTTCAGCCTTCGGACCGCGCCTGTCGCGTTAGGCCTGCCCGTCGCGCGCTTGAGAAGCCGGCAGGATATCAATGATGGCTGATCGTTCGACGCGCCCGATATTGCCCCACTGTTCCGCCATCGGAATCAATGCATGAATCCTCGTCTCGACCGTTCCCAGGCGCTGTGCCAACGTCGACGTTTTTCGATAGGCCGCAACCATGAGAAAGGATCGCAGCCCTTGCAAAAACATCGTGATCATCGTTGCCTGCACATGGCCGGCCAGATCGTAGAGGGCCTCGACCTGTTCGAGAATCGGATCGAGCTGAGACGCCGTGACGAAATCCGTCGTCCCTTGCGCTCGTATATTCGCAAGAGTGAAACTGATGATCGGAACCCGCCGACGGACTTCTTGAAGGAACTCTTCGTCGAGTCGGTCAAGTTCAGTTAAGATGCGCCCGACGCCGGCGACATCAAGATGATCGGCCTCCCGCTCGGCTCGCTGAATCACCGCCTCCAACACATCGCGAGCCGGCTGCATCGACCGGGCACGAGCTTGCTGCAGGTCCCGCAGGGCATGGATGAGCGGGACGTTGGAGCTCACGCTGAGCGGAGCCTGCAACTGGGGAACATCGGGTAACTCAGTCACGATGGCAGAAAGAGCCTGCACGGATTCGCTCACCGCTTCCACAGGAACGGCATCAGTTCCAGCATGTTCGTCATCGTGGTCTCCTGCTAAGCGACGCACGGCCAGACTGATCCGATCCAACCCCTCCTGAAGCGACTGGAGCGCCACCGTCATCGCACGTGGTTCTTGGCGCCCCACATCGTGGAGAATCGGAAGCAGATTTGAGGCCATCTGCTCGATAGCCCGGAGCTGCACCGTCGACGCAGACTTGGCAAGATTAGTAATGCCGTGCAAGAGAATCCCGTAGAGCTTCGGACGCACCGTTCCGTTGGCCCCTTCAGCGAGCTGTTTCACCGCCATCTGAATTTGAGCCAGCCATTGATGCGCTTCGAGGGCGAATAACCCGATCACTTCCTTTTCAAAACTAGCGTCCACAAAATCCTGCGCCGGAGGCTGACTTACCCATCGATGCTCGCCCGACAGCGACGCAGCCCCGCCTTCTGGCGCAGAAGTCCTGGACTCGACGGCACCTTGGATCGCACTCGTGAGAGCATCCAAGCCTTCCAAAAGCGCCGTAAATTGATCGGATGCCGAGGGGACTACCCCGGATGTCTTGCCGTGCGTCGCATCCGCTGGAAACGATACGCGTGCGACGTCAGGAGGCTCCAGTGTTTCGATGATCGACACGAGCGGAGTGAGGCTCAGATCGAGCTGCCGCCCCTCCTGGCCACGGGTCGTATCGCCCTCGATCCACACGACCGGACGGAGTGGATAGCGCATATTGACGCGCATGACAGACCCGACTTCGCCGGTGGTCAATCGTACCGAGGTACCCAGCGGATAGGCCGACAGCTGTTCGACCAAGGCTTTGACGATCTCGCGAGGGAACGCCGTCCGTTCCGCCACCATCAATTCTCGCACTGCTTCGTGCGGAAAGAATCGGCGGCGATACCCGCGCGGGCTCACGAGGGCATCGAAGACATCCACCACGCCAATGATTTGGGCAAACTCGCTGACCTGCCGCCCCTTCAGCTTGTTCGGATACCCCTGCCCGTTCCACCGCTCATGCGCCTGGCGCACCACTTGTGCCAGCCAGTCGTATTTCGGACCCGCCTTTCGAATTGCCTCATAGCCGAGTTCGGGATGCTGTTCAATGAGCGTACGTTCATCATGAGTCAACCGGCCCGACTTAGTGATCAGCGACTGCGGCACGGCAAAGAGACCGATGTCGTGCAGGAGCCCCGCAAAGGTGAGCTGTTCCAGCTCTTTTCCGTGATATCCCAGTCCGGCACCGACCTTTGTCGCCAAAATTGCGACATTCACGAGATTCGTAATCAGCGGAGGGCCTGCGGGACCGCTCATAGCCTGAACGAGCAATTGATCACTTCCCTTGAGCGCCTCCGCCATCCCCGTCGCCAGGGCAGACAAGGCCTTTAAGTCGAGTTCGTCTTGCCGTTGCACGGCAAGAGCCACGCCCGTCAATTGTTCCTGCGCAATGCGATACCAGTCTGTCGTGCTGTATTCGTTCATGGCTTGAGGTTGTCCTCGCGGAACATTCGACTATACATCATATGACTTGCTCGACCCGCTGAACAAGCCGGTCATCGACCTGTGAGACGTGCTCGAGCGCTCCGGCAAAGAGACATTGATCACAGAGTGTATTAATGAGCCGCCCGATCCCCTTGCTCTGTTCGTAAATGACTGCGTCGAATGGAAGGGCCCGGAGTCCCCAATATGTCGTATTGTCGACTTCTGAGCTCATCGCGCCATCATCATCACTCGGAGGGTACGATTTCACCACGCGCCTCGACGAATCTGTGTGCGGGGTGTCGGCACATTGATTACGAGTGGCTGGCAGGGAGCAAATCACCGATCGCGGCACGTTGGGCCCGCCCATGCTCCACCCACTGGCGGATGGCACCGCCCATCACGTGCAGCCGCGCCTTCACCGATTCCACCCGTGTGGCAGCCAGATGCACTCGACGTTGCGCCACCACGGTCAGCAGACTGTGCAGACCTGTAAAAAACATCATGGCCGATCCTGCATTCACCTGCTGCGCTTCTGTGCGCAGACGTGCGATGTCTTGAAGAGAGGCTTCGAGGGCCGTCATGCCTGAGGAGGCCTCACCCCCGTCCATCTTGAGGGCACTCATCTTCTCAACAATCTCGGGCACCCGCTCGTCAATCGCCTTCAGAAACGACTCTTCCGCTTCGGACACCCGCGCAAGATATCCTTGAATAACCGTGGCATCGATACGTTCGATACCGGCCTGAATCTGTCCTTCCATCTGCTCGATCAAGCTCCGGATAAGGTTGCGCCCGGACGCAATACCGGAAGGCTGCTTTTTTTGTAGTTCCTGAAGCGCTTGCAGAAACTCCCCGGGAGAGAGACTTGCGTAAACCGTCTCAGCCGCCGCACCACTCCCGTCGTCTTCAAAGGAGATGCCCGTCGCACGGGTCAACGCCGTATGGATCTGTCCCAGCTGTTTACAGAGCGAAATAAAGTCCTGAGCAGAGAGCGCCTTCTGTGGGTCCTGGACGGCTTCGACAAAGGGAATCGCCGCGAAGCTGGCATCCTTGACGTCTGGAAGATTGATTGTGGCAGCGGTCCCGCCGAGATTCATCACTCCGGCCGAAATCGTCTCAATCAGCTTGGCATGCCGCTCCGGCGCCGGCCCCTGTTGCAGCTCATCAAGAGCGACATGAATGTTCTGGAGCCATTCATGCGCTTCCTGAACAAAGATATCGACCAGCTCTTTCTGAAAATCGTCTGTGGTGTCGGCAGCCATGACATCAGTCCTTCAGGACAGTGACGGTCCACGAGAAGAGATCGTACAGGATCAGGACTGTCGTTTTCCGCTGCCCAGCTGAGAAGCCAATCCCGCGATCTCGCCAAGTTTTTTCGCCATCTCTTCAAACCGCTTGGTGGCTTGCTCGGCCGATTGTTCAGTTTCAGATACGTGCTTCGCTAGAAGGATATTTCGTTCTCGTTCCGTCTGAAGCAGTGTTTCAAACTCCTGGGCTTTCTGCGAAGCGCGCTCAGCCTCGGAGACACGCGCGGCAAGACCCTTGCTTTTTTCCTGTTCAGCAGCGAGAGCTTGTTCTAACGTGCGCACTCGTCCAGCAACCTGTTCACTCTCGGCCACACGACGAGTCAAATCGCTCGTACGTTCCTGCTCTTTCGCAAGTTGCTGCGCCAAGCCCTGAGACCGAGTCACCGACTCTTCCATCGCGGTCAACGTTTGAACCAGTTGCGTGGCGGCCTGGCGCTCGGCATGCAGAGTCGCCTCCAGCTCTTGGACACGACTCGCGTTCTTCTGCAGCTCGGTTAGACGCGTTGCTTGTTGGGCGCTGCCTTCCCGTTCTTTCTGAAGAGTCGCCTCCAGCTCCTGCACCCGAGCGGTGACACTGTCAGCCTCTGCGAGTTTTTTCTTCAGCTGGGCAGTCTGTTCACGTTCCCTTGCTAGCATCGACTCGAGTTCCTTGACACTACCCAACAGTCCTTCAAGTTGCGCCACTTGCTGTGTACTGTGCGTCGCTCGATCTCGTTCGACCAAAAGTTCTTTCTCTAGCGGCTTCTCAATACTCTTCGCCGCAGGCGCGACAGCGCCTTGCCGCTTGGCCAACAGCTCGAGCACGCGATCCTTGAGAGACGTGCCCTGGAACGGCTTTTTCAAAACCCCGTCGGCGTGACAGGATTCAGCCTGCTTCGTCACCTCATCGTTCACAATGCCGGAGATCAAGAGTACTGGCGTGTTCACTAACGCCCGCTGCGCGCGCACAAAGGCGCAAACCTCATAGCCGCTTTTATCCGGCATAATCACGTCGGACACGACCAAGTCAGGCGTCTCTTTGGCCAAATAGGCCAAGGCCTCCTCGCCGTTCGCAGCAAGAGTGACTCCAAATCCAGCCTCAGTCAGTAATCGTTCGGCAACTTTCCGGACCGCAATACTGTCGTCGGCAACCAACACTTTCGGCATCGCAGAGTCCTTTCCTCAGTACTCTGAACTTCTGACGGCATCCTGTCTCGATCGGCCAAGTCGCTGCAACTCTACAATAGCGACATCGTTTTCGCCAATCGTGACTGAGCCCAGCGTTTCAATATCCCCTCTGTCGTTCGGGCGAATTGCCGTCGCATCCACAGTCTCGAGAGACGGCACATCGGCGTCGATGCAGATGGCCATCGGCCCGTCGAGCTGGCGAGCCACCAGGCACAGCAACGGATCTCCCTGCACGGTGCGACTCAGTCGGGCTGCCAAATCGTAGACCGGCATCACATGGTTGTCCCGCTTCAGCATGGCTTGTACGAATGGAGTCCGACTCGGCACCGGAATGCTCTCGGTCCAGGGCGACACCCCCCCCACATCTTCAGTCCGTGCGGCCAGCTTCATTCCACCAACGGAAAACACCACCACATTCCACGACCGTTTCGTGGCCTGAGCGTGCTGCTGTCCACGAGCTGCCCTCAGCATGATCCACCGACCGCTGCTGGGGTCGCCGCAACCATCTGTTCCGTCTGCCCGACGGACACAGGTACTACGTCGGCCAACTCTCCCAGCGCCCACGAAGGATTCAGGATCAACACCAACTGATCCTGATACAGCATCATCCCCTCAAACCAGTTTCGTTCATCGCGTTGAAACTGTGGCGGCAACGGAAGACAGTCCTTCCGTTCTACGTCCGCCAACCCCACCACCTGCTCAACGCAAATCGCACCGTGGGAGCGGCCGTTCGAGTACAACACTGTCCTCATCTCGAGACCGGACAAGTTGGCAGCCACCGAAAGCCGTTGGGCAATATCTACCGGTTGATAGACGGTCCCCGCCGCAGTTACAGCCTGTTCGTTCCCGGCTTCTGCTTGCGTGAGAACGCCTCGAACCCCATCTGCAGGCAGGGCCATATAGCTACCCCCCAGGCGGACGACCAAGAAACTGGCCGTCTCCACGAGCATGTTCGTCGAATTGTGACGACCTCGTAAACTCATAATGAATACCTCTTGTGCGACTGTCCGATACCAGGGCCCACTCCAAGGATCGAACGATTGGATCTTATTTACGCGCGGCGGCTTCTTTGCCGATCCAGCGTTCAACTTCCTGGATCAAGGCCCGCTCATCTACCGGCTTGGTAATATAGGCGCTCGCTCCGATATTGAGTGCCATTTGTCGGTGCTTGTCACCGGCTCGCGTCGTCATGACGATGATCGGTGTCTGTTGTGTTTGCGCTCGGCTGCGCAATCCCTGGATCACTTCATAGCCATTGAGCTTCGGCATCTCAAGATCGGTGATGATCAGCCGATAGTTTTGCGCAGACGCCATACGGAGACCGTCTTCTCCATCCACCGCCGTATCGACTTCATACCCGGCTGACTCCAACATCCGGCCCACGAACTTTCGGATGCTCAAGGAGTCGTCGATCAAGAGAAGCGACTGCTCCGATGCATTCGGCTCTGGAGCCTCGGCATATGGAACCAGCACGTCCGCCGCCGCCGTCGCGTCCGAAGGCAACTCCGATACCGCAGCGACGTGCGCCCCTCGCGCCTTTAATCGAGCAGGGTCCAACACAAGAACCACGCGCCCTTCCGGATCGATGGTGGCGCCGCCGAAGCTGGAATGATCCAACGACTTAATCGACCCCAACGGCTTAATGACGATTTCCTGACGACCGAGCAATTCATCGACCAGCAGGCCGATCATCCCATCAGCCGTTCGCACGATGACAACCGGCTTTCCGATTTCCACCGGTACACTGCTTCGATTGAGGAGCTGCTGGAGCGGCTGCACTTCGATCGCCTCGTCACCGATATGCAAGATCGATCGTTCGCCCATCCGTTGATACACGCTGTGAGTCAACATGGTGACTTCGCGCACCGCCGGCAGAGGAATCCCGTAGCGTTCACTTCCTACTCGCACCATAAGAGCCGTTGCAATCAATAATGTAAGCGGGAGACTCAAGGTAAACTTCGTCCCCACGCCTCGAATGGATTCGACGTCGATGTGGCCGTTCATGCTTTCAATGACCCGCTTGACCACATCCATGCCGACTCCTCGCCCAGCCTGATCGTCGATCTGGTCGGCCGTCGAGAATCCCGGCACGAAAATAAACCTGATGACTTCGGATTCAGGCATCGAACGGGCCACCTCCGGACGGATCAGTCCTCGCTCTACCGCCTTGGCCCGAATCTTTTCGACATCGAGCCCGGCCCCATCGTCTTCCACTTCGATCAACACCGCATTCCCACGGTGCGCCGCGTGGAGAAAAATCGTACCAGTCGCCGGCTTCCCCTTCGCCACGCGATCAGCCGCAGGCTCGATCCCGTGATAGACCGCGTTGCGCACGAGGAGCACCAAAGGATCGACCAGCCGCTCCACGACGCCTGTATCGACTTCGGTATGTTCACCGGACGTGACCAACGTCACTTCTTTCCCTGTCGCACGCGCCATCTCGCGCGTTGCCCGGCGGAATCGGGTGAACGGGGTGCCGACCGGCACCATGCGGGCCCGAGCGATTTCATCCCGCATACCGAGGGTCAGCTGTGCCAGGTGACTCATGTCTTCATGTGAACGGCGGATCGAC
>Ga0184623_10001449_pt1 | contig 10271 bp, 7 predicted proteins | sample PLM1_100_b1_FD_133138 | JGI IMG/M metagenome (GOLD analysis project Ga0184623, IMG submission 133138) | Groundwater sediment microbial communities from an aquifer in East River, Colorado, USA - PLM1_100_b1 | ecosystem: Environmental > Terrestrial > Soil > Riparian zone | place: USA: East River...
CAGTTTTTCGCCGAGGTGGCGCGTCTCCTGAAGCCAGGGGGGCGGCTTTATGTATCGACTGATTACTGGGAGCCAAAGCTCGACACGGATGGGCGCAAGATGTTCGGCCAACCGTGGACGATCTTTTGTGCTAAAGAAATAACATCCATGATCGAGTATGCGAGCAGATACGGTCTGATTGTCGAGCGGTGGGAACCTGAAAATCTAAAATGTCACGAGGCAGTAGTACACGATGGCCCTCACGCCTACACCTTTGCAGCCATTCGGTTGCGTAAGGAGGAGCCGTAATGCGGTGCAAGGAAACCCGATGCAGACTCCCGGTGAAGGTGAATATATTTTTTCTATGTCTTACGGAGTGGCGGTTTTAAGAATTTGAGTGAGCTGATTCTTAACTGGTTCGGTGTACTTCTCGAGTACGGTCACGGCTGGTGTTGAGAGGCTCAATGTGCGGGAAGTTAGGTCCATATAGATAGGCGGCACGAGTGAGAAGTCTTCTCAATGATGCGCTTTTATGGTACGGAGTTCGGACTCCGTATTTCCCAGGGAAAGCATCCACAGTTGACTGGATCGCTTCTCACAGCCATCAGACTGCTTTCGGTAAGGTAACGGTGGAGAGAAGAGGCGTCCATTGGGAACTAGACCTCCGGTGTCCAATCCAGAGATCCCTCTATTACCTCGGGTGGTGGGAGGTATGGGACACGAAGTTTCTCCAGTCCCTGCTGTGGCCCGGAGCCTGCGTAATAGATGTCGGGGCAAATTGTGGTTATTACGCATTGCTTGCCGGAAAAACCGTTGGACCTTCTGGATTAGTGTATGCGTTCGAACCGGCAGGAGAGGCGTTTAAGCAGCTTGTCAAAAACATTGAGCTGAATGATATGACGTGGGTCTATGCCGAGAAGCAGGCGCTGGGTGACAGTGAAACTGTTGGGTTCATCTCGATATCGCCGCCTGAGAACCGGCTGTCTCAAGGCGTCTGCCTTCAGCCCGGTGCAGGAACTGAAGAGATTAAAGTTACCACGCTGGATATCTTTGCTCGGAAGACTAATATCTCCCGGTTGGATTTTCTCAAAGTCGATATTGAGGGATACGAGCCGAGATTTCTGAGGGGAGCGTCAGACACGATTAGGCGGTTCATGCCTTTAATGATGATAGAACTTTATCCATTGGGCCTAGAGCAGCACGGATGTCAAACACCGGATTTTATAGCACAAATTGAGTCGCTAGGTTACGAAGTGTTCATCTTGAAACGTAGGACACTGAGGAAATGGCAACTGGCGAAAAGCCCAGCATGGTGTAATCTGATTGCTATCCCCATGAAACGCAGAAAGCGCTTCGGAGTTTAGTCTAGTCGGAGTTTAGTCTAGCGGAACTCCATTTAGAATAGACGAGGCACTATCGTGAAATCGGGTGGGCTTAACGCGCGAGCGCAAGAATGATTCAAAGAGAGGTCGCCGGAGTAACTAAAGAGCAGGCGGAGCCGATTAAGCTGGCGCAAGCCGTCTACGCCCTCTGCATGGGAGGGTCGGAAGCGCTTGCGAGGCAGATCGCGGTGGGCCTGAACCGGAATGGTTCGTATGACTGCGTTGTGTACGCCGTGGATCATGGAGGACCGATGGCGGAAGTCTTAACCCGCGAAGGGGTTCCCTATCGAATTTTTTCGCGCAACGGGAGAATGGATGTGAGACTGATTCGTCGCCTGGTGGTTCAGTTTCGTGCCGATCACGTCCAACTGGTCCACACTCACCACCTTAATCAGTTGATGTATGCCGGTGTTGCCGGTCGGCTGGCCGGTGCCAGGGTGATCCATACAGAACACGAGTGCTATCTGCTCAGTCGCTGGCGGGCGCGTCGGCTGCTTCGGGTCCTGTCAGGTGTAGCCGACCGAGTCACCGCTGTAGCAGAGCCAGTCACGGAATTCTTACGAAACGAGATTAGGATTCCCGCATGGAAACTTAAGACCATTCCCAATGCGGTTGATGTTGGACGCTATCAGTCGGCATGCCCGATCGAGCGTTCTGTTTTCGGATGGGATGATGAAGATGTCGTAATTGCATGCGTCGCACGGCTAGAACCGGAAAAAGGCCATGCTGTCTTGCTTGATGCCTTTAGTCAAGTGCATATGCGCTTTCCTCGTGCCAAGCTTTTGATGGTTGGCGATGGGTCTGAACGAGCGGCATTAACGGCTAAAGTCGGGACATTGAATCTGAACGGGTCTGTCCAGTTCCTTGGCGTTCGAACTGATATCCCTGCGCTGCTTGCCACCTCCGATGTGGTGACTTTGGCCTCTTTGCGGGAAGGATTACCGATGGCGGTATTGGAAGCTATGGCTGCCGGAAAGCCAGTCGTTGCTACCAAGGTAGGGGCTATTCCTGAAGTTATGCGGGATGGTCGATCAGGAATATTAGTTGCTGCGGCTAGCGCGGCTCCGCTGGCTGAAGCATTAAGCATTTTAATTGGAGACCAGCGGAGCCGGCAGGAAATGGGGGCGGAGGCGTTTAGGATTGTCGGGGAAGGCTATAGTTTTCATCGTATGCTTCAGAGGTACGAGTCTCTTTACCAAACCGTGCTGTCAGGCGGGATGAACTGAAGTGTGCGGCATAGTTACGCCATGATGATTTTGACGAGGCAACTGCCGACGGATCCAGGTTCCTAAGAAGTGTTAGCCGGCGCGGAGAAAGAAAGCGGTATGGAGAGCGGAAGAAAGAAGCGACAGTCGTTTGCTGCCAATCTATTCCTTATTGTTATCTCAGTTCTGGTGACCATCCTTATTGCAGAGGGCGGAACCCGCCTCTTTTACTATATTCGATGGAATGGACATTTGTACAAACTGAATGGGCTGGAGTATTCGCTGCGCTTAGGATGGATGACATCGCCTGGCCTCTATACAGAGTTTCAAATCAATGATCAGAATTTTCGGCGGCCACAAAATATTCCGCTGGTACCACCATCGGGAACTATCCGTATTATGCTGGTAGGAGGTTCAACAGCCTTCGGAGCTAATGGCCTCTACCCCCAGTTTGAGCCTAAGCCGTTACGATATGAAGATACGATTGACTATCAACTAGAAGCGATGCTTGCGGCGGAAAATGGCGGTGTGCGATTTGAAGTCATCAATGCGGCAGTGTCGGAGTATCGGCTGTTTCAAGAGATCACTTTGTTCCAGGACAAACTGGTAAATTTCCGGCCGGATCTGGTCATTTTTCTTGATGGGCATAATGACATTTCTTTCCTGACTGGGGTGTCCGCCCTCACCCACGATGGCACGCCATATTGGTCCAGCCGGCATTTTGACCGCGGTCAACGAGTTTTGAATGATACGAGCGTGTTGGCGCCATTGAATTATTTAGATCTCTACCTGGGCAGAGTCAGTTATTTTTATCACGGTCTTTCCAGGCTCTTTCAGCATTATCAGGATGTCAGGGCGCTCACGGAGCCTGGGTCTGGAACGGGACCGTGGGGAGAAGGGATATTCAAGCTTGAAGATGAGAAGTTGCTGCTGCAGAAATATAAGGACAGGTTGGGGCAGGTAGATCAGGCGCTCCCGCTCTATGTGCAATTCGTCCATGACCTTAAGGCTCTTGCAGCCTCTCGGCACATCAGCGTCGTCTATATGCTTCAGCCGGAGATTGTCGTTGAGAGCCCGTCGGATTTATCGGCCAAAGAGGCGCAGATTCAGCAATTTGCATTTCAGCATCACCATGAATTCGGGACTCTCGCTTGGCGACATCTTACCGGCAAGCTAGCGAGTTCACTCGATGATCTGAGCAATGCGCAGTTCCAGTTCATTGATTCTACAGTTATCTCGAAGAATGAATCCGAGGACCTGTATACTGACTATTGTCATCTCACTGCGCGAGGCAATCGCGTGATTGCCCAGAGACTCTACCCCGTGGTCGTGGCGCTGGCGGGAATGCAGCCTGCCGCTCCGAAAGCAAACGGTCTGTGAAATCCACCGGGCCAACAATCTGAGGCGGTATACCAGCTGGTCCTTGGGACTGGGCTGAGAGGTGCAACGTTCTGACGAAGATGGTCGCTGCCATACTTATCTGTCTGTCGTCGACGGCCGTTGCGTGCGCACAGATGCCAACGGATTTCAAAGCCGTTTGGAAGGACAAGATGCTGTCCTATGGCGAACGTTACTGCCATACCGGCGATCAGTTTTATGATGCGATCCGGGTGTACTACCAGATCGCCGAGTACACCGGCGATGCCAAGTGGGAACGCTGTGCAGAGACATATATTCGGGCGTATCGGGATGGTTATCTCATTCGCCACAAATATGGCAGCATGGGACACTGGATTTTCCCGCATGGTCTCATGATGCACTACCAGCGGACCGGTGACGAGAAATCGAAGAACGCCGTGCTAGGGCTGGCGCAGAAGGCGGCATTTAGCTACACCCCGCTGGAGGACACCGCAGCTTCGACGTCAAGCCGCGAGGTAGCATATAATCTTGAAACCAAGCTGCTGGCCGAGAAATTGGGATACAAGGACGAGAAACGCCTCAAGGAACTGGCAGACCAGGCGCTCGGGCATTACGACCAGTGGTTTGTCAGCAAAACGGCACCCCACCTACAGCCCTTCATGGCGGGCCTTACCGCTGAAGCGCTGATTATGTGGTACGACAAGACAAAAGACCCGCGGGTGCTTCCTGCCTTGAAGACAGGCGCGGATTGGATGTGGGAGCACATGTGGCTGCCCAAACAGGGCGCATTCAAATACATGACTGGCGACGACACGCCCGCTGCCGATCTAAATCTTTTGATCGCGCCACTCTATGGATGGGTTTATAAAATGACCGGAGATGCGAAGTATCGGAGCATGGGGGATCAGATTTTCGAGAGCGGAATCACAGGAGGGTATCTGGAAACACATAAACACTTTAATCAAAATTACCGTTGGAGTTTCAATTATTTTGTCTGGCGCGGGGATCCCGTACCGGGTAATCGCACAGCCCCGAAGTAGCCTCACCCCACGTGTGAAAGACAATCATTTTCGCCTCTCAGATGCAAAAAGGCATAAGCAGTCCCAAAGGTCGGGTGGGCCTCAAAACTGCCCGCCGATCAGACGCGCATCAGGTTATGTCGCGACGAGACAAGGAGGTTCGCGCTGGCGCTTCTCTTTGCCTTCAGGGTACCTTCTCGGCCACGCCGACGACCTGCAGTCCGGCGCGCTTGAGGCCGGGCAAGGTCACTGTCCACTCGTCAAGGCGAGTCGCGGCGCGGGTTATGGCACGAATCCCGGGCACGAAGCGGAACAATCGGTTAAAGACGAGCACATCCGCGTTCATGAAGAGACAGAAGCCGAGAAACCCATGCGTCTTCCAATGGGTCGGGCGGAGTCCAGCACGCTCGAGCAACGGTACCGTCTCCTCATAGAGGAGCGGACGTTCGTTTTCGTGATCGAGGAGCGGCGAAAGCCGGTAGACAAGGCCGCGGATCGCCCGCCACAGGAAGAAGTCACTCACGGGCTCGCGGAAATAGAAGCGACCGCGCGGCTTCAAGATACGCGCTACCTCCGAGAATAGCCTCGCGCGATTGTTGACGTGATGGATGCCGCCCAGCATGAAGACGCTATCGACGCTCTCGGAGGCGACCGGCAGGATAGTCGCGTCGCCTTGAATGAAAGCCAACTGTTTGTCGTCATGGCTGCCCGCCGCAGCCCGCAACATCGAGAGCGACACGTCGACGCCGATGCCTCGACCGATCCGAGACTTCAATAGATAGAATGCCTCGCCCCTGCCGCAACAGATTTCGGCCACCGTGCCCAGTCGGTCGACATCGACGACACCGAGGAGCGCACGATCGAGATAACGCATGTACTCCTCGGTATGAGCATAGTGGAGGTTCGCCACATACGCCATAGCGATTCTGTCGTAATGCCCTTGTTGGCTGCGGCCGTCGACAGAACAAAACTGCTCTGCGAAGAGCGGAATCCGGTCTTCTATGCGATAGCGATGCTCGCCGTCACAGCAAACGAGCGTGTTCCCTTCAACGCGGAGGGTCGCCCCTGAAGCCGGACAGCGCAGCACGTCGAGGAATTGGTCAAGCGGGCGGCCTGCATGATGAGCGCTGAGAGACATGTTTTATGGCCCCCGCGCTTGGCCAAACTCGCTGCCATCCGGGGCCACCGGCTTCGTGCCGATCGCCGACCACGATAGTTCGTTGACCCAAGCCACCTTGACATCGGCCAAGCCCGGCTCCCGCAACATCGCCTCCACCTGGAACTGCGGCCAATAATGGGCGATTTTCGGCAGCATCTGGTCGAATATGATGGAGCGTAGGTGCCGAAATGCCATGCCGCGCAGTAGATTGAAATAACTGATCCGGCCGATGCCCGCCCGCAGCGCAACCCACAGAGCCGCCGTGGGGTAGAGCGATAAATGATGCACGAGGCTAATCGGCAATCGGCTGAACAGTACTTTTCGCAGCGGATCGAAGAAACGCACGATCCATTCGTTGTTCTCGTACCCATAGACCCAGATTAGCACTCGGCCGCCTGGCTTGGCTGCGCGGATCATCTCGCTAATGGCCCGCTCGGGGAGCTCGAGATGATGAATGACTCCGATGGAGAACACAATGTCGTATGCATTGGTCTCCCCGATCTCATAGGCAATTGTTTCCTCCACCAATACGGTCGGGAACAGCGCCAGATTGCGCCGCGCTACTGCCAGAGAACGGCGATCGACATCGATCGCCTTTCCCCCGGCCGCGCCGTACGTCATTGGCCAGTAGCTGTTGCGTCCCGTTCCGCACCCGACATCCAGGAATGATCTTCCTCGCCAATCATCGCCCGACAAATGCACTGTCCAGCGTCGAAACTGCTCTTCGTATTCGGACCGAAGCTCAGAGTAACGTGACCATTCGTAGCCGAATCGATCAGGCGAGCCGGCCGATAGGCTGGGTTGGTCCCGACTCAGGGAGCCTAAAGTTCGTCCGGACCATGTCATACAGGAATCTTCATCGTTTCATCCGCTGGCAATCCGTTGAAACCAGTGCAGCATCATAGCATGATGTCGCTGTCACCCGGTAGAGCCGAAGCGGTCCGAAGGCTGCTGTGGGATCAAAGCGAACATTGTATTGCTCGAAGGCTTCTGTGGCGGCCGCAGGTAGTGAAAGAAGGCCTTTGACGCGTCCGTCCTGCAGGCCCAACAATGCGTTCACCTGGGTTAGGACATAGTTCGAGTCGATGACCCGCCGACGGAAGACCTCCTCGAATTCATGTCTCGTGTACACCAAGATGCCGTCGGGTCGATAAATCGATAGCCTCTCAATGCGACCCTCACTGATCAAATCACGAGCGTTCAGTGAAAAATATGCGCTTTGGACCTCCGGTGTCACTAGGACTCGCTCTCCGGGGGCGACATGCTCACGGATCCAGAGCAGAGCAGATCTGGAAGCGTATGGCGCCGATTGGACCGGGGACAGTTGCTGGAACTGACGGGTAATGGTACCCGCGTCCATGAGAGTGATAGCCACCACGCCAATCCACGTGGCGAGCCCCACGATCCAACAGCTTGCGTAAACACCGCGGGGCGAAACCGACGGAATCCTACGACGCACTAGATCAATTCCGGACCAGAAATAGGCGGACAACAACGCTTGCAGAATCAGCGTGTAGCGGAATTGGGCCAGGATGGTATGCCGGTAGGCCGAGTACATCAACCAGACAGAAAACAGCGCGTAACTGATGCTCAGTTCTGCACGTTTTCGTCGGACGACTGCGTACACGAGCCCTGCGAAGGCAAGCCCCGCGACTATCGGAGTCAGAATCAGGAAAGAGCTCAAAGGCCAAAACACCACTGTGAAGGTCTGGTACAGCCCCGGCGAGAATCGTGGATGCCTCCCGGCCTCGAAGAACTGCTGCGTGTTTAACTGAGCCATGTGGAAGAAGTGGAGCGGGTCCGCATACAGCTGCTGCCATCTCACAGCGACAAGGATGGGATAGACGGCGCAGAGGAGACCCAGGATGATCACCGAGGACCAGCCTGAGCGCTTGGTAACCTCGGGCAGGATTCGACCTGGTGCTAACAGGAGCAGGTACCCGGCAATCACTCCCCAGAGTACCGCGTCGAATCTGAACATGGTCGCCAGGTTGATTGCGAGGCCAGCACCGAGGAGATACGGAACTCGCCAGGTCTCTCGATAGCGGACGGCCAACAAGAGGGCGAGCAGCACAAAAGACACGTAGGCAGGCTCACTCATCGCGCCATTGAGAGAGCAACGGATGTGATACGGATTGATGGCCAGTAACAATGCGGCAAACACGGCCGAACGCTCATCGAATAGCTCACGGACGAGCAGAAACAGCATGTAGATGTTCGACAGCGCAATCAGCAGATAGGTGACGCGCACCGACCAAAATAACTCGCCCGAGACTTTGATGGCGAAAGCGGGAATCAGGTAGTTAAGGATGGGCCAAGGCGTCGTGCCTTCGATCAAGGAGGGATGGCGCAGCCATTCATAGGCCAGTATCGTGCGGTGTGTCCAGTCGCCCTCCTCGCCTTCAAAGAACGGAAGAAAGGCAAGCCGAAGGACAACGGACAGGAGGAGAAGCAGTGTAATCTTATTCGGAAGCTCAGGCAGTCGAACACGCGGCATCAGGTTCAACAGCTCTCGCTATTCGAAGAGGCGCACAAAAGAGTTCCGGCCGGCTTTACGGCGCTGCGCGCGAATTTCTCTTCGACCACATCGAATCACGTCAGGTCCGCCAGCCAGCGTTTGGTCGCGGCACTGTTAATCAGGCCCCTTTCATATATGTGTCAAACCATAGCTGAAATGCCAGCAGTGTCCACAGCAACTTGCGGTGGTCGCGCCGTCGCGACTGATGCTCCTGCCAGAGTTGCTGCACATACTCGGCGCGGAAGTATCCCTGCCGGTGTATCGCGGCGGGTGACAGAAGGTCCCCAGCGCACTCCTTCAGTTCGCCGACCAGCCACTTGGCCACCGGGACACCGAAACCCTTTTTGCCACGACGCAGAATCTCCGACGGCACCCGTCCAGCCAGGGCGCGTCGGAGCAGATATTTTGTGGTTAGGCCTTTCAGCTTCAGGGCATGGGGCAGGGCGCTGACATGAGACACCAGGCCGGCGTTGAGCAAAGGGACGCGCACCTCAAGTGAGCAGGCCATGCTCGCCCGGTCGACTTTCGGAAGTATGTCGCCTTCCAGGTACAGTTTCAGGTCACAGTACATTACTTTATTTAATACCTCTTGTGCCGCGCATCCATGCCAGTGGTGCTCCACCACGGAATAGGTGATATCCCGCGCGGGGAGTAATCCGGGTTGTAACAGCTTGGCTTTCTGGTCTGGTGTGAAGGACCCCAACCAGCGATGATGGCGGATGCCGGGCGGCAAGCTGGCGCTACCGAGGAAGCGCCGGAGCTTAAAATCCAGACTGATATTATCAAAGGAACTGGGGAGAGCACGATCGATCAACCTTGCTGTGGCCGCACGCAGTGGTCCCGGTGTGAGACGCACGTACCACTCGGCCAGACGATGCGCCTGCAGGGTAGAGTAGCCGCCGAAGAGTTCGTCACCACCATCGCCACCCAGGGCCACTTTAACAAACTGCCGGGCAAATTGAGCTACCAGGTAGGTCGGGATCAGTGACGCATCGCCTAAAGGCTCATCCATGATTGCGCCTAGACGTGGTACCACGTCCAGCATATCGCCGGCGGTCACTGTGAGGGCATGATGCTCGGTGCCGATAAACGTGGCCGCACGCTGTGCCCAGTCTGATTCGTCGAAGGACGGATCCTCCATACCCACCGAAAAACTCTGCACCCGGCCTGGGGCGATCTCAGCCATGAGCGCAGCGATACTGGAAGAGTCAATCCCGCCGGAGAGCAACACGCCGACCGGCACATCGGCAATGAGTTCCAGTCTGACTGCCGCACGTAATTGCTCCAGTAACAATGCTGCCTGCTGCCTTACATCGCCGGGCTTGACAGCTTCACTCGGCGACAGGTCAAGCTGCCAGTACGGCTGGCATGCCAGGCCAGCCCGATCAAATACCAGATAGTGACCGGGCGGGAGTTTCCACACATCGGCGATGATGCTGCGCGGCGTTGGTACGTATTCAAAAGACAGGTATTCGTACAGCGCCAACGGGTCCACGCGGCGCTCTACCTGCGGATGCGCCAGTATGGCTTTCAGCTCTGACGCAAAAATCAAGGTATCACCGCGGACAGTGTAGTACAGCGGCTTAATGCCTATGCGGTCCCGCGCCATCACCAGGCGCTGTGCACGACTGTCCCATAATGCGAACGCAA
>Ga0184623_10001450_pt1 | contig 10270 bp, 6 predicted proteins | sample PLM1_100_b1_FD_133138 | JGI IMG/M metagenome (GOLD analysis project Ga0184623, IMG submission 133138) | Groundwater sediment microbial communities from an aquifer in East River, Colorado, USA - PLM1_100_b1 | ecosystem: Environmental > Terrestrial > Soil > Riparian zone | place: USA: East River...
AGTGGTCGACCGCCGATCGCGAAGCGCTGGACGCGGTCGCCCGCGCAGCGCGGGAGGAGAGGAGCGCGGCATGAGCACCGTCGGGCCGAGCACGAAGGAGCCAGCGCCGGTCGCGAACGGCATGACGACGCCGCCGCAGTCGGCTCCCGTGATCTCCGTCAGCGACCTGTGGAAGGTGTTCGGACCTAAGGCGGCGGCCGTGCCACGCTCGGCGGAGCTGTGCGCGCTGCCCAGGCGAGAGCTCATGCAGGAGACCGGCTGCACCGCCGCGGTGCGCGACGTCAGCTTCGACGTCGGCAACGGCGAGGTATTCGTCGTCATGGGCCTGTCCGGGTCGGGCAAGTCGACGCTGGTGCGCTGCCTGACCAGGCTGATCGAGCCGACGACCGGCGCGGTGGTCTTCGAGGGTGAGGACATCCTGGCCGCCGACGACAAGCGGCTGCGCGACCTGCGCCGCCACAAGTTCTCCATGGTCTTCCAGCATTTCGGGCTGCTGCCGCACCGGCGGGTGATCGACAATGTCGCATACGGCCTCGAGATTCGCGGCATGGGGAAGGCCGACCGCACGAAGCGGGCCATGGAGGTCATCGAGTTGGTCGGGCTGTCCGGCTACGAGAACTCCTACCCCGACCAGCTCTCCGGCGGCATGCAGCAGCGGGTCGGCCTGGGGCGGGCCCTGGCGGGCGATCCCGACGTGCTGTTCTTCGACGAGCCGTTCTCCGCGCTCGACCCGCTGATCCGCCGCGACATGCAGCAGGAGGTCATCCGGCTGCACCACGAGGTGGGCAAGACGATGGTGTTCATCACCCATGACCTGTCCGAGGCGCTCAAGCTGGGCGACCGCATCCTCATCATGCGCGACGGCCGAATGGTCCAGACCAGCACCGGCGACGAGCTGGTCGGGGCGCCAGCTGACGACTACGTCCGCGACTTCGTCAGCGACGTGCCCAAGGCCCAGGTCCTCACGCTGCGCTGGATCATGCGCCCACCGCATCCCGACGACCCGCTCGACGGCCCTGAGCTCGGCCCCGACGTCGTCGTGCGCGAGGCGACCCGCGCGGTGCTCGCCGCCGAGAAGCCGGTGAAGGTCGTCAAGGACGGGCGACTGCTCGGCATCGTCGGCGACGAGGAGATACTCGCGGTCGTAGCAGGTGTAGAGCGGCGAGCCGACGAGCAAGCGGAGTGGTCGACCGCCGACCGCGAAGCGCCGCCGGGGTCGCCCGCGGAGGGCGCGAGGAGGGGAGCGCGACCATGAACCCGGAAAGCGGCGCCTGACATGGCAACGCTTGCCCAGCCACGAGTGGCCGTCCGGTGGCCCGACCGGCGCGTGCTCGTCCTCGGCATCCTCGCCTTCTGGGTGCTCGGCTACATCGCCCTGCGCGGCCGCAACACGCTGCCGCTCTCGCCGGCCGACCTCACCCCGCTGCACGAGCGCATCAACGAGATCAACGACAGCATCGGGGCGAGCCGCAACTCCAACCCGGTGTTCCTCTACTTCTTCAACGAGATCCGGCTCGTCATCGACAACCTGGTGACGTTCATCCAGTCGTTGATCGCGCAGCCAGGCTTCGGGCGGACGGTGCCGCTGATCGGCTGGCTCGGAGTGGTCGCCATCGCCACCTACTTGTCGTGGCTGTTCGGCAACATCCGCGTGGCCTTCCTGGCCGGCGCCGGGTTCGTCTTCCTCGGCCTGCAGGGCCTGTGGGAGGAGAGCATGGACACGCTGGCGCTCACGCTGGCGGCCGTGCTGGTGGCGTTGGCGATCGGCATCCCGCTCGGGGTGTGGGCGGGGCTGTCCAACCGGGTGAATCGGATCCTCACGCCGGTGCTCGACTTCATGCAGACGATGCCGACGTTCGTCTACCTGGCGCCGTTGACGCTGTTCTTCCTCATCGGGCCGGCGTCCGCGGTCATCGCAACGCTCATTTACGCGATGCCGCCGGTGATCCGCATCACCGCGCACGGCATCAGGTCGGTGCCCGCCACGACGGTCGAGGCCACGGAGTCGCTCGGGTCGACGCGGCGGCAGACGCTGACGAAGGTGCTGCTCCCGATGTCGAAGCGGACCACCATCCTCGGCGTCAACCAGACCATCATGGCGGCGCTGGCGATGGTGACGATCGCCGCGCTCATCGACGCGCCAGGTCTCGGGCAGACCGTCATCAAGGCGCTGCAGACCCTCGACGTCGGCACCGCGTTCAACGCCGGCCTGGCGATCGTGGTGCTGGCCATCGTTCTCGACCGCGTGACGACCGCCGCCAGCGAGCGGGTCGAACGCGAGCGCCGGCGCGCTGCCACCGGCCGGACCCGCCGGTCCCGGCAGCCGCTGCTGATCGGCGGCGGAATCGTGACGCTCGGCAGCGTGTACCTGTCCTACACGTACGTGTGGGCCGCGGAGTTCCCTGATGACGTGAACATCGGCCGGACCATCGCGCAAGGGGCGGAGTCGGCGACCAACTGGGCCCAGACCAACCTGTCCGGCCTCACCAACGGGTTCAAGGACGTCATCACGACGGTGCTGCTCAACCCGTTCCAGAGCCTGCTGACCGAGTCGCCCTGGTGGCTCGTCGGCCTCGTCGTCGTAGCGCTCGCCATGGTGCTCGGCGGGGCCTGGGCAGCGATCACGTCCGCGGTGTGCCTGGCGCTGATCGTCGGCACCGGGCTCTGGCAGGACGCCATGACGACGCTCGCCGCGACGCTCGTTGCGACGGTGCTCGTGATGATCCTCGGCCTGGTCGTCGGTGTCTGGATGGGCCGCAGCTCCCGGGCAGACACGGTCGTCCGGCCGGTGGTCGACGCCGCTGCGGTCATGCCGGCGTTCGTCTACCTGGTGCCGTTCCTCGCTCTGTTCTCCGCCACCCGCTTCACCGCGATCGTCGCGGCCATCGTTTACGCGGCCCCGGTCGCCATCAAGATCATCGCGGACGGCATCCGCGGGGTGCCCGCCACCACTGTCGAGGCGGCGACGTCGGCCGGGTCCAGCAGGTGGCAGATCATCCGGCACGTGCAACTGCCGATGTCCCGCACGGCCCTCACGCTGGCCACCAACCAGGGGCTGATCTACGTGCTGTCCATGGTCGTCGTCGGCGGGCTCGTCGGCGCCGGCGCGCTCGGCTACGACGTGGTGGCCGGCTTCTCCCAGGGCCAGCTTTACGGGAAGGGCCTGGCCGCAGGAGTCGCCATCGTGTTGCTCGGCGTCATGCTCGACCGGATCTCGCAGGCTGCGGCGCGCCGGACCGAGAGCTCGCATCGCTAAATCAGGAGGCAAGGGAAAGTGGCACCTCATCTCAGACCCAATCGGCGGCACCGCCCTGTCACCCCGCGGCGGGTGGGCGTCGCCCTCGTCGCCGCGCTCACGCTCGCGCTGTCCGGCTGCGGCGGGGCGAAGGTCGGCGAGGAGGGGGGAAGCAGCACCGGCGGGACCGCGGCCAAGGACTGCGGCACCTTCAACATCGCGATCAACCCATGGGTGGGCTACGAAGCGAACGCCGCGGTCGTCGCCTACGTCGCCGAGAAGGACCTCGGCTGCAAGGTGACCAAGAAGGACCTCAAGGAAGAGGTCGCCTGGCAGGGTTTCGGCACCGGCGAGGTCGACGCGGTCGTCGAGAACTGGGGCCACGAGGACCTGAAGAAGAAATACATCACGGACCAGAAGACCGCGCTCGAGGCCGGGCCTACCGGCAACATCGGCATCATCGGCTGGTACATCCCACCCTGGCTGGAGAAGGAGAACCCTGACATCACCGACTGGAAGAACCTCAACAAGTACTCCGACCTGTTCAAGACGTCCGAGTCCGGCGGCAAGGGCCAGCTCCTGGACGGCGACCCGTCCTTCGTCACCAACGACGAGGCGCTCGTCAAGAACCTCGACCTCAACTACAAGGTGGTCTACGCGGGCAGCGAGACCGCGCTGATCCAGGCGTTCCGCCAGGCGGAGGCGCAGAAGAAGCCGGTCATCGGCTACTTCTACGAGCCGCAGTGGTTCCTCTCGGAGATCCCGCTGGTCAAGGTCAACCTGCCGCCGTACGAGACGGGCTGCGACGCGGACCCGGCGAAGGTCGCGTGCGACTACCCGGAGTACAAGCTCGACAAGATCGTGAGCAAGAAGTTCACCGACTCGGGCAGCCCGGCCTACGAGCTGGTCAAGAACTTCACGTGGACCAACGACGACCAGAACCTCGTCGCGAAGTACATCGCAGAGGACAAGATGAAGCCGGAGGACGCCGCCGAGAAGTGGGTGGAGGCCAACAGGTCCAAGGTCGAGGCCTGGTTGCCATAGGAAAGTTCGCGATCCCCAGATTCGCGATCCCAGGTTCGCGATCTTGTGCTATTTGGCACAAAACGCCAGCGCAGCGGGGAAAAAGCTCAAGATCGCGGCGGTGGGGGGCGGGAGGCCGGTCCCCCAACGTTCCGCGATCTTGAGCTTTTTCCCACTGGGCTAGCTGGCGCAGGCCGCCAAATAGCTCAAGATCGCGAAAGGTAGGAGGGTTGTTGCTGTGACGGGTCCACGAACGGTGCTCATCGGGGCCGGCGTAGTTGGGGCGGCGCTCGCGGACGAGCTTTCGGTCCGTGGCTGGGACGACATCACCGTCGTCGACCAAGGGCCGCTGCCCGCCACCGGGGGGTCCTCCTCGCACGCGCCCGGCCTGGCTTTCCAGGCCAACCCGTCGAAGACCATGACTCAGATGGCGCGCTACACCATCGAGAAGATGGGCCGGCTGGAGGCTGCCGGCCAGCCCTGCTTCCTGCCGGTCGGCGGACTCGAGCTCGCCACGACGCCCGAGCGGCTCACCGAGCTGCACCGCCGCCTCGGCTGGCTCACCGCGTGGGGCGTCAAGGGGCGAATCATCCGGCCCGAAGAGTGCGTCGCGCAATGGCCCCTGCTCGATCCCGACGCGGTGCTGGGCGGCCTGCTGGTGCCGACCGACGGCGTGATCAAGTCGGTGCGCGCCGTCGACGCCCAGCTGCGGCTCGCCCAGGCGCGCGGCGTGCGCTGCCAGCCGCAGACCGAGGTGCTCGACATCCGGATGGACGGCGATCGGGTCGCAGCCGTGGTCACCGACCGCGGCGAGATCCCCGCCGACGTCGTCGTGTGCTGCGCGGGCATCTGGGGGCCGCGGATCGCCCGCCTGGCCGGCATGGCGCTGCCGCTCACTCCACTGGCGCACCAGCTCGCTTGGACCGGCCAGGTCCCGGCGCTGGCCGGCCAGGCCGAGGAGATCGTCCGGCCGATCCTGCGGCATCAGGACGCCGACCTGTACTTCCGGGAGCGCTTCGACGTTCTCGGTGTCGGCAACTACCGCCACCGGCCGCTCCCGCTCAGCCCCGATGACATCGTGTCCATCGACGCCGCGCAGGTCATGCCGTCGGTTCTGCCGTTCACCGAGGATGACTTCGCCGAGGCCTGGGCCGAGACCCGCCGGCTGCTCCCGGCGACGCGCGACGTGAAGGTCGAGGACGCCATCAACGGCCTGTTCTCGTTCACCCCCGACGGCATGCCGCTCATGGGCCAGTCCGCGGCGGTCGAGGGTTTCTGGGTCGCGGAGGCGGTCTGGGTCACGCATTCCGCGGGCGTCGCGCGGGCGATGGCCGAATGGCTGGTCGACGGCTGCTGCTCGTCGTTCGACCTGCACGAGTGCGACGTCAACCGGTTCGAGCCGCACCATCTCGCGCCGGACTACGTCGTCGCGCGCGACTGCCAGAACTACGTCGAGGTCTACGACATCATCCACCCGTTGCAGCCGATGGAGGCGCCGCGGCCGTTGCGCGCCAGCCCGTTCTACGAACGCGAGCAGCAGCTGGGCGCGTTCTTCCTGGAGGGCAACGGCTGGGAGCGCCCGCACTGGTACGCCGCCAACGCCGGCTTGGTCCCCGGCCGCGACATACCGGTGCCCAACCCCTGGGCCGCCCGCTACTGGTCGCCCATCGTCGGCGCCGAGGCCCAGGCGACGCGCGAGGCGGTGGCGCTCTACGACATGACGGCGCTCAAGCGCGTCGAGGTCAGCGGGCGCGGCGCGGTCGACTTCCTGCACCGCCTCACGACCGGCGACGTGGCCAAGTCCGTCGGGTCGGTGACGTACTGCCTGCTGCTCGACGAGGACGGCGGCATCCGCAGCGACATCACCGTCGCGCGGCTCGACCGCGACGAGTTCCAGGTCGGCTGCAACGGCAACCTCGATCTCGACTGGTTCCGGCGGCACCTGCCCGGCGACGGCTCAGTCATCATCCGCGACATCACGCCCGGCACGTGCTGCATCGGCGTGTGGGGGCCGCTGGCGCGCGCGGTCGTGCAGCCGCTCACCGACGGCGACTTCTCCAACCAGGGCTTCCGCTACTTCCGCGGCAAGCGGGCCTACATCGGAACCGTGCCGGTCACCGCACTGCGGCTGTCGTACGTAGGGGAGCTGGGCTGGGAGTTGTACACCACCGCCGACATGGGCCGAAAGCTCTGGGACACCCTCTGGGCGGCCGGCCAGGAGCACGGGATCATCGCCGGCGGCCGGGCCGCGTTCAACAGCTTGCGGCTGGAGAAGGGCTACCGGTCGTTCGGCGCCGACATGACGTTCGAGCACGACCCGTACGAAGCCGGCCTGGGCTTCGCCGTCAAGATGGGCAAGGGCGACTTCATCGGCCGCGCCGCGCTGGAGTTGCGGGCCGCCTCGGTCAGCCGCCGGCTCACCTGCCTGACGATCGACGACCCCACCGCCGTCGTCATGGGCAAGGAACCGGTGTACGACGCCCAGCGATGCGTCGGCTACGTCACCAGCGCCGCCTACGGCTACACGATCGGCAAAGGGATCGCCTACGCGTGGCTGCCCGCAGAACTCGCGGCGCCGGGCCAGGAGCTGGACATCGGCTACTTCGACCAGCGCATCCGCGCTGTGGTCGTCGAGGAGCCGCTCTTCGACCCCGGCATGGAACGGCTGCGGGGCTAAGGGCACTGTGGCGGCGCCTCAACAGCCAGAGCACCTCTGGCGCACGCCCGAGCCCAAGCGCGCCTACGACGTCGTCATCGTCGGCGGTGGGGGCCACGGCCTGGCCACGGCCTACTACCTGGCCAAGAACCACGGCATCACCGACGTCGCAGTGCTCGAGCGGGGGTGGCTGGCCGGCGGCAACATGGCCCGCAACACCACCATCATCCGGTCGAACTACCTCTGGGACGAGAGCGCCGGGATATATGAGCATGCCCTCAAGCTTTGGGAGGGTCTCGAGGACGACCTCGGCTACCCGATCCAGTTCAGCCAGCGCGGCGTGCTCAACCTGGCGCACAGCCTGCAGGACGTCCGCGACAGTGTGCGGCGCGTCAACGCCAACCTGCTCAACGGCATCGACGCCGAGTGGCTGGAACCGGAGCAGGTCAAGGAGATCTGCCCGATCCTCGACATCTCCCCGGACGTCCGCTACCCGGTGCTCGGCGCGACTTTCCAGTCCCGCGCCGGCATCGCAAAGCACGACTACGTGGCGTGGGGCTTCGCCCGGGCCGCCGACGCGCTCGGCGTCGACCTCATCCAGGACTGCGAGGTCACCGGCATCGACGTGCACGACGGCCGGGTCACCGGCGTCCAGACATCCCGCGGGCCGATCGCAGCCAACCGGGTCGGGTTGTCGGCAGCCGGGCACTCGTCCGTGCTTGCCGCGATGGTCGGGCTGGACCTGCCGATCCAGAGCCATCCGCTGCAGGCGCTGGTCTCCGAGTTGCTCGAGCCGGTGCATCCGACCGTGGTGATGTCGGCTGCCGTGCACGTCTACATCAGCCAGGCGCACAAGGGCGAGCTGGTCATGGGCGCGGGCATCGACTCGTACAACGGCTACGGCCAGCGCGGCGCGTTCCACATCATCGAGCGGCAGATGGCGGCGGCGCTGGAGCTGTTCCCCGTCTTCGCCCGCGCGCACGTGCTGCGGACCTGGGGCGGCATCGTCGATGTCAGCCCCGACGCGTCGCCCATCGTGGGGCTCACCCCGATCGAAGGCCTCTATCTCAACTGCGGCTGGGGCACCGGCGGGTTCAAGGCGACGCCAGGCGTGGGGTGGTGCTTCGCACAGACCGTCGCGTACGGTGCGCCGCACCCGCTCAACGCGCCCTTCACCCTGGAGCGCTTCACCACTGGCGCGCTCGTCGACGAGCACGGCGCCGCGGCGGTGGCGCACTGATGCTGCTCATTCCGTGCCCCTGGTGCGGGCCGCGCGACGAGACCGAGTACCGGTACGGCGGCCAGGCGCACATCGCCTATCCCGAGGACCCGGCAGCGGTGACCGACGAGGAGTGGGCGAGGTACCTGTTCTTCCGCGACAATCCCAACGGCCCCTTCGCTGAGCGGTGGTGCCACTCTGCGGGCTGCCGCCGGTGGTTCAACCTCTTGCGCGACACGGTCACCAACGAGATCCTCGCGGCCTACCGGATCGGCGAACCACGACCATGACCGCTCAACCTTTCCGGCTCGACTCCGGCGGCGTCGTCGATCGGTCCCGGCCGCTGCGATTCCGCTTCGACGGCCGGGACTACGACGGCTACCAGGGCGACACGCTCGCGTCGGCGCTGCTGGCGAACGGCGTGCACCAGGTGGGGACGAGCGTGCGGTTCGGCCGGCCGCGGGGAATCGTCTCGGCCGGCAGCGAGGAGCCGAGCGCGGTCGTGCAGGTCGAGGCGCCGTTCCCCGAGCCGATGCTGCCGGCCACGACGGTGGAGCTCTATGACGGGCTGGTCGCCAGCAGCCTGTCCGGCCGCGGCCGGCTGGCGCCGCAGCCCGACCCGGCGCGCTATGACGCCATTCACGCGCACTGCGACGTCCTCGTGGTGGGGGCTGGACCGGCTGGCCTCGCGGCGGCGTCCGCCGCCGTGGGATCGGGCGCCCGGGTGATCCTCGCCGACGAGCACCCGGAGATCCGCCACGCTCCCGAGGCGCAACTGCTGACCCGCACGACGGTCTTCGGCTACTACGACGACAACTATCTGCTGGCGCTGGAGCGACGCGCGGTTCCGCATGGGTCGCGGGAGCGCATCTGGCGGATCCGCGCCCGCCGGGTCGTGCTGGCCACCGGCGCTCATGAGCGGTCGCTGGCCTTCGCCGACAACGACCGGCCGGGAGTCATGCTGGCCGGCGCGGCGCGAACGTACGTCAACCGCTACGGTGTCGTGCCCGGCCGGCGCGCGGTTGTGCTCACGACCAACGACAGCGGGCATGCGGCGGCCGCAGATCTGGCAGCGGCCGGCGTGGACATCGCGGCGATCGTCGACCCGCGCGCGTCGGGCCGCGTCGTGACGGGCGTGCGCGGCGAGCGGCGGGTCTCGTCCGTTCTGGTGGGCGACGACGAGATCCCGGCCGATCTGCTCTTGGTCGCGGGCGGGTGGAACCCGGTCGTGCACCTTTACAGCCAGGCCGGCGGCCGGTTGCGCTACGACGACCGGCTGGGCGCGTTCCTGCCCGACGGCTGCCGCCAGGCGGTCGAAGTCGTCGGCGCGGCCGCCGGCGAGTGGGACGACAGCGCAACGCCGCCCGCGCACCTGTGGCTGGTGCCCGGGGCCGACGGCTACGCGACCCACTTCGTCGATATCGCGCGCGACGTGACGGTCGAGGACATCGCCCGCGCGACCGGCGCCGGCCTGCGCTCGGTCGAGCACATCAAGCGCTACACGACCGCGGGCACCGGGCACGACCAAGGCAAGACGTCCGGCGTGCTCGCGAGCGCGGTCGCGGGGCGCCTCCTGGGCGTCGACATCGCCGAGCTCGGCACGACGACGTTCCGCCCGCCGTACTCGCCGGTCAGCTTCGCCGTGCTCGCCGGGCGCTGCCGCGGAGCGCTGCACGACCCGGTGCGGGTCACCGCGATCCACCCCTGGCATGTCGAGCACGGCGCCCGCTTCGAGAACGTCGGGCAGTGGAAGCGGCCGTGGTATTACCCGCGCGACGGCGAATCCATGGCGGAGGCGGTCCTGCGCGAGTGCGCCGCTGCGCGTACGGGCGTCGCCTGCCAGGACGCGTCTACGCTGGGCAAGATCGACGTCCAGGGTCCCGACGCCGCGGCGCTGCTCGACCGGCTCTACACCAACATGATCAGCACGCTGAAGGTCGGGTCGATCCGGTACGGCGTGATGTGCCGGGCCGATGGCATGATCCTCGACGACGGCACGGTGAGCCGGCTCGCCGACGACCGCTTCCTCGTCACGACCACGACGGGCAACGCGGCGACCGTCCTCGACTGGTTCGAGGAGTGGCTGCAGACAGAGTGGCCGGAGCTGCGGGCACGCTGCACGTCGGTGACCGACCAC
>Ga0184623_10001452_pt1 | contig 10265 bp, 10 predicted proteins | sample PLM1_100_b1_FD_133138 | JGI IMG/M metagenome (GOLD analysis project Ga0184623, IMG submission 133138) | Groundwater sediment microbial communities from an aquifer in East River, Colorado, USA - PLM1_100_b1 | ecosystem: Environmental > Terrestrial > Soil > Riparian zone | place: USA: East River...
GACGTCACGCCGCCAAGCCCGCCGCCCGCCGCTGACCTGCACAACGCGACTTTGCCTCGCCCGTGCCCCGCCTCACTGCGTCACCCCCCGCCTCACTGCGTCACCCCCCGCCTATCGGCCCCCAGCAGATCAGGGATATCCATCAAATCCTGACCCAAGATTCGATGCATATCCCTGATCTGCTGCTAAAGGGAGAGCGAAAGGAATTAGTCGCGGTGTTCGAGGGTGGTGCGCAGGTCGCGCAATAGCGCCGCGGACTCGTCGGCGGTACGCCCGGGAAACATCGCCAGCGCGATGCTGCCGTGATCGGCCCACCCGCAGATGCTCATCACCGTGTCGGATCCCTCCGCCGCACCGCACCGCATGACGCCGCCGAGCTTGCCGGGGTCGACTGCCTTGACATCCCGTACGCCGCCGGCCTGGTCGTCGAGGAGAGCGAAGAGCTGGTCGAGTTCCTTGTCCGGGCGCGCGAGGAACGCTGTGCCGCCGACGAACAGCACCGAGCGGGACGCTTGCGCCGGGTCGCCGTAGACCGCGGCGACGGTGTCTTCGAGCGCGAACCCGGCGTCCAGCACAGTACGCAGATCGTCCGCGGCCGACTTGGCCATCTCCGTAGTGTCCAGCGTCAGGCCGGCGGCCTGCGGTGGAGTACTGAGGTCGGCGTCCTTCTGCGTCCACATCCGGTAGGACGTCGGACCCAGGGTGATGCCGGCGGCGAGGACGCCGAAGCCCACGATCGACCTCGTCATCGCCAGCCACCAGCGACGAGAGTGCTTGCCTCGGCCCGCTGCCGGGCCGGTGGGCGCGTCAGACAGCGGCTCGGGCGCCTCAACCGGCGTCGGCGTCAGCGGTTCCGGCGCCGTTCGGGCGGCAGGTACCTGCTCTGCGCGTGCCGTGCGGGGCGACGAAGTCGCTCCGCTGAGGCCGGCCGGGGCGGTAGGCCCGCCCGGCACCGTGTCGTGCTGTTCTGTCATGATTCGACCTCCCGGGGACCGGGGGAGCGTAACAAGCGACGGCCCTGTTCAGTGAGTTTCCACGACGAACCGCACGTCGAGCGTCTTGCGCGCGGCCTCGTCCCGGTCCTCGGCCGGGAACAGAAGCGTGATGCCGATGCTGCCGTGATCGGCCCAGCCGCAGACCACCCCGCGGACCTGCTTGTGGTCCTTGAACTTGAAGTACGCGCACTTCAAGGTTCCGGAGAGATCGCCCTCAGGCACCTCCACGATTTCTCCCACCTCGGCGAGGGCGTCGGTGACCTCGGTAAGTGTCTTGTCGAGCTGCGACTCGGGGAAGGCAAGGAAGCCCGCACCTGCGACGACGGCGACAACCTGCGAGTTCTTCGCATCGGTGTATGCCGCGAAGAACTGCGAATGGTCGCCGAAGCGCTCCTTGCTCGCCTCCATCTCCTCACTGACGGCGACGATGTCCGGGTCGTCGGTGATGCGATCCATGCCGAGCACGCGGTCCGGGACGGAGATCTTCGCCGGGTACTGCTGCACGATCGGCACGCCGATGATCAGGCCGGCGACGCAGGCGATCGCGGTGAGCAGGGTGAGCAGCCCGAGTACGACCGACAGCGGACCCGGAGGGCGATCACGTGCGGCTGGATCGATTACGGACACCAGTGTTTCCCCGTTTCTACGATGGAACGCGATCGTAGGGCGGCTACTCGCGTCGCGCGTACCGGCCGGGTGACGGATGCGCGACAGGCCGGGTCCACGCCGGACCCGGCCTGTCGGTGGATACGCGGGAGGTCAGCGCGTCTGGATCTCGTTGCGGAAGGCGACCAGCAGCTTCGCCGCCTCGGGCACGCCGCGGTCGAAGAAGAGCAGGATCGCGACGCTGCCGTGATCGGCCCAGGCGCAGACGGCGAGTTTGACGCCGCCGGTGACCGAGGTGCCGCACTGTGCGTAGCCGCCCAGTTCGCCGGCGTCCACCTTCTTGGTGCCGGTGACGGCCAGCCCGCCGGTGCCCATCTTGGTGAAGCCCGCCTTGAGCTCGGTCTCCGGCGCGAGGATGAGTTTGCTCCCGGCGAGCACCATGATGATCTTCTGCTCGGCCTCGCCCTCTTTGTGGTAGATCCCGGTGGCGCTGCTGTCGAACTTCGCGTCCTGCTTGAAGTCGCTGGCCATCTGGTCGCTGATCGACCTCAGCTCCGGGGTGGAGGCCTTGGTAAAGCCGGCGATGCTGTCGCCTGCCGCCACGGTCGACGGGTACTCCGCCATGATCGGCTTGCCGAATACGTAGCCGGCGACGCCGCAGGCGGCCAGCAGCACCACGCAGAAGACTCCGAAGATCTTCAGGCCGGTGCGCTTCTTGCGCGGCGGATCGGAGGCGAACGAGGCCGGGGGGCCGGCGGGGCGCTGCGGCTCCGGGGGGAACAACTGGCGCGGATATCCCGGGCTCTGCTGTTGTGGCGGCGGTGGGGGACCGTCGCCGAGCTGGCCGAGCCGGGCGTAGGGGTCGCGTGGCTCGTATCCCTGGGACGCCTGCGGTTCGTAGCCCTGTCCGTAGTCACCGGCGTATGGTGGCTGCTCCGGGCCGGACGGCTGGTGGCCGTGCTGCGGGCGATAGGACGGCTGCGAGCCGCCGGAGGGGTAGGTCACGGTTTGGCTCCTTTTCGGGGGTTGCCGGGCGATCGTAATCGGTCCCGCCGATAACCTGCTACCGCGCGAGGGAAGGGAATCGGCCGGTCCGTAAACTGGCCTGGTGACCGAGACTGCCCAGAACACTGCTCCCACCGTCGAGCTCGCCGCCGCGTACCAGCCCGGTGAGGTGGAGCAACGCAGATATGAGCAGTGGGTCTCCGGCGGCAGTTTCACGGCCGACGCCGATGGTGACAAGCCGCCGTTCTCGATCGTGATTCCGCCGCCTAATGTGACCGGATCGTTGCATATCGGTCACGCGCTTGATCACACGATTCAGGACTCGGTCGTCCGCCGCAAGCGTATGCAGGGTTTCGAGGCGCTGTGGCTGCCCGGCATGGACCACGCGGGCATCGCCACGCAGAACGTCGTCGAACGCAAGCTCGCCTCCGAGGGCCTGTCCCGCCACGACTTGGGTCGCGAGGCGTTCGTCAAGAAGGTCTGGGACTGGAAGGCTGAGTCCGGTGGCGCCATCCTGGGTCAGATGCGCCGGCTGGGCGATTCGGTTGATTGGTCCCGTGAGCGTTTCACCATGGATGAGGGCCTGTCCCGGGCGGTTCAGACCATCTTCAAGCGGCTCTACGACGATGGGTTGATCTATCGCGCCGAACGCATCATCAACTGGTGCCCGCGCTGCCTGACCGCGCTGTCGGACATCGAGGTGGAGCACACCGAGGACGACGGTGAGCTGGTCTCGATCCGCTACGGCGGCGGGGACGGGGCGATCGTCGTCGCCACGACCCGGGTCGAGACGATGCTGGGCGACACGGCCGTCGCGGTCCACCCCGACGACGAGCGCTACAAGCACCTCGTCGGCACCGAGGTCGAGCTGCCGTTCACGGGCCGCCGGATCCCGGTCGTCGCCGACGAGCACGTCGACCCCGCGTTCGGCACCGGCGCGGTCAAGGTGACCCCGGCGCACGACCCCAACGACTTCGAGATCGGCCAGCGCCACTCGCTGCCGTCGCTGACGATCATGGACGAGCGCGGTGTGGTCACGGCACATGGCCCGTTCGAGGGCCTCGACCGCTTCGAGGCCCGCCCGGCGATCGTCGCCGCCCTGCGGGAGCAGGGTCGTGTCGTCGCCGAGAAGCGTCCCTACGTGCACGCCGTCGGGCACTGCTCGCGGTGCAAGACCACCGTCGAGCCGCGGCTGTCGTTGCAGTGGTTCGTCAACACCGGCCCGCTCGCGAAGGCGGCCGGCGACGCCGTCCGCGACGGCCGGGTCCGCATCGAGCCGGTGGAGCTGGCCAAGCGCTACTTCGCCTGGGTCGACAACATGCACGACTGGTGCATCTCGCGGCAGCTGTGGTGGGGCCACCGGATCCCGGTCTGGTACGGCCCGGCCGGCGAGGTGGTCTGCGTCGGCCCGGACGAGCAGCCACCCGCAGGCGACGGCTGGCGGCAGGACGAGGACGTCCTGGACACCTGGTTCTCCAGCGCGCTGTGGCCGTTCTCGACGCTCGGCTGGCCGGACGCCACCGCCGATCTGGCCAAGTTCTACCCGACCAGCGTCCTGGTCACCGGCTACGACATCCTGTTCTTCTGGGTCGCCCGGATGATGATGTTCGGCCTCTACGCCATGGACGGCAAGCAGCCGTTCGACATCGTCGCCCTGCACGGCATGGTCCGCGATCAGCACGGCAAGAAGATGTCGAAGTCGTTCGGCAACGTCGTGGACCCGCTGGACTGGATGGACCGCTTCGGCGCCGACGCGACCCGGTTCGCGCTGGCCCGCGGCTCCAACCCCGGCTCTGACGTCGCCGTCAGCGAGGAGTGGGGGCAGGGCTCGCGGAACTTCTGCAACAAGCTCTGGAACGCCACCCGGTTCGCCCTCATCAACGGCGCTACCACCGAGGGTGATCTGCCGACGGAACTGTCGGCTGTGGACCGCTGGATCCTGTCGCGGCTGCAGCACACCATCGCCGAGGTCGACGAGTACTTCGAGAGCTTCGAGCTCGCGAAGGCCTGCGACGCCCTCTACCACTTCGCTTGGGACGACGTCTGCGACTGGTACGTCGAGCTGGCCAAGCCCGTGCTCGCCGCCGGGTCCGAGGCGTCCGACAGGTCCCGGCGGGTCCTCGGCCACGTCCTGGACCAGCTGCTCCGCCTGCTGCACCCGGTCATCCCGTTCGTCACCGACGAGCTGTGGTCGGCCCTGACCGGTCGCGCCACGGTCGTCACCGAGAGCTGGCCCACCGTCGACAAAGGCCTGATCGACGACGCCGCCGAGGCCGAGCTCGCCTCGCTGCAGCGGGTGGTCACCGAGGTCCGCCGGTTCCGCGCCGACCAGGGCCTCAAGCCGGGTCAGCGGGTGGCGGCCACGCTCGCGGGACTCGAGGCCGCGGGCATCGCCTCCCACGAGGACCTGATTCGTTCACTGGTACGCCTAGAGCAGGCTGGTGATGGGTTCGCCGCGACCGCGACGCTGACCGTCGCCGGTGGAGTCACCGTGGCACTGGACACCCGGGGCAGCATCGACGTCGCCGCCGAACGGGCCCGCCTGACCAAGGACCGGGCCGCGGCCGAGAAGGAAGCGGCCGGCTGCCGAGCCAAGCTGGGCAACGAGGCGTTCACCGCCAAGGCCCCGGCCGACGTCGTGGCGAAGATCGAGCAGCGTCTGGAGACCGCTGAGGCCGACCTCGCGCGCATCGACGTCGCGCTCGCTGCACTGCCTACGGCATGATGCGAGCTGCCGGGAGAGACGGGGAACGACTGTGACCGAGATGCATGAGGCCGAAGCCGAGCTGAACAACCGCGGCTTCACCCGGATGGTCTTCGACCTCGGGCGCATCACCGAGCTGCTCGACGTCCTCGGCAGCCCGCAACGCGCGTACCCGTCGATTCATTTGACCGGCACGAACGGCAAGACGTCGACGGCCCGGATGATCGACGGCCTGTTGCGGGCCTATGGCCTGCACACCGGGCGTTACACGAGCCCACACCTGGAGACGGTGCGGGAGCGCATCAGCCTGGACGGCGAACCGGTCGACGAGGAGCGGTTCACCCGGATCTACGACGAGGTGGCGCCGGTCGCGAAGCTGCTCGACGACCGCAACGCCGAATCGCTGACCTATTTCGACATGACCACCGCACTGGCGTTCGCGACGTTCGCCGACGCGCCGGTCGATGTCGCCGTGATCGAAGTGGGCCTAGGCGGCGCCGACGACTCGACGAACGTGCTGCAGGCGGGCATCACCGTCATCACGCCGATCGGCCTGGATCACACCGAATGGCTCGGCGACACCGTCTACGACATCGCCCTGGCCAAGTCCGGGATCGTGCACGCCGGATCCACGCTGATCTGCGCCCAGCAGCCCGAGGAGGCCATGGAGCCGATCATCGAGCGGTGCGCAGATGTCGGCGCGATCATCGCGCGAGAGGGCCTGGAGTTCGGGGTGATCAACCGGACGATCGCGCTCGGCGGGCAGGTCCTGACGCTGCAGGGCCTCGGCGGCATCTACGACGAGATCTTCATCCCCCTGCACGGCGCGCACCAGGCACAGAACGCCGCCGTGGCGCTCGCCGCCGTCGAGGCGTTCCTCGGCGCCGGATCCACTCAGGGCAAGCCCAACCAACTCGACGTCGACCTGATCCGGGAGGGCTTCGCGCAGACGACCTCCCCGGGGCGGCTGGAACGCGTACGCAATGCGCCGACGATCCTGCTGGATGCCGCGCACAACCCGCACGGCATGCAGGCGACCGTCACCGCTCTAGGGGAGGAGTTCGCCTTCCAGCGGCTCATCGGCGTCTTCGCCGCCTTCAGCGACAAGGACGTCGAAGGCGTGCTGGAGCTGCTCGAACCCGTGCTGGACGCGATCGTCGTGACCCGCAACTCCTCGCCGCGGGCGATGGACACCACCGCGCTGGGCGAGTTGGCGGTGGACATCTTCGGCGAGGACCGCGTCTACGTCGTCGGGGAACTGCCCGATGCGATCGAGCAGGCCGTCGCGCTCGCCGAGGAGGACCAGGACGTCGCGCTGAGCGGCGTCGGCATCCTGATCACCGGCTCGGTCGTCACCGTCGCGGACGCGCGGAAGATGCTCAAGCGATGACCACGGAGGAACCCGAGATGCAGACCGAGACGGACGTTCCCCGGTCGGGCCTGCGGGATCCGCAGAAGGCCGTTCGCGGGCTGGGCGCCGCAGCACTTTCGCTCGAAGGCATCACGCTGTTGCTGGGCATCGCCCCGATCCGGATGCTCGGCACCGGGCACCCCACGGCCGCCGTCGTTGTCATCGTGCTCGCCGCGATCGCCGCCTTCACCCTGGCCGGGATGATGAAGCGACCCTGGGCGTGGCACGCCGCCGGTGCCCTGCAGATCCTGCTGCTGGTCGGCGGGATCGCGCATTGGATGATCGCCGCCGTCGGCGTGGTGTTCGGCCTCGCCTGGCTCTACGTCCTCAAGGTCCGGCGCACGATCCTGTCCTGATCGCTCCGCCGAGAGCTATCTGACATCGATAAGATCGAGTCCGTCCAGGACCGGATTCAGGTAGCGCTCTGGTGCGGCGGTCACGACATATACCTGGTCGTCGGCAAGTTGGTCGGCATTGGCGTCGATGGCATCGAAGACCTCGGTCGCCACGGCCGAGAGTTCGAGGTCGGACAGCCGCGCGTTCGCGCTCATCCAGCGGTTGATATCGGACTGCCCGATCTGGCACCGGCTGTGTGACGCGAGCAGCCGAATAGCGTCGAGAACCTTCGGTGCGTCGCCTGCGGCGGCCACCAGGCACACCGAAGGCACCGTGAAGCCAAGGTCGATGGATAGCTCGTCGGCCTCGTCGCTGAGCTCGGATACCAACTCGCCGACGTTGGCGGAGCCGTGTGCGTAAGCCACGACGGCCGACGAGTCAAAGACGAACCGCACGATCATGCTGAGAACAGCTCACGCCGCATCCGGTCATATGCAGTCGGGCTGTGACGCTCGCGGGCCTCTGCCAGCACGCGCTTGGCCCACGCTCGCCCCTCCGCAGTGCTACGGAAGCCGGCCGCTTCCAGGATCTCGCGGTCCCGTTCGGCTCCCATGGCTAGTTCCAGAACGCGCGTCACGAACGCAGAAACATTGCCTTCGCGATCCAGCCGCTCGGCCACATGATCGGGGACATTGATCGTAATCCGCTTGCTCATACTTTTCATACTAGCTTCTTCATAACGCGGGGTCGAGTCAGGAGCGGGAACGCCACTGGGTGAGGTTGACGGCGTGGCCGTCCGGGTCGCGGAAGGCGGCCGCCCACAGCTCCAGCCGCTCGCCGCGGTTGACCACGCGGGGCGGATAGGTGAAGCCGATCCCCTTCTCCACCAGATCCTGGTAGACCGCGTCGAGGTCGTCGACCTCCAGGTTGAGATGGGTCAGCCGGCGGTTGCTCGACGTGAAGTCCTCGGCAAGGCGCAGTACCAGCCGCGTGTCGCCGGAGGCCAGGACGGCGTTGCCCCGGCCGCTGTCGATCTCGTCGAAGCCCAGCAGATCCCGGTAGAACTCGACGGACCGGCCGACGTCGGCGACGAGCAATGTGATGCCAACGCCGTGCACCGAGCTCGGACCGCCCCCGGAATAGGGCGGGATCGGGTCGATCGGCTCCTCACTGTGGCTGAGGTAGGCGCTGCGCTCCTCCGGGCTGGTCCGCGGGCTCGGTGGCACATCGGACTGCGGCGACGGTGGTGCTTCGGAGAAGTCGATGACGTCGACGCGCAGCGGCGGGCCGTCCGTCGGCGCCTCGATGATCTGACCCTCGAGCACCTGCGTCGATCCCGGGGCGCCGACCGGCTCGTTGGCCGGCTTGTCGCCCTCGGGGCGTGGGCGGGGCCGGCGTCGGTGTGGCAGCGGCGGCCCTTCAGGCCCGTCGTCCGGCGCCACGCTCGCAGCCTGCTGCTCCTCACGCTCGTCGGGAGCTTCGTAGGCCGGTTCCTCATGGTGCACCTGATGCGGCTGAACGGGCCGGCGGTCGTCGTAGAGCCGCTCGTCTTCGGTGACGCCCTCATATTGCGCGTCGGCGTAGTCCTGGAAGCGCTGGGTGTGCGTGAGGATCTCGTCCCAGAGCACACGTACCCGCCGGATGTCGTCGACCGATACGCGCACCGGCAGCACATCGCCGACATTGGGCCACTTCGCGACCGGCACCCGCGGATCGCGTACGCGGACGGAGGCGGGCGGATGGCCAGGCGCCTCGATCTGCAAATGCATCTCGATCCGGCCGTGCGTGAGCGTCGCGGGCGGCTCGGTGGCCTCCAGGACGTGTGCGGTGCCGACCACGAATGCCCGGTCCGCACCCCGGAACGACGACGTCAGCAGCAACGCGACTGCCAGGATGAGCATCGCCATGCCGACGGCGCCCAACGGCCAGGCCTGCATTCCGAGACCGGCCATGGCGGTGAAGACGCCTGCCGAGGCCAGCGCCACCGCACCGGTCGCGCGCATCGCACCGATTTTCTTGCGCTGGCCGTTTGCCACGTTCGTCCCTCCCCGGGCGTCCGGCGTCCCCCGCGTCATGATCGTGCCACAGCGGGTGATGTCGACGTCTTAGTAAAGATAGGGCGGCGTCGCAACGTGCGGAAGGGCCGATCGGTGGTGGTGATATCGGCGTACATCGGCGTAAAGGAGGCTCCTGCCGATTGCGGACCTGCCTGCCGGTAGTCTGATGAACCAGGTTCACAAAACGTACGGACAGCCAATATGCAGGAGGAGCTCGTGGCCGAGCGCACGCTCGTACTGATCAAGCCGGACGCGGTCCGCCGAGGTCTGGTCGGTGAGATCATCAGCCGGTTCGAGCGCAAAGGACTCGCGATCGACGTTCTGGTGCTGCGCACAATGGACGCCGAGCTCGCCGACGCGCACTACGCCGAGCACGTCGAGAAGGCGTTCTACCCGCCGCTGAAGCAGTTCATGACCTCCGGCCCGCTGGTCGCGGCGATCATCTCCGGCGACGAGGCGATCGGCGTCGTGCGTACGCTCGTCGGCGCGACCGACGGCCGGGCCGCCGCGGCCGGCACGATCCGCGGCGACCTGTCGCTGTCCAACCGCGAGAACCTGGTGCACGCCTCGGACTCCTCGGAGTCCTCGGAGCGCGAGATCAAGCTCTGGTTCCCCGAGCTCGCCTGACCTGCTCTCTTCCCGACGCGTTGATCATGAGCTTCGGGGGGTCGACACTCCGTCGACAGGGACCCCTAGTTCATGATCAACGCGCCGGGGGGGTGTGGGCTAGAGGGTGTCCAGGGACGCGGACCGGCGCGACTCGGCCTCGAAAACCTTGAGCAGCACTCCCGCGAGCAGCGCGTAGCCCAGCCCGATGGCGAGTTCCAGGCCCAGCGGGCCCGCGACGTCACCGAGAGCCGCACCGCCGACCAGCGATCGTGCCGCCGCGGCGGCGTGTGTGACGGGGATGACCTCGCCGACCGCCTGCATCCAGCCGGGCAGCGACGACCGGGGCACGTTCGTCCCGCTGAACAGGATCATCAGCGTGACCGCCGTGTTGTTGATCAGCCAGGCATCCCGGAAGCGCAGCGCGAACGCCCCGAGTACGAGGCCGAAGGCGGCACAGGCGAGCGCCGCCGTGGTCAGCGCGAGCACCAGCCCGGGCCATGCCCCGGCCGGAACCTTCAGCCCCAGCAGCAAAGTGCCGACGC
>Ga0184623_10001454_pt1 | contig 10262 bp, 10 predicted proteins | sample PLM1_100_b1_FD_133138 | JGI IMG/M metagenome (GOLD analysis project Ga0184623, IMG submission 133138) | Groundwater sediment microbial communities from an aquifer in East River, Colorado, USA - PLM1_100_b1 | ecosystem: Environmental > Terrestrial > Soil > Riparian zone | place: USA: East River...
CTCAGGTAGCCGAGGCTGTCAGCCCGGACGTACCGTCGGATCTCATCGACCTCGTGGGTGGAGGCAATCAACTCCTTGCGGGTCGGCGTGTCGATTCCGTAATAGCAGGGCGAGATGGTCGGGGGCGAGCTGATGCGCAGATGGACCTCCCGTGCCCCGGCCCCGCGGATCATCGACACGATCTTCCGGCACGTGGTGCCCCGGACGATCGAGTCGTCCACGACCACGACCCGCCTCCCCTCCAGAACCTCACGGACCGCGTTCAGCTTGATCTTCACGCCGAAGTGCCGGATCGCCTGCTTCGGTTCGATGAAGGTCCTCCCGACATAGTGATTCCGGATCAAGCCATGCTCAAAGGGCAGGCCTGTCTCCTGGGCAAAGCCAAGGGCCGCCGGCACACCGGAATCGGGGACCGGGACCACGACATCCGCTTCGACCGGATGCTCTCGGGCCAACTGCCGGCCCAGCTCTTTGCGGACACCCGAGACGAACCGGCCGAACAGGAGGCTGTCCGGCCTGGAGAAATAGACATATTCAAAGATGCACTCAGATTTCGGCGCGGGGGGGAAGGGACGATAGGTGTGGAGGCCACGTTCGTCGATATGGAGGACTTCGCCCGGCTCCAGATCCCGGACGAACTTCGCCTCGATCAGATCGAAGGCGCAACTCTCAGACGCCAGCACCCAGGTGTCTCCCAGCTTGCCCAGAGAGAGTGGACGAAAGCCGTAAGGATCGCGGATCCCCAGCAGTTCGGTCTCGTTCATAATGACCAGGGAATAGGCGCCCCTCACCTGGCTCAATGCATCGACCGACGCCTCCAGCAGGTTCATCTCCCGGGAGCGGGCGATGAGGTGAACGATGACCTCGCTGTCGGTCGTGGAGCTGAAGATGGACCCTTGTGCCTCCAACTCCTGGCGGATCTTCTCGGCGTTCGTGAGGTTGCCGTTGTGGGCCAGGGCGATCTGGCCGCGAAGGTAGCCGGCCATCAGGGGTTGGGCGTTCTTGAGCTGTGAGGTCCCGGTGGTCGAGTAGCGGACGTGGCCGATGGCGAGAGGGCCCTTGAGGCGACGAAGCCTCGCCTCGTGGAAGACATCCGCGACCAGGCCCATCGCCTTTTCGAGGTGGAGGGACTTGCCATCCGAGGCAACAATGCCCGCGCTTTCCTCCCCCCTGTGTTGCAACGCATACAAGCTCAGGTAGGCCAGGTTGGCCGCCTCTGGATGGCCGTAGATCCCGACGATCCCGCACTCTTCGCGGAACTTATCCAGCCGTACCTCAGCCATTCCCCTCATCCTGACCGTCACATCGAATGTACAATGGACCCCTGGCGCACGCGCATTCGTGTCTCAAAGGACCCGCTTGATCCCGTGGATGGCCTGTCGGGTCCGGTGCTCATTCTCCACCAGAGCAAATCGGACATACTCATCCCCGTACTGCCCGAACCCGATCCCGGGCGAGACCGCCACCTTTGCCTTGTCGATGAGAAACTTGGAGAACTCCAGTGACCCCATCATCCGGTACGAGTCGGGGATCTTCGCCCAGACGAACATCGTCCCCTTCGGCTTCGCGAGGCTCCACCCGATCCGGTTCAGCCCATCCACCAACACGTCGCGCCGCACCCGGTAGGTGTCTACAGTCTCCTTCACACATGCCTGCGGGCCGTTCAGCGCGACAATAGCCGCGATCTGGATCGGCTGGAATATCCCGTAATCCAGGTAACTCTTGATCCGCGTCAGGGCCGAGATGATCTGCGGGTTGCCGACCGCAAACCCGACCCGCCACCCCGGCATGTTGTAGCTCTTGGAGAGCGTGAAGAACTCGACTCCAACCGCCTTCGCTCCTGGGGCCTGCAGAAAACTAGGCGCTCGATAATCATCGAAGGTCAAATCCGCATAGGCGAAATCGTGGATCACATGCAGGTGGTGCTCCTGCGCGAAGGCTACAACCTTTTCGAAAAAGGCGAGGTCCACGGTGGCCGTCGTGGGGTTGTGGGGAAAGCTCAGGATCAGCAGTTTGGGCGGCGGCCAGCTCTCCCGGTAGGCCGCAACCAGCGCCCCGTAGAAGTCCGTCCCCTCCTCGAGGCGGACGCTGCGGACATCTCCCCCGGCGATGATCACGGAGTACGGATGGATGGGGTAGGTCGGGCTTGGCGCCAACGCGACATCTCCGGGCTCGACGAGCGCAAGCGCCAGGTGCGAGATGCCCTCCTTGGCGCCGATTGTCGCGATCGCCTCCCGCTCGGGATCGATCTCGATCCCGTATCGGCGCCCATACCAGTCGGCGATCGCCATCCGGAGCTTCGTGATCCCGCGCGATGCGGAGTAGCGATGGTTGCGCGGGTTCTTGACCGCCTCGCAGAGCTTCTCGACAATGTGTGGGGGAGTCGGCAGGTCCGGGTTGCCCATCCCGAAGTCGATGATGTCGTCGCCTCGGGCACGGGCCTTGACCTTCAGTTCATTCACGATGCTGAAGACATAGGGAGGCAGCCGCTTTATCCGACGAAACTCCTCCATCCCCGCTCCTTTCCGTCAGCGTCTCGCTCGCTCACCCTGGTGGTCTAAGCTCGCCACAACGCTACCAAATGGGTGCCGAACTGTCAATGAGAAAGAGGCTGGGGTAGTGTCGTAATTTGAATTCCACCAAGACCTATTTGCACCTGTTTACTAAAACCTGAATCCTGCGTGATAGGCCGCCGATCGCTCATTTCAGGCAGCGTGGATGCTCGAGAAGATGGTTGTGCAGCGATTGCGTCGAAGCACGCCTCTGCTATTTGGCTAGGCCGCTGAATCGAGCAGCTTTTTTAGATCATCCCGCCAGTCACGATCCGCGTACTCTCCCTCGTCCAGGACTTGAAAACGGAATGTCTCGTCCTGGAAGTCTTCCGCGAGTTTCTGCCAGGGGACTTTGTACCCAACTTGCTCGAAGTAACGGGCTACTTTCCGCTTGTAGTTTGTGTCTTCGTTTCCTTTGAGATGCTTGCCTTTGCTCTCGACCACAACCACAGTGGCCACCGGCTTTTTGTTGTGACCCTGTTGAACCACGAAATCCGGATAGATCTTGCTCCGCTTGTACCCTTGGATTAAGAAGCACTGCGCACCAACGAGATTTCGATACCACCACAGGACTTCGGGATGCTTGTCGAGATAGAGCGCAACTGACTTCTCGTAGTCGTTGAGGTCGTCCGGTACGTAATCAAAAAGAGACCGCTGGACTGCCTCGTGGTCGTCATGTATCAGCTTCTTTGTTCCCCGTATCTCTATCTTGGGTGGAATTTCAAAACGCCCTTCGACGCATTCAAGGTAGAAGCCGAGTCGTTTGTTCTTGAACAGGGCCTCAAACGCTTCTTGGGTTTGACGGTCTGTCCCGCGCTCGATCAGTCCGACAATCTTCTCACGCACCTCAAACTTAACCAGACCCAACCGGCCGGAAAGCTCCGGGGTGAGTTGATACAGACGCTCGGTCACCCGACTGACGATCTCCCGTAGCTGCTTGTGGCTGAAGTAATCAAACGGCAGGCTGGCTACCAACGAGTGTAGGCGACATAAACGGCATGCTCGGGCGCGCCGACCTTCCCTCCCCCACGCTGAGTGTAGACGCCGTTATCCGCAATTTTATAGTCATCGGGGAAGCGGCGCGTCAGATTCCGCAAGAGATTGAAGCCGCCCATCCGAATATCCCGTGAAGCAAAATGAGAGGACTACGCAACGTCGTGGTGCACGAGTACTTTGGCGTTGGCCTTAGCGTTCTGTGGGAAACCGTGCAACGTGATTTGCCCCCGCTGGTGCCGTTGTTACAGCGGGTCTTAAAATAATTTGGAGTTTAGGCCGAAACTTTATTTCGTCTCACCCCTAATCCCAGCCGCGGGCGATCGCCCTAAACCTGTGCGGGGTCACGCGGGCGCACTGGGATACGGCGGCGCAGCATCGAGTATAAGCCGTCGCTATTGTCGGCGCTTAGGCCAAACCAACAGGACCCATTCCAACATATCCCGGATTCGGGTAGCGATTGTTAATGACGTTATCGGACCAAATAATCCGGCCGCCCTCGACCTTGAGCTGGCCGCCGCCTTTGATGTCGTAAGTCCCGTCCGCCGCCGGCATGCGCTGACCCTTAAGGATCCGGAAAAGTTGGTAGCCCTTTCCGGTATCGAAGGCCAATAACTTCTCTCCCTTCGATGAGTAAAGCGTGTTGTGCATACGGCGGTAGGTGTGTGTGTCCAAGCCCTGCGCCTGCGCTTCTTTCAAGGTCAGTTGCTTCTTGGGCATCTCGGCGGTGGGCGATTGAAGCGGAGGTGTCTTTTTTCCGGTATCGGGATTTTCCGCTGATGTTGCCGCCCACAAAGCGCCCGCCGCCAGCAGCGCACCGATCGTCCCGGTTCTAGCGACTGCCCAACCGGACTTACGCAGTGTTGTTTGCATGATGCATAACCTCCTTGGTGATGGTGAATGTCAATTAGTGAGTGACGCACTCTTGTGTAAACACCGTGAGCGATTAAACACGCGCTTAAATCGCGCTGCCGCGCGGTAAACGGGTAATACATATAAACCAACAAGACTTGAATAGGCGGGATGTTCCCCCTGCGGCAGGCCGATTGGAAACGACTCCCGCCGGTTCGGCACATACAGCGTGCCCGTCAACGCATCCCACAGCGCGAAGATACCGCCAAAGTTGACGTCTCGATGTCGTCGTTCGGTGCTGTGATGGATCTGATGTTGTGCCGGGCTGATCAGGAGGCGCGACAACCAGCCGGGATAGCCGAGCCAAATATGCGAGTGACGCAAATGTGCGCCGGCGAGATAGAAAACGTAGACGCCCAGGTTATAACCCATCGCCGTGAGAGGCTCGGCCACGCCCATGTAGCCATAGTCGAAGATCCCAAGCGTGATACCCGTCGCCACGCCGATAAACGCGCCATCGACGAGCTGATCGACCGGGTGCTGCCGAAACGCGCTCAACGGATTGAGCACCGGGGCGGAGTGATGGACCTTATGAAACTCCCATAGCCAGTGGAGTTTGTGTTGCAGCCGATGCGAGACAAAAAATCCGGCGTCCATTATCAAAAAGAGCGCGAGGGTGAGCCAGATACTCGGCCACCAATCGCCGTCCGGCAACTGTTCTCGAACCCCGACCAGCCCGCTCAGCGTCGTCGAGGTCCAGCCGGCCGTGATTGTCGATATGGCCAGCAGTGGTGTTAGCAGCACGGCGCCGAGAGCAATGCTGAGCATGAACACCGGGACATCCAGCCGTGCCGAGCGGTGTGCATAGATCGCCCGCGGAAACACATAGCGACGAAACGCCGCCCACGATACCGGCGATCCATTACGATCGCGCAGCAGATACAACGCGGCGTATAAGATCGCGGTGGCGAGTATCACCCAGCCGGACAGACCGACGGCTACCGATTGTGACCAGAATGTCTCAAGGTTGTGCAGTATGTCCATGTTCGTCTCGTAGTAGGGCTTCCTGACTTACTAGAAATCGACAGGGGTGGGCGTAGGCAGGCTGCCGAGCCCGCCACCCACGCCGGGGTAACCGGTTAGACGGAGTTCGCGTGTCTCGGGCGCAATCGCGATACGCGCGCTGGTGTCGGACATGTGAACCTGTAATTGCTTGCGCTCCGGGCCCGGCAGCCGGCTCCCGCGCGCCGTGACGCGCCGACGCGCGTGACAATCTTCCCAGTTGGTGCGTTCGATGTAGCGCCCGCCGCCGGCGGCCGGTACGCTGTTGCCATTGATGTAATCCCAAAAATCGGTTTCGAATCGACCCCCGGTACCGGCGGCGGTGTAGGTACCAATGCGCAGCGCCGATGAGCCGCGGTAATCGTAGAATCGGCTCCCATTCGGTCCCGCGCGCTCGCCGGTGCGCGTGAGCGTCACGTTGACCACGGCGGCGTCCCGGTCTGTCGGCGAAATTCTCAGCTCCACGGATGGCGCCGAAGAACGCACATCCTGCGCGCAGCTCGCCTCCACCGCGAGCAGCACGTTCAGCGGTCGCACCGGATCGACGATCTCGAAACGCTTGTCGATGCCGCTGACCCAACGTCCGCTCGTGTCGGCAATGCCGATGTAGTAGCGCCCGGGCCGGACGTCCTGCGGAATTTCGATCACGAGCGCGTTCGGTTTGACATTTTTCGGCGGCGACTCGCGCCCGTAGCCGGAACCACCGATGCGCACGCGGTGGGCGGCGCCGATCTGCGTGAACCCACCGCCGAAAACGGTTAGTTCCGCTCCCGCGGTCGTCAAACGGCTCGAATAGCTGTGGATGTATGGTGTTGTTAGATCGCGCTCGCGCGCGAGCGGGGTTTGCGCCGGCGCGCCCTTTTGCGGAACGGTGGGCCGTGTGCCTGTGCCGTCGGACGCACGTTTGGGTGGGATCGGCGAGTCGGCCGCCGCTAACGGGACGGCAACGCCCACCGAAAGCAAAGCGACGACCGCTGAACGGGTGAGCCGATTCATGGCGGGTCTCCTGTTAAGCCTCGGTGCTCGTTTGCTGCACCGTCCGTTTTGCTATCCACTTTCGTTCTCCTATTCGGCGGAGCCATACTCAACTCTCATCGCACTACTCTTTTGCCCGGCGGATTGGCGCCGGGCGTAGTCGCCGCGGGCTGATAGCGGGTCGGCCGGAAGGCGAGCGGCGGGGCGACGCCGTTCGCGGTCGGGCAGCCGAGTAGTTCCTCGTCGATGCGGCCATCGCAATTGTCATCGCGGTTGTTGCACGCCTCGACCGAGCGCGGGTTGACGTTGGTCCGGCCGTCGTCGCAATCCTCCCCCACATTGACATCGATGTGACTCGTCCAGTTGAAGACGCGGTAATCGACGTAGCCATCGCCGTCCCGGTCAAGATTGCCGATGGTATTAGGATCACAGTCTTCGTCGTGTCCGTCGAAGTCGGCGACCTCGGGATTGCCGTAGTAGCGGGTCCGATCGTTGTCATCGCAGTCGTCGCCGCCAGCGGCGACGCTGAGGTGGCCGTCGCCGTCTTTATCCGAGCCTTCCACGCGAAAGTGCGTCGTGTTGCTCACCGCAACGCCGGTGCTGCCGCGCTCGTCCTGTTCGTGAATTGCCAGCGTATAATCGGCCGTTTCTCGCGGGGTACCCCGCAGCCGCGCGCGAATCTCGGTGTCGGTCCAGCTCAACGGCTCCAAGCTAGAGTGACCCCCACGATCCCCAAAGGTGAGTATGTACCATTTCTCTATCGTCTTATCGCCGAACGACCCGTCGAACACCACCCATGTTTCGGTACGCTGGCGCATGCGAAGTTTCTTGGTCTCGGGTTGCAATGTCGACCCACGGGTAACCATCTCGGTGTGGGTCGGTATGAGGTCGCGCCCGTAGATGACCATTTCTTGATAGATGACCGATCCTTGCGCCGGGCGTACAGACGTGAGAACCGGCTTCCATTGCGACCCCATCTCGGCGCGGACCGAGGGCCGCGCGCCAGGCGTTCTGGTTCCAGCCCTGGTTTCGCCCGGTTTGACGGTTTCGGCCGGTTTGCCGCCGGTGGATGGGATAGGCGGTTCGATCGATTGGGTTTTCGGAGCCTGGGAGGTCGCGCCGGTTCCCGGGGCCGGTGTTTGCATGGATGGCGTCCTCTGTGGACTGCCGGTCTGACCGGCCGGCGCGGCGGCGAGCCCGGCGTTGCATTGTTGAAGTTCGGCCGGTGTTAGTTGCTTGTTCGCATGGCCATACGATTTAATCGCGCCCACCTGCTGCGCCAGGGCTTTGCAGGTCCCGACCGCCGGGTTCGGCCACGGTCCGCTGATCGTGCAGCGCGTCCCTTGGCACTGCCATTTCAGATTATCGACCTGGACAGCGCCTTGTTTCTTGGCCGGCGCGACCGTTTCGGCAAGATAGGCATTGAGCGCCGCCGACGCCGGAAAGACCAGCAGGCCTATGACGAGACCACCCAAACCGATAGGCAAATACTTTTTCATGATGTCGTGGTGAATCATCTCTATTCCTCCTGGCTGATGGGTGCCGATAAATACCTTTGGAGTTTTGCCGTCCGTTTCACGGAGTGCGGACCGTCCAACGGGATACGCCTGCACTGATGGCGCGTGTGGCGGTCGTTTCTCCGCCATTCCGCCGGGATTGCGCAACGATGCGGTATTCGCCTCGCGGCTGATCGAAGACCGACGCCACAGACCGGAGTCGGCGCTACGACGATCCTCCTTCAGGCAGCCGCCCTCTTCGCCCTGGATATGGGCGCCGTAGCTTGATCGGTCATCGCCGCTCGCGCGGGTCGTTGCTGAAGTCAAGCAATTTTTGCCTAAGCGTTACCGCGCCCATCTGCATTCGCGTCCATACTCTTCCTCCTGGCGCGTCCTCAAGATACCCCGTGCAACTATGATAGAGCTTGCGGTTGCACACCGCGAGCGTGTCGGTTTCACTGCAACCCGCGTTGCGTTGGTCTGCAATCGAGTAGGTGCGGCTCAGGCACTCAGTTTCTTTGTGCTGGTACCGGTTTATCGCTGCGAGGGTCGCGTCGTATTTCTGGCGGAAGTCGTCCCAGGCTCGATCGATCTCGTCGCGTCGCTGCAGCGGGGGGATTTTCTCGATGCGCAGCGATGCGGGGTCGAGCTTGATCGGGGCCTTCAGCGGTTGCGTCCCGAGCTTGGGGGCGCCCGGGGGCGCAGAGGGCGCGGGCCTTCCCGGATCTGCCGCCCAGGCCGGCAGCGCGACGGTGACGACGAGGACAAGCCAAGCTACTTGAAGAGGCGTTCTATTTCTCATTGGTCATCTCCTAATTAAGATTGAGCAGCCACTACTCAGGACATCCATTACGTCGGAGTGTAGGCGACATAAACGGCATTCTCGGGCGCGCCGACCTTCCCTCCCCCCCACGCTACAGGGCGGATGAAGAGCCTGTCAAGGCAAAACACTGGGCCTTGGGGGGGCATTCGGCTGCGAGGGATGGGTCCGGCCCAGCCGGCGGCTGCTCTCCGCCAGAGGATGTGGCGTTCGCGGACAGAGCTCGACCGCGCGCTGGATCCGGACGGGTTAGGCGGGCAGGTCGGAGAAGAGGTCAGCGGGGCCGGTTGGAGGGGGCCGGGGCGGACGGGCGTGGGGGACCTCGGTCGGGAGCCCCAGGTGGGCGAGGATGAGCATCCGTCCCGACGCCGCCGAGGCGCTCGGCAAGGTGGCCGAGGTGATCAGGAGCCACGCGACGGCACCGATCGAGATCGAGGGCCACACCGACGGGAAAGGCCAGCCGGCCTATAACCAGAAGCTCTCGGAGCAACGGGCGGAGTCGGTCAAGGCCTGGCTGGCGAGGAACGGCGGGATCGATGGCCGGCGCGCGCGGCGACGCCCCCGCGCAGCTCGCGAGCAGAACGGACAGGACCGCGATCCTCATCGCGATATCAGGCGCGAAGCGCGGCCCTGAGATCGAGCATCAGCCAGCGGAGCGCGGCGACGGCGGCCTTGAGCCGGTCGTCGGCGGTGACCAGCGCGGTCTTGGTGCTTCGCGCGTCGCGCAGCGCCTTTGCAAGAGCCGCGTCCTGCTGCGCGCGGAGCTCCGGCAACTTCGACGTATCCAGCCGGACGAGCGTGCTGCCTGCGCCGAACGTTCCTGCGCCGAACGTCGAAACGGCGATGACGTTCGCGACCACCACGATCACGACGCCACGGAGAACCCCGAGGACGGCGTCGTATCTCGCCGGCTCCTGTGCCTCCTTCATCTTCTCGATGGCGTGCAGCTCCGCGAGCGCTTCCAGCAGCGGCCGCAGAGGATCGGACGGCGGGAGCGTCGCGAGCGCGTCCCTCACGGCGCGATCGAGGCTCGCGCGGTGCGGCTGCATCGCGGGATCCCTGCGCGCGCGGTCGTATGCGGGGATGAAGGCGTCGAGCGCGTCGCGGTAGCGGGCGACGCGTTCATCGAAGGACGTGGCCGCGACGGCGCGGTCCAGATGCCCGAGCGTCACGCCGATCGCCGCGAGCAACCGCTCGCGCGAGCTCTGGGTCCCCATCCTGAGAGCGGGCGCGAGCTGAGCGCGAAGAGGCCGCAGCGCGGGCGACAGCGGCACGTTGGCTTGCGGCACGACCGGCGCCGCAGGCCGCGGCGGCTCACCGGACGCGACGCCCGCGACGAGGAGCACAGCGATCGACATCGTGCGCGCAACCACGCGCGTGAGTGTAGGCGACATAAACGGCATTCTCGGGCGCGCCGACCTTCCCTCCCCCGACCTTCCCTCCCCCACGCTAGAAGCTCTCGCCGGACCGCTGTCCCTTCAGCGCCTCGACCCTGGCCCAGAAGTACCGAAA
>Ga0184623_10001456_pt1 | contig 10259 bp, 10 predicted proteins | sample PLM1_100_b1_FD_133138 | JGI IMG/M metagenome (GOLD analysis project Ga0184623, IMG submission 133138) | Groundwater sediment microbial communities from an aquifer in East River, Colorado, USA - PLM1_100_b1 | ecosystem: Environmental > Terrestrial > Soil > Riparian zone | place: USA: East River...
CCCGGATCATCTTCCTCAACCCGCCCAGCACCAGCACGCGTACCGACATGGAGCTGCGGATCAGCTACGACGAGGCGCAGACCTGGCCGATCTATCGCAAGCTCAGCGACGCCCCGCTGCCCGCCTGGTCGGCGCTGGGCACCGGCACGGTCAAGGAAGGCGGCTACTCCAGCATGGCGAAGACCGCCGACTACTACGTCGGCGCGCTCATCGAGGTCAATGAGGACACCGGCAGCAACAGCACTTCGCACCGCTCGATCGTGTTCCGCAAGGTCAACCTGCCGTGGATCCTCAACGGGCAGATCGAACCCTGACTGGATGACGGGCGGACCGCCTGCTAGGTAGTGACGCACCCCTCCCCTAGACTGTTCGCGACGGGAGGGGTCGGCGGATGGTGGTGCTGGATGCCGGTGAGGTCGACGACGATCTGGTCCGCGACATGGTGGAGGTGCTCACCTCGTTCTGCGCCCGGCTGTACGGACGGCGTTCGGCCCGCAACCGGGCGCTGGAAGCGGCGGCCGGGGGTGGCTGAGAACAGACCGCTGCGTACTATCGCGGTCCCGTTTGTGGCGCCCGGCCCGTCCGGGGTGGCGATCCGTGACCGGCTGCGCGTGTTGCCCGCCGACGCGAATGTGCTGCGCCTGGTCGGCGCCCATCTGGGTTCGCTGGCCGCCGGTGACTTGGCGGTGCGCAGCCGCGACGGCCTGGACCACGGCAAGGACACCTGGGCCGCCCGTAAACGTGACCTGACCGCGTCGTCGTCGTCGCGGTGGGCCGGAGCCGTCACCAAATCCACCCACGACCAGTGGGCACTTGCCCGCCGCGGGCTCGCTGCGCACATCCAGAACCTGGACGCGGGGATGGCCGCGGTGCGCCGCCGGCTGGCCCTGCCGGTCGGGCAGAAGGGCAGCAACGGCGAGCCCGGCGGGTACCGGTCCCGGCGGGAATGGCACACCAAGTCCCGGCGCCTGGCCGCGCTGGAGCGCCGCCACCAGACGGCCAGCGCGGACTGGCAGGCCGGCCGGGTGCGGGTGGTGCGGGGCGGGAAACGGCTGGCCAACACCCGCCACCACCTGGACAGGGCCCAGCTCACGCCGCAGCAGTGGCGCCAGCGGTGGGACGCGGCCCGCATGTTCTTGTCCGCCGACGGGGAGTCCGGCAAGCGGTACGGCAACGAGACGATCCGGATCACCGACACCGGCAAGGTGTCGATCAAACTGCCGGCGCCGTTGGCGCACCTGGCGAACTGCCCGCACGGCCGGTATACGCTGGCCTGCACCGTGGCGTTCCCGCACCGCGGCGAGGAGTGGCGTGACCGGATCGAAGCCAACGCCGCCGTCGCGTACACCATCCACCACGACCCGGACCGGGACCGCTGGTATGTGACCGCCGCATGGCAGCGCAAGGACACCGTCACGGTGCCGCTGGATGCCGCGCTGGCGGCCGGATGCATCGGCGTGGACACCAACGATGACCATCTCGCGGCCTGGCGGCTCGACCCGCACGGCAACCCGATCGGCGAGCCCCGCCGTTTCTTCTACGACCTGGGCGGCGACGCCGCGCACCGCGACGCCCAGATCCGCCACGCCCTGACCAGGCTGCTGCACTGGGCCCGGCAGACCGGCGTGGGCGCCATCGCGGTCGAAGACCTCGACTTCTCCGACAGCAAGACCCGCGAGAAGCACGGCCGCAAGAAGCGGTTCCGGCGCCTGATATCCCGCTTCCCCACCGCCCGGCTCCGGGCACGCCTGGCCTCGATGTCCGCCGAGGCCGGCATCGCGGTGGTCGCGGTCGACCCGGCCTACACCTCCAGGTGGGGCGCCGAACACTGGCGCAAGCCGCTGACCACACCGAGCCGTAAGACGACACGTCACGACGCCGCGAGCATCGTGATCGGACGACGCGCCCAGGGGCATCCCGCCCGGCGTCGGACGTCACCGCCCCCACGCCACCAGAGCGATGGCGTGGGGCATCGGAACGTCCAGGCCGGGCAGGACACTGCTGGGCGTGAGGGACCCCGCCGCCGCGACACAGGACCACGCCCCGCAGGCGTGTCACCGGTCACGGGCCGAAAGCGGGCGACCAGCGCACCCAACACCGTTCGGGTTGCGCGCACTGACCGGGACTCACTCCCGGTCAGTGTTTAGGAACGGTGGGCCGGCGATGCTGGTGATGCACGGTGTCTGGCGCGTCGGCCGGCTTGCTCTCTGGGCCGAGGATTCCGACCTGCCCGCCGCGCCACCGGCCCGCCGTGGCCGGGCTCCGCGAGCACGCCCGCATCCTTACGCGGCGCCGGGCGACGTCATCGCGCGGGAGCTGGGTCTCGACGGTGAAGTGGCGGAGCTGACCCTGCTGCTGCCCACCGGCGGGGGACGCCCTCTTGAGTCACCTGAACTGTTCCGCGAAGACGTCCCGTCCCCGGGCAAGGTCGAGCTGGCCGCCTGGCGGGCACCCGCCGTCGAGATCGGCGGCGACGAGGCGTACGCGCTGCTCACCGGCATGGCTGAGATCGGTGTCGTGCCCGGTGCGTCACTGCGTCATCTGACGGCCGTGGCCGCCTTCGCCACCGAAGTGACGGCCCGCGGCCGGGTGCTGCCGAGCGTCGCGGGCACCGACGGCCGCCCCGAAGCGGTGTGGCGGCCGGTGCTGACCGGCGCCGATCGGCACTGGGTGCAGGCCCTGCTGCACGCCATGCCGCCCGCCGCAAGCGCCGACGCCGCTACACAAGAAGACCTGCGCCCGGCGGAGGGAGTCCTCGCGGATGCCTTGGACTCGCTCGTCGACGCTGCGGTGCGGGCCCGGTTCTTGTCGTTCTCGTCGCAGCTTCCGGGGAAACGCGGCCTCCGCGCGAAAGGATCGCGCGATATCCCGGATCGCGCGGCGGTCGGCGCGGCCCGCGCGGTCGGCACAGTCGGCGTGGGCGCCGGAGCGGCCCGGGGCGACGTGTCGACAGCCTGGCGCGCAGCCCTGACCGGGACCCGCAGGGAGTTCACCGCCGCCGAACGAGAGGTGGCCGCGCTGCGGCGACAGCTCGAGCAATGGCAGCACGACGCAGCCTCCGGAGCAGTGCGCGCCTTCTTCCGTCTCGTCGAACCCCGCGACCCCGAAGAAGGCGACGCCTGGCGGGTCGAACTCTCGCTCCAAGCCGCAGACGAACCAAGCCTCGTCGTCCCCGCCGACCAGATCTGGCGCGCCAAAGGCGGCCTCAAGGCGCTGGCCCAATACGTCGACGCGCCACAGGACACCTTCCTCGCCGAACTCGGCCGCGCCGCCCGCCTCTGGCCCGACCTGGACGAGGCGCTCGCGGAAGCCAAACCGGCCATCCTCGAACTCGACGCCACCGGCGCGCACACCTTCCTGCGCGATGCCGCGCCGCTGCTCGCGGGCGCCGGTTTCGGCGTCCTGCTGCCCAGTTGGTGGGGCAAACCCGCGGCCCGGATCGGCGCCAAACTCACCGCCAAGTCGCCGACCGCGCCCGGCACTGTCGCCAACGCCTCCAGCCTCGGCTTCGACGCCCTGATCGACTACCAGTGGCAGCTGGCGCTCGGCGACCACACCCTCACCCAGGCCGAGCTCAAACGGCTGGCCAAGGTCAAGGCGCCGCTGGTACGCGTCCGCGGCCAATGGGTGGAGCTCGACCCGAAACGGCTGGCGGCCGGGCTCGCGCTGATGGCCGACAAGGGGCAGATGACCGTCCTGGATCTGCTCACCGGCGCGCCCGCGGCTGCGGCCGGGCTGCCGGTCGTCGAGGTCACGGCCACCGGCTGGGTCCGCGACCTGCTCGACGGCGAGAAGATCACCCAGGTGGATCCCTCGGAGGAGTTCACCGGGGTGCTGCGGCCCTATCAGCAGCGCGGCTTGTCCTGGTTGTCCTTTTTGGAGCGCATGGGACTGGGTGCGGTACTTGCGGATTCGATGGGACTTGGCAAGACCGTCCAGCTGCTCGCGCTCATGACGCGCGATGACGCTGAAGCAGGGCCGACGCTGCTTGTCTGTCCTATGTCGCTCGTCGGAAACTGGGAGCGAGAGGCGGCCAAATTCGCTCCGGCTTTGCGCGTACACGTGCATCATGGGGCTGAGCGGGCGCAAGGCACGAGTTTCACGCGGGCCGTGCGGGACGCGGACCTGGTGGTGACGACCTATGCGCTGGCCGCGAGGGACGCGGCCGCGCTGAGCAAGATCGCGTGGCATCGGATCGTGGTGGACGAGGCGCAGGCGATCAAGAATGCCGCTACCCGGCAGGCAGTGGCGGTTCGCTCGCTGCCCGCGCGCCACAAGGTCGCCGTTACGGGTACGCCGGTCGAGAACCGTCTCGCGGACCTTTGGGCGATCATGGAGTTCGCGAATCCAGGGCTGCTGGGGCCGGCGTCGGAGTTCAAGCGCGCCTATGCCGAACCGATCCAGCGGCATGGCGACGAGCGGGCGGCCGACCGATTGCGCCGGCTGACGCAGCCGTTCGTGTTGCGCCGGTTGAAGACCGACAAGTCGATCATTTCTGATCTGCCGGAGAAGCTGGAGATGGAGGTCGTCTGCAACTTGACGGCCGAGCAGGCGACGCTTTATCAGGCGATTGTGGATGATGCGCTGGCGGCGATCGAGGGTGCCGAGGGGATCGAGCGCAAGGGTCTGGTGCTGGCCACGATGACCAAGCTCAAGCAGGTCTGCAACCATCCGGCGCAGCTGTTGCGGGACGGTTCGCGGCTGGCGGGCAGGTCGGGCAAGCTCGCGCGGCTGGAGGAGATCCTCGAGGAGGTTCTCGCGGCGGGGGAGAAGGTGTTGCTGTTCACGCAGTACGCGGAGTTCGGTGCGGCGCTGCAGGCGCATCTGACCGGGCGGTTCGGCCGCGAAGTGCTGTTCTTGCACGGCGGGGTGGCGAAGGCCGGCCGGGACGAGATGGTCGAGCGGTTCCAGGGCGGTCACGGCCTGGACCAGCGGCTCAGTCAGGGCGAGGACGGGCCGTCGATCTTCGTGTTGTCGCTGAAGGCGGGTGGGACCGGGCTGACGCTGACCGCGGCGAACCACGTGATCCATGTCGACCGGTGGTGGAATCCGGCGGTCGAGGATCAGGCAACCGACCGGGCGTTCCGGATCGGGCAGAAGCGTGCGGTGCAGGTGCGCAAGTTCGTCTGCGCGGGGACCGTCGAGGAGCGGATCTCGGCGATGATCCGCGAGAAGCGGGAGCTGGCGGAGCGGATCGTCGGCACGGGTGAGGGCTGGATCACCGAGCTGAGCACCGATGATCTGCGGAGTCTGTTCACTCTGGACAGGTCGGCGGTGGTGGAATGAGGTTCGCCGACGGGTTTCCCGGTCGCCCCCGCAAGGTCGAGGGCGGGATCAAGGCGCGCTCCGCCCGGGGTGCGATCGGCGACACGTGGTGGTCGAAGGCGTTCATCGGCGCGCTGGAATCGTTCGCCGACAAGGGCCGGCTGACGCGCGGCCGTTCCTACGCACGGGCCGGTCAGGTGATCTCCCTTGAGGTGCGGCCCGGCCTGGTCACCGCGAAGGTGCAGGGATCGAGGGCGAAGCCCTACGACGTGCGGCTCGGCTTCGCCGAGGTGCCCGAGCCGGTGTGGCAGCGCATCGAGCAGAAGCTAGCCGCGCAGGCCCGGTTCGCCGCGCATCTGCTGGCCGGTGAGGTGCCGCACGAGCTGGCGGAGGTCTTCTACGGCGAGGGCGTGCCGCTGTTCCCGACCCGGGCGATGGAAGTGAGCCTGGAGTGCACGTGCCCGGACTGGGGCTGGCCGTGCAAGCATGTGGCCGCCGCGTGCTACCTGCTCGCTGAGCGCTTCGACGACGACCCGTTCGCGCTGCTGCTGTGGCGGGGGCGTTCGCGCGAGCAGCTGCTCGGGACGTTGCGTGAGCTGCGGTCCGGGTCGGATGCTCCGGCGCTCGAAGTCGTGGTGGAGCGGCCGGGTATCGGGACGGCCGCGGCGCTCGCCCCTCCTTCCGCCGGTGAAGTCTCGGTGTCGCGCTGGTGGTCGCCGCCGGTGCCGCTGCCGGACGAGCCGCCCGCGGGGGGACCGGACGTGCCCGCTGCGCGGCAGCTGGCCGCACCGCCCACCGGCATCGGCGGCGCGGACCTGGCCGCGCTGCTCACCGCGCTTGAGTCGGGCGCTGCTTGATCTTCGCGCGATCCGGGATCCCGTCCCTTCCTGCTCGCGGGAGGCGACGATGTCCCAGATCGCGCGGTCATCAAGCTCGGGTCAGCTCTCCAGCGAATCGATCAGCCAGGGGATGCGCAACTCCTCGGCGGTGAGGCGGGCAGCCTCGCGCAGCAGCTCGCGTTCCGGGCCATCGGGCAGCGCGTCGGCAAGCGTCGCCATGGCGGCCGCCGTCTGCGGCCGGTAGCCGAGGGTGGCGCGCAGGTAGAAGGAGCGCCGCAGCAGGCGGATCTTCTCGTCCTGGTCGGTCACGTGCGCGGACTGATGGCGGACCACATAGGACTGAAGCAGCGGGTCGGTCTCGGCGTGCTGAGCCGCGCGCTCGTAGTGTTCGCGAGCCTTTTCGGGCTCTTGCCGGACGTTGTCGCTGAACGCACCCAGGTGGAACTCGCCCCAGCCGGCCAGCGCGGGGTCCGCGGCGGTCGCCCGATAACCCTCCTCGGCGATCTTTTCGTCGCCGGCTTTCGCTTGATCGAACAGAATCCGGGCGTACGCGAGCCGCGCCGCCAGGTATCGCCCGGTGGTCGACGCCGGGTCGAGGGCGTCCACGGCGGCTTGCGCGTCCTGCAGACCGTGGCCCTGCCAGAAGAACCTGTCGATGAGCAGCTCGGCCCGCAGCGCTGCGTGCTCGGCGTTGTCGAGGGTGCTGAGGGCGGCGTCGAACTCTCCGGCCCGGTGCAGGGCGGTCGGCCCGTAGGGGTCGTCTGTTAGCATGGCACCTACGCTAAGAGATCTCGGTGTAGGTGGTCAAGTGACTTACGTGGACTACTTGGGGAACGTGACCCGGTTCGCCGTCGAGCTGGTCAACGGCGATGGTTTGCTCGGCCCTGACGGCCAGGAGATGTTCGAGCAGCATCACGTGGCGACCCCGGACGCGGAGCGGCAGCGACCGCTGCTCAAGCTGATCCGCGAGGCGCTGCAGCAGATCGTCGACGGCGCACCGGCTGAAGCGGTCAGCACTTTGCTGCGGCGCTACCCGCCCGACATGCACCTTTCCGACCATGACGGCGCGGCCCTCCCGCACCTTCACTTCGCCCGCGACGGGCTCGAACCAGTGCGGTGGATCGGCCAGACCGTGGCCGCGACGCTCGCCCACGTCGCCACCGGCGATCCCGGCCTGACGCTGGGCAGCTGCGCCGCCGAGGGCTGCCAGGACTTCTTCGTCGACCAGTCGCGCAACCGCACCCGGCGGTTCTGTTCCAACACCTGCGCCAGCCGGACGACCGTCGCTGCCTATCGAGCGCGGAGCCGCATGTAGTAGTTTCGCTGACGTGAACGATGTTCAGCTAGGTGGAACGCGTATCCTGCCGGTCGTCGTCCTCGCCGACGCCGGGCAGGCGCTGCGACTGGGCGAGGCGCTGGCCGCCGGAGGAATCCGCACCATCGAGGTCACTCTGCGTACGCCGGCCGCCCTCACCGCGATCGAAACCCTGGCCAAAGAAACCGACCTGCTCGTCGGCGCCGGCACGGTCCTGTCCGCGCAGCAGGCCGACGAAGCGGTCGCCGCCGGCGCTCGCTACGTGCTCAGCCCCGGATTCTCCGCTGCCGTCACCCGGCGCTGCCAAGACCTCGGCGTACCGGTGATCCCCGGCATCGCGACCTGGCTCGCAGCCCCGGCGCTGCTGGCGGCCGGCGACTACGCCGAGATCACCCGGCGGGCCGCGGCCGCGGTGGCACTCACATGACCGCCTGTTATGACCTTGTCGCGCTCGGCGAGGTGATGCTGCGACTCGACCCCGGCGAGGGACGAGTACGCACAGCGCGCAGCTTCGCCGTCTGGGAAGGCGGCGGGGAATACAACGTCGCCCGGGCGCTGCGCCGCTGCTTCGGTCTGCGTACGGCGATCGTCACCGCGCTCGCCGACAACGAAGTCGGCCGGCTCGTCGAGGACCTCATGCTGGCCGGTGGCGTCGACACGTCGTGGGTGCGCTGGATGCCGTACGACGGCATCGGCCGAAGCGTGCGCAACGGGCTCAACTTCGTCGAGCGCGGCTTCGGCGTACGCGCACCGCTGGGCGTCTCCGACCGTGGCCACACAGCCGTCGCGCAGCTGCGTCCGTCCGACGTGGACTGGGATGCCCTGTTCGGCGGCGGCGTGCGCTGGCTGCACACCGGCGGCATCCTCGCAGGCCTGTCCGACAGCACCCCCGACCTGATCGAGACGGCGATGGCAGCCGCCCGGCGGCATGGCGTCACCGTCTCCTACGACCTCAACTACCGGGCCAGCCTTTGGCAGGGCCGCGGCGGCCGGGAACGGGCGCAGGAGGTCAACCGCCGGCTGCTGCCCGGCGTCGACGTGCTGTTCGGCGTCCCGACCGACACTCCGGTCTCCCGCGAGACCTTCCCGAGCCTTGTGGACGATCTGGTCAAGGAGTTCCCGCAACTGAAAGTCGTCGCCACGACCCTGCGTAAGGCGCACACGGCAAATATCCACGACTGGTCGGCGATCGCCTCGCGAGACGGGGAGATCGCCGCATCCCGGCCCCGCAATAGCCTCGCCGTCCTCGACCGCATCGGCGGCGGCGACGGCTTCGCCTCCGGTCTCATCTACGGCCTGCTCAGCGACTTCGACCTGGCGGTGGCCGTCGAGTACGGGGTCGCGCACGGCGCGCTGGCGATGACCACACCGGGCGACACCTCGATGGTCACGCTGGCCGAGGTCGCGGCGCTCGCCTCCGCACAGGTCGGCGACGTCACCCGGTAGGCGTTGCCGGTGTGCGGCCTTGGGCTTGATCGGCATCCCGATCCGTGTCGGATTCGGGGCCCGCGGTGACACGAATCGGGATGCCGATCAAGGGGCGACCTATGCCGCCCGGGGCGTCTTGTCTTGCATCTCCCAGACGTGATCCAGCACGTGCCAGGCGATGCGCCGGGCCGCGTACCTCGACGGCCAGCCGCGCTCCACCACCGGACCGCCTGGTGACGCCTCGGCGAGCACGGCGGCGATCGCATCGCGCAGCTCGGCCATGGTCTCGCTGTCCTGATAGGACTCCAGCTTCATCTTCACGCCGAGCCTCCGGGCATAGCCGGCCTCCGAGCCGGCGACGTGGTCGAGCATCTTGTCCCGGTCGCGGCCACCGCCACGAGGCCCCTTGATCAGGTGCTCCGGCGTGTTCGCCGCGACCGCGTCAAGCTCCTCCCACGCGGCGCGCACCAGCTTCGCCTGGCGCTGGGCATCCTTCGCAGACAGCGGCCGGTCATCGGCGGAGATCGTCTTCTCCGGCACGCCGAAGTCGGTCGCCGGGCCGCCGGCCACCTTCTCCACAACGGTCAGCTCACCGGGCTTGAAGGCGATCTTCGCCCGCTTCGTGATCACGGCATAGCGGTCCGCGTACTCGTCCAGCGTCGCCAGCGCGTCATGCTCCGACTTGCCCAGACGGCACCAGCCCGGCCAGTCCAGCGCGCAGGCGAACACGCGCTTCTTGCCGATCTCCAGGTAAACGTCAGTCACCAGCCGATTTTGTCACGTCGTCCTGCGGCTCGAGGAGATCGGCGACGCCCTGCGCCGGCTGAAGATCGTCGGCGGCCGACGATCTCGGCCAGATTCCGGCCTATGTCGTCGGCGGCCGACGATCTTGGGACGGACCGGCGCACTGATCAGGCTCTGGCGGTGACGATCACGTAGCCCTTCGGGTCGCGCACCTGCCCGCCGCCGGCGAACATCGCCTCAGCCCGCGCGATCAGCGTGCCGATCACTGCAGGGCGCAGCGGATGCTCCTCCGGCACGCCCCGGCCGATCAGGCAGGAGACCGCGTACGCAATGACTGGCTCGGAGGTGTCGAAGACGAGCTCGTCAGCCGCACGGCCCGGCTGACGTTTGCCTCGATGTCGTCGGGACGCGCGGTGTGCAGCCGATGCGTGCGGATCCGGACGGCGAGCGGATCGAGGGTCGCATATTGCTCGCGTGCCAAGGCGGCGAGGTCGGTCATCGGGTCATCCTAGGGAGCTGACGGTGGCTGGGTGATGCGCCAGAATCGCTCGAAGCTGGCCGAGAAGCTGTCGAACAGCCCGCCTTCGCTCTCGCGGCGCACGTGTATCAGCGGCGACAGGTAGCCCTGCACGCCGTAAAGGTGCTGGTTGACGAGCATCTGATCGTCG
>Ga0184623_10001458_pt1 | contig 10254 bp, 9 predicted proteins | sample PLM1_100_b1_FD_133138 | JGI IMG/M metagenome (GOLD analysis project Ga0184623, IMG submission 133138) | Groundwater sediment microbial communities from an aquifer in East River, Colorado, USA - PLM1_100_b1 | ecosystem: Environmental > Terrestrial > Soil > Riparian zone | place: USA: East River...
CCGCCCAGCCAGCCATCTCCCGCGGTCCATCATGACGCGTCAGGGTCGCCGCGAGATGAGCACGTTGAACGCGGCGTCTGCGTCGCCCAGAACCAGATTTGACCCGAGGGACTGCTGGGCGACGTACCAACCATCGGCGTGGTCCATCTATCCCCCACCCTTGCGGCCGTGTCGGTCGCAGATACTCCCACGCTGTTAGATCGCAGTCGCCGACCTGCTGTTACACAGCTACCCTGCGGCAGCCACTATTGATTGTCAGCGCCGGGGTGCCACGTCCCGGCGACGGTCCTCACCATGCCACGCCCGACACGCCACCGTCACCGTCCGCTGCCATGGTGATCGGCTGTACTTGCACATCGACGATGACGGCCGTGGCGGCGCAGACGAACGCCACGGCTCCGGGATCACCGGCATCCGCCGGCGGATCGAGGCGCACGACGGTCGCCTGGCCCTGACCAGCCCACCCGGTGGGCCAACCACTTTCCAGGTGGAGCTGCCATGCGGATCGTGATCGCCGAGGACGACCCGCTGCTGCGCGAGGGGCTCGCGCTGCTGCTGCGCGCGGAGTCCTTCGACGTGGTGGCCACCACCGACAACCCGGACACGTTTCTGGCCGCCGTCGACGCCCACAAACCCGACGTAGCCATTGTGGACGTCCGCATGCCACCGACCCACACCGATGAAGGGATCACCGCGGCAGTCGAGGCCAGGCGCCGGCAGCCCGATCTGGCCGTACTCGTGCTGTCCGCCTACGTCGAGCAGGCGTTCGCCACCGAATTGCTCGGCAGCGGCGCCACCCGCCTCGGGTACCTCCTCAAGGAGCGGGTCGGCCGTGTCGAGCAGTTCCTGGACGCCCTGCACCGGGTGGTGTGCGGAGGTACGGCAATCGACCCCGAGGTGGTCGCGCAGCTTCTCACCCGTACCCGCTCCGACGCCGCACTGGACCGGTTGAGTCCTCGGGAGCGGGACGTGCTCGCCCTGATGGCCGAGGGACTGGGCAACACCGCGATCGCCGAGCGGCTCTTCGTCACCGATGGAGCCGTCCACAAGCACATTCGCAGCATCTTCGCCAAGCTCGACCTGGCACCCACCGATCGGGCGGACCGGCGGGTCACCGCCGTCCTGCGCCACCTCAAGACACCCAGCGTCGAGGCTGACTCGTGGGCCGTCTCCGATGCCGGTCGATACCCCTGGCTAGATACCGATACGACAGCTAGCTGGATTGGCCGGCGCGGTGGGCATTCCTAGCCTCGATCTCGCGCACGCACCGCGCCCTCCCCCGAACGGAGACAGAGGCAGTGAACCCTGAATACCGAGATGAATCCGCCACGTCGATGCGGCCAGGCAGACGGTTGCGGTGGCTGGTGATCGCCGCCGTGGTGGCCGTCGCCGTACCGGCGGCGTGATATCCCTACCGTCGGCGCAAGCGACGGTCACACCGCCGGCCAGCACGATCCCATGGGGACAGTGTCCCGCCCTTGCGGAAGGTCAGACCCGTGACCCGCGGCAGGCCTGCGGGACCCTGCAGGTTCCACTGGACTATCGAGCGGCGAACGGGCGCACGATCGAAGTCGCCGTCTCGCGGATCCCCGCAGCCAAGCCTGCGCAGCGGCAGGGTGTGCTGCTGCTCAACGGCGGCGGTCCCGGCCCGAGTCTCGACGTGCCCAGCATTCTCGCGCCCCTGCTGCCCGCCGGTGTCATCGACCGGTACGACCTCGTCGCCTTCGATCCACGCGGGATCGCGCACAGTACTCCGATCAGCTGCGGCCGCAGCGCCGAGGAGCTGGTGCGGGACCAGGAGCTGGAGGTGCTCTCGTTTCCGGCTGGGAACGGCTCCATCCACCGGAACGTCGCCTACTCCCGCGCGATGAGCAAGCGGTGCGCGGCCGAGTCCGGTGACCTGCTGCTCTACCTCACCACGGCCAACGTCGCCCGGGACATGGATCAGATCCGGCTGGCGCTCGGGGAACGCCGGGTGTCGTACCACGGACTCTCGTGGGGCACGTACCTCGGGGCGGTGTATCGAGCGCTGTTCCCGCGGAGAGTCGAGCGGATGGTGCTCGACAGTTCCGTGGATCCCAACGTGCGCGGGTACGACGACTTCCGCACGTTCGGTGTCGCCATGGAGGACCGCTTCCCTGACCTTGCCCGCTTCGCCGTCGAGCACAGCGACACCGTCGGCTTCGGCACGACCGAGAGCCAGGTGCGAGCCAAGTATCTCGCGGTGACCGCCAAGCTGGACCGCAAACCGGTGACGGTACCCGGCAGTGGGGCTCCGCTGACCGGCAACCTCGTGCGAATGTTCACCGTGCTGATGTCCTATTCGGACAGTAGCCTGCCCACCCTGACCCAGCTGTGGCGCGCGGCCGCGAACTTCGCCGACGGCTCGCCTACCAGCGAGGACGTCGCCCTGGCTCGGCAGATCGCCAACGGGTTGGTAGCGACCGGGACACTTCCCGGGGTACCGCAGGACAACCTCTTCTCCGTGGGCTGGGCGATCAGCTGCGGCGACGCGAGGTGGCCCCGCGACGTGCGGACGTACGCGCGGAACACCGCGGCGGACCGGGCCGCCCATCCGTTGACCGCCGGCGCTCCGGCCAATGTCACGCCCTGCTCGTTCTGGAAGTTCCGACCGATCGAGCCGGCGGTCAGGGTCAGGGACACCGCGTGCGCAACGTGCTCATCCTGCAGAACCAGCGGGATCCGGCGACTCCGCTGGTCACCGCACAGGGCATGCGTAGGGCCCTCGGCTCCGGCGCCGTCCTGGTCGACGTTGACGCCGGCGATCACGGCGTAATCATCTATCCGAACCAGGATTCCTGCGCCGTCGCGGCGCTGGACGCATTCCTCATCGGCGGACAGCTGCCGGCACGGGACAAGTCCTGCCCGAAGGCGTAGCCAGCCGGCGGTTCCGCGACCTGTGCCAGCACAGGTCGCGGGGCCTCCGGCCTGGTCTGATTCGGGTTCAGCGTTCACCTATGATCTGTCGCCCGATCATGTACGGCTCGTAGGGTCCGGCTCGTCAATCGGCGTCTCACCTGGAGAGTTGCGCATGACGAATCGGACTTTGCGGCAGTTGACCGCGATCGCCACCGTCACCGCCACCGTCACCGCCCTGGGCCTGACCCCGGCTTTCGCCGGGGTGGACCGGCGCGGCGGTGGGGTGTTCGTCGGCCCTAACACCGTCACCCGCCCCTACGTCGTACCTGTGGCGGCCGGGGTCGGGGTGACCAGCCTGCTGACAGTCAACGACGCCGGCGCGGCCGGCAACGGCTACGAGCTTGTCGGAATCCCCGACGGCATCGGCAGCCGCCGGGAGGGCGGCAGGCTGGTCGCCTATGCCAACCACGAGCTGCGGAGCGGCACGGGGATCGTGCGCCGGCACGGGCAGCGCGGCGCGTTCGTGTCCAAGCTGACGATCGACCCCGGCACCAAGCGGGTCGTCAAGGGCGAGGACTTCATCAACCCTGGCGTGCGGTACTGGAACTACGCCACCGGCCGGTACTCCGACACCGCGTCCCCGGCATGGACCAACGCCGACGGCACCGCCGCACCCGCGCAGTCGGCCGAGTTCAGCCGGTTCTGCTCGGGGTCGCTGACCGATCCGGGGCAGCTGTTCAACTGGCGGACTTCGCGCGGGTACAGCGGCCAGATCTATTTCGCCAACGAGGAGAACGGCGACGAGTCGCGCGTGTTCGGGGTTACCACCGCTGGCGACGCCCACCAATTGCCCCGACTGGGTCTCTTCAGCTACGAGAACACCCTGGCCGCCGCGAGCCGCAGCGACACCACGCTGGTCATCGGCAACGAGGATGCAGCGGACGGACAGCTCTGGGTGTACCAGGGGCGCAAGCAACGGCACGGCTCCCCGGTCGACAGGGCGGGGCTGACCAACGGCGCGCTCACCGTCGCCGACGTCGCCAACCAGGCGGTGAGCACGGACGCGCAGTTCCGCACCGCGTACGGCAAGAACACGCCGGTGCCGGTGCGGTTCAACTCGATCGACTGGACCCAGAGCGGGGCGGCCCAGAACGCCGCGGCGCTGGCGGGCGGCCTGACCCTCAACCGGATCGAGGACGGCAACTGGGATCCCCGCCGCCCTGACGACTTCTATTTCGTCACGACCGTGGGAGGCGCTGCCGCCACGGCCGGGATCGACCCGGTGACCGGATTCCGCACGGGGCGCGACGGTGGCGGGCTGTGGCGGCTGCGCTACGTCGACATCGACCGGCCGGAGCTGGGCGCCACGCTGACGCTCCTGCTCGATGGCTCCGAGCGGGTCGGGCCGAACGCCGGATTGAACAACCCGGACAACATCACCATCGACCAAGCCGGCAACCTGCTGATCCAGGAGGATCCGGGCCAGAACGTCCAGGAGGCCCGGATCGTGGCCTACCGCATCGCCGATGGAGCGCTCGGCGTGGTGGCGCAGTTCGACCCGGTCCGGTTCTCCCGCGACGCGGCGATCGCCAACACGCCGGAGTTCCTCACCATGGACGAGGAGTCGAGCGGTATCGTCCCGGCCAGTGTCCCGTTCGGGCGGAATACCTTCCTGTTCGACGCCCAGGTGCACACGACGAAGCACCTGCCGCCCGGCACCGGCCCCGGAACCGCCGGGGAGTACGTCGAAAACGGCCAGCTCATGCTGCTCAAGGTCACGAACTGGCGCAGCGTGTACGGCACCTGATCAGCCGACTAACGGATCCAGGGCCCGGCGACGAACGTCGCCGGGCCCGCCTGATCCAGTCCGCATCGACAAAGCGGCACGGCTCAAGTTCCCAACAAATTTCGACCGGCGAGGAGGCGCAAGTGTCAGGCTGGCGACGGCGTCCGTCACCAAGAGCAAGGACGAGCGTTACGCGGGCGGCCGCGTGGCGAAGTAATCGCCAAGCATGTCGGTCGACCACTGCGCCTGCCGCACCTCGCCGCGCGGCCCGAACTCGCTAAACCACGGCTTGATGTCGAGCACGGGCGTCCCGTCGACCGCGTCCAGCTCCTCGACGTCCAGGTCCAGGCCGTCAACCTTGATCAGGCGGCATCGGGAGACGCCGAGCCAGTTGATGCGCCGCATGTTGCGGTGACCGAAGATGCCGACCTCTGGCCAGTCCGGGTTGTCGCGCGGGCGGCGAGCACCGAGGTTGAGATCAGTCGGGTCGGTCAGGTGGAATCGGAACACGATCTCAAGGTGAGAGAACTCGTCCAGCCCTTTGGCTGCGTCAGCGTTGAATCGTGAGCCGTCGATCCTGATTATCGACCGCGTACCGCCCCAGTAATCATCACTGGGCTCGATTCGACCACCGACGACATAGGCGATCGGCTCAACGTGAAAGGACGGATTGCTCACGGGATTCCCTCTCTGTCGCTAAATCCATCATCTGACTTTCGATCAATCCGCCGCCAATTTAGGAGACGCCAGCCATGTAGGCGGCAGCTCGCGCGTCCACCTTCGCCACTGCGTGAATCCCTCGGGGCCGGAACGGTGACAGCACCGAACGCATGTCGACCGCGACCTGTCGTGTACGGCCTGACCTAATGCCGTCCATCGCGTCGAGTGCGGTCGACCACGTCGCGCAGGCTTCCTCCAGGTTGCCCTGGCGTGCTTGCACGGCACCCAGGTAGCCGAGCGTCACCGTATGGGTTCGTGTGAAGGTCGCGGCCTTTCGAGTGCGCACGCTGCGGCGGAACTCCCGGGCCGCTCCTTGCAAATCAGACGTGTCGCGGAGTGCGCACGCCGTCTCGTGAGCCAAGCTCGCCTCGCCGAAGAAGAAGACACGGCCGGGCTCGTCGCCGTCTGGCTCCGCGGCTGCTAGGTCGTTCTCGGCACGGACGAGCGCAGCGGCGGCGGCCTTCTTCTGGCCGGTCATACCGAGGGAACGCGCGTAGATCACGCCGAAGAGGGCTCGTTCACGCGGACTCGCGAGGCCGTATCGCTCGCCGTCCATTGAGGCAGTTGCCAGGTTGAGCGCTTGGCGCGGATGACCGAGGTCGATCGCCTGGTGGGCCATCGCTCGCAGGACATGGCCGGCCATCGGCCCGTCGTCGGCTTCGGCGGCGAGCTTGACCGCAGCCATGAAGTAGTGCTGTGCCACGGGGTGTTCATCGTTGTCGAACGCCATCCAGCCGGCGAGGTACGCGAGTTCGCTGGCCGCCGAGAACATCTCGCGGCGGACACGGTCGCTCGGGAAGTGTCCGCGCAGGTAGCCGGCGACATCGGACGTGAGGTACTGCACGACAGCCGTCCGTGCGTGCCCGCCGCCGCGACGCTGGTCCACGCGGGAGAACATTGACACCATGTCGCGCACAGCTTCGAGGTCGCCTTGGCCGACGCTGCGGGCCCCGGCGGCCTGGCGCTGACCACCTCGCGCGGCCATCTGTACCCACGACGGGGCGTCGGGCAGCGCCAAGGCGGCCACCGAGTAGGCGGCGGCGCCAAGCACGCGCCTGCGTCCCACGTCCACAGCGACTCTCCCGAGATCGGTAAGCACTGTGAGCGTATCCGCGCGCCAATCCAGGAAGTTCTCGGACGACTTGGCCTGATCTGTAAGCCCGATCTCGTCAACTGTCAGGACGCGGCCGAGCGCACGCGACAGGGCCTCGCAGAGGATGGCGGGTGCCCGTCCGGACGGTCGATGACCGCCGACCCAGTGCGAGACGTGGGATCTGCCGACGCCGATGAGCTGGTCGGCGCCGTCTTCATGTGCGACGCGGACGAACGCACGGGCGACCTGCGCATGTGACATACCGGTCTGCGCGATGACTCCCGCGAGCTTGGCGTTAGCGGTCCGTGCCTGCGCCATGATGCGCCCCTGTTCGCTGGCAGAACGAACGATCTTTCACCACTTTCACCGCGTTGCGACGCCCGACAGCGTACCCACGTGCCGTGATGCACGGTTCGCTGTACGTATCCCCGCCGCTCGCCGTCGCCGACGCGGGTGGTGGGTGAACGGGAGGCACGGCAGTCACCAGCCGCCAACTGGTAGCGGTCGTGCCCTCCCCGTCCAGAGCGCGGCGGCGCCTCATCCCCGGTTGGAAGCCCTCGGGGCGCCGCCGCCCCGACGTAGGAGGCCAGGACATGGAACAGGACGGCGACACCGTAGAGCCGGTCGCCGTTGGCTACATCCGTAGCCTGCGACCGGACTCGGCGCGTCTGGAGGCCGTCGCCGATCGGCTTGCCGAATGTGGTGCGCGTGCCGGCTATGCCGTGCGCACGGTGTACCGCGACGACAGCGCTAATGCGGCGAACGCCCATCAGTCCGGGTTCCTCGCGCTCATGGAGGAGATCCGCAGCGGCGGTACGCGAGCGGTCATCGTGCCGTCGCCGGCCCATCTGTCGCTGGTGCCCGACGTGCGTCGGTGGATGGCGCGGATGATCGCGCACGCCGGCGCGCAGCTCGTCGTCATGCCGGAGCTGGCGGTCGGCGTCGCACGTGTCGAGAGACTGCCCCGGCCACGCGTTCCGGAAGGCGCGCGATGACTGCCCCGGAGTTGGTAACCGCCGAGCCGCCCGATGCGCGCCAGGTTGCGAGGGCCTGTGAGGTCCGGGTTGTGCATCGGCGCGTGGCCGACCCGTTCGTGTCCACGTGTCGAGCGTGCCGCGAGTCCTGGCCGTGTCCGGACCAGCGCTGGGCGATCCGCGTGTTAATCGCAATGTCGGAGGAACGGCATGGACGAGCATGACTCGGCAGGCTCGTCCATCGAGTGGTTCGGCGCGCGGCCAGCCGGCACCGATCGGCCGCAGGTGAGCGACGTGAACGACGGGGCCGTTCGGCTGTACTCCTACGGCGGCCGGACGACCTACGCCGCTCCGTTGGTGGCGTCCGCCGATCCAGCCGGGGTTCCGGCTCACGCTGATCAAGGCGCACTCGCTGTGTCGACGCCGTTGTTCGACGCGCTGTACGCCGAACGGTACGGGCGACGATGACGAACGACCCAGCGACGCAGCCGCCGCAGGCACACGTTGTACAGACCGCGCGGCGGCTGCTTGAGCTGCACCGGCAGATGCCCGAGCCTGGCGAGGCGTTCTGCTGGCGGTGCATGAAGCGCTGGTCCTGCCCGGACGCGAGATGGTCAGCGCAGATCCTGCGGCTGGCGAACTCGCCGGTCGCCGAGCTGGATGCCGTGTTCGATCGGGTCGAGCGGGAGCGCGGCGACACCGGCCTACCGTTCAAGGTGGACATTGGCGATGGTAGCGGCGACGAGGACGTGTCCTACGGCTTGGTCGTCGGGCTTGGGCACGCCAAGCGTTCGTCGCTGATGTGGATCGGTCCCCCGCGCGGCGGCATGGGCGTAGAGGTCGGTGTACCGGCGTGGGACGGCGAAGCGATCGCTTTCGAGTACGGCGGACTGCCGACCGAAGAGACCGCCGAGACGCTACGAGTCACGCCGGCCACCGCACGCGAGGCCGCGCGCCAGTACGTCTCGACTGGCGAGCGGCCCACCTGCGTCGCGTGGGAGTAGGGAACTCGGTGCCGAGGTCTCAGCCGACCTCGAACCTCCCAGACCCGTACACGGAGCGACTTTCTATGACGTACCGGCGGTGGGATTTGGCCCTAAGGGTTTACAATCGATAGCTATTGCGACTATTCGGATAATCATACTTTTGCCTAGGTGCTCGTTACCGAGACGATATTCGAAGAGTTATCCGGGCCTGGTTCAATGATCCACGCCATGTCGATGGCCACCCGTGGTGAATTGACGAGGAGCGTCCGGTGCTGGGATTACTCCGAACGAGGAAAAGTGACCTGAAGCCGCGGCCCGCGGTGGTGATTCTGGTTCTCCTGTTGGGGCTGGGCCCCGCTCTCATCGGCACGAGCGCGTCTGCCGATGCCACCGGCGTGTCCGACATGGCGATCTCAAGCGTCAGCGACAGCCCCGACCCGGTGTTCGCCAACGGCAACGTCACCTATCAGGTCGGCGTGTTGAACTTTGGGCCGGATCAGGCGACCGGGGTGGTCGTCACCACTCAACTGCCCACGGGCGTCCGCTTCGAGCCGACCCTGTCCAACTCCGAATGCGCAGCCGACGCCGGGATCGTGACCTGCGCCTACGCCGCTTGGGACGCCAATGCTGCCGGCATCATCGTGGTGACCGTCAGCCCCGCCACAGCGGGCACACTCGAGCTGACCTTCACGGTGCGGGCCAACGAGCCGGATCCGGACCTCTCGAACAACTCCCAGGCCGTGACCACCGAGGTCGTGGAACCGACCGAGGCTGACGTTTCGCTCAGCTTCTCGGGGACCGCTCCGTCGTACCACGTCGGTGAGCTGATCCGGTTCTCCATCAATGTGCGCAATGCCGGCCCGGCGACGGCGACCGGCATCACGGTGACCGTCAGGTTGTCGCGCGGCCTGACCGCCGTGGACCCCGGGCCGTGCACCCAGACCGACACAGGGACAACCTGTACCTACCTGTTCGGGTCACTCCCTCCGGGTGCCGGAAGCATCGGCATCATCGAGATCATCGCCACCACGCAGACCCGTCACTCGGTCCAAGGCACGGTCACCGCGGACCAACCCGACCCGGACCTGTCGAACAACTCCGCTGGCGTCGGGTTCAGCGCGACGGCCCTGGCCGACCTGTCCGTCCAGGTGACGGAGTCCAGCGATCCTGCCACTCCGGGCCTGCCGCTCACCTACACGGCGACGGTCGTCAACCTGGGCCCGTCCACGGCTACGGGCGTCGACCTCGTCGACAGTTGGAGCACGACCATCATCGGCAGCGTGCAACTAGTGTCCTTCTCCGCATCGCAGAACCTGTCGTGCACAAGGACATCCGACCAGAGGATCGACTGCACGACCCCGACGCTGAACAGCGGTGCCAGCGCCACCCTGACGATCACGTTGCGGCCGCTCGGGGTCGGTTCGGTCTCCGACTTCGCACAAGTGAGGAGTCTCGTGGACGACCCGGTCCGTTCCAACGACCGTGCCGGCGAGACGACGACGGTCGGGCACGCCTGATCCAGTGCCCTGGCTACTGCGGTGTGCGGCCCGCTACAACGGCTCCCTTTAAGGCATGGCGCCGGGTCGCACCGTTCCTGTGCTCGCCGGAAGCCAGTCCGGTCGAGTCCTGGAACAGCGCCTTCGACGCCATCCTCCACCTGAGCAGGACGACACCAATCCGCCCGCTGCCGACCTGATGCCCGAACGTCGCCTATGTGGGGCGAGCCCGCTCGCACCGCTTTGACACGGTCAGCACCAAGTCGGGTGGTGTGGCCGAATACTGCCGGTGCTCCGTTCGCGTGCACCTACCGTTCAC
>Ga0184623_10001459_pt1 | contig 10248 bp, 13 predicted proteins | sample PLM1_100_b1_FD_133138 | JGI IMG/M metagenome (GOLD analysis project Ga0184623, IMG submission 133138) | Groundwater sediment microbial communities from an aquifer in East River, Colorado, USA - PLM1_100_b1 | ecosystem: Environmental > Terrestrial > Soil > Riparian zone | place: USA: East River...
CGGCGGGCCTGGTGCGCCATGCGCGCCGGGGGCGTGAGCGGCTCTGGGAGCTGGACCGCCGGCGCCTGGAAACGGCGAAACGGTACCTCGATCAAATCAGCGCGCAGTGGGACGCGGCGGTCGACCGGTTGAAGGCGTTCGTGGAGGAGTAGCCTCGCCGAGAACCTGGCGCGTGTAGCGACTCGGAGGCTGACCCACCCCAGCTCCGCGAGCGGAGGTCGGGCGTAGTGGTGAACGTGACCTCGAGCGTGACGCTGACGCCAATGCCGCTGGCGGCCGTGTACACCGCGAGCAAGATGGCTATCGAAGGGTTCACCGGGTCGCTCGCGTTCGAGCTCGAGGCCTTCAACGTACGGGTCAAACTGGTTGAGCCGGGCTACTGCCCGACCACGCGCTTCACGAGCAACGGGGGATCACCCATGGAAGGCTTGATTCCGGAGGCGTGCGCGCCTTTCGCGCAGCCCATCTTCGCTGCATTTGCGCAGCCGGCTGCGGTGACGACCGAGTCCGACGTGGCCGAGGTGGTGTGGCGCGCCGCGAACGATGCGACCGGGCAGCTTCGATTTCCAGCGGGTCCGGACGCGGTGGCGCTGGCCAGTCGATATAGTGATCACGACGGGTACGTGGCGCTGCGGTGAAAACGAGCCTTCCTACAACCCGATCATGTTTGCCGCAATGTTTGCCGTCCATGCCTGCCAATGCCTACCGATGCGGTCCTTGCGCGCACGTAAGTGCCGAAAAAACAACGGCCTCGCATGGAGGCCGTTGAATTCAAATCCCGCCGTCCCGATTGTCTTGGACTAACCCTACAGCGGTGCCATTGTAGAGCTTTGTCTGCTCTGTAATGTATACTGTGCGGTGAACACCTGACGGAGGCGACATGCCATCGGAGTTAGGCAAGCTGTTGAGAAAAGCTCGTCGCAAGAGAGAGATTGGCCTGCGACAACTTGCCCGTATGATCAAGAAGTCGCCGGCCCTTCTCACCAGGTTGGAAAACGAAGATGAGGTACCTGCAATCTCCCCGGAAACGTTAGCCGCGATAGCGGAAGCAGTCGGCCTGCCTGTGGATCAAGTCCTCGTTCTTGCCAAGCGAAGTCCTCAAGAGTTGTCTCCTCGTACCGAGCTTGAATTTGCGTTGTATCGTCGCGTGAAAGGTCTAAGGGTCGCTGAGCAACAGGAGCTTCTTAAGAAGCTCAGGCGAACTGATGATCAGAAACGTTGAGAAGCAGTGATTTTTCCCTTTTTGTCAAATAAAGCGATTGATGGGGAGGCCGTTCTCCTGCGTGGTGAGGCGCTCGGACATCGGGCGACCGAGATTCCGGTCGACCTGGATTGTATCGTTTATGACCACCTGTGTGAGCGGGACCAGCTAAGCATCGATGACGAGCTTGATTTGCCCGACGAGGACGGAGACGAGGTGCTTGGAAAGACATTGGTCCGAGAAGCCCGCATCCTGATCAACGGACGGCTCAAGAGATCGGGGGATGTTGGTCGGTTTCGCTTCACCCTTGCTCATGAGGTAGGCCACTGGCGACTGCATCGTCGGTGCATCTTGGCAGCCGACGAACAGGGCAGCCTATTCGGTGAAGCCCGCGCTCGCGACGTCATCACGACATTGAACCGTGGCGTAGTGGGACCGAACCCGCCCCGTCATGAGGTTCAAGCGAATCGGTTCGCAGCGACCCTACTAATCGACCCTAAGATACTTTCACGCGAGTTCGCCGTTCGTTTCGGCCCGGAGGGAGCGGGCGCGATTCTCAATCCGCTCAGACATCTAACCCTGCGCGACCGCGGACGGCGGTTGGCGGGTCACGTAGTCCGGAGTAGTCCATCGCTCGCCGCGGCATTCGCCGTGTCGCTTGAGGCAATGGCTATTGCATTGGAGTCGCGCGGCTACCTCGCGGATGGTCCGAGTCTTTTCCAATCGTAGCCGTAGTGTTTCCCTGTAGGTCTTGCGCGCTGGTCGCCTCGGGTGTACCGTTTACTGACCACTCAACAGTCAACGCACGCCCAATTGGCACGAGACCGGGATCAGTCTCGTCGCGGCGAATCAGGGGGAAAGGGATGCCAAACATGCGTCACTACTTCCACGCGCTGCAGAACAAGATCGAACCGTCCAGCGAGCGCGTACAACTTGCGTCTTCCAGAGTCGGAGATGTGCGCGAGTGGCTGACCGGGCATGAGTTCAAGACACAGTCGCCCCATACGCGATTGTCGGGATCGTACAGTCGCTTCACAGCCATCGAACTGATCCCGGATGTTGACGTCTTGCTCTTCGTACCCGTGGAGCACTTGGATCGCACGCCGAACGCCGTCCTGCTCGAATTGCACAGAGTGTTGAAGGACTATCCTGCCGCCCAAGTCAACACCGAAGGTCAGCGACGGTCGGTGCGACTAGAACTCCCGGCTGATGATCTCTGCCTGGACATCGTCCCATCAGTAGCGGCCCGCGGTCTGGATCACGCCCTCAGAGTGCCGGACCGGTCTCAGCACGAGTGGATCCCGTCTGATCCGCTCGGATACGCCAAACGCTTGACGAGAGTGAATCAGGCGAACGGGGAGAAGCTCGTTCCCTTGATCAAGATGTTGAAGGCTTGGCGGGATGAGCAAATGCTACAGCGCCGACCAAAAAGTTACGTGATCGAGGTAATGCTCTTGTATGCCGTTGAGAAGAGCATGCTTGTGCTTTGCGACCGCTCGGCCGCGGAGAACGTCCGCGATACCTTCGTCTATATCACCGACAAGTACGAGGAGTTGATGGATGAGGGCACCGCCGCGCCGCGCATCCCAGATCCGCAGATCGAGAATCACTTTATCACCAAAGGATGGCAGCGCTCGCACTTCGAGACCTTCATGCGGCGAGCGCGCGAGGCTCGCCGGGCCGCGGAGCGCGCGATTATCGCGGAGGACGAAGCTGCGGCGAGCTCAGAATGGAAACGCGTATTCGGCAGGCGCTGGCCAACAGATGACGAAGTCAAGCGCGCCATCCGAGAGGAAGCAGCTGCCCACCAACCAGGTACCGCAAGAATTGCTGCAACAGGGCGGGTTATCGGTGGCCCAGCAGTGATCGTCACGCGGCCCACACGCTTCCACGGTGCATGACACGTCGTCATCATGCCCCTCGCGCGCGTGAAAATCCCTTACTGCAGCGGGTCGAAATGGGGGTTTTCTTTCCCCAGTTCCGCTGGGGCATCACGCGGGCGGGCGGCGTTGAGTGGAGGGGTCACCTGCAGCCGACTCCTGAGTCGCCCGTGTACACCATTCGGATTATCCATGAACCAGATCGCACACCGCGAACCTATGTCGACCGACCCGCGATTCGACGGGATGCCTGCCACCGGTATCCGGACGGCTCGCTCTGCTTGTATTGGCCCGAGGAGTGGGTATGGACGGCACGTGAGTCATTAGCAACCACAATCGTTCCGTGGACGGCTTTCTGGCTTTACTACTATGAGCTGTGGTTCGTAACCCACGAGTGGCTCGGGCCCAGCTCTCCCCATCGGCGTGGAGCAACGAAAGAGGTGGCCTGAAATGAGCAATGAGCATCAAGTTCTCCAACGGCTGTTTCTAGAACACCAACGTGTCTTACGTGCCGCGCTGGAGCTCTCCAGGGGCGCTATCGATCACCCCACGTCAAAAGGGGACGTGTCGGAAGGTCAATGGCGCAAGATGCTGTCAAAACATCTCCCCCAGCGGTACCGCGTCTGCAAAGGTCACGTTGTTGATAGTCGCGGTGGTATCAGCAAGCAAATCGACGTGATCATTCACGACGCTCACTATTGCCCATTATTTCTTGATGAGGACTGTGCGTGCTTCGTCCCTGCTGAAAGTGTCTACGCGGTGTTCGAGGCGAAGCAAGAATTAACTGCTCGGTATGTGGCTGATGCCGGACAAAAGGCGGCCTCCGTTCGACGCCTGTTTCGCACCACCGCGTCCATCGTAGATCGGGGGCAGTTGCGTCCCCCCCGCACCCCAACGCCGATCCTAGCTGGCGTGTTGGCCTTAGCGACCAACTGGAACGACGGGCTGGGAGAGTCGTTCAAGGAAGCCGTTGCGGCGCTCGAGGTCGAGGAGCGACTCGACCTGGGATGTGTGCTCGATGCAGGTGCGTTCGAGGTCGCGACGGAAGGCGCCAATGGTGAACTCGTGGTTGGGCCGGCGGAGTCGTCACTGGTAACGTTTTTCCTCCGGCTCGTCGACCGTCTCCAATCAGTGGGTACGGTCACTGCCATCGAGTGGCCCGCCTACATCGCCGGGGCACTTCCACGGGCACTCGCGACGACATCGTCGGGCAAGGACTAGGTCGGACATGGCGAACGTCCTCGATGCATTTGGCGTTTACCTCGAGAACATTTCGTTGCCGGACTCGCAAATCGCGTCCGCGCAACGCAGCAACAACACGCTCCGAGACTACCTGGTGAACGACTCGTACTTTGGAGGATTCACAACCGATACTTTTTTGAATGGTTCTTACGCTCGTCGCACGGTCATTCGGCCGATACGGGACGTTGACATCATCGTCGTCGTCGATACCGACTGGATGAAAGCGGATCCATCCCGTGCGATGGAGTCTCTTCGCCGCAAACTGTCACAGCACTACGACGAGTTCCGCACGCGCCGCAAACGCCGGGCGGTGAGGGTTAGTCTATCGGACATCGACCTCGATGTCGTATTGGCGGTGGCTCCAGATGGTCCTGACCAACCGCTCCTTATCCCGGATCGAGAGCAGCGTAGCTGGATCAAGACTTGGCCCAGACGTCAAATGACACTTGTTGGTGTGCTCGGCGCCCGGGCGGGAGGCAATTACACAAGGTTGGTACGCATTTTCAAAGCTTGGGCACGTGCACGAGTTGCCGCGGCTGATCGGCCAAGATCCTTTGTGCTCGAGTGCGCCGCGTACCACATGCTGGTTGCGGATCCGACAGCGTTCGGCGGAGAAATAGACCGTGCGTTTGAAACACTGCTCGAACGGTTGTACAAGTGGGATTTCGGGAGAGGAAAAACCCTGCTGGGGTGGGGAGATCCAGTTGTGGAAGATCCGGCCCTTCCTAATGTGAATGTCGCAAGAGATTGGACTTCCGAGTGTGCCGACAGCCTCAGGGCGAGGATTGGACACGCGCTTGAGAGGTTGGACCGAGTTCATCGGAGCCGATACGACGACACTGAAATACGCCACTGGGGCGATATCCTAGGTGCCCCATTTCCGGCCCCCTCGACTGTGGCACGCCGCGTCCGACAATAAGGAGTGCCGCAATTTCGCCCCCTCGTGCCGCAAAAACACCCTAACTGCATTTCTCAAACCTCATCAAGCTCTAGCACAACGAATTCTCGCCTCCGAGGACAAGTGGCCCAGCACATTGCCGAAATGATCTTGAACATGAGATACCGTGGGCGGATTGATCCCGTCCGGAAGCGGCACCCCTTCTCCGAGGACATCGAGAGCACTCACGCCATTCTCTTTAATCCTCGATACAGCAAGCGCAGGAAAAGGGCTGCATACAAGCAATGGTTGGAGAGCTATCAGCCGTGTGTATTCGGTCGGGTAGCAGCAAAGAACCAGTTCGTCTTCGTCTGCCTGATCGAGGAAGACGAAATCCTGCGGATGCGGCGCGGTGATGATGACTTGCGTGAAACGATCCAGGACCACCGTCAGGTGTGGAAAAGGCATGCTCTCGATGGCTTGAGTTCGTCCTTCCTTATCCTCCTTGTTCTTCCGAGTGTCGTACACAAAGAGCCGGGGCCCGAACTGAAGGAGATCTGTCGTCGGCTCTTGGAACTGTACATGGAAGTCGAGCCCATTCCTGATGACACGATCGTCCCGCAACGAGAATACGTCTTTCTCCGACGGGGACCCAAGCTTCTAAAATTCTCCACGTTGCCGAATGTCTTCTGCACTCAGGCTGACGGTCGCTGGTGGCACGATCACAGAACTCCGGGCGGCGTGATGACAACCTCGAACGCACTCGGGCACTTTGCGTATGCGCGACAGGCCCTGGATACACTCGGAGACAAAGAAAAGTTGGGGCACCTCGAGAACGCCATGCGCACGATTGGCAACGCATTCCCTGGCCCCGATAGTCGGAAGCCTCGAGGTCTTGTGCACTGTCCGGCCACGTGGCTAGTGAAGTTGACGGAGGGAGAGACCTCGCCGCTTCGGGACACCTCCCCTTTCAAAGCCTACTCCGCTGATCACTATCAAGGCTATTTCCACACCGATCATCTTATTCCCTCCGTCTTCTTCAGCAAAGAACGAGATCCCAAGGATCTGAAGACGTTCGAAGGTCTATCGTTCAAATACATTTTCGACCAGATCGCAGATCCCGGAGACCACGCCGAGTTAATGGTTGGCATAGAGGCTGGATGGTTTGAAGTCAGGAGAAACATGGATCGACTTCCGTCATTCGCCGATCCAGAGAGAACCGGATCAATGTCTGAAGTCGTGCGGGGGCGGTTGGAGAACTGGCTTCGGGGCCGGCTAGACGAACGACTCGTCCATTAGGACGCTAGGGAGCCGTCTATGGAGTGGGGATTGCAGTCAGTGTAACAGTATAGCCAATCTGCCGGAGGACGCGCGCTGCGTTACGGAGTGTCACCTTGCTAAAGAATGGAAGTACGAAGTGCGCACCTCGACGAGCTATGATCGCGTAGGCTACCTCGTACTCTCCTGGAACGATCGCCGCCGCAGGCTGCGCCAATCGATGCGTCGCAGGCAGCAAGTCATTAAAGCCCTGTCTGAATGTTCGATCGTATGCAAAGAGCTCTCCGGAAACCACACCTTGGTTGAAGAGATGGCTGAGTGTTCCCGAACCGGTATAGCGCTTCACATGAATGAGCTGACGTTCGAGGGTAAAGAGATCGCAGCTCTCGACAGATCCGCGCCCTACAGAAGCTATCATTTGTCGATCCAATAGGGCGAAGCGGCCACCCGATTGTTCGTGGGCCCGACGGTTGTAGTTCCGTTCTGAACGCTGGCGGAAGGGCGGGAGGGCAGCATTTGTTGCTGGCAACGCCGCAACAGCTGCGTTAACGTCCGCGAGGAAATCGCGATCAACTCGATACCATTTTCCCTCGTTCAGAACGTACGTTTCGTCGCGGACCGCTAGCTCGGCTACCAAACATCGATAGACAGCCCAGTCCTGTCGATCTGCTCCATCGATTGCGCTGACCGCACGCACGCGATCCTTGCGAAGGCGTTCAATCGTTATTTCTCGCCGAGGACCGGTATCATCGATGTACTCGTCCAGGTCCAGGTCGTCATGGATCGGTGCGTTCGCGCTACCCCTGTACCTGAAACCACGCACCTCGTCCCAACTCAAAATCTCTGGGGGTGCTAGCCAGACACCTAGCGGGGCCCGCCTGCGCATGCGTGCGACCAAGGTCGCATCAAGCTGCGGCTGAAGTGCCGCAATCGCAGTGTCCTCAATCATCCATCGACCGTATCCAAACGTTAGGGCGAATACGTTGTTCGCGTCCCGTTGGATGACTAGCACCGCTTTGGCAGCTGTTGTTCTGAGTTCCATGCCTTCGAAATCCACGATGCCTTCGAAGAACTCCAGCCAGCTAGGCAGCTTGAGGGGATTCCTACGGACGTACAGAATTCCCAGTAGGCTGCGATTTATCGAGACAGGGAATGCTCGAAGACGATCGCGATTGACGACGATGTCATTATGGTTCGTAATTCCATTCTTGATCTTGAAAATCGTGAGTGACGTCGCCATCGATGCCGTTCCGAGGTTGCGTTGTTCCGCGGCAGCATCGCGCGGTCATCCCAAGGTGCAGAGTCTCATGCGAGGTGCGTAGGGCGTTTTTGCGGTATTGAGAGGCGTTTTTGCGGCATTAGGGTGGGCGTGACATTATGCTCTGACGTCTAGGGTGGTGGAACTGCTTAGAAGAGGCACCGCTTCGCCAACCGAGCGGCATCGCCTTGATATGCAAGGCAACATCGTGAATCAGCAACAAGGCGCGGCAGGCTCGCATCCACCCACCGCGCCTCTCCACACCCGACAGCGGCGCCGCCATCACGCCGCAGGCTCTACAACGCCCGGCGCCTCACCGGCATCAGCCTCCGGCTCGGCCTTCGACCGGAACGGCGGCCCCAGCACGTTGCGCGCGCTGGCCCACGCCGTCATCAGCTCGGCGTCGTCCCCGAACCGATAGCGCACGAGACCGTCGAGCAAACGCACCTGCTCGGTGGTCTCGCTCGCCACCGCCCGCAGATCGCCGCTCGCACCTACGTGCTCGCGGCGGGCCGTCCCCGTCATCTCCAGGGTCTGCTCGAACTCCTCCAGCGCCGAGGCGATGTCGGCGAGCACGCCCTCAGACAGTCCCTGCTCGGTCAGCTTGGTGTGGCGCACCAAAGTCTGGAGGATTTGTCACGGGCAGGGCTGGACGTTCGGGTAGTCCTTGCAGTCCAGCTCGCTGGAGGTCACGCTTAGGCACGTGCGTCGGCACGGAGGCGCCTGTGGGAAACTGTTTGCATTGCGGGAAGTCCGCCGGTTGGTTCCGCTCAAAGCACAAGGAGTGCGAGGCCAAGCATGAAGCTGGCCGCGAGCGGATCATCGCGCTCGCGCAGCGAGCCGTCAAAGACGGGAGCGACTTGGCAGCCGCTCAGGACGAGGTCGGGCGGGTGGCCGCGTCTGCGTTTGTCCCAACGGATATGGTGCCCAAGTTATGGATGACCGCGTGGGAGAACGCCGTGCAAGGCGCGCTGGAGGATAGCGTGCTCACGGCCGAAGAGGAAACGACACTTCTTCGGGCGGCGGAGCACCTCGGATGGAAACAAGATGACCTGTACGCCAACGGCGCGTTCGCGAAGCTCGTCCAGGCCGGCGTGTTGCGTGACCTCATGGAGGGAAAACTCCCTTCGAGGTATGAAGTCAAAGGGCAACTACCCTTCAACTTCCAAAAGGGCGAGGAATTGCTCTGGGCATTCCCGGGCGTGCAGTATTACGAAGTCCGCACCCGACGGACCTTCGTAGGCGGTTCGCAAGGGTTTAGCGTGCGGGTCGCACGCGGAGTCTACTACCGGGTCGGAGGCTTCCGGGGTGAGGCGGTTCAGAACGCGGAGACCGTGCTAGTAGACACGGGGCTAGTCGGCGTGACGCAAAAGCATCTCTACTTCGCTGGTCCGCTCAAGAGTTTTCGAGTGCGTTTCGATAAGATCGTGTCCTTCACCCCCTATTCCGATGGAATCGGCTTTCAGCGAGACGCGTTGACGGCGAAGCCGCAGGCGTTGCTCACTGGTGACGGGTGGTTCATTTACAATCTCGTCACAAACCTCTCCAGCATACAGGCTGACAGGCCGTCGAACGTGGAGAAACGCGCCCGGAAGGAGATTCCCGCTCGGGAGGAAATTGAGGAAGGAGGCACCGGCACCGACTTGGACAAGATGTTCCAGCTCGCAATCGTCGGTGAATCGCACTATCAGGATGCGCTCGAAGCAATCTGCGGCGAGCGCGACGACGATGGTGTTGACCGCGTCCTGAACGCGTCGCTGGTGCTCGAAGGCTCCAACCCGTACGATCCGCAGGCGGTTCGGGTCGACATCGACGGTAAGGCGGTGGGCTACCTCAGCCGTCCTACTGCCCGCGCCTTTCGTCAGCGGGTCGCGGCAGGTCAACCCGAGGGAACAGCGTTGCCGTGCAAGGCCAGGATCAAAGGCGGGTGGGATCGAGGGGCAGGAGACCAGGGACACTTCGGCGTCTGGCTCAACCTCTCGCTCTGAAGCTCAGCAACTCGCGACGACCATGAGGAGCGCGATCGATCCTTGTGGTTGCCGTCCTATAAGTGTCGGAAGAAAGACCGCCGCCCATAGGAGCTGTTGAATTCAAATCCCGCCGTCCCAAACACAACAAGAGGCGCGGCAGGTGACCCATCCACCCACCGCGCCTCTCCGCCTCCGACACCGGTGTCCCCCCTCTCCCGACGGGAGAGGGGGACAGGGGGTGAGGACATCACGCCGCCGGCTTTACAACGCCGGGCGCCTCACCGGCATCAGCCTCCGGCTCCGCCTTCGACCGGAACGGCCCCAGCACGTTGCGCGCGCTGGCCCACGCCGTCATCAGCTCCGCGTCGTCCCCGAACCGATAGCGCACGAGACCGTCAAGCAAGCGCACCTGCTCGGTAATCTCGCTCGCCACCGCCCGCAAATCGCCGCTCGCACCCACATGCTCGCGCCGGGCCGTCCGCGTCGCCTCCAGGGTCTGCTCGAACTCCTCCAGCGCCGAGGCGATGTCGGCGAGCACGCCC